>Ga0315288_10000245_pt1 | contig 66624 bp, 46 predicted proteins | sample YL17G11_20_MG_FD_203454 | JGI IMG/M metagenome (GOLD analysis project Ga0315288, IMG submission 203454) | Sediment microbial communities from Yellowstone Lake, YNP, Wyoming, USA - YL17G11_20 | ecosystem: Environmental > Aquatic > Freshwater > Lake > Sediment | place: USA: Wyoming | collected...
CGGTCCAGGTCTTCTACGCGGCCGTCAAGGTCGTAGATTCCAGGGGCTATCCGCTGCCCCAGGCACAGGTGACCGTGACATCACAGACCGGAGGCGTCTTCGACTTCCAGCAGACCGATGCGGGCGGGCTCGTCACGGTAAGGGTCCCCGTCGGGACACACATGATACTGGTCCAGTGGAAGGGTGTTGATGTGGCCCGGGTCACGAACTTCGTGGTCACCAAGGACATTTCCGCCAATGCGCCCTACGTGGTCAGCGCCACGGTCTACTACCTGACGGTCGTTATCCAAGACTCCAAGGACATCGGGGTCCCGAACGCCGCCGTGAACATATTCCACCAGAACGGCGAGGTTGCCGATGCCGGGCTGACGGGCGTCACGGGCAACGTGACCATCAGGCTCCCGCGGTCCGTCTACGACCTCAAGGTCTCCTGGAAGGACATCGAGGTCGGGTCGCTCGACGATCACGCGCTGAACGGTGACGAACTGATCACGATCGACGTGGCGGTCTACTATGTGACCTTCAAGGTCATCGACTCGAAGGACATTCCCGTCGACCTGGTCCACGTGATCGTCTACTACCCCTCCGGGGCCGTCTTCGACTCCGGCATAACGGACGGGGCCGGCGAGGTCCGCATGAGGCTGGCCAAGGCGATCTTCGATGTCCGGGCGACATGGAAGGACGTGGAGGTTGGGTACCTCAACGATACCAACATCACGGGCGACGCCACAACCACAATGAAGGTCGCCATCTACTATGTGACCTACAGCGCGGTGGACTCACGCAACGCACCGGTCGAGAAGGCCCACATCACGGCATATTACCTGTCCGGCTCCGTCATGGACTCGGGCACAACGGAGGAGGCCGGCGTGGTCGTCATGAGGCTCCCTGGAACCATGGTCAACGTGACCGTAATGTGGAAAGGCACGCTGGTCTACGGGCCCGTCCAGGAGACAATCAATGTAACGGGCACCAAGGTCCTGAACCTGAAGGTCTACTACCTGACGGTCCAGGTCAAAGGCGTTGGCGGCGAGAAGGTGCCCAAGGCCGTTGTGACGGTTACCACGCGGACCGGGGCCACCTTCGATGCTGGCAAGACCGACAAGACCGGCACGGTCGTGTTCCGGGTGCCTATCGGGACATACAACGTAACGATACGGTTCACGACGACCTACTACATGTCGCCGGTGGACGAGAAGGAGCAGAAACAGGTCACAATGAGCGGCGATCAGATATTGGTCTTCAAGCTGAAGACCTACCCGCAGCCAATATACACGACGGTGGCCTTCGGTCTCGGGATGCTGATAGTTGTACTGTTCGTGGTTATCCTGCTGATATACCTACTGCTCACCAAGAAGCTCAGGCAGACCCTAGAGATCGAACGTATTCGGAGGGAGGAGGAAGAGGCGGCCACTACGAAGTTCGCCGAGAAAGAGAAGGATGTGGCGGCCCCCAAGCCGCACGAGACGAAGAAGGCCGAGCTTCCGCCGAAGGAAACACCGAAGGATATCCCTAAAGAGGCGCCGAAGGACATGCCGAAGGTGCCCCCAAAAGAACTCCCGAAGGAGATGCCAAAGGAGCCACCGAAGGAGATGCCAAAGGAACCCCCGAAGGCTGACGCGAAACCCCAGGCGGACATCGATGCGCAGATAGACAACATGCTCGATGGCCTTGACAAGAAGACCTAGTGATCCTATCAAGACCGGGGTTGGCAGGCGCCGCGAAGGCCCCTGCCTTTATACCATTTTTCTTCAGACCTCGGCCCGAGCGTAGTCCACGAGCATCTCGCCAGCGAGATGCTTCGGGTCCGTGACGATGAGGCTCCCCGCCGCCCTCTTGGCTATCTGCGTGGCGGCCTCGACGTAGATATCCGCCTCGGGCTCCAGCAACAGCACGATCGTCCGCTGGTCCCGGACGCGGGCCAGCAGGCCCGCCTGCTCGAGGGCGTAATCTAGGCTGAGCTTGCGGTCGCCGGCCTTGGGTTTGCCATCCTTGGTCGTGTAGGCCTCGGGCAGCCCGTCGGTGATAAGGTACACGAGCTTCTTATCGGCCCTGGAGACGCCCGCCAGCTGGCGGGCGACCTTGAGGGCCTCGCCGGTGTTCGTGAAGCCCGATGGCGTCGAGGACCACAGCTCGTTGAGGTCCGTGACATTGACCGTCGTGTCGAAGGTCGCAAGGTCCACGATGTTCCTGGGATTGGCCCTCTTGGCGGCCTTGTACAAAGCGAGGACCGCCTTCTTGGCGGCCAGCAGCCTGTTGTTCTCCTCCATGGAGCTGGACTTGTCGAACATGAGTATGACGTGGCTGCGTTCCGAGGATACCTCGTGGTTGATTATGAGGTCCTCGTCCTCCATGTGCCTGTGGCGCGGGTGCATGGTCCTGGCATTCACAATGCTCTCGACGATGTCCATGCGGGATATCTCGTGGACGGTCCGCATGCGGGTCTTCTCGTAGGTCCCCTGGAGGGCCTCGGACTGGCCGGTCCTGGCCTGCAGTCTCGACTGCATGGACTCCATCTCTTGCGCGTAGACGAGCTCCGCGAACCGGTCTATCATGCGGGATGTGTAGGCCGGGCCCTCGGGGCCATCGCGGAGATAGCCCATGCGCTTGAAATAGTCCAAGACCTCCTTCTCGACGGCCTTGCGCGGGGCCTCGGTGGCCTCCTCCTCAAGCTTGGCGATCTCCTTTTCGCGGGCCTTGGCCAGCTCCTCGAGGCGCCGCTCCAGCTCGCGTTGCGACGCGCGCTCCTCGTCGGTGAGCTTCCGGAGGCGCTCCTCCAGGCGCCTCTTCTTCGCGCCCTGGCCCTCCTTCAGGCCGTGGCGCTTCTCGCGTATGTACTCCTCGAAGGCATCCACCGCCGCCTGCATGTACTGGTCATGGTCCCCGTAGAGGCTGATGCGGGCCTCGCCTTCGTCGCCTGCGTTCCTGGCCCTGATGCGCTGGTCCACCTCGCGCTTGAGTGCCGGGCTCGAGAACAATGCCTCGCCGAACTCGCTCTCGTAGCCTATGCCCTTGAGCAAAAGCCGCGTGCGGCCCGGCCTCGAGGGCACCCGGGGCGCGGGCTTGCTGCGTGTGAGCCAGCGCCAGAACCGGACAAGGGCCGAGACGAAGCGATACCAAAGCTTCCGTAGCCAAATGACGAAACGCTGCCATGCGGTCGGCGGGGGCCCCTCCACGATGAGGGACACCAGCTCGTCGTCCATGATGGCGTCATCGATCTTGAGCTTCGAGCCCGAGTCCTTATAATCACGGACCGTCTGCTCGCGCTCCTCGGAGCGCTTCTCGGAGGCCTTCTGCCACCGCTTCCGGAGGGTATCGACCTCCTTGCGGTTGCCCTCCTCGGCCTTGGCCCTGTTGCTCTCGATCTGCGCATCGCTTTGCTGCCTCATGCGCTGGATGGCCCTGGCGATGCCTCCGTCGCCCTTGGACAGCTCGCGGATGCCCTGTTCCAGACCCGCCTTCACGCCGCCCTCGGTCATGCGCTTGACAAGCTCGCGGCGCTCCGACTCGGTGAGCTCGATGCGCTCGTCGCGGACCTTCAGGCAGCTCGGGATGCTCGTGGGCTTGACCTCCTAACGGACCGGCCTTGCCGGGACCCTATTTCAGGTCCCCGAAGACGCCGGCCTTCTTCAGAAGCTTGAATATGCGCTTGGCGACGGCGTCGTCTGCGAGGCCGCCCTTGTACCTTTCGCGCTTGCCCACGTGGTCGACGAACCGGAGCCAGTCCTTGCCGCCCTGCTTGTCGTTGGAGATGTCCTGGCCATCGGCCATGACCCGGGCCGACAGGTCCTTGTTGCCCTTGAGGTCCTCTTCGAAGAAGCGGCACCAGTAGGCGTCGGCCGAGGCCTTCAGGCCCTCGTTGAAGCGGTCCTTGAGGAATGTCTCCACGGCCTCCTTGTCCCGGCTATAAGAATCCCCGCCGCGGGCCCGTATGTGGCTGAGCATGGCCTCTGTGAGGCCGTACCTGAAATCCTTGATGTCGACCGCGCTCCGGCCCTGGATCTGGGCGTGGGCCACGGCCCGCGTGACAACGTCAATAAGCGTGCGGTTGCTGCCCACCTCGGACAGCTCGTAGAGCTCGCCCGTGGCCTGGCGCCAGTTCTCGAGTATGAGCACGCCGGCGTCGAAGAGGGCGTCGGGATAGAAGACCGTGGTCATGGCCTTGGAGGAGGCCATCTCGGTTATGAGCCGGTTGCGGGCGTGGGACTTGCTGAAGCCCACATAGACGTTGGCCAGCCGGTCGTTGAGCGGATCGTTGATGTTGTCCAGGTCCGTGATGTTGGAGGTTGTCAAAGATATGAAGGACGCCGGGAAGGTCTCCCTGGACTTGGCTGGCGACACTATGGATTCTTGCAGGGCCTGCAGCAGGACGTTCTGGGTGCCCAGCGGGAGCTTGCCGACCTCGTCGACGATTAGTATGCCGCGGTTGGCCTGGAGCAGCTTGCCGGGTTCGAGGACCAGCGGGCTCATGGGGTCCCCGATCTCCTCGAGCTTCCGGATGTTGATGGTGCCCGTCAGGTTGTCGGGGAAGACCTCGGCGCTGCCCTGGACCCGGGCGAAGCCGTGGCCCTCGCGTATGCGTGTGCGCCTGGCAATGACGACCTTGGGGTCCACGGCCCTGGGGTCGAACTCCTCGACGCCGCCACCGTACCTGGCCTTGCAGAAGGGGCAGCACGGGACGCGCTTGTAGAACGTCGGGTCGGCCACGCTGAAGGGGTGGTCCTGGACCGGGCATTCGTCCACGATCCAGATGTCCTTGGGTATGAGGTTCAAGACCTCCTTGGCCAGAACGGTCTTGCCCGAGCCGGAGGGGCCGAATAGAAGGACGTGGTTCCCGGCCAGCAGGGATGTCACAAGGGATTCAAGGACCTCGATGTCGAGGATGGCGTTGGGGAACAAGGCTTGGAGCGTTGACTCGTAATCGGTATTTTTCTCCTGGGCCTTGGCCAGCCGCGCCTTGATCTCGTTTCGTATGGTCTCGTGAGGCGTCTCGGGGCGCACCCCGCCCTCAATGAGGGTCTGGAGGGTGTCCTTGGGTTTCGATAACAGCGCGCACATGGATATCGTGCGTTCATAATAAGGTCCCAGAATAAAGGTTTTCCTAGGCCCGTGGACGAGCGGTCTTAAATGGATCTTGCCCAGACCGATACGGTCGGGGGCGTCTCATGGGCACTGGTAATTCTGCTGGTCCCAGTTCGGGCACTTCTTTGTTGGCTCCATCCAGTCGCACATGGTTGGTTCTTTCTGGATAAAGGAGTATATAAAAAGATTGGTTAATGTTCTAAACAAGCATAACTATCTTTTCGTAAACAGTTGTTTACCATCGTGGGCGTGCTAGTTGTTAACACTGTCCAGCAACACGCGGCGGAGACTGGCCTTGGACGACTGGGCCGCAGCCGAAGGATTTACCTATTGGAAGGAACATTGACAATTGCAGTGGCCCTGCGGGGCCATAATGGTGGTATCAATATGACCTCCAAAGCATCGGTCGGGCCCATCGGTCCGGTGTTCGTGACCTCCCTCCTGTTGAGCTGCCTTTTCGCGGCCCTGGCCCCGGTGGCATGCGCCACGGACCTCAAGACCCTGACAGGCGGGGCCACCGAGGCGAGCCTAGTCTTCGAGGCCGCTGGCAAGAACGTGACCCAGAGCCTGACCATACCGAAGCAGGCCATCGTGACCTCGGCATCCATGAACATAAGGGGGGACAGCATCCTGTCCAAGAACCCCATCACCGTCGAACATGACTTCAACGACTCCCACGGCAATGCGGCATATTGGGGGGCCTCCACCGTTCAGGCCGCGGGGCTGCCGACGGGCTACCAGGCCAACAAGTTCCTCGACCCAGAGTACCCGAATATAACGAAGAGCGACAACCTTTACAAAGACACCACGAACATAGCGAACAAGTACGCATACCACAGTTTCAAGTTCGGGATACCCGGCCAGCAGCTCGGGGCCAGGGCCTGGGGGACCATCCTATCGATAAAGGTCGTCTGGGAGGGGGGCGGCGTTGCGACGGGCATGATCGGCAACGGCGGCGCCTACGTCTTTCTTTACAATAATTATTCTGGGCAATGGGAGACGGTCGGGAACTTCGCCTGCGGCGATGTCTGGTGCGAGCAGACGGTCACGAATACATTCACGCTGTACTGTGACCGGTATCCGGACGAGAACGGCACCTTCTATGTGCTGGCCGCCACCCGGTCCGCCGGGATCTCCAACAGGATCACTACGGACTTCGTCAAGGTCCAGGTCGTCCAGAGGATCCCGATATGGCCCGATAGCCCTGCCCTGGACCTGGGGGATGATGGCGACAATGAGTGGTCCATGACTGGCCAGTACTCGGCGAACGAGACCTTGTCCGGGGCGGTGCTGGTGAATGAGCTGAACGAGAGGATCTCGGCCGCCGGGCAGGGACAGGGGGACGCGGTGATACCGATCGCGGTGACCTCGAAGTCTGAAGGCATATTCACGATATCCAAGATCCTGATCCAGTTCTCGCCAGACGACCCTCCGTACCTCAAGATACACATCCCGTCCAACTGGAGCCTCAAGGAGGACACGGACGCCCCGAACTTGATCGACCTCTACGATTACTTCCATGACGACCGCGATGCCACCCTGACCTTCACCTTCGTGAACAAGAGCGCACCGAACCTGCTGGATGCCACCATAGGTAACACGGGCAAGATGTCCTTCACGACCCCTACGGAGAACTGGTGGGGCGTGGCCTCGTTCGTGGTCAGCGCCACGGACACCAGGGGGTTCTACGTCGATAGCAACCAGTTCAACGTCACGGTCACGAGCGTGAACGACCCGCCGGTGTTCGATCCCATCCCGACACAGCACATCAAGGAGGGGACGCCCTACCACTTCTTCATCAGGGCCACGGACGTGGACATGGCGCTCGACCCCAAGGAGAGGATCAGGTATTCGACCTCCGAGAGCAACAGACTGGTTGTCGCCAACGCGATCACCGGGGAGGTCACCGTGGTCAATGTGACTGATGCCGGGGCCATAGGCTCGGTCATTCCGGACTGGATATTGAACTTCTCGGCCTCGGACATGTTACCGAGCGTCACCAACGTAAGTGTCAACTGCTCGATAGAGAACCTCGAGTTCCCGCCGGTCCTCGAGCACATAGGAAACAGGACGGTGATGCAGAACGAGCACTTCTCCCTTCAGCTCAAGGCCACGGACCTGGACACAAAGGACGAGCTCACCTTCTCTTCCGAGGGGGACCTCTTCACGGTCTCCCCCACCGGGATGATCAACTTCACCCCGCGCCAGGAGGACGTCGGGAACCACAACATGGTCCTCAAGGTCTCCGATGGCCAGCTAGAGGATGCGGAGAAGGTCCTCTTCCGCGTGGTGGACGTCAACGATGCGCCCACGCTCGAGGTCATGCCGGACCAGAAGGCCGACAACAGGCACGAGTTCGTTTACAAGGTCCCGGCGAAGGACAAGGACCTGGGCCACGACCAGAACGAGGCCGTCACATTCTACTCGGACAGCAATATGGTCAAGATCAATTCTACGACCGGTGAGATCCGGTTCTGGCCCAAGCCTGCCATGGCCGGCTCATACACCATCAAGATAAGCGTCGTGGACCGGCTGGGACTGGAGGCGACCGGGTACCTCACCATCAATATCAGCTTCGTCAACGGGCCGCCAACGGTGTCCATCACATCCAGCAGCAAGATGCCCGTGAAGGCCGGTTCCAAGGTCACCTTCACGGCCGTGGCCACGGACCCGGACAACGACAAGCTGACATACAGGTGGTACAAGGTCAGCGACCCGGCGACCACCCTCGGGACGAACTCGACGCTCGCGGTCAAATCCCAGAAGTCCGGTCAGGTCATCTATGGCGTGGACGTCTCGGACGGCATCGCGATATCCAATAAGACCATCACGCTCTCCGTCAAGAAGAGCAGCGCCTTCATCCCAGGGTTCGACGCGGGCCTCACGGTCGGGGCCGTGGCCCTGGTGGCCATGGCCCTGGTCGCGCTCCGAAGGAGAAAATAGGGCCCATGGCGACGCCTGTCCTTATCCTGCTGGCCCTGACAAAGGGCGCCTTGGAGAGGTTCGGTGCCGGCACGACGTCGAGGACTGTGACAGGCATCACGAGGGTGCAGGTCCAGGCCGTCGCGGACGCCTTGAGGAAGCACGGCTTTTCCGTAGGTGAGATCGACGCCGTTCCGCTCGGCAGCACGGGCTGGAACGCGGGCCGCCGGCAGCATCACACAAGAGCTTTATTGAAGATGGCCAGGGAAAGGGCTGACAAGCTCAGCGACTGGCACGTGAAGGTCCTGCTCATCACGGACGCGGACATCTACGACTCCGACACGGCCTTTGTCGCAGGCCAGGCCGAGGTGAACGGCAGGGCTGCGGTCATGTCCATTTCGAGGCTGGGCGCCGCCGACGAGGCGCGTTTCGTGAGGCGGATCCTGAAGGAGGGCGTCCACGAGCTCGGGCACACACTGGGCCTGGGCCATTGCCGGGAGAATGATTGTGTGATGTATCCCTCGCGGACCCTGGCGGATTCTGACATCAAGGACCACGAGCTTTGTAAACGATGTCGGACCAAGGCGGGACGGGCGCTGGCGCCCGACCGTCAAACAATTATGTCCCAACGGCCATAAGGAATCGATATCATGGCGAAGGACAAAGGAAAGAGCCCGGCGATAGCGACATTGGCCACTCCACTGGGACACATCATCGTCGCCGTCGGCCCGAAGGGCGTTTCAAGGGTCTCCTCGGGCCATGTCAAGCACGCCAAGGGCCGGCCCGACGGAGCAGACCCCCGCGAGGCCAAGACATTGGCAAAGGCCATCAGAGAGCTTAGGGAATATTTCCTTGGAAAGAGGAAGCGCTTCACCGTCGCCGTGGACATTTCCCGCGGGACCCCGTTCCAGCGGAAGGTCTGGAGAGCGCTGCAGAGGATCCCGTTCGGTAAGGTCGTCTCCTACGGCGACATCGCACGGAGGATCGCCATGCCCGGCTGCGCCAGGGCCGTCGGCCAGGCCGTGGGCGCCAATCCCGTCGGGATAATCGTGCCATGCCACAGGGTCATCGGAGCCGACGGGAAGATCGGTGGATGGTCCGGCGGCGGCGGAAAGGCCGGGAAGAGGGCGCTGCTCAGACTTGAAGGCGTCAAGGATTTTCAATAACGGCCATATGAACATGACCGACGGAGAAATCAACGGAGCCATTTGGACATGAAGAAGGCACATGCGCAATCCGTTGTGAAGGTCGGATTTTGGGGGTTCGGAAGCCCGAGGGACGTCGGGAATTGGTCCCTGTTCTTCGGGATTATGATATTTGGGATCGCTGTTGCCATGGGAGACTTGACATTCAGGCTGATCTCGGACCCCACGATCACCGCGAGCCATGACTCGCCCGATTTGCCGTTCTACATGAACCTGTTCAATTCCTATTTCGCGTTCTTCATAATGTTGGGCCTGGTGCTGGCCGTCCTCCTTCATCAGATGAGGTTGAGGCCGAAACACATTGGCATTTTCTTGATGTGCGCCCCAGGAATCATCGTTTTCTCATACGGGATATATATGAGAGATTTGAACTCCGTCTATTACTTTCCGTTCTGGAGGACCTTCTCTTTCCTGATGCCGCTCACCGGCATCTTCGTCCTTCCGCTTTCATTGACCTTCTCGCCTTCCCTTAAAATAAGGGAAGCGGGGATCGAACGGCCCAAGACCTCGCCGGCCATCCAGGCCCTGTTCGTGGTCCTGACGGCCATTCCATTGACCATGCCTCCGCTCGTCGAGAGATTCCTGTTCACGGACAGGGTGATCGGGTCCGTCGTCGTCTATCTCTGTTTTCTCCTGCTCGGGCTCATGGCCCTTGCAGGGTCCGTCCTGCATTACAGGTGGTGTGTCCATCTCAAGGCAAAACCGGCTGTGAGACCAGTCAATTCGGCCAAGCGGGCCTGGGCCAACCCAAAAGGCAACAGGACAGAGCGAGGCGGGTCAAAACCGATGGTGGCATGCGCGGTCGCCGCCATCCTCTTCTTCGTCATTTTCCTCCCTCCGCTCGAGAAGGTGGTCGCAGAGCCCCGATTGGAGATCAATCAGGCCTATGGACACCCGAAGTATGGCCTCCTCGAGGTCGGGATAGTAGTTGTCAATAGGAATGGAGGGACGGCGGAGGGAGAAATCGCATTGAGGATAAGCAATGACACCATCAATATGCCCGTGGCAAACACGAGCATCATCGAGGGCTTCGGTCAGTGGCGCGTCGAGAAGGTGATTCGCATGAATGCAAGTAGCAATGTGAGCTTGGAGAAATTGAACCTCAGCATTTCTTTGTTCTTCAAGGGCAAGATGGTTCAGAAACGAATGTTGAAACGAGGTGGCATCCCATGCGATGTCACACTCCTCTTCATAGCCATAGTGGTGACAGCAATATGGTTGACAGGCCGTAGGGTACGGCCCGGACCGTCTGACCGAAAGAGATTTCACATACAAATATTTGAAAAGACGAAATGCCGAGGTCGGTGATGCTTAGGCCCTCTTCTTCTTCTTCAGCATCTGGTCCACGAAGTACGCTATGCGCTTGCCCTTGACCTCTAGCGCCTCGTAGTGGACCCGGACGATGGGCTGCTCGATCTTGATGACCCGCGTCAGGTCTATGGGCGTGCCCATCAGGACGGCGTCGACCCTGTTGCCGATGGCCGCCACGACCGTCTCGATCTCCTTCATCTGTTGGTCCCCGTAGCCCATGGTCGGGAGCACGTTGCCCAGGTGCTTGAACCGGTCGAAGGTCCGCTTGAGGTTCCCGATGGCGTAGGGCCTGGGGTCGAATATCCTCCTCGCGCCGTACTTCTTCGCTGCGACGTAGCCCGCCGCCCAGGGCTGCTCCCCGTGCGTGACCGTGGGCCCGTCCTCGAGCACGAGGACCGTCTTGCCCTTGACGAGCTCCGGGTGGTCCACGATGGTGGGCGACTTGCAGTGGATGATGGCCGCCCGCCGGTTGACCCTCCGGATGTTGTCCTCGACCTTTTTGACGTCCGAGGGTTTGGCGGAGTCCACCTTGTTGATGATGACGACATCGGCGATCCTGAGGTTCACGGCGCCCGGGTGGTAGACGAGCTCCTCGCCGGGCCTGAAGGCCTGGACGACACAGAAGGTGAGGTCGGGCTTGTAGAACGAGGAATCGTTGTTGCCGCCGTCCCACAGGACCACGTCGGCTTCCTTTTCGGCCCTTCTGAGTATGGCCTCGTAGTCGACGCCCGCGTAGACGATGTTCCCGGCGTCGATGTGGGGCTCGTACTCCTCGCGCTCCTCGAGCGTCGTCTTGTACCTCGCCAGGTCCTTGTAGGTGGCGAACCTCTCGACCTTCTGCTTGGCCAGGTCGCCGTAGGGCATGGGGTGCCTGACGGCAACGACCTTCTTGCCGTGCCTCTTGAGGGCCCTCACAACGGACCGCGCTATGGTGGATTTCCCGGCGCCGGTCCTCGAGGCCACGACCGCTATGACGGGCTTGGTCGATGCCACCATGGTGCGCCCCGGGGCCATGATCCTGAAATCCGCGCCCGAGGATGCGCATCGTATCTCGAGGGACCGGACCTTCTCGGGCGGCAGGTCGCTGTAGGATAGGATGCATATGTCGGCCTTGTACTTCGCGATGACCTCTTCCAGAAGGTCCTCGGGCCAGATGGGTATGCCGTCGGGGTATCTGTGGCCAGCGAGGGACGGGGGGTAATTCCTGTCCTTGAAGCCGTTGGGCCCTATGTCGTCCTTGCTCCAGGCCATGTTCTGCCCCATGGCCTGCGTGAATGCGACGACCTCGACCCTGGGGTCCTTCTTGAACACGACGTTGAAATCGTGGAAGTCCCTTCCTGCGGCCCCGATGATTACGACCCGCGTCCTGTTCGCCATGAAACATCACCCCTATAATATTCTATTCGGCACTCCCGGGCCCCGCGTGGGGGCGTGACGGTCGACAGAAAATCCTACTAATATATATAACGTCCGCAATTTTTTTAATTATCTAAAATCCACCCAACCAGGTATTTAGTGTACAAAACCGCGGATGGATGTGTACACAAATTGTGCCGCACCCCATAAAAAAGCCAATCTTTAAATATTTGTGTAAACATAATGTGAATCTGGTGAGTTCTATGAAAAAGTTTATCCTTTTCTTATGTGTTTTACTTATCTCCCCTATCCCGATTTCGGCTGTTGCAGCAGAAAATGGAACAGAAATCCACTCAATTACTCAGGACACAAATAGAACTATTTTGAATGAAAATGGCTCAATATCATATTATGCCGGCGAAAAATTAGTTGGTTTTGTTCAGCATCCGTCTCCTGCAAGAACGCAATTTATCTCATCTGAAAAAAAGACATCAGACACAGTAGATTATTCTTCAGGATATACCATACTGGATAATTCATCAAACGCATCTATCCCTAAATTTGTTGACAATCATTTCAATCGGCATACTTCCAATGATGGAAATACGAATGGTTTCGCACCATATCGAGGAGCCATAAATAAAACGGTATTTGAGGATCGTGTCGACGATTTAAATATCGAGGAATACAATGTGATACAAACTGGTTACGGAGGAATTGGTACTGTGGATAGCGACTCGAAATATATTTGGATTGAGACATATCCATTCAACAATGGCGGTGGCGGAAAAGCCTACGCAAAAACGTTTCCGATAGATTATAACAATTCAATTTTATCAGACCAGGGTCCGATTGCATATATCATTGGTACCGAGTTTAAATTGCTTTCAACAGCAAATTGGTGGCCATTGATTTTACATAATGGCCAGGTGAATATTTTCATTCACGCCGGTGATGACCTTGATGTTTGGTACAGCAATACCGATCATACAATCAAAGCTAATTTAAATGTAGGTACATGGTATCATGTTTATTGTATTGTTTATCCGCAATTACAACAATATGATATTTATTTAATAAATCTAGAAACAAATGAAGTTGTTGCGGGACCAATTGGTGCACTTTTTAGTGTGACAACCGCAACGAACTATATCATGTTTGGAGACGATAATGATGTTTATGATAACTATGGAAATATTGCCTGGAGACGGATTTATCTTAAAGGAATAAGTTCGGCTCGATTCTTTGAAAATTTCGACGACGGTTTTTGGTATAGTTGGCGGAACATGGTTAGTGAAGGGCAGTATGCTTACGTCGATCAAAGTACGTGGGATAGAAGTCTGATAGTGACCGGCGACAATACTAAAACGAAAATTTTACACACATATACTTTAGATTATAATCCTAGCTACCCCTATTCAATTGATGTCTACTATAAATTAGGAAGCGGTTCGATGCATTGGGTCCGTCTAGCAGATACTGGGAAGGTCTCGGTATTTGTTAAAACCGTTAACAATTATAATAGACTTTGTTATTATGGGAAAATTACACCTCCACCTCCAGCGCAGCCATATGATGGAGACGTTTGTCCAAATAATGCTAAGATGAACAATTTACAAGCGGGAAGATGGTATTATCTGCATCTTGTAGTTACCCCCTCAACGTCTCAATATACAATTTATAATAATGATATACCACTAACGAACGGAGCAATTGGATATTTTCCCCTCGTCGGTCCCCAATTTGATTATTTTAGAGCTGGAATTGGGATAAACGATTGGGGGACTGTTACATATGGTCTAATTAAAATCGTCCAATTACCTCAATATTATGGGCCCGATACAGATAAAGATTCGTTTTCAAATAATTTCGAACAAAATGTAGACAATCCCCATATAATGATTTTTTCTGATGATTTGGATAGCGATGTCTATGATGTGAATCATTGGACTGGGGATATTTCCGCTCACGGTTGGTTCCGTGGAAAATCCTATAAACCTCCATTGTTAGGCGGTCCGACACTGGGATATGGTGGTTCTGCAGGAATGTGGATGACAGATGGAGATAGTGCATATCTGCCGAATCATCATGATAACCTTTATTCGCCAGTCATTGATGTATCGAAATTGAAAGATAATACAAAAATAAAAACAATCTTCACACTTTGGCATAAAATGGAAAATGACGCAAATTATGAATATCTGAAGGTTTATCTAGAACGCGGGAACAGTTTACCAGGTACACCGGCAGCCTCCATATTATTGAATACATATACTGGAACAAGCTCTGGTGGATGGTTATGGGAACAAAATTATTTAGTGCCCGCAGACGGTGTCGTAGATTGGGAAACGAGCGGGTGGTCCAAAATACGATTGAGATTTGAGTTTAAATCGGATAATGATGCCGAGGTATATGCTGGATGTTTTATTGATAATGTCCGCATCTTTGGAAGTATTGATTCGAATGTCATAGATGTAGACGGTGATGGCCTTAAAGATGGTGAGGAATATTATCGATGGGGTTCATCACCGATTTTATTAGATACCGACGGGGATTATATTGGGGACAATAAAGAGGTCACAAACAGTCATATGTATTCGGCAAGTCATCAAAATATCTATAGAGCAAATCCAAGTAAAAAGGACATATATGTTGAAATGGATAGCTTTACAAATCATCCCATCGAAAAAGGTGCAAATAAATTATATTTAGACTGGATCCGACAACAATTCTTTAAGAAGGATATGATTATCCATATCGAAGTAGATTCTACTGGTCTAACCGACTATCCGTCAACGGATTTCGACTTCAATGATCAACCCGGCGAAACTGGGAATGGCGCCTTTATCGTCGGCACGAGCACATTTTATCACCATACTACTTTTAATCCGAGCCATCACGGAATTCATCATTATGTGGTAATGATTGATACATTAAGTGATTATTCCACAGCACAGGGGGCAAATGCTTGTGGTAACTATTGTCCAGGGTGGACGGGAAATACTGCCGGAGATACTGGAGCGTTATCAGAAACCAATATTAATGCCATGGTAACATCATGCAATGATGGATATAACGATGAGCAATATCAATCAAAAGTTCTTATGCATGAATTAGGACATAGTTTTGATTTGGAAGATGATTCCGGAACAATTATGTCATATAACTGTTTAGGGTCAATATCAAGAGATTATCCCGCTAATGCTTGGCAAAATCTCGTCTTGAATGGTGGAGGACGAATTACTGTTTAAAAAAATCCAATGGATTTGGTGAGATAGATGCTTCATAAGGCTTCTTTTTCATTCATTTTCTTCCTAAGTCTCACTATTGTTAATATGGTGTTCATCACCGTCGAGGGACAGAATGATGATAAAGAGAATAATGCCCCCACCATTTTCGAAGTTATTTATCCGATTGATAATTCTACACTGACTGGTAATGTTAAGATATACGGTTCAATGTATAATATATCATACACAAATATTTCCTTTAGATATAATACGGTAATTCGGTTCTACGCAAATATGAATAATAATCATACTGAATGGTTTTTTTTATGGGATACAACGAACCTAACGAACGGATTCTATCGCATTGAGGTGGCACAATTCGGAGGGGGGCCACATATCGGACCGATTTTCATTGATGTTTACATTGTAAACCCCGAACCTGTTCTTCTTACTAATCCGGTGATGAACGGTAATTCAACAGATGCTGCAGTTTATAATGGTACTGATGCCATCTTCGAAGCACCGGATCTAGCCGGGATAAATGGGTCGCTTACCCAATATTATTGGTCGTTCGGCGATGATAATGGCACCACAGGTCCAGTTTCTATTCACGAATATTCAAGAACTGGCAAATACTTAGTAGAACTAAAAATTAGTACAAGTAATCGGACGGTCAGTCTCCAAACCCCAATCGAGGTCATTGAAAAGAAGACAGCACCAATAACCCATCACGATTTTAAAAATTGGGGGATGATTATTTTTTTCATAGTGATAGTCTCTGTATTTTTGGTAATTGTCCATAATAATAGAATGTATCCATGAAGATGTTGTCACGCTATGCATCCGAAAGATATGCGTCAGGTTGAGAACAAGCACTTCGTGGTCTAAGGCTATTACTGAGGATTGGGGCGGTTTCGGGGATTATTTCCAGAAATCTACCTATCGCGTCTTGGTGCGGGACGATTAAAGCACCGTCCCGACACTTTTAATTATTCATGATGGATTGTTACCTCGGGTCCGAACCGGGTGCCTCTTATTAGGAAAGGGATTGTCCGCATGGAACCGAACCATGTCACGGCCATCATAGGCGTCATCCTTCTCACCGTTGCGGGCGTGGGCCTCGCGACCATCGAGGAGAAGCCCGCCGCCGCAACCGTTACCACGCACAGGTACCACCTGAGCTTCCCGCTGTCGGACGGTTCTGTCACGAACACCGCCACGGTCCAGGACGGCGCCACGCAGACATTCCAGCTGGCCGTCGCGGATTCCAACCTCACGATCGCCACATTCGTCGCCAAGTGGACCGACAGCCCGCCCTCGCGGCTCGCATCGGCGGCCACGGTCTCGATCCAGCTCATGGACCCTACAGGCAAACAGGTCGGCGGGGTCCAAAGCACCGACGGCGCCACGGGCATCAACATCCCCGGCGGCCCGCAAAACGAGGTCCCGGCGGAGGCTAACATCTCGTACTCGAGCGAGGCCAAGGCCTGGGACTACGTCCTGGTCCATTACCCGGCCACGGCCAATGGCACCGGCAACTGGAAGGTCACCATATCGTGCACGCGCGGGGGCTTCCACCCTGTGCGCGCCGGTAGCGTGGCCGTCGATGTGGAGCTGGGTTACCAATTCTACAAGGCGGACCTGAAGGAGGCGGTCAAGGGATGACCGCCCCGGCAAGGCCCGTCGGCCCGAGCCTTCTCGAGGCCTGCAAGAAGAGGTTCTTCCTCACAAAGAGCGTGGCGGACGTCGATAAGGACCTGACCGGCAAGCAGCACCTCAAGCGTGTCCTGGGACCCCTGGACGTGACCACCATCGGCATAGGGGCCATCATTGGCGCGGGCATCTTCGTGCTGTCGGGCGTGGCCGCCCGAGACTACGCGGGCCCGGCGATAATTGTCAGCTTCATCATCACGGCCATCGCCTGCACCATAGTCGCCATGTGCTACGCCGAGCTGTCCTCCATGATACCCGAGGCCGGCAGCGCCTACGCCTACTCATATTCGACCATGGGCGAGCTCGTGGCCTGGCTCATAGGCTGGGACCTCATACTGGAATATTCCGTCGGTGGCATAGCCGTGGCCGTGGGCTGGTCCGGCTACATAAACGGGCTGGTGGAGAGCACCACGGGATCCCCGCTGCCCGTGGCCATCAGCGCGGCCCCGGGGACCGTGCCCGGGGCCATCATCAACCTGCCGGCCATGCTGATAGTGCTCGCGCTCACGGCCGTCCTGTGCTTCGGCGTCAAGGAGTCCGTGACCTTCAACAAGATCATAGTCATCGTCAAGGTCGCTATAGTGGTCATTTTCATTGTCGTCGGCATGGCCTTCATCCATCCCGAGAACTACAAGCCGTTCATGCCCTTCGGGTTCGCGGGCGTCATGACCGGCGCCGCCATCGTGTTCTTCGCCTACATCGGGTTCGACGCCGTGGCCACGGTGGCCGAGGAGGCCAAGGACCCGCAAAGGACCATGCCCATTGGCATCATCGGGTCCCTGGTCGTCTGCACCATCCTCTACATCCTCGTGGCCGCGGTCCTCACGGGCATGGTCCCCATAAACCTCATCGACGTCAACGAGCCGCTGGCCGGGGCCTTCGCCCACTACGGGATGCGCTGGGCCGTGGCATTGGTGGCCGTGGGGGCCATCGCGGGCATCACCAGCGTCCTGCTCGTGTCGCTGCTGGCCCAGCCCAGGGTGTTTTTCGCCCTGGCCCGAGACGGATTGCTGCCCAAGAAATTCGCCCAGGTCCATCCCAAGTACAACACGCCGTGGTTCTCGACGGTCATCATGGGCGGCATCATAGCCATCTTCGCAGGCATCACGCCCATCACGACAGCGGCAGAGCTCACGAACATAGGGACGCTCTTTGCCTTCGTGCTGGTCTGCATAGGCGTCGTGATATTGAGGAAGAAGCAGCCCAACAGGAAGCGGGTCTTCAAGGCGCCGCTCTCGGGCTGGCCCTGGCCCGTCTTGCCCATCGCGGGCATCGCCTTCTGTTTGGCCCTGATGGCATCATTGCCGGCGCTGACCTGGGTCCGGTTCGTGGGCTGGATGGGGGCCGGGCTGCTCATCTACTCGTTCTACGGATACAAGAACTCCGTCGTTGGCAAAAGGATGATGGCGGCCGAGAACGGCAAGCCCGCCGAGACCAAGGTGGAGGTCGTTCCAGAGGCCAAGGTCGAGGTCGTCGAGGAGAAGAAGGACAACGGCAAGGAGAAAGCCCCGACCTGATGGCCCTCACAGAACATTTTTTATATTGGCACATCGTGAGGCCTTTTCCCACTTCGGGACGACCCAGAGCGGATAATGGATTAAGGTGCTAAGATGCGGCGGAAGACCGTTGTCATAGCCATAGGCGGCAACGCCATCCTACGGCGGGACGGGAAGGGTACCGCCGAGGAGCAGTTCGAGATGGTGGGCGAGACCTGCCACCAGATAGTGGACATGATCGAGCTCGGCTACAAGGTCGTGCTCACGCACGGCAACGGGCCCCAGGTCGGGAATATACTTCTTCAAAACGATGCGGGCACGAGAAAGGGCATCCCCGCCATGCCATTGGACGTGTGCGTCTCCGAGTCTCAGGGCCTGATAGGCTACATCCTCCAGCAGTCCCTCGAGAACCAGCTGAGAAAGAGGGGGAGGCAGACCCAGGTCGTGTCCCTTGTCACCCAGGTCCTGGTCCACAAAAGGGACAAGGCCTTCGAGAGGCCCACCAAGCCCATCGGGCCGTTCTACACGAAGAAGCAGGCCGACAATCTCCGACGCAGGCTCGGCTGGTCCATGGTCGAGGACGCGGGCCGGGGCCACCGGCGCGTCGTGCCATCGCCCATGCCGCAGCGTGTGATCGAGCGCAGGGCCGTCAAGAAGCTCATCCGCCAGGGCGCCGTGGTCATTTCCTGCGGCGGCGGCGGGGTCCCTGTGGTCCTCGAGAGGAACCGGCTACGGGGCATAGAGGCCGTCATAGACAAGGACCTGGCCTCGGCCGTGCTGGCGGGCAACATCGACGCACAGATGCTCATCATACTGACGGACGTCGAGAAGGTGTGCATCAACTACGGTAAACAGAACGAGACCAAGGTCGACGTCATGACACTGGAGGAGGCCCAGCGCTACATGGACCAGGGCCACTTCCCGGCCGGCAGCATGGGTCCCAAGGTCCAGGCGGCCATAACATACCTCACAAAGGAGCGCCGGGGCCAGGTCATAATCACCTCCACCGGTTCATTGCTCAAGGCCCTGGAGGGCAAGACCGGCACCCGCATCATCAGGACCGACGCCGACCGGCACAGGGTCAAGCCAGAGAAGGTCGACGAGACGAGGTTCAAGCGGGCATTGAATATATAATCTAGTACATTCTAGAGCGTTTGGTTTTTCTCAAACATCATTGGGACATTCATATAGTCCGAGCGCCGAATAGGATACCATCACGACCAAGGATGTGAACCCATGACCACAAGGAAATTCAGTGTCTTGTTCGCCGTGGCGGCCGTCTTCGCCATGGTGATTGTGAGCCTCTCCCCCCTGGCGTCCGTGTCGGCGCAGAATTCCGGCGTCCGGCTCGACACGATGTACGCACGGGCCGACATTCGCAACTCCTATGCCATCACCAACGTGTGGGCGACCTTCGTGAACCCGACGGGCACGGCCATCGAGGAGACCTTCAGCTTCATGATACCCGAGAACGCGTTCATCTCGAACTTCTCCCTGACCATGAAGGGCCATACATTCTACGCAACGGTCCTGAAGGCCCAGGATGCCGCGCAGCAGTACGCCAAGGCCAAGGCCGCGGGCAACAGTGCGGGCCTGCTTGCGACCCAGGGCCGCTCGACCTTCACCTACAGCATCAACATCGGGGCCCAAAGCAACCTGACGGTCGGCCTCCGGTACGAGGAGTTCATAGCGAGGACCCCCGAGGGCTTCAAGTACAGCTTCCCGCTGAGCTCCTTCAAGGGCTGGACCATAGGGACCGCCAAGGTCCTGGTGGAGCTCGATTACGACCGGACCATCCTGAAGCCCAAGACCGAGACCTACCCCAACGAGACCGAGATAACCTTCTTCAACGCCGCCAAGGGCGCGTTGTTCTATTACGAGAAGGTGGGCCTGAACCCCGTCGACGACTACAAGTGCGCCTGGGACCTGGCGGACCTGGATCCCAACGGCAGCATGCTGTTCTACGAGACCGACGTCGAGGGCTACTTCTTCCATGTCTTCAGCCCGCCCGCGGGGTTTGTCGGCGGCTACATGCCCAAGGACATCGTGTTCGTCCTCGACGACTCGGGCTCCATGGGCGGCCAGAAGATAACCCAGCTCAAGCAGGCCTTCACGCACATAGTCAATGACCTCAAGTCCGTGGACAAGTTCGGGATTATCGTCTTCAACAGCCGGTCGGAAGACCTCTACGGCAAGCTCGTGGACGCATCGTCCTCGAACAAGGCCGACGGGGTTTCCAAGATCAACGCCATCCGCGCGGGTGGCTCCACGAACATCAACTCGGCCATGCTCGGGGCCTTAAACATCCTTTCCAAGTCCAGCGGCAGGATACCGATGATCTTCTTCTTGACCGACGGGTGCCCCACGAGCGGGGTGACGAACACCGACACGATACGGGCCAACGTCCGCAGCGCCAACACGAAGGGCGTCAGGATATACACCCTCGGGTTCGGCTACAACGTCAACTTCCCGTTCCTGAAGGCCATGGCATTGGAGAACAAGGGCTACGGCGTCAGGGTCAACGCGGACGGGGACGCCGGCAAGCAGATGATCGGCTACTACGATAGGATATCCAGCCCGCTATTGTCCAGCATCGAGATATCCTACTCCAACGGGACCTATGAGGTCCTCCCGACCAGCGTGAACACGCTCTACGCCGGCTCCGAGGTCATCATATGTGGCAAGTACCCGCTGGGGACCAAGATCATCCACTTCGAGGCGACCGCAACGACCACCAAGGGCCAGAAGGTCTTCTCCCAGAACTTCACAGTTAACGCCTCGCAGGACAATGCGTTCGTCGCGAAATACTGGGCCTACGCCAAGATCCAGGACCTCATCGGCCGGATATCCATAGAGCAAGACGCAACGGCCAAGGCGAACTTCGTGACACTGGCAACGGACCTGTCGCTCGAGAACGGCTTCGTCACGCCATACACCTCATTGTTCGTGGAGATCCCGAAGGAGTTCCAGGCCAAGAAGGCCAGCGACATGTCCTCGAACGACATGATACTGCCGGAGAAGGCGGCCTCGATGGCCAAGAGCGCCAATGCCCCGGGCTTCGAGGTGGCATTCCTCTTGCCGGCCCTGGCCCTCGCGGCCCTGGTCATCTCGAGGAGAAGGAAAGAATAGTCGATACGAACTGTCAGGCACTGTATGGCCCGGGCCGCCAACGCCCGGGCCATTCCCTTTTTATCCATTCTACTCTATTAATAATATCCATAACATTATTATATAGTAAAATTGTATGACCGGTTCATATCCTGAGTGCCCGTCGACAATATAACCGATGGACGCTGGGGGAAGGGGACATCCCGCAGATATTGATGGTGTGATAACATGCAGCACAAGGATTTTGTCAAGTGGTTCGAGGAGGTCGGCATTAAGGACGTCGCCATCGTCGGTGGCAAGACCGCCTCGCTGGGTGAGATGATTACGGAGCTTACCGCCAAGGGCGTCAAGGTCCCTAGCGGCTTTGCCATCACGGCGAACGCTTATCGCTACATCATGGATAAGTCCGGCGCCACGAAGCAGGTCAAGGAGATCCTGAAGGGCCTGGACACGCACAACGTCAAGGACCTGGCCGTCAGGGGTGCGCAGATAAGGAAGCTCATCGAGAGCATCGAGTTCCCCGCGGACCTGGACGCCGACATCCGCCGGATGTACAAGGAGATGTGCGAAAGGTACAAGACCAAGAATGTCGCGGTGGCAGTGAGGTCCTCCGCCACGGCCGAGGACCTGCCGGACGCGTCCTTCGCGGGCCAGCAGGAGACCTACCTGAACATACAAGGCGAGGTGGCCCTCATTGACGCGTGCAAGAGGTGCTTTGCGTCCTTGTTCACCAACCGGGCAATCAGCTACAGGGTCGACAAGGGCTTCGGGCACTTCGACGTGGCTCTGTCCATAGCGGTCCAGAAGATGATACGCTCGGACAGCGCCTGCAGCGGCGTCATTTTCACCATCGACACCGAAAGCGGCTTCAAGGACGCGGTGTTCATAACCGGGGCCTGGGGCCTGGGCGAGACCGTCGTCCAGGGCGCCGTCAACCCGGACGAGTACTACGTCTTCAAGCCCCTGCTTAAGCAGGGCAAGAAGCCCATCGTGGGCAAGACCATTGGGGCCAAGAAGATCAAGATGGTCTACGCCGCCAAGGGGGGCAAGGGCAAGCCGGTCAAAATCATAGACACCACCGCCGCCGAGAGGTGCAAGTTCGTCATCACCGAGGAAGAGATCCTGACATTGGCCAAGTGGGCCTGCATCATCGAGGACCACTACTCGGCCAAGGCCGGCTACTTCAAGCCCATGGACATCGAGTGGGCCAAGGACGGCGACGGAAAGAAGGTCGGCACCGGGGATCTGTACATCGTGCAGGCCAGGCCCGAGACGGTCCACAGCCAGAAGAAGAAGAGGACTTCGTACCAGACATTCATCCTCAAGGGCAAGGGCAAGGTTCTCTGCAAGGGAATGGCCGTCGGCGAGAAGATCGGCCAGGGCGAGGCCAACCTCATCATGTCCTCCAAGGACATATCGAAGTTCAAGAAGGGCCAGATCCTGGTCACCGACATGACGGACCCGGACTGGGAGCCCATCATGAAGATTGCCTCGGCCATAGTGACCAACCGCGGCGGCAGGACCTGCCACGCGGCCATCGTGAGCCGCGAGCTGGGCATCACCTGCGTCATAGGGACCGAGAACGCCACCAAGAACGTCAAGAGCGGCCAGAAGGTCACGGTCTCCTGCGCCGAGGGCGAGGCCGGCCTCATCTACGACGGCATTATACCATTCGTGGTCACCGAGACGAACCTCGAGAACATGCCCAAGACCAGGACCAAGATCATGATGAACATGGGCATACCCGAGCTGGCCTTCAAGCAGGGCCAGATACCCAACGACGGCGTCGGGCTGGCGCGCGAGGAGTTCATAATCAACTCCTACATAGGCATCCACCCTCTGGCCCTGGTGAACTACCCGGAGCTTAAAAAGCAGGCCAAGAAGGACAAAAAGATTGCCAAGCTCGTGGCCGAGATCGAGAAGCGGACGGCGGCCTACGAGAACAAGACCCAGTTCTTCGTGGACAACCTGGCCCAGGGCATAGCCCGCATCGCGGCCGGATTCTATCCCAACGATGTGGTCGTGCGGCTGTCGGACTTCAAGACCAACGAGTATGCCAACCTCCTGGGCGGCTACCTATACGAGCCCAAAGAGGACAACCCCATGATCGGGTGGAGGGGCGCGAGCAGGTACTACAACCCGAGGTACGAACCGGCCTTTGCGCTCGAGTGCTACGCCATCAAGAAGGTGCGCGACGAGATGGGATTGACCAACGTCATCCCGATGGTGCCCTTCTGCAGGACCCCGGAGGAGGGGCAGAAGGTCGTGGACACCTGCGGTAAATACGGCCTCAAGCAGGGGGTCAACGGCCTCCAGTTCTACGTCATGGCCGAGATCCCGAGCAACTGCATAGCGGCGGCCGAGTTCGCGGCCATCTTCGACGGGTTCTCCATCGGCAGCAACGACCTCACACAGCTGACGCTTGGACTGGACAGGGACAGCGAGCTCGTGGCGTCCATATTCAACGAGAAGCACATTGCCGTGAAGCGGATGGTGGCGATGGTCATCAAGACCGCCCGCGAGAAGGGCAGGAAGATCGGCATCTGCGGCCAGGCCCCGTCGGACTTCCCGGAGTTCGCGGACTTCCTGGTGGAGTGCGGAATAGACTCCATCTCCCTGAACCCGGACACGGTGATAAAGACCAAGCTGTCCATTGCTGAAAAAGAAAAGAAGATGGGCATAATCCCGTGAGGGCCGGCGAAGAGCTGGCCTTTCCCTTTTTCCATTTTCGTTCTGCCCGGGCCGGGCCTTCGACCTAGCCCCGCGGCATGTACGGCATGAGGCTCTGCGCCAATGTCCCCAGCTGCCTGGTCTGGAGCAGGATGGAGCCCGGGCCCGTGAAGTCCACCACCAGGCCTTCGCCGCTCAGGAAGGTAGACCTGAGGCCACCGATCCTCCGGATGCCATAGGGCATGCCCTCGGGGAAGGCCACTATATGGCCGTTGTCGACGGAGAGGATCTCACCCGGGGCCAGGTTCTTCGCCAGGATGGACCCGAAGGAGTTCACGAACACGGTCCCCTGGCCGTTGGCATACAGCATGAAGAACGAGCCCTCGCTGATGAACCCCCGGAGGCCCTGATATTTCGTGTCGAGCACGACACCCGGGGAGCCGCACACGTAGGCCGACTTGTGCAGTATCCAGCCGCGGCCGCCAATCTCTATGGGCCGCATGTCGCCCATTCCGGGGCCCACGAAGGCCACATCTCCGATGCCGTGCACGGCCGTGAAGGTGTTTATAAAAAAGGACTCGCCGCCCAGCATGCTCGTGGCCAACGAGTTCAGGATGCCGCCCCTTGTGTGCGTCGTGACCTCTATGGTCCTGTGCATGAACATCATGGACCCGGCCTCGGCGACTATGGACTGGCCCTGGGCCAGATGGCACACGAGCGTCGTGAAGCTCGGGCTCGCTACGGTCTCGTACCTTATCCCGTCCATCGTTACTCCTTGCATGTCTGCCATGGAAACACCGGTGCTAATCATGGCGACCCGGGTTTAATATCATTTTGTTTAATGCATGGCCACCGACCTGTCGCAACATATTTAACGAATGCACGTTGATATTGAGCGCGAGGGTGTGTAGCGAATGCCCGAGGGTTTCAGCCTGAAGGAGGAGATCGAGCAGCTCCGGCAGGAGGGGGACCGGGCGTACGACAAGGGCGAGTGGGACACGGCATTGTCGAAGTTCAAGGCCGTGACGGCCCTGGCCCTTACGCTGAACCTCAAGCCCGTGCTCTCCGAAGGCTACAGAAAGTGCGCCCACATCGAGAGGAACAGGGGCAACTTCCGGGCCGCGGAGAGGATGTACGAGAAGGCCATCGCTGTGTCCGTTTCCGACCAGGACATGGCAGGCATCGCGGACGCGCTCCAGGGCCTCTCAACGATGCACTTCCGCAAGGGCCAGTACATCCAGGCATTGCGCTACGGCCAGGAGGCCCTCCAGCAGGTGAGGGCCCTGAAGGACCCGAACCTCATCGGCAGTGTCCTCATAGACGTCGGGAACATATTATGCGTCACCGGCAAGTACGACGACGGCATGGCCGCCTACGAGGAGGCCCTCGGGATATTGCCCGAGGAGGATTTCTTCCAGATCGGCCGGGTGCTGAACAACATCGGTGAGACGCACAAGAGGCACAAGCGCTACAAGGAGGCCATCGTAAGCCTCGAAAAAAGCATATCGCTGGGCCTCGACAAGGGCGAGATGAACAACCGTGCCTGGTCCCTGTTTTGCGCCGCGGAATGCCATGCCAGGCTCGGCGACACCGACAAGGCCCTGGAGTACCTCGACGCCTCGGAGCCCCTCCTGAAGGCGGCCTCCGACGAGGTCGGCCTCCAGGAGCTCTACAAGGTCCGGGCCATCACGCTCAACATGAAAGGGGACCAGACGGCTGCCAAGGAGCTCTTCGAGAGGAGCATAAAGCTCGGAAAGAGGCTGAACCTTCCCGCCGAGACGGCGGCGACCTACGTCGAGTTCGGCCTCATGCTCGAGGCCATGGGCGACAGGGCCGGGGCCAAGGGCTGCCTCACGCAAGCCGAGGCGCTATACCAGGGCGTGAGGCTCGATAAGGAACTGACGGAAGTCCGCGCCCACCTCGAAAGGCTTCTCAAGGCCTAGAGCCTTTTCTCCTCGACCATCTGCAATGGCTGTGGCGCCGCCTGCTGCGCCTCCTGTTGCTGCAACATTTGGTTCCGGCGCCTCTTGGCGAAGACAACCATCACGAGCACAAGCACGACGATTATGGCGATCATGGCTCCGAACACCCCCGCCATGACGGTCCCGAAATCGGTCTGTTCTGGATAGCCGATATTGCCGAGGGTGTTGTTGTTGTAGGTGTTCACGCCAAGTTGCGGTTGGCCATTGTCGATCATGATGCCGTGGCCCCCGTTGTCCGCGATGAGGTTGTCCCTTATCGTTGGGTTCGAATATTCGACGTAGATGCCGGACCCGCTGTTGTTGAGGATCCTGTTCCCTGCGATGGTTGTGGTGCTCCCCTCGGTGGTGAGTATCCCGATGGAGTTGTTCTCCAATGTGTTGGACTCTATGTCCGACCGGTCGGCATAGGCCCTGATGCCGTAGTACCCATTGTGCCTGATGGTGCAGTTCCTGACATACGCAGAAGACGAGCTCAGGTCGATCCCAAAGGTGAGGCTCCTCTCGACGGTCACGTTGACCAATGACGCATGGCCACGGACGACATGGATGCCGCCGTCCTCGTTCTTGCCCCAGGTGTACCGGACCGTGCTGTTCGCCATGCTCAGGGTCCCGTAGACCTTGAAGATGTAGTGGCCGCCGGCGGAGGTCACGGTGCTGTTGTATATCTCGAGGAACCCGCCTTTGTCGACCCATATGCCCGTCTTTTCCGATTGCACGACCTTGAAGCGGATGGTCGAGTTGCGGATGACCAGGTCGGCGCCCGCGGGGACCGAGAGCGAGCCCTTGTAGGTGATGTCCTTGTCGGCGATAAGCTCGGCGCCGTCCGCCCGGTGCGAGACTATCATGGGCTGGGTCCCCGGGATGAGGTAGATGCCCACGGCGGGCGTGGCCAAAGGCAGCATTGTGACAATGAGCAGCAACGCGGCCACGAGGACAGCCTGGAGCCGAAGGCGCGCGCGCCAGTTCGGCAACTTCAGGTATGGCCTGTGAAGCGCGGTCCGCGCCAGCCACCCGGTCAGCGGGATGGGTAGCAGGATGGCCCCCGAGGACAGCGAGAGCGAGACCCACAGCGGCATGTAGCCCAATATCCAAAAATCGATCAGATACACGAAAGTTACGATGACAGAATAGATTATCATCAATGCGAAGAGGCCCCAGATGGCGCTCTTTTGCAGGAGGTGGAGCACTGCTGAGAAGTAACTGGCCGTTGCCAGAAGGGCCGGTATCAGGAGGTAGACGCCGGCAAAGACCATGGGGTCGCTGTAGCCAAAGACCGTGAAATACAGGGTGGCCCAGACCACGTATGGACCCACGATGTACAACACCTTCCGGAGGCCGAAGGCCTTGAGGATGTCTCCAGCGTCCAAGGGCAGGAGCCTCAGGACGTCCACGACCTCGGTGCCCTTCTTGCCCAGCGGGATGACGAACATGAACGAAACGAGGACATAGACCTCGGTGGGCAAAATCATCAGAAGCATCTCGATGGACCCTGCAAAGTAGTTCCCCGCGAGGTACCTTAGCACCATCGTTAAGGACCAAAGGACAGTCGCCAGTATCACTGGTGCCAGGGCCGGGTGGTACTTGCCCTGCATGACGCGCAGCATGGTCTCGATGGCCTTGGCGCCCTCGCCCCGGTCTACGGAAGCCCATTGTATCGATGCCGAGGCTGGCTTCAGGGCCGCCGACGGCGCCGTCCCGACCGAGGTGGGCCGCACATGGTCTATGGGCTGGACCTTCGGGTAGGGGCTCGGTGACGGGGTCTTGACCTTGTCCTTGAAGATGGCCGGCACATAGGTCTCGGACAGGTAGAGCCTGGTGCATGACGTCGGATAGTCGATGGCGCGCAGCTTCCGGTACGACAGATAGGAGAGCCCGAGGAACGCTCCGACGATGAGCACGGAATGCCACGCAGGCCAGGTGCTCACGGACACGTCGGCAAAGGCCATGGGGATGGCCAGGCTGATCTTCACGAATGGGTTCGCGAGGAATGCGTTCAGCATGTCCCCGGCCCCGGCGTAGGGGTTCAGTACGAGGCCGGCCGCGAGCCCGTCGCCGGCCAACACCAGGAGGAGCAGGTAGGGCACGGTATTTCTAATCCAGTACCACGATGAAGGGGCCATGCGGACGGCGTAAAGGTGGCGGAAGGCCGGGGCTAAAAATATCATGAGGGCCCCGGAGACAAAGGACACGACTGTGACCTTGATGGTCACGAGCCAGTCGAACGGCAAGAACATGTCGAGGAAGAGGACCGCTGCCAGCGATAGGAGGAGGCCGCCGCCAAACCACATCTTCATCATGGTCTTGTGGTAGCGCCAGAAGAAGGTCTCCCTCGCCATGGGAGCGCACATCATCTGTTCCTCGCCGACAATTACGGCCCCCGACGCGAGCATAAAGCCCGTGGAAAAAAAGACGAAGTTGAAGGGCCCCTTGGGCGTCGATGTCGCCGTGACGTGCTCGTTGGAGCGCTTCCCGTCGACCAGCGGGATGACCTTGACCCTCTTGTCCATGGGCAAGGCCATGTTCAGGGCCATCAGCACCATGAATATCATGCCATAGGTCACGGTCAGGATGCCCAGCCTGACCTTGGTGAGCAGGGGCTCGTTGAAGGTCATGGCGGGCCCGCCCCCGGTCGAGGCGATCATGAAATATATCATACCCCCCACCATGGCGATGGTGACCCCCATGAAAGCGAAGATGCCGATCAAGGCCTTGGCGTTCTTGCTCCTCTTGAGGTCCCACATGTTCTTGCTAGACGTCTTGTCTATGTCCTCGAGGATCTTCAAATCCTCCGCTAGGCCGAAGGGCCCCGTGAGGGGCCTGACCTCGAGCTCAGGGGGTAGCTTCGGGTGATGGTGCAGTTGGAGCGATGTGATGTGTGGGGCCGGCGGTGGGGCAACGGGCGGCGAGGGCTCTGGTTCGCCCCCGATGAGCTCGCCCTTGCCATCCCCGTCCGAGACCATGCCAGCACCGACCCTACTTCGCCTCTGCGCTGTACAAGTCCGTTATCCTGATGTAGAGCGCCTCGAGGTCCGCGTTCTGCGAGAGGCGCACGCGGTCCTTGAGCTCCCCGATGGGTCCCTCAACAAGTATCCTACCGTCGGCGATCAGGGCCACCCGGGTGCAAATCTCCTCGATGAGCGGTAGCTGGTGCGAGCTGATGAGGCCACAGCCCCCGCGGGCCTTGTGCTCCACCAAGAGCTCCTTCATGACATGGACCCCGCGCGGGTCCATGGCCGCGATGGGCTCGTCCATGAGGACCACCATAGGCTTGGGCACGAAGACACAGGTGGCCCAGGCCTTCTGGGTCTGGCCCTTGGACAGGCTCGAGACGAGCTCGTCCTTCTTCTTGATGAGCTCGAAGCGCTCCAGGATGTCGGAGGCCCTGGCCTCCCAGTTGGTGGCCCTGTGTACGCGGGCCATGAAACCTATGTGCTGCCAAACGGTCAGGTTGCTGTACATGGCGGGCGTGTCGGGGATGTAGCCAAGGCCCTTCCTGGCCTCCACGGGCTCGTCGATGATATCATGGCCGTTGATTTTGACCTCGCCCGAGTCCCATTCCAGCAATGTCAGCGCGCAGCGTATGGTCGTCGTCTTCCCGGAGCCGTTCGGGCCGACGAGCCCCAGAATCTCCCCGTCGGGTATTTTCAGGCTGATGCCCTTCACGGCCTCGACCTTGTCGTACCTCTTGACCAGGTTACGGATCTCGAGCATGTTGTCAGGCCTCCCTCTCCGTATAGGATACTTTACTTTAATGTAATTAAATCATATCACAAAGCGGCTATATATTATTAGATAACGGACATCCCATGGAATGCCTGCGGCGCGGCCCTCTCTCGCGGACAAATGATTATATTGCTCGAGCCGATTCCCGCACTCATGGAGGACGGCATCAGGGAGATCTTCCAGAAAGGCAAGGACAGCATCGCCTCCGGGGACTACGAGAAGGCCTGCGACCTGCTGGGCGTGGCCCTCGAGCGATGCGATAATGTCAAGGACGAGTCCTCCGCGGCCCACGCCCGCCGTTTATTAGGCGATGCGGAAACCCTCCGGGGCAACTTTGACAACGCGGCCTCGCATTACCTGAAGTCCCTCGAGTACCTGCTCAGGTCATTGGACCTCAAAGAGACCGCCGAGTGCCTCCGAGGACTGGGCTACCTTCACTGGCGAAAAGGCGACTACAACATGGCCAACGAGTACCTGACCCAGGGCCTCGAGCGGGCCCTGACGGCCGACAACAAGGAGGCCCAGGGGCGCATCCTGACCGACATGGGCAATGTGGCCTGCAGCCAGGGCAAGAGCGACGCCGGCGAGCGGCTCTACAAGCAGGCCATAGCGACCCTGGAGGGCGTGCCCGAAAGCATCGAGCTCGACCGTGCGATGATGAACCTTGGGGACATCTACATGCACAGGGGCGACCTCCCCAAGGCCGCGACCCAGTTCGAGAAGGTCGTGGCCCAGGCCAGGAAGATGCACGACGGCGGCAACCTATCATGGGCCCTGTTGAACCTGGCCGAGTGCAGGCTCCTTCAGGACGACCGGTCCAGGGTCGACGACTTTATCGTCGAGGCCAAGGCCATCATGTCCGAGAACTCGGACCGGGTCGGGCTCGCGGCCACCAAGAGGGTCATGGGCCAGCTGGAGGCCCGCACCGGTGACTGGACGGCGGCCGAGGCCGAGTTCGAGAGCGCCCTCGCTGACTATCAGGAAATGGACATGCCCGAGAGGCGGGCCGTGGTCCTCAGACTTTTCGGCGAGATGCTCGTCAGAAAGGGGGACCGGGCCAGGGCCGAGACCATGCTCGAGATGGCGCTGGACCTTTTCACGGAACTGGGCAGCGAGAAGGAGAGGGATGCCACGATCTCCATCAGGGATAGGATCGCGGGCCAAGGCCCTAGGTAGGACCGTGTTGCTTTCCCTTCTCTATTATCAAGTTACATATCATAAATGCCTGACAATCTAAATCCGAACAATAAGCGTTTAATACGGCCTCCCCAATGATTGGACCGTACCATCGATGCTTTAGAATTACCCGAGGGCGGGACTATGTCTCACAATGGGATTGGGAACCGTGCGCTGGCCATCCTGATGGCCATTACCATGTTCGGCGGCATCCTTACGGCCTTCGTGCCCGATGAGCGCATGTTGGCCTCCGCCGGGGCGATACCGTCGACCATCAACGGCGACTGGACCGTCTCGAACTATGTCAGGTACGATGGGGGCTCCTGCGTCCTGACCGGAAGCCTGGTGATCCCGACCGGAGGGACCCTGGTCCTGAACAACCTGACGCTCGCCCTCAACAACGCCTTTGACGACGAGTACACCATCAACCTCGACGCGGGAGGCGTCCTGAGGATATTCAACAGCACCATCAAGTCCAACAACAATTACCAGTCTGGCAACTTTGTATCCTACGGGACCCTCCAGGTCGAGAACAGCACCCTCAGGGACTTCGGGGTCCAGTACAATTGGGAAGGCATATTCCTCTACGGCGGCAGCGCCATCATCAAGAACGACACCATAGCGGACAACGACATGGGGCTCCTCATCTCCGGGGCCATGCCCACTGTCGAGGACACCATCTTCGACAGCAACATGGAGGCCGGCATCTGGTGCGACATGGGCTCGCCAACGTTCAGGAACGTCACCATCACCAAGACGGGGCAGAGCTGGGGCGGCTACGCCACCTGGAGCGGCAACACCGCCACCTTCATCAATTCCAACATCAAGAACAACCTGGGCAACGGTCTTGACATCATGGACAGCGGGGTGGACCTGTACAATTGCACCGTTACCGGCAACAATGTGGACGTTTACCTCGAAGGCTGGGGCGGGACGACCTCGGCCAACATGTACAACTCCAAGTACGTCACGAAGAGCCTCCAGGACTTCGGGGGCGGCGGGACCGTCGTCATCAAGGCCTACTGGTACGTCAACATTACAGCCACATGGCAGTCGGACGGGGCGCCGGTCGACGGCGGGACCTACACGGTCTTCGACAAGAGCGGGGGCCAGCTGACCTCGGACATACTGGATGCGAACGGCCAGAAGCTGCAGCTCGCTGTAAAGGAGTACGAAGAGAAGCCTACGGGCAAGACGACATTCACGCCCCACGTCTTCAACGTGACAGGAAACCGGAACACCGTCACCAGGTCCAACCAGACAGTGCCCACGATGGTCCAGAAGACCACCGAGGTCGCATTCACCCTGGACGATGTGCCGCCGGTGCTCCATATAACCGAGCCCCCCGAGGGCCTAGCCACCAACAAGACAAGCGTCACGTTATCCGGTTACACCGAACCCATGGCCCGGGCCTGGGTCGGTTCGACACTCCTCGCCGTGGACGCGGGCGGCGGCTTCACGACCACAGTGAACCTCGTTTCCGAGGGGAAGAACAACTTCAGGCTGAAGGCCGTGGACCTCGTAGGCAATGAGCGGGATGCCGAGGTCAACGTCACCAGGGACACCATCGCGCCCGTGCTCACGATCGACGAGCCCAAGGATGGAGACCTGTTCAACTTCACTGCCATAAAGGTCCAGGGGGCGACGGAAAAAGGCGCGATCCTCAAGGTCAACGGCAACGCGGTCACGGTCGCGAACGATGGCAAGTACAACACGACGCTGACCCTGCCCGAGGGCATCGACCCGATAACGGTCACCAGCAAGGACGCCGTGGGCAACAGCGTCACGCTCAGGCTGAACGTCACCATCGACCTGACCCCGCCGAGGCTCGACATAGGGGAGCCCAAGGAGGGCTTCAGGACGAGAGACAGCAGCGTGACCGTGAAGGGGTTCACCGAGGTCAAGTCCTCCGTCACCGTGAAAGGGGTCGGCGTACCGGTCTCCGGGACCATGTTCCAGATGACCGTAAGCCTGGTCGAGGGGATGAACAGGATAACTGTCAAGGCCTGCGACAAGGCCAAGAACTGTGTGATAAAGATGGTCAACGGGACCCGTGATTCGCTCCCGCCCGCGCTGCAGGTCTCGACACCACCTTCCATCGACGAGGTCCTCACGAACAAGGAGACGTTCCAGGTCAACGGCACCACGGAGACCGGGGCCACTGTGACCATCAACGCGAAGGCCGCGGATGTGGAGGCTGACGGGAGCTTCACGATGACCGTCGACCTGAAGGAAGGTGACAACACCTTCACCGTAGTGGCCGTCGACGGCTACGGGAACACGGCCCAGCTGGTCAGGAAGGTCAGGAGGGATTCCATCCCGCCGGCCCTCGATGTGACCTCTCCGAAGGCCGACCTCAGGACCAAGGAGAAGACGGTCGCCGTGCAGGGCGAGGCCGAGGCCGGTGCCGTGCTCACCATAAACGCCAACAGGGTTTCCTTCACAGGGACGGCCTTCTCCAAGGACATGCCCCTTGACAAGGAGGGCGAGAACGATTTCACGGTGATCGCCACTGACAAGGCAGGCAACTTCAATGTCGTCCATCTCAAGGTCATAAGGAAGACCCAGGTCCTACTGAAGATAAACATGCCCGTGAATGGCACCAAGACGAAGAACGAGACCGTGGCCGTGGAAGGGCTCACGGACCCGGGGGCCACCGTGGAGGTCGGCGGCCTGGAGGTCGTGGCCAGCGGCACTGGCAAGTTCAGGGTGGTCATGAACCTGACCATCGGCGAGAACGCGATAGACGTCAAGGCCATTGACGAGCTAGGCAACACGGCGACCGGCATCGTCCTAGTGGTCCGCGAGAAGAAGCAGGAGCCTCCGAAGCCCCCGATAGGGCCTGGTGCGGGGTTCAACGGCCTGCTTGTCCCATTGTTGCTGGTCGTTGTGGTCATCGCGGCAGTCTGCGGTGGCGTCGGTTACTACGCGATGAAGAAGAAAAAGAAGGGGGACCAGGCCCCGCCGCCCCAGCAGCCGCCAACGGAGCCTCAGATGCAGCCAGCCATGCAATCTGTGCCGCCCCAGCCTCCGCAGCAGGGCTACGGTGGGTATAACCAGTATGGGGGGCAGGCCTATTTGCCGCCGCCTCCACCGCCGCCCCCTCCACCCCCGCCAAGCTATCCAGGATATTGAGGCCCACCGTTTATTATTTCATTGATTTCTCTTCCAATCCTTTTCCTTTTTCACGTTCGGTATAAAGGAAAGCGAAACGCTCAATGCAAACGGTTTTAAATAGATAACAAATTGATGGTCCCGTATGCGCCGCGCCGAGGAACTTCTCGAGGAAGGTAAAAAACGCCTGACCAGGGGCGACTGGAAGGGCGCGTCACAGGTCCTCGAGGAGGCCGTGGAGGAGATGGAGGACGTCACCATCTCGGACGAGGACCGGAGGGTCCTGGCCGAGGTCCTCAGGAAGAAGGGCCACGCGGACGCTAGGATAGGGGAGCTGCAGGACGCCATGGCCGAGGTCAAGGAGGCGCTGGAGGTCTCCGAGGGTCTCAAGGACGCCCTCGGCGAGGCCGATGCGCTGAGGGGCCTGGGCTACATCTACTGGCAGAAGGGCGACATCCACATGGCCCTTGAGTTCTACGGCCTGGCCCTGGAAAAGGCCAGCGCGGCCAACGCCCAGGAGCTCGTCGGAAGGATCAAGATCGAGGTCGCCAACGCCCACAACAGCAAGGGCGACAAGGTCAAGGCGAAGGAGACCTACCTTGAAGCCATCTCGATACTGAGGACCGTGGGTAACCTGAACGAGCTGGCCCGGGCCTACAACAATCTAGGCGACTGCTACATGAACAACAACGAGCTCGACGAGGCGCTCGACGTCCTCCGTCAGTGCATGGACATCGCGACCAAGATAGGCGACACCACCATCAAGGGCTGGGCGGCGTTCAACGCCGCCGAATGCTTCACGAGGATGGGGGAGACCAAGTTCGCAAAGGAGTACCTGGACATGGCCCTGGAGTTTTTAACGCTGAGCGACGACAGGATCGGGGTCGTAAGCACGCTGCGGGTCATGGGCGTCATGTACACCGTCGAGAAGGACTGGGCCATGGCCGAGGAGACCTTCGGCAAGAGCCTGGCCATGGCCGAGGACATAGACATGCCCGCGCTCATCGGCGAGGTTCAAAGGTCCCTGGGCGAGATGTGGCTGGCCCGCGGGGACAAGGCAAGGGCCAAAGAGGCACTCGAGAAGGCCCTCGCGGGATATGAGAAGGGTAATCGCGGGAAGAGGACCGAAGAGGTGCGAAAGCTGTTAGCGAACCTCTGAGCCGCGCAAGGCATATGACAGACCCGCCCGATGACCCAATTGGGAACATTTCTCACAACTTAAAAAAGGGTATCGAAAGATTCGTTCGACAGGATTGTTCTCAATAAGTGAAATAGTATCCTGACCGAAGAATCCACCCATGGCCGGGCGGAGCGAACGGGAGAAGGAAGCCTATGACCATGGCGATATACTGGATGTCAGCGACGCCTACCATAAGCGGTCCATGGTCCTGAGATATCCCAACACGCTGTTCCACGAGTCGTTATACAAAAAGGTGCTGTGCGTGAAGGCCTGTGGGGGCCGTGTCCTGGACGTGGGCTGCGCCAACGGGGGCTTCACGAAGCAGATCTACCAAATGGGCCCGAGCTACGTCCTAGGCGTCGACATTTCCGAGAAGTTCGTCCAGGAAGCAAGAACGCTCGAGGTCCCGGGCAGGCTGGAGTTCCAGAGGATGGACGTTATGGCCCCGATGCCAGGGGAGTTCGACCTCATAACCGGCAGGGCGATCCTCCACCATGTCGATTTTAGGAAGGCCATGATGAACCTCTACGACAACAATCTTGCGAGGGGCGGCCGCATGGTCTTCATGGAGCCCCTCGCCGACAACCTCCTGATGGCCATGTTCTATCAGGTCGTCCGGTCGGCCCACACACCGGACGAGCGGCCATTCTCGGCCGAGGACCTTGCATGGATGCGGCGGCATTTCGACAACATACGGTTCGTGCCTTTCAACTTTTTCTCGCTCTTCTTCGGGATCCCGCTGGCCCTCATGTCCAACGACGTCACGACCAACCCCATCATGTGCGCGGCAGATGAGCTGGACCGGTGGATAGCTAGGCGGGTCCCTCTAGCTATGTCCCACTTCAGGCAGATAATAATAATCGTCGACAAACCGGCCTGACGATGGCAAAGGACATATATCCGCGACATCTTTCAACATCCATCCTCTCAGGGGATTGTGAGCCATGGCCGAAGAGGTCACGAAGACGCTCTCGTTCCTGAACCGCTACCTGACCCTCTGGATATTCTTGGCCATATTCCTCGGACTGGCCCTCGGGGTTATATTCCCGGGACTTGCCGACCTCCTCAACTCGTTGAGCGTTGGCACGACCTCGATACCGATAGCCATCGGACTGATCCTCATGATGTACCCTCCGCTGGCCAAGGTGAAGTACGAGCGCCTGTCGCAGTTAACGAGGCAGCCGGAGATGAAGCGGATGTTCGGGACCTCGCTGGTCCTTAACTACCTCGTCGGCCCGCTGCTGATGTTCGCCCTCGCCTGGATCTTCCTTCCGGACCTGTGGGAGTACAGGACCGGCCTCATCCTCACCGGCATAGCCCGATGCATAGCCATGGTCCTTGTCTGGAACCAGCTGGCCAAAGGGGATACGGAATATGCGGCCATCCTGGTCGCCCTGAACTCGGTCTTCCAGATCGCGATGTACTCGTTCTACGCCTACTTCCTCGTCTTCACATTGTCGGACATCGTTTCCCCCGGCTCGGGACAGGTCGTGAACATCTCCATCGTCTCGGTGGCCATCAGCGTCATCATCTATCTCGGCATCCCGTTCTTCGGCGGGATGGCCACCCGCTACGCGCTCCTGAAGAGCAAGGGGGAGGACTGGTACGACCACAAGTTCATGCCTATGCTGGGCAAGGTCTCGCTCCTGGCCCTGCTCTTCACCATCGTGGTGATGTTCTCCATCAGGGCACAATCCGTCGTCAGCCTGCCGCTGGACGTTGTCAGGATAGCCATCCCGCTGTTGGTCTACTTCCTGATAATGTTCCTGCTGTCGTTCTATCTCAGCATCGGCATGAGGTTCGACTATCCGCACGCGGTCGCCCAGACCTTCACCGCATCCTCCAACAACTTCGAGCTGACCATAGCAGTCGCCATCGGCATCTTCGGCATCAGCTCGGGCGTAGCCTTCGCGGCGGTCATCGGCCCGCTGGTGGAGGTCCCAGTGCTCATATCGCTCGTCAACCTGGCATTCTGGTTCAGAAGGAAATACTACCGTCCCGACGGTAAGGTCAGGACGCCAGGCGGAACCAGTACCGGGGCCATCGGACGCAAGAAAAAGACACGGGCCCGATAATTATTTTTACTACTGCCCTCTTCGCATTGTCGTGCATCACGACAGCGAGCTTATCAAAAGCCCGGTGGTCCCCCAGGGGAACCTCATGTCCTTCTCGGGTTACGGGCCCCAGGCCAAGGTCATGATGCTGTCCACGGTGCTCGCCGGCGTAGGGGGCACCTTCTTCTCTTTCCTGTTCACCCTTTACCTCCAGGAGCTCGTCTACGGGCCCGAGGCCATCGGTCTTATCCTGATGATAATGGGTTTCACGGCGACGCTGCCACTGCTTCCGGCGGGGTACCTCGGCGACCGGTTCGGCCGCAAGCCCATGATGCTGATAGGCCTGGCCATGACCGCCGTCAGCCCGCTCGTCGTGGTCTATTCGAATGGATTCATCCTGCTGTGCTGCGGGGCCGTCCTGTGGGGCTTCGGCCAGTCCTTCTATGCGCCGGCGTTCCTGACCCTCATGGCCGAGAAGGTCTCGGACCGGCGGAGGAAGTACCTCTACAGCCTCCAAAGTTTCGTGGGCATGATATCCGGGGCCTGCACCATCCTCGTGGCGGGCTTCACGCCGAAGTTACTGTCCGGCCTCATGGGGACGAGCCTCATCGATGGCTACAGGATGGCCTTCCAAATAGGGTCCTTCTTCCTGCTGCTCCAGTACCCGTTCCTGTTGACCCTCGACGAGAAACGAAAGGATGGGGTCCCGCTCAGGGTCTTCGCCAAGGGCTGCGAGCCGGCAGTGGCGATGGTCCGAAAGGAGCCGCCCCCGATGCCCTGGAGGACCATCTTCTCCCTTTGCCTGCCGATGGTCCTCATTGGAATAGGGGCCGGCCTCATCGTGCCGTTCTTCCAGCTCTACTTCACATGGCGGTTCGACACACCGGTGTGGCTCATAGGAGTGCTGTTCTCGGTGACCCAGTTCTTCTGGGGCATGGCCTACCTCGTCATGCCCTACGTGTCGGACCGCATCGGCAGCGTCAGGGCCATAACCGTGGTCCAGTCCTTCGCCATCATGGCCCTCGTCGGGATACCCATATCGCCCAGCTTCCACTTCGTGGCCGTGATGTACATCATACGGATGGTCGCCATGAACTCTGCCTGGCCCATCCTGCAATCGTACTCCGTGGGTCAGGTGCCCGAGGAGCACAGGTCATTTACGCTTAGCGCCACGAACTTCAGTTTCAACGTACCCAAGGGGCTCACGCCGGGCATAGGCGGGTACATCTACGGGTTCAGCCTCGAGCTGCCGTTCTTCCTGTGTGCCGCGTTCTACACGGCATCCACGATCATGTTCTTCACGCTCTTCAAGGACAGGGATGACAAGGAGGCCCCGTTCGACAAGGAGGATGCGTCTGTCGGTACGGAGGAAGAGTGATGGGTCCGTGGAAAAAGGAAAGGTCGGTCGGGTTCATCGTCTACAAGCGCGGGAAAAAACCTTCGGTCCTCGTTCGTTCCAAGATCCCCAAGGGCACTTTCCAGCGGCCCCCGTTCCTCGAGCTTGACGACGGAGCTGAACCTAATCAGAGGGCCAGGGAAGGTATGGATGAGCTTGGGCTAGGGGCGTTCGGGGACGTCCCGTGCCCCCTCGGCTTGAAACTAGTGTACTTCGCCAGGGAGGTCCGCCACGACGAGTACCTCTTCACGCTGGAGGCGCCGCAGGACCTCGAGGCCCCGAAGGGCTACCGATGGGTGGCCCCGAAGAAGGCATTGGACTCCTTCTTGCTGAGCGGCCACAAGCGTGGCGTCGCCATGGTCTACCCGGAGCTCCTCCCCGACGGCCGCAGGTCCCTGGACCATGTACCAGTAAAGCATCCATCGGGCGTGGTCATCCTGTGCGACTTCGATGGCACGGTCTCGGACCCCGAGGCGTCCCTTGCCATCCTCAGGAAGTTCGCCCCGGGCCGGTGGGAGCGCTTTGAGAAGCCCTGGCTCGACAAGGAGATATCGACGCACGACTGCCTGGGCTACCAGTTCACTCTACTGGACGCCCCCGTCGAGGAGATGGCAAAGTTCGCGGCGGACACAATAAGGCTGAGGCCGGGCTTCGAGGACCTCGTGGAGGTCTGCAAGAGGTTCGGCCACGGCCTGGTCATATCCAGCTGCGGGGTGGACTTCTACATCAAGGCCATCCTCGAGAAGAACGGCCTCGGGGATGTTCCGTTCGTCGCCATCAGGACGCACTGGGTCGAGGGGTTGGGCCATGTCGCCGAGGAGGGCCTCTTCAACGACCAGTGCGACTGGTGCGGGAATTGCAAGCGGGACCTGGTGACCCTGTATCGCAAGCGGGGGGCCATTGTCGCCTACGTGGGCGATGGCGCCACGGACGAGTGCGCGGCGGAGCGCGCCGACATCGTATTCGCGAGGGCCGGGCTGCTGGACTACTGCAAAGAGAAGAAAATAAAGGACTGCCGGCCCTTCGAGACCTTCATGGACGTATTGCGATGGCTCGACGATCGTGACTGAGGGCAATCTTGCCTAGCGCTTCTTCGTCCGGTGGTTGTTCTTTGGCGCTTCCTTGGCCTTCTTGATGTACTCCTCGATGACGCCGGCCAATGCCTTAATGCCCACCTCGATCTTGTCGTTTGCTGGGTGTGTGAAGTTCAGGCGCATCTTGCTCTTGCCCTTGCGCGGGTCCGCGTAGAAGGCGCTCCCTACGACATAGGCGACCTTCCTCTCGATGGCCGTCAGCAGCATCTCGGCCGTGTTCAGGTCCTCTGGCAGCGAGGCCCATGAGAACATGCCGCCCTTTGGCCTTGTGAAGTGAACCTCGTCGGGGAAGTAGGCGTCCATGGCCTTGAGCAGCAGCCCGCACTTCTCCTTGTATAGCTTGATTATGTTCGGTATGTGCCTCTTGAGGTACCCCCGGTGCATGTACTCGTAGGTCACCCACTGGCCGAAGGTGTTCGTGTGCAGGTCCGCGGTCTGCTTGTTCAGGATGAACTTGTGCAGTATCGTCGGGGAGGCCGTGACCCATGCGATCCTGAAGCCGGGCGCCAAAAGCTTCGAGAATGTGCTCGTATATATGACCCGGCCTTCGTCGTCCATGGACTTCAGCGACTTGAGCGGCTCGCCCTCGAACCTTATCTTGCCATAGGGGTCGTCCTCGACGACCAGGAGGTTGTACTCGTTGGCCATGTCTATGACCTGCTTCCTGCGCTTCTCCGAGAGCGTCACTCCGGCGGGGTTCTGGAAGTTGGGCATGATGTAGAGTATCTTCACGTTCAGGCCCTTGCTCTTGCAGTCCCGGATGAGCTCCTCGGCCATGTCGATGTTCTGGCCATCGTCGTCGACGGTGACCTCGTGCATCTGGGCTTTGTTCTGCCGCCAGACGTTGGTGGCGCCCAGGTAGGTGGGCGCGCCCAGGATGACGCAGTCGTTGGGGTCGAGGAAGATGCGTCCTATGAAGTCTAGGGCCTGCTGCGAGCCGTGCGTGATAAGGATGTCGTCGAAGTTTATGTTCATGCCGTCGGCCCGGGCCATCTGGGCAATCTCCTCCCGTAGCGGGTCGATGCCCTCGGTGGTCCCGTACTGGAGGACCTTCTCGGGGCTCTGTTTCAGGAGGTCGCTAACGATCTCATTTATGATCTCCACCGGGAAGCTCAGTGGGTTGGGAAGGCCGCCCGCAAAAGAGATGATGTCGGGCTTCTGGGTCAGCTTTAGGATCTCCCTAACCTCCGAGGCCTTGAGGAGCTGGGCCCGGGACGAAAACTTGTCTTCGAACTGATGCACGGAAGGTCCCTCGGTCGGTAATCCGGTCCCCGATATATAAATTACTTATCCAAGGTCCCCTTCGGAAATGATGCAGATTCTTCTCGATGTTGTTTTCGTACATTTTCACGATGGTTATTTGTACAGGTGTCAATCGGAAACAATATAAAACCCGCGGGGGTTACATTATATGTATTTGGGGGAAGGCGCTTGGCCTACGGGAGCTTCAAGAAGGACGTTCACAGGCCGGGGTCCGAGAAGTACGAGACATCGGTGAACAGGTCCAGGGGGCTCATGGCCGAGGGGAAATGGGTCGAGGCCATCGCGAGCCTTGCCGAGGCCGTCAAGCTGGCCCGCCAGGAGGCCCGCCCGGACCTTGAGGTCCAGGCCTACGACCTCATCGGCGTGGCGCTGATCAAGAAGGGCGATGGCGAGAAGGCCGAGAAGTACCTCGTCAAGGCGATAGAGCTTGCCAATGCCAAGCAAGACCAGCTGGGCCTCGCGGCCACCCTCAAGGTATTCACCCATCTCAGCTTTCATAAGGGGGACCGGGAGACCGCGGCCAAGAACCTGGCATCCATGTTGGAGATCGCGGAAAAGGCCGAGCTCGACGCCTACAAGGGCTTCGCGCTGGTGGGCCTGGCCCACCTGGCTAACGACGCTGGCGACCTGGGCCATGCCATCGAGGAATTCAAAAAGGGCATCGATCTCCTCGAGAGGACCGAGGGCGCCGAGGCCAAGCACGAGCTGGCAAAGGCCTACAACGGTTTAGCCGACGCCATGGAGACCGCCGGCGACCACGCGAGGGCGCTGACCTATTTCGAGAAGGCCAAGGAGGGGTTCCTCAAAGAGAACAACCGCCTCGGGCGCGCCCTGGCCGAGGTCGGCGTGGCCGAGTGCTGCACGCGGCTTGGGTTCGTCGTCCGGGCCATGGAGCAGCTCGAGACGGCCCGATCGGAACTCATCAAGCTACGGGACGACGCCGGGGTCGGCGAGGTCTACCGCATAAGCGGGGCCCTCATGACGGCGCAGTCCAACTGGGCTGCGGCACGGAGCCACCTGGACAAGTCCGTGAACCTGTTTTCAAGAGACAAAACGAACCCGAGGTTCATCATAGGCCTCGTCAGGGCTCGTGCCGAGATCGGCCGGATGTACTATTCGAAGGGCGAGATGGACCAGGGGGACGCGGCCTTCAAGTTGGCCCGAGAGCTCTCCGAGAAGGCGGGCTCCAAAAGGCTCCTCGATTTTGTCGAAAAGGTCTACAGGGACAGCCTTTCCAAGTCCCTCAAGAAGTGAGCACCGAGCTTCCCTTGGCCCTGGCGTCGTGCTCCTTCGGCGTTATGGTCTTCAGCTCCCTCGACAAAAAGTGCATCTGCTTTTGGTCCAGCACCTCCGAGTCCAGGGGGACGAGGACGATTGCCGACGATAGCATCACCTCGTCGTGGACGGCCTGCAGGAACTTCTGGGCGCCCCCGAAGGTCGTCTGGGATATCATGTACTCCAGTCCGTCAATCATGACGATGGCCTTATCGTTGGCCTTGATGAACTCGGAGATCTTCTTGTAGATTAGGCCCGCGCCCGTGGGCTCGACGCAGTCGTGCCCCGGCACCTTGTTGAAGGTCAGCCATATCATGGTGGCCGGCCCGGTCCTGTACTTCTGCTGCACCTCGGCAGGGGCCATCCTGGAGACTATCAGCCCCGTGCTGCCCGTGAGCGTGAAGGCCGAGAATATACGGTATGATTCCTTGGGCTCCGGTTCGTCGACGATGAAAATGTGCCCGCCGGCGAGGCCGTAGCGCTTCTTCATGAGGTCCAGGTTGGCCTCCCAGTTGGCCCGCTCGATGCGGACCACCTCGGCCTCGAGCCACGGCGGGAACATGATGTCGAGGCTCTCGGCCTCCTTTTCGGAGCGCTGGTAGACGACCTTGAAGGCCTCGCGCACGAGCTCTCCGGCCTGGGTCGCCCCGTGGTGCGGGGCCAGCGCGTCCCGCACGGCCTCGAGCAGGTCGTTGAGCCGCTCGTTGAGCTCGTGCAGGTCCCAGGGCTCGCCGGCGACAGGTTTGAGGGCCAAATCGTCCGAGACCTCGAGGCCCGTGCCCTTCCTGACGAAGGTGCGGACCGCAAGGACCATGGCATCGTCGACATCCTTGGAGAAGTACTTCCTTATGAAGACCCGGAGCTCCCTGAGCATGTCGGTGTAGATGGCGGCCATCCGGGCCACCGGGTCCCGCTCCTTGGCCTCGGCGGTGAGCTTGTCCACGAGCTCGCCAAGCCGTTCCGGGTCCGGGGGCTTGCGGAGCACGGCCCTGGCCCCTAGGGCCAGCGCGTCGTCGAGTATGCCCTCGTCGTCGGCGGCCGAGATGATTATGATCCTGGCGTCCGGGTCGAAGGATATTATCGATTTGATGGCCTCGAGGCCCGTGGCGTCGGGCATAACGACGTCCATGATGACCAGGTCGGGCCGTAGGTCCTTGTAGGACTGGATCGCTTCCCGGCCCGTGGTGGCCTCGCCGATGACCTCGTGGCCCCGGCCTTTGACTATGTCGGCGTAGACCCGCCGCATGAGGGAGACATCGTCGACGACTAGTACCTTCAATTCCGTTCCTCCGAACACCTATTGCAATCCAATAGAACTATGCTGGACGGTAAAAAGCTTTTCCTTATCTGGGGCATCCCTCGATTGAACATTGATACTGAGGATAATAATCGTTTCCTAGGGCCTCATCGACCCTTCCGAAGGGCCCTGTGCTCCGGCGTGCATGTGTCCAGGTGGTCCATTTCTTGCTTGGCCTTGATGGCGGCCGCATCGTCCTTGGAAACCCGGGTCTTGGCAAAGCGGACGCCGCTCCAGTTTGCCGATGTGAGGCCGGTCACCTTCAGAAGCGATGCTCGGGAGAAATCGCAGCCCGACAGGTCCGTGTTCTCGATGGTGGCCCCGTCGAGGTTCACGCCTTCGAAGGATCCGTTCACGAAGCTCGACTGCATGAGCTTGCAACCCTGCATGGCGCAGCCGGCGAGGTTGGCCTTGAGGAAGCGGCCGCCGAGGAAGGCGGCCTCCCGCAGGTCCGCGTTCTGGGCCACCATGGTGGGCCCCTCGGCCTCGTCCAGCATCGCCCGTGGCATGAAGCATTCCGTGAGATCGGCGGAGTCCAGGTAGGTGTACCTCAGGTCGACCAATGGGAACCACATACCGATGGCGCAAAAGCACGACATGTTGGCCTGTGTGAAGTAGAAACGCTCGGCCTGGAACTGGCGGTCGTACCTCTCGAGGGTCTCACATAGGAGGTTGTAGTCTATGTCGAGCCAGTTCCCTTTCATGAGCTCGGGATAGGCCGGGTCCGTCGGCAGGACGCATCTGTCTAGCACGGCCTGGTTGAACCTCTCGACGTGCTGCGGGTGGGCGGCCAGGTCGCACTTGCTCAGGTCCGTGTCCGTGAAGTTGCGCTCCCCGCGGATGGCCTCGGCCAGGAAGATCCTTGCGTCGATCTTCTTACCGTGGAACCTTGACTTCATACCGGACCCCCCAGGGGAATCCAGCATGATGTTCCTATCCTTATGGTTTTTGCCCAACATGAGATTGGATAAGCATTTGAGAGGATTATCGTGAGATGGTAACAGTACAATTAATATCGTGGCTGATGATGCGGGCGTGGGCCCAGAAGTACCGGAGAGGGGTGTGCGCGGATGCTGATGATCGAGGCTAATCTGGTTGTCAAGACCTATGAGACGGGCAAGATCCAGGTGAAAGCGCTGCGGGGCATCGATCTTAAGATCGAGAAAGGGGAGATGGTCGCGGTCATGGGACCGTCCGGGTGCGGCAAGACCACGCTCCTCAACTGCCTGTCGGGGATCGATGAAGTGGACTCGGGCACCATCCTCATCGAGGGCCAGGACCTGGCCACCATGTCGGACAACGCCAAGACGGACCACAGGGCCAAGCGCATGGGGTTCATCTTCCAGGCGTACAACCTCCTGCCGGTCCTCACGGCGGTGGAGAACGTCGAGCTCCCGCTGCTGGTCGGGGGCGTCAAGGCCAAAATCGCCCGCGTAAAGGCCCTCAAGGCCCTGGAGACCGTGGGACTCAAGGAATGGGCCGACCACAAGCCCGCCGAGCTCAGCGGGGGCCAGCAGCAGAGGGTGACCATTGCCCGTTCGCTTGTCAACGACCCGGCGATCATCTGGGCCGACGAGCCCACCGGCAACCTGGACACCGAAAACTCGATGCAGGTTATGGACCTGCTGCGGCGCCTCAACCACGAGCTCAAGCAGACCTACGTCGTGGTCACCCATGACCCGAAGATCGGCAAGATGGCGGACAGGATCATCTACATGGAGAACGGGGAGATAAAAACGGAGGAGAAGAACGTCCACGACCATCCGCCCATCGTTTCGACTTCGGGAAAGCCTGCAGAGAAGGCCCCCGAGACCGCGGAGCAGAAGAAAGAATGAGGAGGCCTGCAGATGGCAAGTATAGTTCTGCCGGACGAGGGCTGGGGACAGGCCTTCCTGATGCTCATTTTTGCCATGGTCGTACTGGGGATCATCGGCCTCGTGGCGGCCCAAAAGCCCGTGCTCTTCCGGATGGGCCTTCGAAACGCGAGCCGGAGGCCGGCCCAGACGAGCCTTGTGATAGGCGGGCTCATGATCGGCACAGCCATCCTGTCTGGTGCGTTCGTCACCGGGGACACGATGCAGTTCGCCATCGTGAAGAGCTCCTATTCCGGGGCGGACCTCATCGACGAGATAGTGGAGGTCCCCGGCTACCTGACATACAACTACTCGGTCTACGACAACATCTCCGCCGACCCTGGGGTCAAGGGGGTCACCGACGGCATTTCGCCGATGATACTGTTGTCTGGCGTGACCGTCTTCGACAATAACTCGGGCCAGCTCGAGCCCGGCGTCAACGTTCATTGCATCGACCCGGCCATCGACAAACAGTTCGGCGCCTTCAAGACCACGGGAGGCAGCGACATCGACGGGAGCGACCTGGCGGGAAACGAGGTCATAATGAACCAGAGGCTCGCGAGCGCATTCGGGTCCAAGACCGGGGACATCCTTGAGGCCTATTTCCTGGCGCCAATGTCTGCCCTGGGCGGCCCGCCCGGGCCGGGCGGGGGCGCCACGGACATCCAGATGTCGCTCCTGAAGGTCAAGCATATCGTCAGGAACGAGGGCAAGGCCGATTACAACAGCGGAAAGGACATCTTCATGTCGCTCGCATCGGGCCAGGCCATGGTCAACGCCACCGGCAAGATAAACGTCATCAAGGTCTCCAACAAGGGCGGCGTCGTGGAGGGGGCCGGCGGCACGCATAACGCCGAGGTGGCCCTCAAGGCGGTCATCGCAAAGCTGGGGCCTACGGCCGGCGCCCTCCCTGCGCAGTTCAGCGTCAGCGCAGTCAAGAAGGCCGTCGTGGACATAGCGGAGTCGTCCAGCGCCTCGCTCGAGGACTTCCTGCTGCTGGCATCGTCGTTCACCATCGTCGCCGGTGTCTTGCTCATCATCAACATCTTTGTGATGCTGGCCGAGGAGCGCAAGAAGGAGCTCGGCATCTCGAGGGCCGTGGGCATGCGCAGGGCGCACCTCGTCAGGGAGTTCGTGTTCGAGGGCGTGTCCTATTCCATCATAGCGTCCTTGATAGGGACCTTCGTGGGCATCCTCATCGCCTATGCGATGGCCCGCGGGATATTCACGGCATTCGGCTTTGGCGCCGAGGACGTTCCCTTCTATTGGAAGAACTCCAGCCTGGCCAAGGCGTTCTCGCTGGGGCTCCTGATAACGCTCGGGACCGTCGGGCTCGCGTCCTACAGGGTGAGCAAGCTCAACATCGTCCGGGCCATAAGGTCCATCGAGGAGCCGGTGAAGCGCCAGGGCACGCGCAGGGACCTGGCCCTAGGGATCGTCATGCTCGTTCTAGGCGTGCTCTTCATGCTCGGAGGGTTCGCCCCCGGCGGCTCGGGACTGCTTCGGCTCCTGGGGCCTAACCTGTTCTTGTTCGGCATCGCCTTCACCATCAGACGCTGGACGGGGCCCGAGGTCGCCTACACATTCGGTGGCCTGGCGGTCCTGTTCTATTCGATGTACTTCCTATTCTACGGGACCCTCTCGGAGGCCGAGGGCATCACCGGGCTGGTCATCACGGGCCTGCTCATGGTCTTCGGGGCCGTCCTGGCCCTGGTGTCCAACTCGAAGGTCATGGTCCGCGGGCTTGGCAGGATCCTGGGCGTCACGCCCAGGGCCAAGGCCATGGTCGTGCCGGCCATAGCCCATCCGCTCAACAGGGCTTTCAGGACCGGGATGACCATCTCCATGTTCAGCCTGATACTGTTCATAGTCGTGCTCTTCTCGATATTCTTCAGCGTGTTCACGCCGAACCTTTCCGCCGAGGGCGGCGGCTATGACCTCGTGGGTATGTCGTCGGTGCCTGTGGGCGACATACACAACCTGAGCTTTGGAAGCGGAGGCAATCTGCCAGTCAAGTATGACACCCTCAACGGCAAGGTCGAGTACATCGACGGCGTGGCTCAGTACGGCTTCTGGGGCAACTTCAGGGTGAACAATACCGAGATCCTCACCTACGGCCCGCCCTTCCACTACCTGATGGGCGTGGATGGGAATTTCACAAGTCACATGAAGTACACGCTAAGCGCCCGGTCCAGCGCCTATTCAACGGACGCGGACGCCTGGGCGGCCGTGATCGGCAATCCCGACTTGGCATTGGTCGATACAACGTCCGCCAGCACCCAGCCACCGATAAAGGTCGGGGACGTCGTAGATCTGCCGTACACCTCAGGCGGCAACAGGACCAAGGGCTACAAGATCGTGGGAATAGTCGACGAATCCCTCTTCGCAGGTCTCTTCGTCCAGAAGGTGGCCCTGATGAAGGAGTTCGTGGCGGTCCGCGGCGACAACCTGTTCTTCATCAAGGTCAAGGCCGGGGAGGACCAGAAGCTGGTGGCCATGGGCCTCGAGTCGGATTTCAAGGTCCTTGGGATGAACGTGCTCGTCATGAAGGATTTCCTCAAGACGCTCAACCAGGGCATACAGAGCGTCTATCAGCTGTTCGAGATGTACATGTCATTGGGCCTCATCGTCGGCATAGCGGCCCTGGGCGTCATCTCCGTGAGGGCGGTCATCGAGCGCAAGCAAGAGATCGGCATCATGCGGGCCCTGGGATATAGAAGATCCATGGTGCTCGGGACCTTCGTAATAGAGATGATGTTCGTCACGACCATGGGCATCGTGATCGGCGTCGCCATAGGATGGGTCGCGGGCTACGGCATCTGGAAGGTCAGCATGGAGTCCATGGGCGTCCCCTTCACGGTCCCGTGGGCCAGGATCGGCATGACCATCGCCATGACATTCGCCGCCGGCCTCCTGTGCACCATCCTGCCGGCCTACAAGGCCTCGAGGACGAACCCGGCCGAAGCCGTAAGATGGATAGAATGATGTATTTCGTGCACGTTCGTATCGGGAAACCGAGGGTTGGCGTATTTTTGTATTTTATATTGATAATTACTATTAGGTAAGATTTATCTATTATGAGATGAACATATCCCATATCCAAGCCGTGCCCTTTGGTGCGGAGAATTACGAATTCCTAGATACTGATATGGGCGGTGGCCCCCATGAAAAATTCGTTCGGCAAATGGCTTTCGGTGCTCCTGTGTGCGCTCATGGTGATAGGTGGCCTGAACCTCGGGACCGTTGCATGTTCCGCAACCGACCTGGGGATAACGGCGGTCGGCCGGGAGGCAAGCTCGAGGGCCGTCAAGTCGGTCAACACGACGACCTTCGTTGACTGGCGTGCCGGCATCGCCAACAACGTGACCGTCTATAACCAAAGCGACGGCGAGCTGAGGCTAGGGGCATTCGAGGTCTTCACCATCCCTGTTCCGGGCAATAACGGCGTCAGGGACCTCGAGGTCGACAGCAACAGCGACCTCTACATCGCCACGCAGATAGGGAGTATAATCAAGATAGATTCTAAGACGGGCGCCGTGACGGACCACGGGCGGGCCGTGCCCGACGAGAGCAACCTCAACCGATTGAAGATGGATAAAAACGACACGCTCTGGATCGGCGGCAGATCGTTCGATGCGTCGGGTCAGGGCAACCCGACCCGCGGGGGCATCCTGTCGAGGATGTCCACGAGCACCATGAGGTTCGATACCGACTGGAGGATTATCTCATTGACGGCGAACCCCGCTTCGACCATCGGGCAGATCCGTGGGCTTACCGCCGACAAGAACGGTACCATATGGGTTGGGTCCGTGGAGAACAACAATGCGGCCTATAACGGATTGCTAGCTAGGGTCGACCCGACCACGGGCGTCATGACGCGTATAAATTCCGGCAACCCGCTCATTAACGGCTATGGCATCTACCAGCTGGCGGCGACGCAGAATGGCATGATATACGCAGGCACCATGACGGGTGCCGACGGCGGCCATCTGATCAAGATCGACCCGTCGACGAACACCTTCTCGGTACTCAACGGACACAACCCGCTAGTGAACGGCGACAGCATCCAGTCCATGGCCGTGGCCAAGAATGGGACATTGTACATAGGGACCAGCGGCACGGCAGGGAACCTCTTCATGCTGGACCCGGCGACGGACAAGCTCACGAACCTAGGCAAGCCCTACGCGGGAGTTACATCGGTCAGCGACCTGTACCCCGCACCTGACGGCTCTGTCTACGGCTGGATGGGGAGCAACGCCATTGAGCCTCGCCTGCTATGGATCCAAGCGGGCACGGGATACAGGATAGACATGGGCGTCCCAATACCAGGGGTCGCCTTCCCCGGGTTCTTGACCGTGGCCCCTGACGGTACCGTCTGGGGCAGCGGGCCCAACAGCCAGCTGTTCAAGTTCGCACCGTATTATCAGACGTTCCCGGCGGCCCGGCTCGACCGCTCCGCGAGCGGGCGCTTGTTCACGGAGAACTACGAGCTCTCCGACAACATCTGGGAAACGGCGTCGAGCATTGGGACAACGAACTTCAAGCGGGTCACGGACAACAGCCGCCCTGTGGGTGACAGGACGGTCTTCGAGCAACAGGACACGAGCAGTACCGCCGCCTATGCCCGGGCCGGGGCCTGGGGCCCCATAGCCAACGATGCCGATACCTTCAACATGAACCCGGCCGGCGTCATGGAGATCCAGATCAAGTTCGTGGCCGCGGCCGGCGGAGGCAGCTCGGCACCGTGGGACACGCGGCTTTTCATGTGCGCCGACAGTTACGGTAACAACTACGCCCTCTTCTTTGACGAGGTCTCGAACACCATCAGGCTTTACAGGGACTGGGGCCAGATCGGTAGCACCATCACGACATTCAACCTTGAACGGGGATACTGGTACGACGTTAAGTGGAAGACCTATCACACTGGCGTCGGGCTTGGGGCCGCGTTCAATGTGTGGATCAATGGGACCAAAATCTTCAACGAAGTTCCAATTGGGCCTATGCACCACCTAAGCGGTGCTGTCGCGGTCGGGACGCGGGCCTACGATTCGAGCTTCGACAACGTGAGACTCTACAAGGACACCAACATCACGGTCAACGGGTTACAGGCTGGCCGGAAGGTCGGCCTTTACGCCGACAATGGGACCCTGCTGTCGAGCGCCACCGCGACCGGCGTTACGGTAACGCTCGGCGTGGAGAACGTCAGCTTCCCGCTCTCCGGATATTTCACCGTGACCGCCACGGACGGCTCGACGGTTGTCCTCACAACGGCAATCATGAAGGACATCTACGGCGGCGATGTCTACAACTTCGTGACCCCGGCAACGGCGGGGTCCACCTGGCGCTACCTATCCAAGGGGACATTCCTCAGCCAGCCCTACGACGCCCTCGCCACCGTGACGTGGCTCAACATCAGCTGGAACGGCCTGAAGCCTGCTAACACGAATATAAGCCTCATGACGAGGACCGCGGCCACCATGGCCGGGCTTGTCTCGTCGGTATGGAGCGCCCCCTACTGGGCCAGCCCCGACACGGCCATCACATCGCCGAAGGCGCAATGGATCCAGTTCAGGGCCAACCTGTCGACCACTGATATAACGAAGACGCCAGAGCTGCAGGACGTCACCATCAAACACAAGGCCTTCCCGAACTTCACGATCGGCCTGACGCAGAGCACATCGGTCCTTTACCCGAACAACACCATCAGCTACGATATCTATTACAACAACACAGGGAACGGCATCGCCAAGGACGTGGTAATAGCAGACATCCTGGGTCCCGACCTGGTTTTCGTGAACAGCTCCGCCGAGCCTGCCAGAAAGGGGTCTACTTGGCTACTGAAGAACATCCTGCCCGGCACTAAAAACGTACTGACAGTACAGGCCAGGGTCGCCCTTGACGCCAAGGACAAAACGGTGATCCAGAACAGGGCTACCATCGAGTTCACCGACCTGGATAGCCTGAACCTGGGCAACTTCACCTCGCCGACCGTCGTAGCAACGATCATGAGTCCCTTGCCCAACGCAACTTTCGATGGTCCGGCCATCACCGGCCCGGGGGACCTTATAGATTACAACATCACCTACAATAACACAGGCACCGGGACCGCAAAGGACCTCTGGCTCGATATGACCCTTGACAAGAACCTGACATTCGTGAACAGCAGCGACGAGGCCATAAGGAACGGGACCATCTGGAACGTCACGAACGTCATCGGCGGGTCCAAAGGGAACATCACGGTCACGGCCAAGGTGAACGCCTCCGTGGCCGATGGCACCAAATTGTGGAGCAAGCTCGACATCGAGTTCTCCATGCCCACTGGCGACCAGCCCGCGGGATTCTACATTGGGTCCGTCGAGACGACGGTCGCGAGGCCCCTCATCGGGGTGGGCAAGACCGTTGACCTGGCGACCGCGCTGCCCGGCGATACCGTCGTTTACAAGGTATTCTTCAACAATACCGGCTCCGCCGCCGGAAAGGTTATGATTACGGACGTTCTTGCGCCCGGGCTGGAGCTCGTGAACAGCAGCGCCGATACCAACCGAACGGGCAACATATGGGCCTTCGCTACCATCCCGGCCGACAGCCACAACGAGCTTACCATAAGGGCCCGCATAAAGGACGACGCGCCGGAGAACAGCGTAATCAACAACACGGCCACTGTGAACCTGTCGACGCTGTCCGGGCTGGCCCTAGGCCAGCTCACAACCAACCAGGTCTCGACCAAGGTCTTGTCCCCGAAATTCCCGATCATTGCCGTGGTCATGGTTGCCGACAAGGCCAAGGCGTCCTGGAACGACACCGTGGTGTTCAAGGTCTACTACAACAACACAGGCTATGACATCGCGAGCATAGTGAGCATCAAGGACCAGTTGCCCAAAGGCCTGACCTTCGTAACGACCTCGGCCGAGGCCAACAGGGCGGGCATGTTTTGGAACTTCACATCCGTGACGGCGGGGGATCACTTCTTCACCATCACGACCAGGGTCTTCACAGGCACGGCGAACAACACCGTCGAGCAGAACATCGTCCATCTGAACTACACCGATGCCAAGGGCAAGGCCAGGCCCGGCTCCCTGGCATCGGCGTCCGTCACGGTGATCGTGCCCGTCCATCCGCCGGGAGACACGACGAGGCCGTCCATCACCGACCGAAAGCCCACACCCGACGCCAAGGACGTGCCGACGGACTCGAGGATCGAGATAACATTCAGCGAGGCCATGAACAGGTCCGAGACCGAGAGGGCGCTCACCATATCGCCGAAGGTTGCCGGCAAGATGACATGGGAAGGGAACACGCTCGTCTTCACGCCCGACAAGCCGCTCAAGAAGGGCCAGAAGTACACCATCACCATCGAGCCCTACGCCGAGGACCTGGCGGGGAACGCCCTGAACCCGGTGTCCTCGTGGTCCTTCACGGTCAAGGGTAAGACCACGACGGGCAACGCGACCGCGAACTGGCTGTGCCTGGGAGGCATCATTGCCGCCATCGTGGCGCTCATAGCAGGGATAGTCTACTTGTTCTCGCGTCGGAAGCGCGACAGATCGATTGCGGCCCGGCCGTCCCCGAGGACCGCCCCGGCGTACGGGGAGGCCGAGGAGGTCATGGACAAGCCGACGACGGTGGCCCCGAGGCCGAAGCCACGACCGGTCCAGAAGGTGGCCGTGACGACCGTCGCGGAGGAGGTGTCCGAGGTCCCGGAGGAGACGGTGGCCGAGGAGCCCGCCGAAGTGAAAGTGCCCGAGGTGGCCCCTGCCGAGGAAGAGAAGATCGCGCCAGGGCCCCCGGAGCCGGTCGTAACTCCACCGGAACCCGTGTTAGAGGAAAAGGCCGAACCCGGACCTCCGGAGCCGGTCGAAAAGCCGTCGGAACCCGTGAAGGAGGAGAAGACGGAGCCGGTAAAGGAAAAGCAGCCCGAACCGGTGCAGGAGCAGAAGGTGGAGACCCCCGAGCCCAAGGCCGGGAACCTCGACGACATCCTGAAGCGGCTGCGCCAGTGATCAATGCAGGATGAGCGTCCTGAGGGGCGCCGACGTCGAGCCGATCCACAGCAGGTGGACCACGATCAGGGCCAGGGCCGTGTACGAAAGGATCCCATGGACCCAGCCCCAGGCCTTCCGTCCCATGGCCTTGCAGAGGCGCTTCTGGAAGACGCCCAGCAGGGATATGACCACCATCAGGACGACCGCGGTGGTCCCAAGGTCGATGCTGACATAGTCCGAGGTAGCCACCAGGAACACACCGTTCCACATGGCATTCTTATAATGGCCGTACATCAACAGGGCCGAGTGCAGTAATCCTGTCGTCAGGAGAAGATAGGACAGGGCGCAGTGGATGTCCACGCGTCTCTTCGCGCCCCCCATCGCCTTGTTCAAAGCCTTCTTTACCGGTCCAATGATCCCGCCCGTGGGCATCAGGAGTATCAGAAGGATGAGCCCCGTGAAGCCCAGTCCACGCGCAGCCACTCGCCGCAGGTTCTCCTGCGGGCCGGGCCCCTTGCCCTGGTTGCCGGTCCCGGAGACGGCGACGTTCAGGAACATGGAGGACATGTTGGCCCCGGGCTTGTCCAGTGACCACACCACGGCCAGGGCCCCGTGATCCAGCTCCCTGTCAGGGGTCATGCTAACGATGACGACCTTGCTTTGGCCCTTGGCCAGGGTCCCGACCTTGGCCGGGTCGACCTTGGTGAAGTTAGCGATGCTGAGGCCGGGGACGATCGCGAGGTTGTAGAGGTCCGTCTGCGCGGTGATGTTTACAGTGAAGCTCTCGGGCTTCCCCTGGCTGGCCTGCAGCGCCCCCGGGGATATGTCGAACGGTAGGGTGAGTATCTGGATCGGCTGTGAAAGCTGGACCGAGTATGACGCCGTGTCCTTGCTGCCGCCGCTGTTGTGCGCGTAGTGGACGGTGTAGGTCACGTTGACCGAAATCTGGACTGTGCCAATGGCCGTCCCGGATACCGCCGACCACGTCAAACCGTGCGTCTGGGACTTCGTGTCCATGTTGGGCAGCGTCTTCCTCTCGGTTTGGCCCGTGGCCAGAGCCACACCGGGGGCCTTCGACAGGTCGAGGACCGCCACGAAGTCCTTGAGCTCGTATATGCCCAGGTGCCTGACAACAAGTGCGATGTCCATGGTCACATTCGGCCGGACCGCGCTCGGAACATTGAAGGTGACCGCAGGTTTCCCGAAAAGATAACCGGCGCTCGGGTCAGAGCCACCATGGCAGCTCTCGCACTCGTCGGCATCGGCCGGGGTCACGAGTGGTAATGCAAGGAGGATTAGCAGCGCCAGGGCGAGGGTGGGGCGATGGAGGCTCACTGGCCCCCACCGCCCTCGGCGGGTGGCCATTGCGGCGGCATATCGATCGGGCCCTGCCCGCCCTGATATTGGTCTAGGGTCTGGTAATCATTGACCGTTGGGTCCTGGGCCAGGGGGGCCTGCGTGGTCGCAGGGTCCTGCGCCATCGGCGGCATGGCCGACATGTCCGATGGTGGCGCCGGGGGAGGGACCACCGTTGGGTCGATCTCGGGCTCCCTCTTGCGCTTGAGACCGACATAGAGCGTAAAAACGATTGCGATGACCACAAGGACCACCATGAGCCACGGGATGACCAGGGCATCAAGACCCGATGCATGGTTCCCCTGGCCTCCGCCGGGACCAGTTATCGGCACCTTGCCCGTGACATCGACCGTCCATGATAGGTCCTTGGACTGGCCCTGGGAGTTCTGGAGCTTCAGGGCCACGGTGTGCCTGGTCTGCTGCGCTGTCTGGGGCTCGTATATGAAACTGTAGTCCGGCCCGACGCCCGTGGCGTCCTTCTGGCCGTCGACGGCCCACGCGTAGGATATCTTCCCGCCCTCGGGGTCGAACACCGTGACGTTGAGGGCCTGGGCCGCGCCGCTGTCGATGGGCCCGGTCGCCGGGACAGTTTGATCTGAGACTATGAAGCCCTCCAGGACCGTCAGATGCCATGTGTAGGAGACGGACCCGTTCACCTGGTGGCCATCGGAGACCACGACCGTGACCTCGTGGGTCCCGGCCGAGGTATAGCTGGCCTTGTAGGTTAGGGATAGCGGGTCGAACTGCTGCTGCTTCGGGGTCTTGTCGAAAGTCCACTTATAAGACAGGATGTCCCTGTCCCAGTCCCCGGCAGTGACCTTGAATGTTCTCGTGCCGCCCTCATACATGGTGACCGGGTCGGGCGGTTCCGTTGTGAGCAGCATGGGCATGTGGTTGATCTTGATGACGGCGACATCGGCGCTCACGACGAGGGAGACCAGGGCCCCTGACCAGGCCCGGGCGTTCAAGGTGTAGTTCCCGGCGTCAACCTCGGAGGTATTCCAAACCCACCGCCAGCTGTCGTAGGATGGTGTTCCGTTGCCAAGTGGCGAGCCTTTCCTTTCGGTCGTGCTCCAGGCCTCGATGGGGTCGGCCCACAGGGAGACCAGCTCGACGGGGCCCGAGTTGTTGCCCCTGGCGCTCGTGCCCGAAACCTCCATGATGTCCTCGGCTATGTAGTGGCCGCCGGTGATGGTCACCGTGGGCGGGTCACGGACGATGCGCTCGACGTGGATGTAGGCGGCCACGGGCTTCGAGTAGTTCTCGCCGTCGGTGGCCTTGGCGAAGATGGCATGGGAACCGGTGCTCGTGTTGGACAGGTCCCAGAGGATGAACCATTTGGCCGTGCCGGTGGCCACGACCCATGTGGCGTTGTCCACGTTCACTTCCACCGACTGCACCTTGTCGCCCGTGTCCGGGTCCACGGCCGTGCCTGTGATGTTGATTACGCCCCTGACCGTGCTCCCTGTGACCGGCGTGACTATCACGACCGTCGGAGGTTTGTTGGGGGCGATGTAGATGTCGACCTTGGGGCCCGGATGGTCGCCGTTGTCGCCGATGGCCTGGAACAGGTTGTCGGCGGCTGTGAACTTGAATTTGTGGTCCCCGAGGCCGAGGACCGAGCCGTTGACCTTGGTGGAATAGTCCTCGCCGCTCAGGATATTGTCCGCGTTACCATCGGTGATCGACAATGGCCTGGGGGCCTTCCCGTCGATGATGACCGCGATGGACACAGGCAGGTCCGCGTCGGTGTCCATGTATTTGACGGCGAAGGTGAAGACGGTCTGGTTGTAACCTTTGGACGGCGTGACCCGGGCGCTAGAGAGGACCGGGGCCTCCTTCGGCTTTATAATCAGGAGATTGCCCTGGACCGTGTCCGTCGCCTGGCACCCCATGTGGTGCGAGAGCATCTTGGCCTGGACCTTTATCACGTCCTGGCCTGCGGACTTGCCCGTGAGGTTGAAGACGTATTTCCTCGTGAAACCGGGTAGCTGGCTGTTGTTCTGCTGCGGGGAACCTTGGACCGTTGTGTAGCTCTTGGTGGATGTTACCGTGACCGTGATGTCGGCCAACCAATAGGTCGATTTGGCGGGGTTATAGAGCGAGGTCGTGAGGGTGACGTTCACGTAGAGGTTCCCGCTTTGGCCAATCAACAACTGTGAGGGCATTGAAGAATTGTTTATCCCGATATATTCAGTGTAATGACAACTGCAGGCGTTGTTCGAGGTCAGCGGGGAAGCGAACGGTTGCATCATGCCGGCCTGCAACGGCGGTGCCACGGCCATCAGGAATGTGATTGTGAGGATCACGACGGTGAAAAGCAGGGTGACCTTGCCCTTCCGCACGCCAGGGTGCTTCCTCCGGATGGTTCCTATGGTCCTCATGGTCGCCCTCTTCGATGGTTGTTGCCGATCATGAACGCCTGAAGATTGGTCTTGCGCTTGAAGGATGTATGTAATATATTTGATATTTAATGAATTCGGCCCTTTAGGTAGAATGGGTTGTGATTGAAAGCATAGAATTGTGCATCAAACCATCATCCCGCCGACCATGCTCGCCACCGAATAGATGAGCAGGGCCACGGGCATCGTCCTCCCGATCTGGTATCTCAGCTCGACGGCGTCGTCCCCTTCCTTCATGCCTGACACGAAATAGGTTATCACGAGGACCGTAAGGAACAGGTAGACGCCGAGGATGATAACGAAGGCCGATAGGAGATTCAAGGAAATTGCAGCTCATTTCCCATTTTCGGTCAGTCGATACAAGGCATCATGAACTCGTTTGGAGACGCTCTTGAAGGAGGGCAGCGCGCCATGAATCAAGGGAGCGAGCTCCAGTTCCCAGACCGCCTCCTTCTTCGAGATCGCTTCCCTGATGAGGGCCTTCGTTAATTTCAATGAATAGAGAGACAGTTTCTCGCGCACCAGACCGGCCTCCAACGAGATGCCCTTTTGAAGCAGGAAACCAACATCATAGAGGTCTCGGGCCTTGTCCCTCTTGAGCATGGCCCGGACTTTCTCGGCAAGCATCTCATCGGGGTCCATGTGGTATATTAGATATGGTTGTAGGTCCGGATAGGATGGGACCGTTCGTGTGACCTGTGGTGTGCGCAGCAGATCCTCCCTCTGGCTCAGATTGAAGAGCACCGAACAGCGCGATAGGTCCCGGCCATCGAACAATGGACCTTCGACCTGGACCCGGAACGTCCCTTCGTTCCTGCCCTTGGAGGACTTGGGCCACTTGACGCGGGCGGGAAGGCCGAGGAGGTTAAGGCTATCCAGGATCTTGGCCACGGTCTGTTGTACATCAGGCTGGCCTATGAGCGTGAAGTCCAGGTCCTCGCTGAAGCGGTCCAACGCCAGGACCTTCTGGAGGCATGTCCCGCCCTTGAATACCCAATCGTTCTTGATCGATCTGCCCAACAGCGATAATAATTGGTGATGGACGTAGTCCAACTCCGTCTGTCCAAGGGACAGCCCTTGGGCCCTGGAATACCGGCCGATGTCCTCGCGCGTGAGCATTTCAGGCCTCCGTGTTTACGATGATGTGCCATCGCGAATCGAACTTGCCCTTGGCCGGAAGATGGGGGTCGAGGGGGTCGTACCTTCCACCCACGAGCGATTTGAGGCTGACGTGAAGGTCGATACCGACCTGATCGAGAAGATGGCCGAGCCGCTTGGCCCCTGCTTGGGAACCCATCCTGAGAGAGTAGTTCACGAGCCTCTCCAAATCGAGCATTTCTTCTTCGGCGGCGGTTTGAATCGAATCGATTACCTCTGTTATCGGGCAATATGCGGGATAGCACAAGGAATCGATGATTGCCTTCTCTGGTTCGGCCACGACAAACTCCCATACATTGCGTATCTTGTGCCTTGCCATCCCGAAGAACCTCATCTTCTGGATGACCATGAAATGGACATTCGAATTGCCTATTGTAAGTGGGGCGTGTCTCCGGAGCGTTACTATGGTCCTGGTGGAGGGCATTTGGCTTGAGAGTTTATGGTACGAGAGGGCCCATAGGAACGATATGTACGACGGGTTGACGATGTTTGTAGAAACGACCTCGTCGGGAATGTCCACAAGCCTATACTTGCCGCGTTCAATCCTTGAAATGACGTTGCGTTTCGCCAAGCGATGTGAAAAAATATTCAGCCCGGAACCTTCTATCCCGAGAATTTTGGCAATGTCCTGGATCGTGAATGTGCCAAGCCCAAGGTCGTTGACGGCTTGTAGGAAGGTTCGTTCCTGCATAATCTCTTGATGGCGTTGGTCATTTATATACTTTTTGCTGATTCATAATATACAGAATTGTATATTATATTACTGCAAGAAGTCATAAAATCAAACCATCATCCCGCCGACCATGCTCACCACGGAATAGATGAGCAGGGCCATGGGCATCGTCCTGCCGACCTGGGGTCGAATGTTGACATTATCGCTTGTTATTCTTTGGAAAAGCTATAATCAGATTACTGGTCGAAATTACAATTATCTCGGTTTGTTGTTGAAAATGCCGATCGTTCGACCATATCCCATCGGCCTCGATTGCCAAAGTTAAGGCGATGTAAGGGATGTCGGCCTCGTCGATCTTACCAATTATCTCTTTGGCCTTTTCCATTTTTTCTTGATAGTCTGCTTCTGGATGAACGATGATGTGCTCCATTAAAGTTTTTAGTACTTGGGCAAATGCCAATTTCCCCAAGTCTGCCGCTTCCCTCAATCTTTCACGATGCTCTTCTACCTCCTCCTTCAAATACGCAGGGCAGTGCAATTCAAGGAGAGGATGCAACATGATCCTCCTGGTCTCCGACTTTTTGAGAAGGGCCGCGATCAAAATGCTCGCATCGATGACCAGTTTCATTGTTCACCCGTGGCGCTCTTCTTGTGCCTTTTCCACATGCCTTTTTTTATGCTGTCAGCTATCTGTTCAACATCCTCGGAAGTCAATTTGCTATTTTTGAGAAGCTTGTCCATTCTCTTCAATTTTGAATAGTACTCCCTTAAAGCCTGCCTGGCAATGGCGCTCCATTTGATCTCCGGATGCTCCCGTATCATCGCATATAATTCATCGGACACCGTGAATGTCAGATTTGGCATGTTTTTCCCTCATTTTCAATTATGTGAGTTATGGTATTTATGTATTTCTACTTATTAATCTTAGACCATCATCCCGCCGACCATGCTCGCCACGGAATAGATGAGCAGGGCCACGGGCATCGTCCTGCCGATCTGGTATCTCAGCTCGACGGCGTCGTCCCCCTCCTTCATGCCCGATACGAAATATGTTATCACGAGGACCGTCAGAAATAGGTAGACGCCCAGGATGAATGTGAAGGATTCAAACGGCACGATGGGCCCGCCGCCGAAGGAGAACCCGGCGGCAGAGACGCCCTTCAATCCTTCCATCACATGAGACATGACGAAGTAGAGCGCGCTCGTGACACCCAAAACTACAGGAGCAAAGATCAGGGCCGTGGCGATTATCATGGCTGTCGTATTGCTCTACTTAAATAGGTTTGCCATGATTTTTGAATAGGTTTATATAGGGTGAAAATACCCCATGATAACAGACTTCCCGTCCATATATATCATCTTTTGGTTTTTGTTTCATGAAATTTGGATTTGTCGAGAAAAAATGATTTTCTGTAGAGAGCACAATAGCGTCCCTAATACACTTTAATAAATTTATTCTTATAGCGATAAACCCAATAAGCAGATATGACTGCAATTGCAATTGGTACCGTTAAAGGAATGAAGATTGAATATTGCAACATCGTTGAACGATCATGTGGTTTGACACAAATGAATGCCTCGGTTGGATTATTAAATATTGGTCTATATTCATTAAAAATCTCATTCCCTTCACAACTGTCATAATTAATCTTCTGCTCGCCCGGATATTCTGATCTTTGGATATTATCATCGAACAGGAGCACCTTATTCCCGACTTTAAGATAGGGGATTAGACCAAGCCCTCCACTCATTTTTGGCTTGATAGTAATGGACAGTGTCGTGTTCTTTTCATTAACAGGAACAGTGATTGGATTTAATTCTACAAAATCATCCATTGTCGCCCACCCATTTCCATTCAATCTAGTGTCTGCGAATCCGGACCCCCATGAAAAGGAGGATGATGCGCCATTGTCCGTTATCCCGATAATTTCATAAGGGATTGCTGAAAAACTGAAATCTCCGTGATACTGGGCCGGGTTCTCGATAGCGACCTTGAGTATGTAATTATCTCCAATTGTAGAACTCCTTGTGATGGATGCCGTGCATTCCGACCTTGATTTATATTTATCCGGGCAATGCCAAATGACTTCTTGTTCATCAAGATAAGTCAATCGTAATCCGGAATTGATATAAACAATAGAAGCACCTTCAGTACTTTCCGGTCTATTCACAACAATCGTGGAAAAATCATGGTAACCGCTTATTTTAGAATATATTGTGAAATTGTAATATTTTGTTTCATAAGGTCTAAGTGTCCCGAACGAGATCCGTGTAGAATTCCAATATCTCTTGAAATAAAATGAGGAGAAAATATTTACCTTGTCCTGGACGAGGACATCACAATCGTTGACAGTTTTATTAAACCCATTAAAGATAGTGACATTCAATTTCGTCCCATTCCAGATAGAAATGCTGTTGGGATCCTGATTATTCGTTATGGTAACTACTATGCCTTTAGTAACTAAAAAGAAAACATAAACATAATAATTCTTTTTCTCTGAATCTATAAAAGATAAAGTAACTGGCGGGTTAGTATTATTTTTCGAGTACATCATGTCTATTGATATATCCGAATATTTGATGTCATTTCTTTGAGGTGGATTTATCTCATAAATCTTTGAACCCGATGGGGGTAAATAAAAATTTCTATCAATCGTCAATATTTGTTGGGAAATATCCCTTCCATAATAAACTAGTCTAGCTTGAAGATTTCCTGAAATTTCAGTTTTTGGATTTACATTAACATACTTGCATTTGATTTTATTAACAACCCCATAATGATAATACCCGTTATATGAAACACTCCCCATTCCTAAATTATTATAGATCTTTTTACTATTATATGACCCAGGTAATATTTCCCAGGAAATTGACGGAATGATGCTTGCATAAAAACTTCCTTGCGCCGTTACTTTGTAACTTTCATTATAAACATTGACCGTGAAAAATTCAATTGAATAAGTACTTAAATTAATATGAGGAATGATTGAATAATTAATTGTAAAAAATAATCCGTTAGCCGGAATGAATACATTTGTATAATTCCAATTGGAACAATCTCGTCCATTTAAACATTTTATGGTTATATTAACCATAGACTGAATTAATCCTGTGGAAATATTAATTATTACAGTTGTATTAATTCCATCGATTACAGATTGGGGGCCATTAAAAAATATGTTATAGTACGGCGCATTTGAATTTTGTGCATTGCAAACATTCATGAAGTTTGGATTGATGCATAAAATGCAAAGGACCAGAATAAACAACATCCTTTTCGTCATGTTTTCACACCTTTCCAGTATCTTTTGATGATGAAGATGAGGGCGATAATCTGGATTATAATAACAAATAAAATCACTGACCAAAGGGTAGGATTGGGATTGGTACCCGCTCTAATCTTTAATAATTCGATATTCAGGATGAATGCAGGATTGATCCCCTTTATGCCTAGGCGACCTGCGATCATGGAATTTAGAAATACAATATAGATGGGCATAAAGCAGCCAATGCCTACCGGGACGAACTTGTTCTTCGTAAGTGACGATATCGATACCAATAGGAGGACCAATATCGTGAAAACGGCGAGATACGGCCCGAAGAGCAGAATGACCGAAACTCGGAAGACATAGAGGCCAAAAGGCATAGAGAACAAGTACATCGTGATTAGGTACACCATCGAGAACAATAGATATTGAATATATATGAAACTCAACTTGCTGAAGAGGAACTCCATCTCGGATATTGGTGTCAGTTTTATGAAATCTATGACCTTGCTCTCGCTCTCACTTGAAATTGTAGTCGATGAGAACAGCATCGCCAATATGCTTATCCAGCATAAGTTGAATTTCTGCAGTAAATCGAAGGATAGGTTCAGGAGATCTGTATTTGTTATAATGAACATGAGGATGAGGACCTGAACGAAGACTTGGACTAACAAAGTTATTTGAATCTTATAATAATTGAATGCGCTTGAGAATTCGCGTCTGAGGAGCAACTGTATATTATGGAGGTTGAATCGTTTCCTTTGGATGCTCTTTTTCTTAGAGGTATTTGATTTCGACGATATCCCCTCCCTTTTCTTTGACATAGGCTATGAACTTATCTTTATCGATCGTCCTTTCAGCCGACAATCTCACTTTTCTCTTTCCCTTCGATACAAGATTTGTGCCTTGGAACTCGTTGATGATAGAGTCGATGAGCGTATCCTCAAGATTGTTCAATGTCATATCGATGATGATCGGCCCCTCATCATCGTCGAACGCCTCGGATACCGAATCAATCGTGGTAAGCTTCCCATCCTTGAGGAAAAATATCTGGTCCGAGATCCTTTCCACCTCGTAAAGATTATGCGAGCTGATGAGGATGGCCCTGTCTTTTTTATTCATTGAGAGGATGATGTTCTGGAGCTTCCGTTGGCCCGAAGGATCGAGGCCGGAGGTAGGCTCGTCTAACAGGAAGACCCGTGGGTCTATCAAGAGGGTCCGTGCGAGGGCCATCCGTTTCATCATGCCAGAAGAATAGGTCGATATTTGTCTCGAAGCCGAATCTATCAATTCTACGGTTTCCAGGATATTAACGACATCTGAGTCTTTTTTCCCATAAACCCCTGCATAGAAATCTAGGAACTCGAATCCCGTCGCCCTACCGTCTATCGGTAATCTTTCTGGGCAATATCCTATAAGGTTCCGGACTTTCCATAGGTCCGTCTTGGATGATAGCCCACTGATCCAGAATTCGCCACCGGATGGCCTTAGCAAGGTCGCGAGGATTCTGATCAGCGTGGTCTTCCCGGCCCCGTTTGGCCCGATAATACTAAAGACTGTACCTGACTTCAGCTCACAATCTATCCCTTTCAGGACCTCGACATTTTTCGAGAAGGATTTTGTCAAACCTTTGATTTGTAAAATATTTCTTTCTCTTGCCATTTTTCTCTCATTATCATTAATGAATTAGACAATATATATAAGGCTCCTCTCAAGGATTTGTGCATGATTTCCTGCAGAATATGAGTCTGTCATTGACGATAAACATCCAGGCCATAGGCCCAACCTGAACATAGGGTGGTCAGGATAGCAGGTTCGTGTCACCTGTAAATGTGTCCGCCATCTCCTCTTTCGTCGGTAATCGTTTATCACCTTGGTCAGTCATCTAGGGATTCATATCTGATCTACGCACAGATTCTTATGAGGAGCCTAAATTATTAACAATATTAAATGTTGAACATTATTGACCCAAAGATTGTTATTTTATCCTTCATGGGGGGCATGCATCAACATTAATATTTACTGGAACTGGACCAGGATCATTAAACCATGGTATCTGATAACAATTTACTTTATTTTTTTCGACCCTTATATTATTATTCGATATTGTTCCGATTTTTTGTATAATTTTAAATGAATGGATACCCACATGAAGTGATAAATTAGTTTTCCAAATCATACCACCATAAAGAGTCGTTCCATTGGATATATATCGACCATCAATATAGATCTCTTGAAAAATGAATGCCGATTTATCACAAATCGATGTATTATTTGAGGTGCATGGATGATTATAATTCTTTATCCAAAGAATTAATGTTCCCTCACCACTGGATGTAGAGAAAAAAATAAAAACCAGAATGATTAAAATGACTGTGAAAATTATTGGAAGGGCATAATATGTTTCTTTTTTTTTTCTCATTTTCATTTTATATGCCCTCCCAACAATGGCCGCATTGATGGAATTGCTGTAATTATACATTAACTTTTCCCATCATCAGGGCACGTCCACCGCTGCCATCATCATGGCTGAATACTCTTGCGCTGTGGCCATATTATTTCCTTGTGTCTGCCATGATCCCCAAAGATCAGCACCACCTCCAATATATTCCCCATCGGCATTAGAATTGTGGGAAGTTTGATCGCCATTCAAATATTGTAATGTTCCACCATGGTCGACAAAAACTCCCCATCTCGCGCTGGGATTACTTACTTTAATTACGTCACTATGAGCTGCTTGTAAATAATCAATCCCATCACCATATCTTACTTTGTTCCAATTGGCAGAATCTCCTGTTCCTTCATAGCTCTGTACGGTAGGTCCACTACCCCACCAACCCCAATCTGTTGAGGTTGTATAGACATCATAATTTATCTTCCACCAAGCGGATTCAGTTTGAGTGGAATATTGTCCAGATTGAGAATACCAAATAAAATAATTCTTAAAATCAATCCATGGATGCCCACCTGTGACAGCAAATGTTGCCTGATAATACCATGTATTTCCCCATTCAATATACCACCACGTTTGTTTGACATAAAATAACCCTACGTCAGGATCACCAACATGCTGGAAACCGTATATATCATCAGTAAATCTCAAATATCGTGTATAAGTATTACCTGTAGGATTATATTTAAATTTTATATACACACCATACTGCCAAGCCTCTTTGACTAATAGTTTGTTCCCGCTTACTTGCTTTACCTGACATATGACCAAACCATGATCATTATCTCTAAAATATATAAACGTAATGCCACTAACGGTCAGGGAATTTCCTGTACAAGTTACTGCAGATATACTCTCAGAAGATGGTGCGGAAGATGAATCTGGTTTCGCTACAGCAACTTGGTCATCTGCCGATACAGTCAATAATGGAAGGCTCACAAAACATAATATCAGGGTTATAATCACAATTTGTCGATCGTTTAACATTTTTTCCCACCTTGCCTAATGGTTAGGTAATGGGTTAATATTTTTATCAATATATATGAATAGCGGAAAAATAGTGATACTTTTCTTAAGGCAAGCTCATTTTTCCCTTTTCGGTTATCGTCAAGTTCTTTGTTCTACCATTTTTTATTTCGTTAAGGTAATCATTTTCGATTAAGGCCCTTAATTTCTTCCGACCAGTACGACTTGTTATTTCCATATAATCACAAATCTCACCATAAGTTGGTTTAAACCCCTCTGTATTTCGCTGAAATACATATTTCAGGATCCTCATGAGATCATTCGATATTATTCCTTGCTCTAACAATTGTAACTCTGTTCCTTCCAGTCTTGATCGAATTCCTTCAAGTTCCCTGAATATCAAGTAACATGAGATTTCAGGATTCGGAATGAACTGTATCTCGAATGGTCTCTTTACATTATCTATAGAGAATTCGAATTTTTCTTTTATAGGAATTTTTTTATTATCAGCGAGATGAATGAAATTTTTAATCTTATAAACCTGCTCCGGTGAAATATCCTTAAAATATTTTGTCCTCAATAAAGATTCCAATGAATTATATCTTCTAGGCTCAACTTCATTTTTATCATATGCTATTCCTGTGATAAGAACATATAAAATAATATCCTCGATGCGAGGAGTCCCGGTTTGCCAAAATTTATTGATTCTCTACCCCCCCCCCCCCAGAAATTATAGATAATTCCCTTTTCATAAGTTCGAGTACCGGATTATATCGTATATATATTAATTGCCACCAGCCTATGTAAGAAATAATAAAATGTTATGTGAAAATGCATTATGCTTATCACACCATCATCCCGCCGACCAT
>Ga0315288_10000247_pt1 | contig 66265 bp, 62 predicted proteins | sample YL17G11_20_MG_FD_203454 | JGI IMG/M metagenome (GOLD analysis project Ga0315288, IMG submission 203454) | Sediment microbial communities from Yellowstone Lake, YNP, Wyoming, USA - YL17G11_20 | ecosystem: Environmental > Aquatic > Freshwater > Lake > Sediment | place: USA: Wyoming | collected...
CAAAAACCCCATTCCATAGGGGGGAAGGCCGGGATGGGCGAAGCGACCATAGTGGGACTTCGGGAGCGAGCCCATTCCGGCCTTCCCCCCATATGGAACCCGGTTTATGAATAATGCAGGCTAGGTGACAGAAATCTTGGAAAATAAGCGGATTGGGTCAGTAATTCCTAGAGTTCAGCCGCCTTTTTATAGATCTCCAGCGTCCGCTCGGCGGTGCGTTTCCAGGTGAATTCCGAAGCGCGCTCGAGCCCTTTGTGGATCAGACGCCGGCGCAGGTCTGTTTCGCGTGCCAGCCTGGCGATCGCCTCCGCCATTTGTTCGACGTCGAGAGGGTCGACGGTCAGGGCCGCGTCCCCGGCTGTTTCCTTAAGGCTCGAGGTGTTGGAAGTGACGACGGGGACGCCCGAAGCTAAGGCTTCCAGGACCGGAAGCCCTACGCCCTCAAATAGCGAGGGATATATGAATACGTCCGCCCCGGCATAGAGAAGCGGCAGTTCTTCGTCCGGAATAAAGCCGGTGAAAATGATGTCTTCCTTCCGGGATGACGCCGTCTCCCGCGCCGCGGCCGGCAGGTCCCGGTCGGCTTTTCCTGCGATGACCAGCTTGTGCCGCAGGTTCTCCTTACCCTTCAGCAGATCGAAGGCCTTGACCAGTGTGGCCAGGTTCTTGCGCGGGTTCAGGCGTCCGACGCACAGGAGATAGGGCTCCGAGATTCGGTATTTTTCGAGCGCTCTGCAGACGGCATCGGGGTCCTGGTCGGGCTTAAAAGCGGGCGAGACGCCGTGGGGGACCACCTCCACGCGGTCCTCCTCGAGGCCGTAATTCCGGATGATGTCCTGCCGTGAATATTCGGAGCCGGTGATCACCCGGGCCGCCCGCCGCGCCGTCCTCCTGACCATCCATTTCGAGCGGAGGACGAAGAACCTCGAGAAAAATTGCGGGTAATGGAGAAAGCCCAGGTCGTGGATAGTGACGATGAGCCTTCCCCGGTGCCGGAAGGGCGCGATGTATTGAACGTGGAGGACGTCGATCTCGTCCTGTCGGGTGGCGCGGGCCAGGTGCCATGGAATCCGGACAAGCGGATTTTTGGCACCGAGCTCACGGATTCGGAAATTCGGCCGGCCGGCAAGGCCGGCGTAAAACGGATGACCGGCGTCGATCGCGTAAAGGACATATTCGTTCGTCTCGTCGATGCCGGCAAGCGCCATGAGTAAATTTTGGATGTAGGTACAGTTGCCTTCGCCGTCCCGTTCGGCGGCATGGGAGTCAATTCCGACTCTCATGGCCGTCGCGCCCCGCTCAAAACGCGCCTTCCGTAAGGAGCCAGACCTTGAAGGTCTTAATCAGAACGACGATATCCAACCAGAAGGACCAGTTCCGGATATAGTGCTCGTCAATCGCCAGCCGTTCTTTGAACGGCAACAGATTCCGGCCGCTTGTCTGCCACATCCCGGTGATCCCCGGCTTGACCTGGAGCAGGAAGCTCTTGACGTCCACGGCTTCCTTCAGCTCTTCCATGATGTAGGGCCGCGGACCGACCAGGCTCATGTCCCCCCGGAGCACATTGATGAGCTGGGGCAGCTCGTCCAGGCTGCGCTTGCGCAGGAACCGGCCGACGCGGGTGACGCGCGGGTCGCCGTTGCGGAGTTTCTTGAACCTCTCCCACTCCTCGCGGGCCTCCCGGTTCTCGGCCAGGAAGCGTTCCAACCGCTCGTCCGCATCCGGGTGCATCGAGCGGAACTTGAAAACCCTGATCTCGCGGCCGCGCTTGCCGAAGCGTTCCTGTTTGAAAAAGACCGGGCCGCGGGAGTCGAGACGGATGGCCAGGCCGATGACCAGAAAGAACGGGAGGCAAACGACCAGGCAGGCGGCGCCGAAGACGTAATCGAAGACGGACTTGACAAAGACGTTCCACGGCTTGTGGAGGTTTTTCCGGACGGTGAGCGAGAGGATCTTGCCGATGTTCTCGACCTCCACCCCCGCGGTGATCAGGTCGCCGGTGCGGGGTATGTAGTGGATGTTGTCGGAAGCCTGGTCCCAGCGCTTGAGGAGAGAGATCATCTTGTCGCGGGGGATATCGGGCAGGGTGACGATCGTGTCGTCGAAGCCCGTGACCAGCTTCCAGTCCTCGATCTCGTCGATGTGGCCCAGGATCTTGACGCCCGAAATGGACAGGCCGATGCGGCCCCGATCGTCGGTGAGGCATCCCACGACTTTGTATCCCAGGCTCCAGTTCTGTTGGATGGTCTCGATGAGCGTGGCGCTGGTCTCATGCGAGCCGAGGATGATCACCTTCTTGGTATTCAGGCCGAGGAGGAAGAGGACCCTACGGACGAGGAAGCGGACAAGGGGGAGAAACACCATGCTCAGCAGCCAGGCCAGAATGATGATCAGCCGAGAGAACAGGATGACCTGATGCGAGAGGAAGAGAGCGATCATAATTAAAGAAAAAGCGATGGTCGTGCTCTTGATCAGGTGGCGGACCTCGTCCCAGAAGAAGTACCTTTTCGTGTAGAGCCCCTCATAGAGGAAGACCACCACCCAGACGATGATCCAGAAGGATTTACCCAGATAGATGGAGAGGAAGGCCTGCCGAATCCTGCCGCCTGCAAAAAAGAGAGGGAGAGCAGAGTTTCGAATCACGAATCCGAGTATGAAGCAGCCGACCAGGGCGGCGGCGTCTCCGCCGACGAGAAGGGCGGCGGTCAGGAGTTTCTTTTGCATCCTCCGGAATTGCGTTCTCATCGTCTGCCCGCTTTTGATTTAACACATAATCAAAAAGAATGTCAATTTTACGAATGTTGAATCTGTTATATGGCTTCGGATACAATCATAGCAGCCATTCATGACAAATGCACAAAAGCGGCGGACCTTTCGGCATCTTCTTCTCGCCGGGGCCTCAACAATCTATGCCGCGGCGTTTTACTTTTTTTACCTCAGGTACGTCCCTCTCATCAGCGGCTTTCAGGCGGCTCTCCTGCCCTTCCTTTTCCTGGCTTTTCTGCTGACCGCGTTCGACAAGGACAAGGGGCTTCTTTTCTTCATTTTCGCTTTTCCGCTCATCAACAATCTGCCCTATTTCTTCGGGATTTTCCCCCATATCCCGCACGCGCCCGCGGCGCTCGTTTTGTTTCTCGCGTTTTTCCTGGGCTGGATGGTCAACGGTATATTCGTCGGCGGAGCGAATTCTCCACAACAAGAAAGGAATGCGCAGGAAACGGGACCGGCGGCAGCGCTTGAGACGGCGCCTCCGGCAAGGCACCCGGTCTTTCGCCCGTTGTTCGTCTTCGGGATTCTTATAACTCTCTCCGGAGTCATCACGTTCTTCCGCTTCGCCTGTTATTATCCTTTTCGGGCGGACGGGATATATGAGCTGAAGTTCAACATCCTGGGCGTGAGCGCGGGCGGCGCGATCATGAGCACGGTCTTCAGCCTGCTCAATTACTTGACCGGGTTCGCGTTCTTCGCCGCAGCTTATTCCCGGCTCAGATCGCCGGCTTTTATGAAAAAAGCCCTTTCTGTCCTCACGGCCTCGACGTTTCTCGCTCTTCTATTCGCTATGGCCCAGAAATACATCTCTATCTCCATCGGCAACTACCCGTTCTGGGTTCAGTTCAACCAGATCAACGGGACGTTTAAGGACCCGAACTCGTTCGGGGCTTTTCTCGTCGCTGTCCTGCCGCTCCTGCTTGTACTCGCGGCGACGGCCAGGGGGACGGCAAGGAAGTCGGCGTTTATAGCGACGGCTCTGCTCCTTCTTTTCGTCTTTCCGTCCATCGGCGCGCGGAGCGCTTTCCTGGGCCTGATTGTCGGCCTGGCCGTTGTAACCGTTTTGACTGTAGCCAGGGCAGGGAGGGCCTGGAGAAAGAAAATCGTTCCCGCGGCCGCGGTGGCGCTCGTAATTTGCGTTGCCCTGGCCGCCTTCCTGGTTGTTTCCGGGAGGTCGGGATTGGCCGGACGGATCTCCCGCAGCCTCGATATTATCAGCGGAAAGATCTCCATAGCGGAATTTTTCAACCGCAGGACATATTTCTGGAAAGCGGCCCGGGCCATGATGGCCGATAACCCGATCTCGGGCGTCGGTCTCGGCGCGTATATCGTTGAAATGCCCAATTATCTGAAAGACCTCAACCTCCCCTATACCGAGACCGACTCGGCCCTGAATTATGTCCTACAGGTGGGATCCGAGCTGGGTTGGCTGGGGCTGGCGGCGCTGGCCTGGCTCATCTGGGAGATCCTCAAACAGTGCCGCAGGAGCTGGCGTGAACCGCCCGCAGAGAAGGGCGGGGCGTTCCTTCTTTCGGGAGCGCTGGCCGGGCTCGCCCCGTTCGGGGTCAACTTTATCTTTCATACTTATATCGGGAGTTTTGAGGTCAAATACATATTCTGGCTGTTGGTTGCGGTGGTTTTTGCGCTGGGAAGAAAACGTGGCGATATGCCCCCCAGCCTTTCGTCCAAGCTAACGGACGCAATCAGCGCTGGAAGGGGCGGGGAAAATACCGGAATAAGCGACAATTCTGGTGGGTATGCGACAACAGAAAGCCAAATTTCTTCTTCTGCTACGGCGAAACGGATAAAATCGAGGGGAAGGAAATCGCTTGCGTTAACGATATTCGTAGCCCTTTACGCGGTCGTATTCGCCGCCTCTCTGCTCTGGAACTCCGCCCGTTCGTTATCGCTCGAAACAAGGACGCAAAAATACGGCATCCGGCAGGAGTTCGGCCTCGACAAACCGGAAAAGACCGGGGACGGCCGCGAATTCCGCTGGACGGGGCGGACGGCCGGAATGATGCTCCGGGTGGAAGGCCGGACAGCCGAAATCCCCGTTCTCGCCTCCCATCCCGACATCGCCAAGAACCCGGTGTCGGTGGAAATCTACGCAACAGGAGATTTCTTCAGGACCCGAAGGAGGATCGATGCGATCGTGCTCCGGGAAGGAGTCTGGCGGATCTTGAAGTGCGACCTGAGCGAATTCGAAGGAAGGGACGTGATTCTCATCTTCAAAGTGAGCCGGACCTGGAACCCGAAGAAGGTCCTGGCTGTGCCCGACCCGCGGAACCTGGGCATCGCCCTCGGCCAAATAGGATGGGGACGTTCCCCAAAGGGACACGCTTGATTATGTCAACTGTTCGTTATGCATTGGCGCCGTTGGGAAAATGCGCATTTTAACAATATCGGGGACGGTTCGAGAACCGTCCCCATTAGACAACTCATGAATGAGAAACCGCCGAAGCGCGTCAACTACCGCAAGCTCGCGGAGCTAAGCTCGCTCGGATTGATGCTCCCCTCCTCGATCGCGGTGGGTCTGTTCATGGGTTGGCTCCTCGACAAGTATCTGCACACCCATCCCTGGATGCTCGGTATCTTTACCGTGCTCGGGATCGTGTCCGGATTCCTAAGCCTTATCCGGGGGCTGAAGAAGCTGGGCATCGAAAAGGATGATTAGAACGGCTGCTGAAAACAAGCGTGATCACCGGACGAAGGAATGGAGAAAAGAGATGGAAATAAATAGCGCCCGCAACGATGAAAAGATCCTGAAGCGCATTCCCCTGGAAACCGTGGCCGTCGGATTCTTGATCGGCCTGGCGGCCGTCCCGTTCTTCGGCCCCCTGGCAGGTTTCCTCGTCTTCGCCGGCGGATTGTTTTCCGCCCTGAGCTTCATCCAGCTCCGGGGCGCTTTGACCCGGTTGCTGACCGGGGACAGGCGCACAGCCGTCCGGTCCGGTATCGCCCGCTACTTTCTCCGCCTTATCTTGCTAATCGGCGTCTTTTTTATTATAATCTTTCTCTTTTCCAGGATGGTCCTGGCCTTTGCGGCGGGATTTTCAGCCGTCATCCCCGTCTTCCTGGTTGAGGCGGCCGTCGCTCTCGCCCGAGCGAAACAATGGAAAAGCTAGAACACAGTCTGTTCATCGTCGAATTCGTCAACAAAATACTGGGGAAGCCCCTGGCCTCGCTCCTCGCGCTGGCCGGGATCCACGTCAAAAATCCCCAGGCTCCCATCCCTGACTTCATCGTTATGTGCTTCATCGTGGCAATCCTCCTCATCGTTCTCCTGGGATTGGCCTCGCGCCGGCTCTCCATCATCCCCTCCAAGAGGCAGAGCGTCCTAGAGCTCATCATCCAGACCTTCGAGGGTCAGATCGTCGAGATCATCGGCGAGCAGGGCAAAAAATACCTGCCGGTCATCACCACCCTCGGACTCTTCGTCTTCTCCTGCAACCTTATCGGGCTGGCGCCCGGGTTCATGTCGCCGACCTCGAAGATCAACGTCACGCTCGGATGCGGCCTATCCGTTTTCGTCTATTACCACTGGCAGGGCATCAAAGCCCAGGGCGTTCTCAAGTACCTGAAGCATTTCACCGGTCCCAGCCCGGCGCTGGCGCCCCTGCTCGTGCCCATCGAGATCATCAGCCATTTCAGCCGCCCCGTCTCCCTGTCCCTCCGTCTTTTCGGCAACATTTTCTCCGAAGAAATGCTGATCGTCATCATCGCTTCGATCATCCCCTTCGTCCTGCCGCTGCCCTTCATGGTCGTGGCCCTTTTCACCGCCACCATCCAGTCCTTCGTCTTCGTCCTTTTAACCTGCATCTACCTCGCGGGAGCCGTCTCCCACGAGGAAGACCATTAAGAACGTCATGAAAGGAGAATAAATCCGATGAAAAAAAACCTGAAAGCGCTAGCCGTCATGTTCTTTCTAGCCCTGGCCGTTAACGGACCGCTTCTGGCCCAGGAATCCGGCACGAGTGAAAGCAGAGCATCCATGTTTAAGTTATCCATAATCGTCGGCGCGGGCGTCATCGTCCTGGCCGCGATAGCCGGAGCCATCTGCCAGGCCAAGGCCCTCTCCAGCGCTTGCGAAGGCATCTCCCGGAATCCCAACGCCGGCCCGCATATCCGCTTTCTGCTCGTCTTCGGCCTGGTCCTGATTGAAACCCTGGTCATCTACGCCCTTCTGATCTCCATCATCATCCTCATGATTCAATGGGGAAAATACTGAGCCCGGGGATTCGACGCCCCAAGCTCGTTAGCCTCTGGCGCGCGCCGAACGTGCCGCCGGTTCGTTCGGCGGCAGGCAGGCGCGCCTATTCGGCCCGGATATGATATTTTTTTTCGATAGCTTTGCCAGATGAAGGAGTTGAAGAGCGTTCCCGTCTTCAAAATCGTGGCCGAATCGGTAACAAGGTTCAACCGCGATAAATGCTGGACTTCGTCCATCGTCATCTCCTACTTCGCCCTGCTCTGCGCTGTGCCGCTCGTCGCCCTGTTCGCCTTCGTCAGCGCCAAGGTCCTGGGGAGTTCCGAGCTCGCCATCCGCAGCCTGAACCTCTTCTCCGAAGACTTCTTCGCCAAGATGGACCCGTCCTTTTTGAAAAGAATCCAGGCGGTCTCCAATAATGTCGCCAACCTGGGATGGTTCGGACTCGGCGGGTCGTTCGTCGCCGGGAGCTTCCTGTTTTCGAGCCTGATCTCCTCCATCAACTTCATCTTCAAGGTCAATCACCGGAAGTCCTTCTTCTACAACCGGCTTATGGAATACATCATCATGTTCACTGTCGGCGTGATCATGTTTATCTCCCTGGCCATCACCGTCATCTGGGCCGCCATGCACCGCTCGTTGCAGGAGAGCCTGTTCGTCGCGGAGCATATCAACCCCTCGGTCATCAACGTGGTGGACAGCGTCGCCCTCCAGTACATCATCCCTTTGGCTCTGACCTTTCTCGTCCTCTTCTCGCTCTACAAGTTCATCCCCGAGGTCAAGGTCCATACCAAGGCCGCGGCCAAGGCGGCCCTGGTCGGCGCCCTGCTGTGGGAGATCTTCAAGAGGCTTTTCGCCTTCTACGTCGCCCATTTCTCAGCCGTCGGCGTCGTGCTCAGCAAGGTCGTCCAGGGCACGCTGACTTCGATCATCTTCTTCCTTCTCTGGATTTCGTTATCGCTGGTAATTTTGCTGTGGGGTGCAGAGCTGACCGCGGTGCTGAACGAGCGCCAGGACGTGCGGCTGCGGGCGCAGGCGAAGACGCCGGCTTAAGAAGCCTCGACGTCGCCGATTCCGTAAAAGCCTTCGTTTCCCGGGTGACCTTGAAAAACCTGTTAACCTGCATCATTCATAAACTTGAAGTTGGAGAGACGGAATTAAAGAATGCTTCAAGGGAGAAGGCCGGGATGGACGAAGTGATCATATCGGGACTTCGGGAACGAGTCCATTCCGGTCTTCCCCCAGCTAGAACCCGATTTATGAATAATACAGGTTAAACAGCACGCCCGAAAAGGATATAATGATTCCAGATGACAGGATTCGGTCCTGTGATGAGTCCAACCGGTTTTAGGTATGGGATGAGAGTCTATTGATCATGAGGGGACAAAATGGCAGAACCTAAACGCAAAACCAAAACCGCCCGCGGTTCGGCCCGCAACGCCCGTGTGAAGCTGCGCCGCCGGCGAAGTCGACAGAGCAGCGGGAAAGGCGATCAGCCGGTCTTCAAGGTCAAAGATCTGGCCCGCCTGGTGGGCTGCGAATACGAAGGCGACGGCGAGGTCGAAATCCGGGGAGCGGCAAGCTTGGAAAACGCATCTCCGGGGGACATTGTTTTCGTGGCGCAGGCGAAATTCCGGCATTTGCTCGAGACGACGAAGGCCTCGGCCGCGGTGGTTTCCCCGGAGGAGAAGTCTGAGCGAATTCCCATTCTAAAGGCGGCAAACCCGCATTTGACGTTCGTCCGGATCATCGAGATCTTCTTCAAACCCTACCGGCCTGCGCCGGGCATCCACAAGACGGCGGCGGTGGCCAAAACGGCGCGGATCGCTAAAACCGCGTCGGTTGGAGCCAAGAGCGTCATCGGCGACGGGGTCGAGGTTGGAGAGGGCTCGGTCATTTTCCCGCTGGTCACCCTTTATCCCGGGGTCAAGATCGGAAAAGAGTGCCTGATCCATTCCAGCGTTTCTGTGCGGGAGGGTGTCCGGATTGGGGACCGCGTGATCATTCATAACGGGGCGGTCATCGGCGCCGACGGGTTCGGCTATATCAAGCTTGAGGACGGCATTCATCTGAAGATCCCCCAGAAAGGCACCGTGGTCATCGAGGACGACGTCGAAGTCGGCGCCAACTCCTGCATCGACCGGGCCGCGCTGGGCGAGACGGTCATCCGGCGCGGGGTCAAGATTGACGACCTGGTCATGGTGGCCCACAATGTGGAGGTGGGCGAACACACGATCCTCACGGCCCAGGTCGGGATCGCCGGAAGCTCGAAGGTCGGGAAATCGGTGGTCATGGGCGGACAGGCCGGGGTCGCGGATCATGTCGAAGTCGGGGACAACGTCATCGTCTCGGCCAAGTCGGGAGTTGCGAAGAGCGTTCCCGCCGGGTTGCATGTCGCCGGATACCCACACATTGACGTCCGCGACTGGAGAAAAATCAGTGTTCTACTGCCGCGGCTTTATGACCTGTTCAAGGACGTCAAAATGCTGAGAGAAAAAGTCGAGGCTTTAGAAAAAAAATAAAAATCCCGGCCTTCCCCCCATAAAAATCGGGGACGTTCCCCAAAGGGACACCCTTGATTATGTCAACTCATCGCCAATGGTAACGCAATAATTATTGTTATTGCGTTCACACGAGTCCTGCATTATTCATAAATTTTATGTTGGAGAGACAGAATCAATGAATGCCTCAAGGGGGAAGGCCGGGATGGACGAAGCGACCATAGCGGGACTTCGGGAGCGAGTCCATCCCGGCCTTCCCCCTATTTGGAACCCGGTTTATGAATAATGCAGGTAGTCAATATTTCTTCCAGAGTTCGCCCCACTCCGTTTTCATGAAGGCGCGGATGCGCTTTTTACCCACGGTGGGATACCACATCAGATCGTGGTAGATGTTGCTGGCGAGCGGCGCCCAGAAGATCAGTGGGGAATGGAGCAGGATTTTCTCGAAGGGCCGGAGGAAACCTTTGCGGATCATCTGGTCCCCCCAGATGACGAAGCTGCGTTTCGACTGAAACCCGAAGTTGATCCCGGAAATGTCCTCGCCCGCGATGTCGATGCCGCGGAGGTCGCCCACGCCCAGCCCCATCTCGTGGGCCAAGCGGATGTAGGGGATGCTCAGCGGATCGAAGCCCATCATTTTCGCGGCCACGGCGTCGATGGCCAGCGAATCCGCGCCGGCCAGGATGACATTCTGAACGCGCGGGATCATGGTTCGGGGCCCGGCGCCGTCCCCGCAGACCGTGCCGTCCATCACCGAAAAAACCGCCGGGTGAAGTTCTCTCTGCATCAGAAGCAGATCGACCATGACCTCGTGGATGTACTTGTGGGCGTAGTGGCGTACCTCCTTGAGAAGGCCGCCGAAGGCGTTCTTCACCGCGCCCGTGGTCACCGAATGTCCGTGCGTCTTGACCGTGGGGAAGTGGAGGACGCTCCGGCCGATGAACATCTTCGGGATCTGGATGCCTTCGGGGAAGATCTCGTTCAGCTTGAGCAGACGGCTCTTGAACCTGAAAACCGTCCATTCGACCTCGGGGAGCGGGATGAATTCCAGCCCGTACTTCTCGAGGACGGGAAGCCATTTGTTGTTCTTGCAACCCCGGCGAGGGTTGGTGACCACGGTCTTGTTTTCGATCGGAAAGAGCTTGTCCTTGGGATAGCCGTCACGGACCAGGGTGCGGACGACGCCCTCGACCTGCCAGGGCTGGCTCGAGCAGGACGGGAAATATTTCGTCCAGGAGAGGTTGAGCTTGAGCAGGATCTCGCCCTGTTTGGAAAGTATATCCTGATATCCGGCGAGATGCATCAGGCGCTCATAATCGTCCAGGATCGTGGCCGGTGTGGTCTTCAGAACGGCAACCTTGGGCCGGCTCATGGCATTCACCTGAAATTGAGAATCAGGATCGCCGTGACGATCCAAAGGAAGATATCGAGGAGGAGCGGTTTGTCCCTGAGGATCAGGGCCTCGGGCATTCCGCCCTCGGCTTTCTGGTGGATGAGATAGAGGTAGCGGAAAATTCCGTAGAGGACGAAAGGGATGGTGAAGATCAGGTTGCGGGTGCCGAACTTGGCAACGGTCTCTTCGGAAATCGTATAAAGACAGTAAGCGATGAGCGTCGAGGCCGTGACTACGGAGATCATCTGGTCGAGAAGATGAGTGTTGTACTCTTTGAGAATCGGGCGATGGTTCGAGGCGTTGTGCTCGAGCAGAACAAGCTCGTGGCGCCGCTTGCTCATGACAAGAAACAGCGCCAGGAGGGTCGAGCAGATGAGGAGCCAGGACGAAATATAGACATGGATGACCAGACCGCCGGCGACGACGCGGATGAGGAACCCGGCCGCCACGATCAAGATGTCGACGATGACGACATGCTTGAACCAGAGGGAATAGGCGATTTGGAGTGCACCGTAAAGGAGCACGATGAAAAGGAAATTCCGGTCGAGGACCGCGGCGGAGGCAAAACCGGCAAGGATGAAAATGACAAAAGCGCTTCTGGCGGCGGCCGGTTTCAGCAGGCCCGAGGCTAAAGGTCGCCGAGACTTGATGGGATGCTTTCTGTCCTCAGCCAGGTCCATGAGGTCGTTGAGGATGTAAAGAGCCCCCGAGATCAGGCAGAAGGAGAGAAACGCAAGGCCGGTCTTGATCAGAAGCGCCGTGTCCGTAATTTTCAGGCTGAAAATGAGCGGAGCGAAGATAAACAGGTTCTTGATCCACTGGTGCGGCCGGAGGGATTTAATAATCGCGATGACAGTATTCATCTTAGAGTCCAATAGACCACCCTTTTATACCTGTTTTCCCCCAAAAATTCAATCCGCACCCCGGAGAAGTTCTTCAAGCAGGGCATCCTCGAATTTCTTACCCAATTCTATCTAGGGGTGAAAATAGAACAGGTGAATTTTATCAATAAGGCCAAGTCAAAAGGCTAGTTGACATAATCAAGGGTGTCCCTTTGGGGAACGTCCCCGACACCACATGCTTCCCAGGATTATCCTCTGAAGCGTCCTCCGTTCACGAATATCACAGCTTCAGGAACATCCACTCCTTGGTCAAGGGGACGCTGCTCTGGAGCACGCCTTTTTTCTTGGTCACGAGCAGGCAGTCGCTCGGGTTGTAGCCGAAATTGTTGGCCGGGTCGAACAGCCCGGGCTCGACGCTGAAGGTCATCCCCTCCTCGAGGATTTCCGTATTGCCCAGGGCGATGTACGGCGGCTGGTGGCCTTCCATGCCCTCGCCGTGCCCCACCCTCTGGTAGAGGAGCTTCTGAATGTCCTTGCCCCGCGATACCTGGTAGCTGTGGACCTTGAAGGCGACGTCGCAGCAGGGTACGCCGGCCTTGGATTCCCTCTCCTGGATCCGGACAGACTCGGTGACCGTCTCCCAAACTTTCTCACGATAGGCGTCCCAGGGTGCGATCTGATAATAGCGGTAGCATTCGCCTCCGTATCCGCCGATCTTCACGCCGCCGGCAATCTGGAGCGAATCGCCCTTTTTGACCCTGTTGTGGTGGAACTGGTTGGGATGCGGATAGGCCGTGCCCCGGCCCGTGCGGACGCCGATGCCGACGTCGATGCCTACGGCGTTGTGCGGACCGCCGTCTCGCTTGATGTCCTGCATGATCAGGTTCGTGCCCCATTCCTGGCAAGCCATGCCGATCTCGAAGTCCGTGGCGTCCGTGCCGCGCTGCAGCAGATAATCCCGGCCGAAAGCATGAATCTTGCTGAAATAATCCATCGCCCTCTGGATAAGTGCGATCTCTTCGGGCGTCTTGACCATCCTCATTTTGATGCAGACGGGGCCGATGTCCACCACCTTCGCCTTGGGCAACGTGTTCTGCAACTTCTTCATTTTGGAGGGCACGAACTCGGAATCGAACCCCAGGACCTTGTCCCCGAAGCCCTTTTTCTTCAGCCCTTCCATGAACCATTCGAAGAGGTCGACCGTGTTTCCCTTTACGACTTTGCCCTGGTCGGGATAGCCGCCTGCGGCGTGGTAGTAATCATAATAATAATCCATTTCCGTCGACCACCAGGTCTTGACGATATCGTTGTCCAGCCCGGGCGTCCACCAGAAGATGGCGTCCGCGTCCACCGGCAGCACAACCCAGGTGGGCCGCTCTGTCTTGGTCATGAAGTTGCCGGTGAAGTAGGTCGTGTTCCAGCTGTCCTCGATGACGATGACCTGGACGCCCTGCGCGGCCACTTTGTCTTTGAGGCGCTTGATCGTGTTTTTGTACCAATCCAGGGGCAGCCTGTCCACGCCCTTGGCTGCCGGCTGCGGATGGTCGGGATCCTTGATCAGGAGTTTCTCCGACTCGCCCTTGACGGCTTGGGAGGAGAAGCCCTTCGCGGCGGCCGTGACACCCAGCCCCAGGCCGGCGACGCCAAGGCCGACGTTTTTCATGAAACGACGCCGGGAAGAATTCATGGTACCTCCTTTGAAATGACTTTTAACCTGCATTATTCATTAACCGGACGGCATATGGGGGGCGGCCGGAATGGGCTCGTTCCCGAAGTCCCGTTATGGTCGTTTTATCCATCCCGGCCGTCCCTCCGGGCGGGCATAACGATTCCAGCCTTTTTAGGCGAGATTTATGAATAATGCAGGCTAAATGATCCGGGACCGATTGAAACATCAGATTTGATATTTCAAGCTATACCACAGGACGGACAATACAATCAAGTTACTTGATTTCGTAGATCCTGATCTGGCCGTCGTCGAAGACGGTTTTGATGCCGCCTTTGGGCGAGGATTTCAGGGGCGGCCCGGACGCGACGATATACCTGAAATGATAGCCCCGGCTGAGCACGCCCCATTCGCGGTCCTTGATGAGCTGGGCGATTCGTGCGTTCCGGCGCTCCACCGACCCTGGAATACGGGCGATGTAGCCGAAGGCCATCGGCTTCTCATGGATCGTTTGATAATAAAGGGCGTAGGGAGGGCTGGCCACCTGGTCGATGATGCCTTCCGTCCCGGGCAGCTCTTTCAGCGCCTGGACATATGCCGGCACAGTGACTCTTGTCGCCCACATCGGTTTGGGGATGTATTCGAAAACGAGCAGCACGACGAGCCCCGCCGCCAACCCGCGCCGCGCAACCGTCGCGCCGAACAGGTCCTTGAATCCGGCCGCAAGCACGATCCCCGCCGCCAGCATGGAAATGATCACCATCCGCACCGGCACGCCGCTCAGCTTGAGGGGCGGGAAGACGGCTTCGAGCAGTGCGTACGGGAGCTTGACCCAAGGCACCGGCTTTCCCCAGAGTTGGAGGACCGGCCCCATGCTCAATAAGATGAACAGCGCGATCAGGGCGTACCAAAGCCGGAGGCTCTCCATCCGTACGCTCCGCCTCTTGACCCAGACGAAGACAAGAATAAAAATGAGAGCCAGTCCCATATGGACGCTGCTCTCGTTGATGTTCCCCGGCAACTTCGACCAATAGAACTTGGTCCAGGAGGCGAACCGCCAATGCCCGCCGGGGATGAAAAGAGATGGAAGGTCCAGCGAAAACCAAGAAGTCGGGTGAGCGCCGACCATCGGGTCGTGGCGGTTGAGCAAGAAGAGGGACGCGACGAGCGGTCCCGAGGTAAGGAGTGCCGTCGCGCCGAAACCCAGGAGCGGCAAGAGATAGCCGCGCTTGAAGGCAAGGAACGGCTTTTTTTCCCGGAGTGCTTTCCAAACGTAAATAACTGCGGCCGTGATAACGCAGTAAAGGAAGTAGTAATAATCACAAAGAGTAACGAGAAAAAGCGCGAGCGCCGCCCCGATCCCGATACGGAGCGAGGGCCGCGTCATCAGGATGTACCAAGCCAGCACGAACAGCGGAATCCACTCAATGGAAGCGAGGTTTAGGTGGCCGGCCGCGTGGGCGAAATGATAACTGCAGAAGGTAAAGATGAACCCGGCGACGAGGCTCCCGGCGTATGACCGGCTCAGGGTATAGGCCAGCCAGAAGGCCGTCAGCCCTCCCACAACGAAAGCGAAGATGACACAGATGTTGAACGTTTGGATGAACGGGAAGATCCGCAGCAAAGGAATCGCCATGAATCCCTTGAAAGGGATCATGGTGTGTCCCAGGAGAGAAGTCCCGTGGGGGAATTGGAGGTAAGTTGTCGTCCAGGGATTCTGATGGAGCTCGGTTACGGCCTTGTTGATCCACCAGATGTTCCAGACGTTTAGGAACCCGTCGCCGTCGTCGATTAAAAAATGCGTGGAGAATTTGGTGATGAGCGGGTAAGACAGGGCGCAGAAAACGAGAAAATAGACGACCAGGGGGATGAGTCCGAAAATAAGGACTTTCCAGGATATTTCTTTCAAACCTCGTCCGGATGGCATGCTATATTGCTCCAGCGACATGCAGCCTCGGCGTCAAAGTCCGGCCGACGAAAACAGCCCTCAAAAAACCCGTTCCTGGGCTCACCCCTTTCCCGCTCTCCTATCACTTAGGCCTGGCTATGACCATCATCTTGGTGCCGGGGTTGACATAAAGGTTGGCTTCGAGCAGCCACTTGGGGAAAACCATGAACCTGAAGAACCGCGAGAGAGGTCTTGAATAGACGGCCATGCGGTCGATGAGCGCGCCCAGCTGGAAAGTCTGGCCGATGAGCTTTATCTCGCAAACCTCCCAGCCGCAATGCTCAAGGACGGCCGTCAGGGATTTCCGCGAGAAAAAATAAAGGTGCTCGCGCGTCCGGCGGAAGTCCTCGAGTTTCTTGCCGAGGAGCCGCGACATAAAGCTCCGGCTGTCCATTGTCTGAATGAGGAGGTAGCCGCCGGGGGCAATGACGCCGCGAAGTTTCTTCAAGTCGCCCACCGGGTCGGTGACATGCTCCACGACGTCGAACATGCTGATGACGCTGAAGGTCCCGGAAAAATAGACTTCGCCCAGCAACCCGTACTGGACGGGGAAGGTGTACTTCGAGTGGATATACTCGATAGCCGGCAGGCTGAACTCCACGCCGCTCACCCGGAATCCCTCGTCGAAGGCAACGTCCAGGAGGAAGCCAAGTCCGCAGCCCACGTCCAGCCAGCTCATCCCGAGCGGCTGGCCGCCCTGGTTGCGGATGAGGCGTTTTTTGACGTCTGTGACGATTTTCCTGTAGCGGTATTGCTTGTTGATGCGCTCGGCCAGATAATCGACGTAGCCGTAAATTTTCGAACTGTCTTTCTGATAGAAATCTTTGTTGCTGTAATAGCCCATGGTGCCGTAGATATCGTACAACTGGTCCTCATCCGGCCTCGGATGGAGCCACATCAGGTCGCAGTGGTTGCAGGCCAGGATGGAGCCGTTGTCGAAGCGGTAGCGGGGAAACGGGCCGGGCGTTCGGCAGAAGGGGCAGACCAGATTCTCGGCGGTGGGGGTTCCTCGTTCACTCACGTCGCTGTGTTTATAGCACACAGGAGTTTCGAAATCAATCAGCCCCCGGGTTGAGTTTTTCAAGCGGTTTTAATATGATGAGAATTCACTCCCATGAACGGGGACCCTCGCGACAAACACGAAGACCGCGGTCCGCTCCGCAAGACATTCCACCGGCTGGAAATCGAAGACGCGGAGAAAAGGCCCGACATCTGGACGAGAATCAAGCGTCTGTTCAAGCGGCGGAAGCGGCTGACATCCGATCTCCCGAAGTGAGCCGGCGAGATCATCCTTCACCGGCGCTCATTCGACCGGCAGCGGTATAACGGGAATCCGTGGATCTTGGTCACCAACTCGATGTTCTCTTTGGGGATGACGCCCGCGCCGGTCAGCGCGCTGAAACGGTCCAGGGCGGGCGCACTGTCGAGGAGGAAATAGACGGCCTTTTTCTTTTCGATGAGGATGAGCACCGTTTTTTTAAGCGTCGGCTCATCCGTCCAGATGAACCGGTAGGAGGGGATTCCCGTATAGAAGCGGACGGGGCCGCTCAACTCGTCGCAGAAAACGACGGCGTCGGAGGCGACGTTGTCTCCCACGCTCAGGCAGGTCGCTTCTTGATAGGTGATCCCCAGAGTATATCTGTTTAGCGAATACAAGAGCGGATAGCCGGCGCAGAGCGCCGCGATCAAGAACTTAGCGACGAGGGATTTGTCGAATTTTTTAGCGATCGCCAAAACGCCGAGGCCGTAAAGCACGGCAAGAAAAGGATAGGCCGGCATGAGATACCGCTCATGGCGGATACTCTGGACGACATAGAACGCGAAGAACGAGAGAAAGGCGAGGACGCAGATGAGGCCGACCGACCGGACCTTACGCCGGACCAGGCAAGAGCCGAGCCCGACAAGCATAAGCGCGGCGCCCGGGGCGCCGAACGTGTGCAGGATGCTTTTCAAATAAAAAAGGGCTCCCGGCCAGATATTCTTCAACGCCATCCGGCTTTGGGTGATCGGTTCATAAACAAGCCGGAAAACGGTCCCCAACAGATGCTGCGTGTATAATCCCAGGGGAAGCAGGCCGAAAAGAAAAGCGCCGGCTCCGAACGACGCGGCGCTCTTGAGAAATTCGCCGGGCCGCCGCGCCTGCCTGAATTTCAGCCAGAACAGATAGGCGAGAGGAAAGGCACCCATGACGTTCGAATAGCGCACGACGAGCGAAAATCCAAAACAGGCTCCTGCGAGAAACGTCGCATAGAGCCGGGGAGCCTTGATGCTCTTATAAAGCAGAAACGCGCTCAAGGCGAGGAGGGCCAGCGACGGCAGGTCGCTCATGATCAGAACCGTGTTTTCAAACGTATGGATATTGAACATGGCCGCGGCGCTGAGGCACACGCCGAAGAACACGTCCACGTATTTTGAGCCCCAGAAAAAAAATAGGAAGAGCAGCAAAATATTCAGAATCGGCAGGACGTAAAACGCCGACGCCCGGCCGCTGATCTTGACGAAAGGATAGAGAAGCATCGAAACGCCCGGGGGGAAGACGCTGTAAACAGCCCCTTTTTTCAGGTCGTAGACATAATGGCCGTGGGGGCTTAAGAGGAATATCAGCTTGTCGTCCGGGGGTTTCTCCTCGAAGCTCCCGTATATCTCGGGAATCAAAGGATCGACATATTCCGAGCGGAGAAATCCGTTCCGGGCCATGAGGTCGGCACCCTGCAGGTAGGAGTAGGTATCGCATCCCGAGACGGCCGTGGACCGATAGGCAAAAATCCTCGCCTCATAAATTCCCGCGAGGACGAGAAAAAGGACGAGCGGAAAAATGAACAAAACCTTCTTTGGGGCCCGGGATAGAATCTTCACCTCGCCCGCCGCGAATTTGGAATAGAAAGGGGCCGCGGCCGCGCCCACGAGCCTCGAAATCAATATCAGCAAGATGCCGCCGACAAGACAGAATCCGGCGACGAGGAGAATTTTGGCGATAGGCAGGACCAGGTCCAGCACAAAAACGCCGAGGCCGGCCGGCTTGGGATACAATGGGAGGTTCGGCGCGAGGAACTTGAGCACTCCCCGCGCCGTCCAGCGGAAATCCAAGGAGCCGTCGCCTCCGCCGTCGAAGTACCGGATGAGAAGGCGGTGATTTCCGGGAGACAGGACGGTCTCCTTTTCCATTTTGCGCAGCGGATGGATCCCTTTGTTATCGATCAACAGCGTGTCGTCGATAAAAACCGAAGATCCGTCGTCCGAACTGATCACGAACTTGTATGTCGCCCGCCGGGGGGCGAAGATGAATCCCTCCCAGACGGCGCTCGACCGGTTAGGATCGTTCACCCGGTCAACGAGCTCACGTTTAGTGAAGCGGATGACGGGATCGACGGACGTCCAAGCGGGATCTCCGGTCCAGGAATCGTTGGCATAGTATCGGCCGTTGAGGCCCCGCGGAGGCGTCGCTTTATGAGCAGCCAAGATCAGAAGAAACAGCCCGAGTGCGAGGGCGGCGGCCCAAAAAAAGCGTTTTTGGACGGCCGCAAGAATCCGTTCGAGGCGGGAACAGACGTTTCTCTCGTTGAAATCAATGTTCAAATCCGGAACTCCAATTTTATGGACGTCACCAACGCCCGACGCCTCGCCTCTTTATTTAAAGGGAAGAAACCTTTCTCTGTCCAATTTTTCGGGGCACATATAAATAAATCAGGCGGCGGGGAAAGTCAAGATTTGAGCCCCCGGCACCTTCCCCTGGCCGGCGAAATAAAAAGCGGGGACGTTCCCCAACTTTGGGGAACGTCCCCCTCAATTTACCTGATTTTAAAACGATAGCGCCTGACATACTTGTAGTCGTCCTCAGTCTTTAAAGCATAGGCCATCCCATTGTTGAAGAACAGGCCTTCCGAAGGAACCGGCCCCTGGAAGTGGGCGATGTAACGGCCCTCTTTATCGAAAAGGTCGAAGACCGTGTCCCCGTTGTCCGCGGTTTCAATGACGACGGCCAGCCAGCCGTTTTCCATCAGGACGAAAGAACTATAAGCGGGCTTATTCTTGGGGAATTCGATCCTCTCGACGACTTTATTTTTCAAGCCTTTGGCCGGGGCCGGCAGGAACCGGAAGAATTCATTTTCCTGCTCCGCGAGGAACCGCTCCTTATCTTTTTTTGTAATCGGCCGGGGATCATATTCTCTCTGGATGATTCGGTCGAGCCGGCCCTCCGGATCATAAACGCGGATCTCATATTTTTCGGAGTAGCCGAACCAGATGAAATCGTCCTGGCCCATGAGGTAGAAAGGATTGGCTTTGAAAGCTTGATCGCTGACGTTATTGGCCAGCGACTCGACAAGGGCCTCCTCGCCGCTTCCCGAGGAGCGCTTCGGCTCCCATACCGTCTTTTGCAGTTCTGCGACAGTCTTGAACTGATCGTTAAACAAACCGTAAATACTCGTAAATTTATCGGGATTTTCCTCGATGACGGTTTGAGATCCGACGAGAAGCCCCCGGCTGTTGACTAAAGTCGGAGAAAACCTGGGAGGAAATTTGATCTGTTTCAGAAACAGGCCGACTTTATCAAAAAAAGAAATCCTATTAGCGGCGATGTCCGTGACGTAGAGGTTCCCCACTTTATCGAACTCGGGCCGCCAAACGTTTTGAAACTCGCCCGGTCCCTGCCCCGGGCGGCCGATGGTCAATAGATACTTTCCTTGCGGATCATACTTTTGGATTCTTTTCCGGTCCCAGTCGGTGACATAAAAATTCCCGTCCCCATCGGTGTTAAAATACACCCGGTTCCCGAACATGTAATTCTCATCCCCCTCCCGAACGCCGATGGAGAGATCTTCCTTGAAAATCATGAAGACGGGCTTCCCGTCCGGCGGCTGCGGCGTTTTCGGGTTCGAGATAACGTTCACGTCTTTCTTCCCGGAGCCCTGAACGGCCGGGAAGGGTTTCAACGCATCCGGAGCGCGGTTGAAATCAACCGCAGGCAAAGCTGAAATCATCAGAATCAGAACCCCGGGAATAATTTTTTTCTCGATCATGTGAGCCTCCCATCATCTTTGTCCATATTTCCGGCTTCCACCCTGAGCCACTGAGTCCATTCACGCCGACGAACTCCCTTTCCCCTCGTCAACCGATGCCGCCGGCTTGATCCTGGAACACGCCCCAGCGCGCCGGCGTTACCTCTTCTTTCCGACAGTCAACCCCCCTTTTGCCGAAGACGCCCTTAACCCGCCCAAATTTGAGTTGATATCATCAAAGTCGTCCCCGATCCGATAAATTTCATAGCGCCAGGAATACCCGTCGTCTTTATTGATCCGGTTCACGTTGATGTAGAATGGATCGTACCACTTCGTTTTTTGGCCGTTCGAATAGGGAATGAAGAAACTTCCTTCGTACCTTAGATCCGGCAGCCGATAGATCAAGGCCTGGTTCTCACCTTTTTTCCAATTCCTGTTTCCGGTGATCAAAAGAAGCCGCTCGCGGACGACCATAACGCCCATGAGCGCGGGCGCGTGGGGAGGGATGTAAAGGATGCTTTTGAATCTTTGTTTCAGTATGTCCGGTGTTTCGCCGGCGGCATATTCGTAGTAAGAATCGAATTCCTCTCTCTCAATCTTGAACTTCCCGGGGTCAATATCAATCCGATACCTCTCTCCTCGCCCGTTCGCCAGATCGATTCTCGAGACCTCCGGCTTCTCGATATCCGGGATCAGGTAAACCATGCCCCTCTTCCAGTCCACGGAAAAGATCCGCTCCAATCTCAATCGCCCATAATAATCGACATAGTTCTCCAGCCTTTCCTTCCCGCGACTTTCTTCCAGCTTTTTCCAGGTCCACGGCTTTTCTTTTTTTTCGGTCGCAAAGACTGAAAATTTTTCGAAAACTCCGGTCCAGCCGACCAGATAGTACTCAAAATCATAAGGAAATCCCGAAGACTCGAAGGAGGTGACGATCCGGCCGTCCCTCTCCTCCAGCGACGTCCCGGATATGCGGCCCAACGTGAATCGGCCTCCATATCCGTCAATGACGTTGGAAAGCTTGGCCAGCGTTTCAATCTCCAGGGTTTCGGGATCGATGGTTTTCAGATAGTCGTTGTCGATGCAATGAATTTTTCCGGAAGGCGAAAGCCAGACCGTATCCAAACCAATGACCTGAATCTCATCGGGGCCCTGCCCCGCAGCGACGCGTCTTTCCTTTATGATGTTTCCGGCATAATCATAGTGAATGAATTTATACTCGCGATTGTTCCGGTCCAGGATCTCATTGCCTACGACGCCGTTGGGACAGGCCAAACACCATCGTCCATAGAGGTCCGTCTCCCAGATCTTCGTGAATTGCAGGGCATTGAATTTCTTCCCTTCCGTCACATTGAGATTCCGGATGCCCTTTTTTTGACAACCGTAAAAACTGCAGCCTATTGCTAGGAGGCAAGCTATATTGAATAGGGCTCTATTCATCTTTATTGACAGACGCAATGCCGACCACTTTTTCTGCGGGACATCATTCCTCCGATGATCACCCATCCCTGCAAGCTGACCTTCCTCGAAAAGATGTTGACGTCAGCAAGGGTGTCCCTTTGGGGAACGTCCCCTTCAATAAATTCTTTTCCAGTCCTCGGTCTTTTGGTTCACCCGCCACATCCGGCTGCGCCTGAAATCCAGGACGATAACCACGCTGTCGATGCATAGTACACTGTTGATATTCTTTAAAGAAATGGGAGCCATAAGCCGTCTCTCGCGGCCGGTACTCAAGTCAACCATCCTTAAACAGCCCTGGTCGTCGATTCTATCAGCGAAAATGATGCCTTTTTCGCCCGCCATCCAGGCAAGAGACTGGATGGCGGCAACGCCCCTCCAGAACTTAATTTCTTTGAGGTGTGTGACCGTGCGGTCTGAAATCGAATAAACCTTCAAATCCTTCTGGTCCGCCACAAAAAAAATCCGCCTTCCGGAGTCGCTCCATACACTCCCGTCGATAAAAGACGCCCTGGCGATTTCCGCTGTTTCCAGGGTCCGAAGGTCCAGGATGTTTAACGTTTGGCTCTTGCTCTCCGTATCAGTAACGACAATTGAAACCCTATTCCGGTCCGGGGATAAACCTATGTCCTTAACCCGCTTTGATATTTCAGTCAATGTTTCATAAGCTCCGGTTTCCGAATCGAACCGTATGAGTTGGCTGCCGAATTCCGGATCGTCCTTCAGCTTGGTCTTGAAAGCAAGAATAAACCGATCGGCCGCTTCCCATCCGGCCAGAGATATCATCCCGATATTGGGCAGATCAAGAGGATAAGTTTTAAGCCCTGTTCCGTCGGGATGCACGACTCCTATTAAAGAACGCTTACCCCATCCCTCGGTGGCCACAAAAGCAATCTTCCTTCCGTCCGTCGAAAACCGGCATGTTCTCAGGGACAAGCCGGAGAGAGGGGAGTTTGCCGCCTTCGAATCGGCCAGCATCATTTCGCCCGTTCCATCCTTATTTATCAGCCACAATTTAAAATAGGTCGACTCTCCCGCGTCGATCCATTCAGCGAACGCCATTTTGTCGCCGGAGACTGAAAGCCCGTAGCTCATATGGCCTTTTTTTATCCGGACGACCCGGTCTTTATCGGGTTCGAAAACATACAGCCCATTGCTCGCGCCAAACCAAGCCAATCCTCCGGAAACCTGGGGTTGGGAAATATAATGGCTTCGCTCCATGCTGCCCAGGGTCCCGACGGAGCTGACGGCGAGGGCCAGTATTAAACAAAGCACCGCGGATTTGATGTAGAAGAAAATTTTTTCTTTTGCCTGGGAAAAATCCGCTCGTGTAAAGGTCCAGATCGAGGCCGCTGCGAATCCCAGGGGCCAGAGGAAATATAGGCCCTTGAGACTCCGGTCGAATACGAACAATTTCTGGAAAAGCTCCGAGCATTTCTCGATAAAAGCCGCCGAACCAATGCCGAGAACGATCGTCACCAGGAGAAGGATAAGCTGTTTTTCATAAAGAAACGAGATGGAGAAAGCGACGACAAACAGCGCCGTGGAAACAAAAAAGCTCGTGGAAAAAATAGAAAAATTGCCTCGGCCGGTCGTGAACCCGTAGCTTTCGACAACATCTTTCAGGCCGGGGAGGACCTCCAGCAACGCCATAAAAAGCAGGAAGATGGTAGCCAGCACGGTCAGCTGGGCCGTGAATTTGACCAGCCAGATCGCCCATTTCTTAATCGGCCGGGAGAAGAGATAAGTCCACGCGTCGTTCTTGAATTCGGAATGAAAGGCGCTCGACCCGATCAGGAGAGCGGCAAAGGGGATGAAAAAGATCAGGATCATTCCGGTCATGTAATTGAAAAGGAGGTCGTTTTTCATCAGCCTCAGGACCACGAGCGCCGCCATCAACAGAATCTCCAGCAAGAAAAACGGGATCCGCTCCTTCCATTCTTTGAGGAACATCTTGGTCAGCATGGTTCCCCTCCCCGTTCATTTTCCCCCCGTCTCAAGGGGGGACCGCCGCGTTTATCGGGCGTCGTTTCCGCTTTCGCGACCGGGGCGATGAAACTCATGAATATATCCTCGAGGCTCAACGGCCCGACCTCCCAGCGAGCCGGCGCCAGCGCTTCGACGGCTTTGGCCGCGTCCTCCGCCCAGGGATAGATGACGGCTTCGATACAGCTGCCTTCCCGCCGCTCGGTCAAAACACCCGGCAGCCTCAGGGCCTCGGGCGCCACGCCATTAAATTCCATCCGCACCCGCATGGTCCGATTTTTCAACGCCTGGTATTCCTCATCCAGGATGACGCGGCCGCCATCGAGGATATGGACATGCTCGACGATCCGCTCGAACTCATGGACAAGGTGGGAGGAAAAAAGGAGGGTCGTCCCGGCGTCGGAAAGTTCCCGGACGATGCCCTTGAGGAAATCCTGGCGGGTGGGCACGTCGATACCGGAGGTCGGGTCGTCCAGGAAGAGGAGCTCGGGCTTCGCCGCCAAAGCCACCACAAGGCCGAGCTTGAGCTTCATGCCGCGCGAGAGCTGGCCGATCCGGGCTCTCCCGTCCAGGTTGAGCCTGTCCAGGTAGTCTTTCGCCTTCCGCCCGTCCCAGGCCGGATAGAAAGAGGCGTTGAAGTCCAACAGTTCCCGGATCCTCATCGCGCTGAAGAAGAACGAATCCTCCGGGATGTAACCGACTTCCTTTTTATACCAGATGTCATTGTACCGAATCCGCCGTCCCTTGTAATGGATCTCGCCGCTGTCGGCCGGAAGGACGCCCATAACGATGCGGACGAGCGTCGTCTTCCCCTCGCCGTTTTTCCCGAGCAAACCATAGACTTTTCCCTTTGCCAGCGTCAGGCTGAAATCCTGAAGGACTCTTTTCCGGCCGAAGCTCTTGGACAGGTTCCGAATGGTCAGGATTTCACTCATGCTTATCCCCTTTGACTATGGGTTCGTCGGTTGCGCTATTCACCCCACCGGCATGCAGCTTCCGCTCGAAAAGGCGCAAGATTTCGGCGTCATTCAGATGGAAACGGCGCGCCTCGGCGACAGCTTCATTGAAAATCCTGTCAAGGATCGCTTCCCGTTCTTGCTTGGCCAAGGCCGCCGAATTTCCTGCAACAAGGCTTCCCTTGCCCTGCCGGGTTTCGATGAATCCCTCCATCTCCAGCTCTCGGTAAGCGCGCGCCACGGTGTTGGGATTGACAATGAGATCGGCCGCCAGGTCGCGGATGGAGGGAAGTGCCTGTTGCGGCTTCAAAACGCCGCTTGTGATGTCCCGCTTGATCCCCTGCTTAATCTGCTCGAAGATCGGAACGAAACTATCGGTATCAACCCTGATCATGTCCGCTTGCCCCTGTATCGTATTACTGTATTAGTATTGTAATACAGTACCTGAGTTTGTCAAGCGATTTTTTCAAATCGAAAAGTGGGGGACTCCTTGATTGGACACATTGCGAGCAAATTGGGGACATTCCCGTTGACTTTTGGGGTGATGACGGATAATCTTTTCCTTCGCCTAACCGGCATTATTCATAAATCTTATGTTGGAGAGACGGAATCAACGAATGTTTCAAGAGGGAAGGCCGGATTGGACGAAGCGACCATATCGGGACTCCAGGAGCTAATCCATTCCGGCTTTCCCCCCATATGGAACACGGTTTATGAATAATGCAGGCCAACTGAACGAAAGGAGGCCTTCATGAAAAAAAGAATTCTCTTCCTGCTCGGGATCCTGGCGCTTCTCGCGCCTCTCGCCGCGGCGCAGGACCTCGTCCTCAAGGGAGGAACAATACTGACCATCACCAAAGGAACGATCGAAAACGGCACGGTCGTGATCCAGAAGGGCAAGATCACGGCCGTCGGCAAGGACGTCGCCATTCCGCCCGGTGTGAAAGTCATCGATGTCACCGGCAAGTACATTATGCCGGGCCTGATCGACAGTCACACGCACATCGCCTTCAGCGGCGACGATACCAACGAGGCAACCGACCCCGTCACGCCGCAGATCTGGATGAAGGAAGCCCTCATCCCCGACGACGATTCGATCCGCACGACCCTGGCCGGCGGCGTGACCACGGTCAAGACCATGCACGGCAGCGCCAACGTCATCGGCGGCGTCAACGTCATTATCAAGCTCAAGTTCGGCCGGCCCCTCGACGAGCTCATCATCCAAGACGTCCGCCCCCAGCTCAAGATGGCCCTGGGCGAAAACCCCAAGCGCCTCTACGGCTCCAAAGGCCGCGCGCCCTCGACCCGCATGGGCACGGCCTATGTGGCGCGCAAGGCTTTCCTGGACGCGCGCGAGTACAAGGCCAAGTGGGATAAATACGAGAAGGACAAGGCCGCCGGAAAAACGGATGCCAAGGCTCCTGATAAAGACCCCAAAATGGAGACCCTGAAAATGGTCCTGGAAAAGAAGATGAGCGTCGACTGCCACATCTACCGGGCGGACGAGATGGTTTGGTTCCTGGATTTCTGCAAGGAGTTCGGCATCGACCTGAAGCAAATCAGCCACTGCGTCGACGGCTACAAGATCGCCGACCTCCTGGCCGCGGCCGGCGTCTCCTTCGGCGGTTGGACGGACTGGTGGGGGTTCAAGGAGGAAGCCTACGACGGCTGCCCGTTCGGCTTTAAAATCATGTATGACGCCGGCGTCAATATGGCTATCAATTCGGACAGCGCCGAAGAAGGCCGCTACCTGTTCCTCAACGCGGCCAAAGTCCTTAAATACAATGATCTTCCCGAGAACGAATGCCTGAAAATGATTACTCTCAACGCAGCCAAAACGCTCGAGATGGAAAACCGCATCGGCAGCATTGAGGCCGGGAAGGACGGCGACATCGCCGTGTTCGATAAATATCCCTTGGATTCGACGACGAAGATTGTCATGACCATCATCGAAGGCGCAGTCTACTACGATTGGGCCAAGGAAACGAAAGCGGCGGGCACGGCCGGGACCGCCTCAAGCCCGGGAGCCGCGGCCGAGTCCGGCAGGAGGGTATCCCATGAATAAGAAACTCGCTTCGATATCGATCGTTTCGCTCTTCCTCCTGGGCCCGATGGTCGCCCGGGCGCAGGCCCGGGAAACCATCCTGATCAAGAACGGTACGATCGTGCCCGTCGTCGGAAAGCCGATCGCCAACGGGAGCCTGCTCATCCAGGATGGAAAGATCGCCGGGGTCGGAGCCGGAATCAGCGCTCCCTCAGGCGCCAAAGTCATCGACGCCAAGGGGATGTACGTATATCCCGGCATGGTCGCGCCGCTGACGGCCGTCGGCCTGACCGGCTATCCGGGCGCAGGGAGCGACACTAACGAAATAGGGCAATCGACGCCGTATATCGACCCCTATGAAGCCCTCAACCCTGAGGACGAGACCATCGACGTGACGCGGATCGACGGCGTGACGACCGTCCTGACCGCGGCCGGAACGGCCAACATTATCAACGGACGCGCCATGGTCCTGAACCTGGACGGCAGCCTGCCCCAGGATATGCTCTTGAAGCGGGACGTCCTCCTCGTTTTCAACATGGGCGCCCGTTCGAGGACCGGCTATCCGAGCACCCTGCCGGGAATTCTGTCATTCATCCGCGAAAAACTGAGCAAAGCCAAGGCGCCCGCCGCGAAAAAAGAGGGGGCGGAGGCCGGAGAAGCAGCCAAGCGCGACCCGGAGATGGAGACGCTGGCCAAGGTCGTCAACCGGGAACTGCCGGTGATGTTCATGACCTGGGACGAGGTCACCATCCGGACCGCCCTCGAAACGATCGACGAGTTCAACCTCAAGGGGATTATCTTCACTGAGGGCGACATCCTGAAATACGCCGACCAGCTCGCCGCAAAGAAAATCCCGGTCGTCTGGGCCGGGACCACCAACATGCCCCAGCGGTGGGAGCCGGTGGACAAATACTTCCGGACCGCGGCCGAGCTCGCGAAGAAGGGTGTGCTCTTCGCCTTCAACGAGAGCGGCGGCCAGGGCAGCCGCAACGTGCGGCGCCAGCCCGTTCCGGCGAGCTTGTCGGTCGCCTACGGACTGAGCGAGGAAGAGGCGGTCAAAGCCATCACCATCAATCCGGCGAAGATCCTGGGAATCGATGACAAGGTCGGTTCGCTCGAGGAAGGGAAGATCGCCAACGTCATCGTCTGCACCAAGCCCCTCATCCAGCTGAGTTCGAAGGTCAAGGCCGTGATCATCAACGGCAGGATGATCCCCATGACCAGCGTCCAGACCAAGCTTAGAGACAAGTTCGAAGCCATCGTCAAGGAGAGGATGAAAAAGAAATGAAAAAAGACAAGGCGGCCGCTCTGAAGGAATTACAGAAAATCCCCGGCGTGGGCAAGTCGATCGCCGGGGATTTTTGGGAGCTCGGGCTCCGTTCGGTCACGGATTTGAAGGGCAAAAACCCGGAGAAGCTGTATCAGAAGCTGTGCGATCTCAAAAAGGCGCCAATCGACCGATGCCTGCTCTACGTCTGCCGCTGCGCCGTCTATTACGCCTCCAACCGCCGATGCCAGCCCGAACTCCTGAAATGGTGGAACTGGAAAGACCGGTAACGTCCCCGTTTTTGCTTGACTGCCGATTTTATTTGGCCTAAATTATGCGCGGGCTGGATTTGGGTTTGATTTTCCTGATGATTTGGAGGTCCCATGTGCGGAATTATAGGTATCGCGTCCTCGAAAGATTTCCCCGCTACCCTGCTATTGGAGCGGCTCAAGAGGCTGGAATACCGGGGCTATGATTCCTACGGCTACTATGATTCGCGCGAGTTGAAGAAATTCGTCGGCAATATTCAGGTCGCTTCCGCCGGCGCCGTCCCGACGCGAACGGGCATCGCCCACACGCGCTGGGCGACCCACGGCGGCGTGACCGAACAGAACGCACACCCCCACGCCTCCTGCGACGGAAACGTCGTCGTCGTCCATAACGGTATCATCGAGAACTTCGAAGAGCTCAAAAAAACGCTGCTAAAAAAAGGACACCGCTTCAGGAGCGAAACGGATTCGGAGGTGATCGCCCACTTCTTCGAGGAGGGGCTGAAATCCAGGCCGATCAAGGCCGTCATCACGGATTTCATAAGAACGTTCACCGGGACCTTTGCCGTCCTCGTGATGCTCAAGGGAAGCGAAGAAATCTATGCCATCAAGCGCGATTCACCCCTCGTGCTCGGCGTTACGAGCGGCCTGAACATCGTCGGCTCCGATATCTATGCCTTTTCGGACCTGACTGACCGGGCGGCTTTTTTCAACAACGACGAGTTCGCCGTCATCCGCGCCGACGGTTACCGGTTTTTCGACCGGCGCGGCCGGGCCATCGACAAGCCCCTGCAAAAATTCGTCTGGGAGCAGGCATCGTCCGAGAAAAAAGCTTACAAGCATTACATGCTCAAGGAGATCATGGAAGAGCCGGAGACGGTCGAACGGATGCTTTTTTCGCTGGAACAAGAACAGAAGCCGGCTTTCGACCGGCTGATCAAACTGATCCGCGGCTCGAAAAAAATCATCTTCGCCTCCTGCGGAACGTCCTACCACGCTTCGCTCCTGGGCTCTTTTTTCCTCCACCGGGTGGGAATAGAAACCCAAACCCTGATCGCTTCCGAATTCCGCCACTACGCCAACATCGACCGCAACACGCTCGTCATCGCTCTCAGTCAGAGCGGGGAGACCATGGACGTTATCGACGCATTGAAATACGCCAAGGAGAACCGGGGCCGGGTCGTCGGCATCGTCAACGTCCCCTACTCCACCGTCCAGCGCATGAGCGAGTTCAGCCTGAACATCCTGGCCGGCCAGGAGGTGTGTGTGGCCAGCACCAAGGCCTTCGTCAGCCAGGCGGCTTTGCTGTTGAAAATCGCGCAGGAGTTCGGCTTCCGCGTCAACCTGGCCAATCTGGCGGACAGGATCAGGGGGCTGCTGCGCAAAAAAGAAGAGATCAGGAAGATCGCGGAAACGATTGCCCAGTCAAGGGACATCTACATCATCGGCCGCGGCCTGACCTATCCTGTGGCGCGCGAGATCGCGCTCAAGATCAAAGAAATCAGCTACATCCATGCCGAGGGAATGATGGGCGGGGAGCTCAAGCACGGCACCATCGCCCTGATCGAGGAGGGGACGCCGGTCATCAGCCTCATCAACAACAACGACCCGGACATCATTTCCAACACCAGGGAAGTGGAGGCTCGCGGCGCGAAAGCGATCATCATTACCAATAACCCGGCGCTGGGGAAGCGGCCGGATACGATTGCGATCCGGACCGACAATGACGGCAAGTTCGGCATCCTGGCGACCGTGGCCGGCCAGCTTATCGCTTATTACGCCGCCGACAAGCTCGGCCGCCCTATCGACAAGCCCCGCAACCTGGCCAAATCCGTCACCGTCAAATGACCGGGGACGTTCTCCAAAGGGACACCCTTGATTAGTGATCTTCTTTGTTTTCAGATTGATAAGTTTCAGCAGATATACTGTTTTGTGATGCGGTAATTTTCAAGATAATCCTATTCAGGATGCTTGCGGGTTAGACTTTATGGGGGGGGCAAAAGAACGAGTCCCCGTAGGATTAGTTGACATAATCAAGGGTGTCCCTTTGGGGAGCGGCCCCCTCTCACAATGACGTTAAGGCCGAGCGGAACCGGCGCATTCCTGGGCTCGAGTTTGAGGACGACTTGCTGGAACTCGGCGTCAAAGCGCTCGCCGATGTCGTCGGCGCGGAAATTGCGCGTTGACAGGTAAAGCGACTTTCGTATGACCTCGCCCTGCCCGACAAGGGAGTTCGTCTCGGAGTTGAAGACATCGAAACGGTCCCCTTCCTTGAAGCGGTCCATCCAGAAGGACTCGACATAAAGCCTGACCCAGAGCTCCGGCGAGCCGAGAATGATGCGGCCCCGGTCGCCGGAGTTCAACAGCTCGCCCAGCCTCACCTCCATTTTATAAACGATGCCGTCGATGGGCGATCTGAGCTCAAGCCTGTTGACCTGCTCCCCGGCCAACGCGACCTCGCGCTCCGCGGCCTGGATCTCGAGCTCGGCCAGCTCGGCCTTGAGCTTCAACTGGGTGTATTCGAACTCCGGCACGGTTTCCTTCTCGAACAACGTCCGCTTCTTGGAAAGCTCGTAGCGGCTGATCTCGAGTTCCTTCTTCTTCAATTCCACTTTGGCCAGCGCCGACTGGAGCTGGGCTAGTTCCACCTCGTTCTCGAGAGCGATCAGGACCTGCCCCGCCTTGACCCGGTCGCCCTCCTTGATGAATATCCGCCTGACCGGTTTGCTCACTGAGGAGGAGACATAGACTTCGCGTCCCGCCGGCTCCACGACGCCGTAGACTCGTTCCGGAACCTTAGGCACCTCGGGCGGCACGGCAACAGCGGGGGGCGTCGATGACCTCGACAGGGTTGAATAGATGAACCATCCTCCCCCTCCAAAAACCGCCAAAAACAAGATGATCTTAATGATCCTGAATATTTTTCTCATCTCCGCCCCTCCTGGCCTCATTCCGGCTGTCGTAGACCACAGCGCCGTTCTCCAGCTTGATGAGCCTGTCGGCATAGGGGAACACCCGCGGGTCGTGGGTGACCATGACGACGCCCCGCCGCTCGTCCGAGGCCAGCCGCTTGAGCGCGTCGAGTACGATTCGGCTGCTCTCCACATCGAGCGCCGAAGTGGGCTCGTCGCACAGCAGCAGCACCGGGTTGTTGATCAAAGCCCTCACCAGGGCTACCCGCTGCTTCTGGCCCATGGAGAGCTGCTGAGGAGCGGCGCCGGCGTAATCCAGGAGGCCGAATTGCTCGAGGATATCCCTCGCCCGTTTCTTCACGGCTCCCGGCACTCTCCCGCCCTGGACGGCGACCGCGATCAGAATGTTCTCCATCACATCAAGCCCTGGGATCAGGTCCGCCTGCTGGAAGACGAATCCGAAATTCTTCATGCGCATCATGGCCAGTGCGCTCTCGCCGTAACGCGTGACGTCTTTCCCGGCGATGACGATCCTTCCGGACGACGGCTTGAGGATCAGGCCGATGATGGTCAGCAGAGTCGTTTTCCCGCTCCCCGACGGACCGGCGATCACGGCGAATTCACGCGTGTTGAATTCAAGCGTCGTCGGCTGCAGTACCCTCCGCAGCTGCTTGCCGTCGAAGAAATCACGGGCAACATCGGACAACGTGACGGCGGCAGCTGACATTTCAGGAATCGATCTCTCGTAAATAAGCACTCATCACTCACCCGCTTATCTGAACACCGAAGCAGGCTCCACCTTGACGGCCTTCCTCATGGCGAAAAGCGACCCCAGGAAAGAAAAAACAAGGGTCAGCAGGGCATGGGCCGGCGGGACCCAGACGATGACGCCGGTCGGGAGCCTGGAGTCTTTCACCCCGGCCAGGAAACCGGTCAGGAGGAGGAATCCGATGAATATCCCGGCCAGGGAGATGAACAGCGTCTGGGTGACGACGATGGCCAGGATGTCGCGCCGCCGCGCGCCGATGGCCCGTAATACGGCGAAGTCCTTCTGCCGGTTGAGGACCGAGGTGTACATGGTCAGGGTGATGATCACGATCCCCACCAGGGCGCCGACCAGCACCGAGAACCCGATGCTCGAGCCGATGCCCGTATTGACCACGTAATATCTTCTCGTATTCCGGGACAGTTCTTGCGTCGCCACGGGCTCGGCTTTGGGCAGGATCATCCTGAGCTCGGCGATAAGCTTGGCCGGGGCCACGCCCGGCCGGGCCTTGATCAGAATGTTGCTGCACCGGTCTTCGGGGAGCCGCGAGATCTCCCGCGCCTTTCGGATGTTGGTAAAAATAAGCGTGCCCTGGAAGCCTCGGACGTTCTTGGTGAAGCCGGCGATCTTGACCCGCCGGTCGCTGATCTCGATGATCTGCCCCAGATCGGGATTCCCCAGGTCAGCAACATCCAGGCTATCGACGGTTACCCCGTCGTAATCGAGGAGGACATCGATCGCTCCCTTGGCGAACCGCCAGGGGCCCCCCGTGAGCCGCGGCCGGGTCAGCCCCACAACCTGGACCGGCTGGGACTTCCCGTCTTTGCGGCGAACCAGCCCGCCGCCCGAGACAAGCGGCTCGGCCCACTCCACGTCGGGCAACCCGATGATCCGGTCCACGTAGCGTATCGGCAGGTTGCCCGAAGCGTTGATATTGTCGGTATTCTGCGAGCAGATCCAGATGTCGGCGCCCGAGTGGTCGACCAGGGCCGACATGAAATTGAACAGCCCGAAGAGCACCGAATACTGCTGTCCGACGAGGAAGATGATGGCCACGACACCCAGGATGGAACCGGCGGTGGTGGAGCGGTCGTGGAGAAGCAGCTTGACGGCAACCCGCTTACGCATGGGCTTTCACTCCAAGGGCAACTTTCGCGTAAGCCTCCGCGACGTCCCCGGGGAACACGTCCACCCATTGTTTCAGGACATCCCGGGCGATGAAGGACGCTCTCCCTCCTGCGATGATCCGGGCTGAAGAAAGTTTTTCCCTGAGCCTCGCCGCCAATTCCACAGCCTGCGGAAGATGGGCGACCAGGCTCGCCGAGAGGAAGACGGCGTCGGGCCGGAAATCCGCCGCGCTCCGGACAATGTCTTCCAGCGGGGCGCTCCGTCCGGAATAATAGACGGTCCAGCCTTTCGCCTCCAGGTATTCGGCCGTCATCTCGGCCGTCAGGGAATGCTCCTCGCCCGGCACGCATGTCACAAAAGCCTTGTGCGGCAGGCGCCCGGGTCGCGGAAGGCTGTCGAAGAGACGAAAAACGATATAACGGCAGATTTCGGTGGCCGCGTGCTCGTCAGCGGCGCTGATCTTGTTCGTCTGCCAGAGATGACCGACATACCCCAAAACCGGCGCGAAAAATTCGCACCCCAGGGTTTCGATGCGCGCGCCCGTAAGGAAAATCGACAAAACATAATCGGCCGCGTCCCTCCGCTTTCTCTGCAGGAGGAAGTCCAGGAGCGCGGTTGGCTTTTCTCCGAGGGGGCTGTCGGCAGAAGCGGGAAGCACCGGGAACTCCTCAAGATGCCGGAGCAGGAAGCGGAGCGGCGCAGCCAGTTCGCCGGCAGATTGCGGCGGCAGGATACCGTGCAGGGACGATACCCAGGCGTCCAGATATTTTTGAAAATATTCATGCGGCAGGCCGCGGCTGGAGAGCGTTGAGACAAACCAGGCGAATTCGTCCGCCAGTTGCTCAGCGAGATGGAACTGGAAAACAGCCAGGAGTGTTTTACCGAAATGATGGTGAATGTCCTTGAGGAACGGGATCTGCGAGGCGATCTCCGCCGGGCAGCAGAATCTGGATTCTACGTCGAATTTCTCATCGACCAGGCCGAGGAGCCTGGGCAGCGCCTGCCCGAATTCCTGGAAGGCTTTCGGGGATGCGGGCGACAATTCCTTGAGGCCGGATTTTAAAACGCTGGTTGGCATCAATGCCCATTATGGCACACGGCTTTTGTCCCGTCAAAAGGGCGATTCGCAGACATTCCCTCATGAGTTTGTTATTTTCTCCAGACGCAAGAAGGCGTCATCGCCTTGCCATCGGGAGCTCACTTAGCCGAGGCGGATGATTGGCGCCGCTTCTCCTTTAAGGCGGAGGCGATGACGTCCCTAACGTCCTGGATTTGGAATCCATAGATCCTTCGAAGTTTGCCCAGCGTCTCTTGGGACGAAACCCCCTGAGGAAGATGGAGGCGCTCCAGAATCGTAGTGGCGGGAATGCCCAGGGATTCTTCAATTTGCCGCAGGGTAGTCTGTCCGGTAATTGTCAGGTTGTTGACGATGCGGTGCTCATCTGTTTCCATCTCAGTCCCGAGCGGGATTTCAAGTTCCCTGGGAAGAGTACTCGCTGTCCGCTTCTCGGGCGCCGCCTGTCCCGAACCGGGATCAGCCTCTGGCGGCTCTCGTTTCGTTATCTGAGTGGGAGAATCATCCGGCGCCAACCCTGTGACCTTCGCCCTTTCTCCCGAACCCCGTCCGTAGTTTTCGTAGGTGGAGAGATTTTTCCCGCTGGCCATCCAGAAGATCAAGATGGGAACCAGGGAAAAGACAAAGGTCAAGCCTAAGACCGCGCCGGCGCGTTTTTCAAAGAGAGTCCTCGCTTTGGCCAAGATCCAGTCCCAGTTGAGCACGAGAAGCAGCAGCGTGAATGAAAGGGCTAACCACGAATGGATAGCGCCCCATTGGTGGCGGTGTAGTCCTAGGAAGTATTTAGAGCTCTCGGGAGATACAGGACCTTCCGGGAGGACGAGTCCCTGAAGGATTCCCGTAAAGGCCATTCCGCTGAGATAGAAAAACAGCAGCGTGTTCACAAGATATTTCCAGTCGGATTTTTTCATGCATCCTATCCTTTTCCCGTCTTCGGGGACGGCGAGCCCACGGCCGGCGCCAGACCGCCCGATGATCCGCTCCGCGCGTTAAGACAGGCAGCCGTACCGAAGGAAGGGCCCTCAGTTATAAGCCTCCATAATGGCCCGGTCCTCACACATCAGATCTCCGGCGATGTCTTCCATGCGCAGGTTCTCCCAAAAGGGAAGTTTTTTATGGACATCATAATACTTCAGCGGGATGGGATGCGTCCCGATGACGACCCGAAGGCCGTAGCGCGTTTCGATGAACTCCTTGAAGTCGCGGATCCTGGGACAGGGCGGATACCCCACGACAAATCCGGTGGCAAGGTGGATGACCTCGGCGCCATTCTTTTTCATTTCTTCCGGCACATACTCGATATTCCCCCCGGGGCAGCCGCCGCAGTTGGAAAAGCCGACGATCTCGACGGGTTCGTCGGCAGGATAAATGGAAAAACCGCCCGCCCTCTCCCGGAGGGCACGGAAGCATTTTCCCCCGCCGCAGCTGCCATACCTGTCGCAAATGATGATTCCGATTTTTTTCATGCAGGTCTCCTTTGGCGCAGCCGACCTATGGCTTTAAAATAACGAGAAGCTATTTCAAGCCGTGACATCATTCTGAGTCTTCTCCCCGACAACGGCAAGAGCCTTGATGGGGCCGGCCGTGGTCATGGTCACAGATTTCCTCCAAAGACGACAATTCACCGCGGAAATATTTATCGATGGCGTCGTCCACCCGACCCCGAATTCCGGTGATCAGCTGGATGTTTCTCTCGGAAAGGCGCGAACGCGCCCGTTCGCCGAGCCCTCCGGTGATCACCACGCTGATTTGCTGATCTTCAAAAATCCGGGGGAGACATCCCGCATCATGGCCGGAGTTCGGGACGTCACGGCGGTTGATGATGCGATCATCTTCCGTGTCAATCACCGTGAAAACTTCGCTCCGCCCGAAATGGGATGCCACATACCCGCTATCGTTGGCGACGACGATTTTCATTTCTTCCCTCCTTTGGCAGCCTGGATTCTTTTCTCCACGTCGGAGAGCGCTTCACGCAGCTTTTCGGCCTGGTCCTCCAGGAGTATCAACATGTCCTCGGGAGAAATTTTCGCGGCGCCCCAGGGATCGAAGAGGGTTGGGAAGCCCGGCCTGGGGAAGCCGCCCGCAGCCGTGAACGGGACATTCCCTTCCTCCCAAGCCTTGTTCATCTGGGGCCTGGGCCACTCCCCGGTCGCCAGGTACTGCGCGGCCGGCCCGAGCCCCGATGGGCTTTTCCCCGCCCAAGCGGGGCAGAACCCGGACCGCATCCAGCTTGGAAGGCCGGTCATTTTGTAGATCCATCTGTTCCTCATGGGTCCTCCTTCTCCGGGATCGTCTCCGCCGGCCTCAAGTCCGGCAATTGTCGCACAATCCCAGGAATTCGATATTATGGTCCCGGATGAGAAAATTGAATTTCCGAGCCAGAATTTCCTCCGTTTTTTTAATAAGGTCAAGCTCTTCCCGGACGAAATCTTTGTAATTGATGATCTTCCCGCAATGAGAGCATATCAGGTGATGATGATGGTCCTCACGATTCCCGGATTTCAGCTCGTAGCGGCTTTGGCCGTCCGCCATGTTCAATCTGTGGACGAGCCCGGCGCGGTCCAGGAGTTCAAGGGTCCTGTAAACGGTCGTCAGGCCGATCCCGGGGAATCGAGGATGAAGCGCGGCATAAATGTCTTTGGCGCTCAAATGCTCGCTGGAATTCTTCAGGAGATCCAAGACGGCTTCCCTGGGGGCGGTCCAACGGGGACAATATTCCCGCATCCTCAGTGGTCCATGATGAGGTCCGCGCATTCTTTCCTCTCTTATAGATAATGATTATCATTATCAATTATAACGTTGAACTGTCTCCTTGTCAAGAGCGCGCTTTTTTCTCCTTTTTCAGCCGTGCCGCCTTAAGCCTTCCAACACTTCATAAAGCACGGGCACGACGAACAGCCTTAAAAGGATGGCGAAGAAAAATCCCCCGATATAGACGACGGCCAACGGGCGGTGAAGTTCCGAAAATCAATCCAAAGAATTTTCCGAGACGTGATTTCGCTAAAACGTTAGCCGGCCGGCTGTCGGCCGGGGTTCGATATTCCACCCGCGTTATATTATAATGTTTCCGATCAATTCTCATCAAAAGGATTCTCATGGCAGGCGGTTATCTCGAATATCTCCGCTCCCAGATCATCGGGCACGACCTGGTTTTCATGACGCCCTTCGGGCCAAGGAACATGTTCTATGCCGACTACACCGCGTCGGGCCGTTCGCTCCAGTTCATTGAAGAGAGACTCCTCGCCATTCAGAAAGTTTACGCCAACACTCATACTGAGGACGACTTCTCCGGGAAATCCATGACGAGCCTGATGCACCGGGCGGAAACAAGGATCAAAGAGCTCGTCCGCGCCGGGGAACACGGCAAAATATTTCCCGTGGGGTCCGGGTCCACCGGCGCCCTGAAAAAGCTTCAGGAAATGATCGGCGTCTATATCCCGCCAGTGACACGGGAACGGATCGACCAAGTCTGTGATTTCGCCCGGGCGGCGGGCCTTGATATCGCCTCGGAGGTCAATCGCCGGAAACCGGTCATCTTCGTCGGGCCATACGAACACCACACCAACGAACTGATGTGGCGCGAGGCCTTCGCCGAAGTCCGGGTCGTTTGTCTCGGCGCCGACGGCATGATGGACCTGGAAGACCTGAGGGATAAGATCTCGGATCCCTCGCTCAAGGGCCGTATCAAGTTCGGCTCTTTCTCCGCCGGATCCAACATCACGGGCATCCGGACCAGGGTCTTTGATGTCGCCCGCATCTGCCACCGTCACGGGGCCTTCGTCTTCTTCGATTTCGCCGCCGTGGCCCCCTATATCGAGATCGACATGAATCGGGACGCGGAATGTTATTTCGACGCGATCTTCTTCTCCCCCCATAAATTTCTGGGAGGACCGGGGAGCAGCGGCATCCTGGTGATGAACGAAAAACTCTATCGCAAAGACCTCTCGCCCACGACCGCCGGGGGCGGCACCGTGGTCTATGTCGGATTCCGGGAGCACGATTTCGCCGACGATATCGAGACGAGGGAATCGGCCGGCACGCCTCCCATCCTGCAGACCATCAAGGCCGCCCTGGCCATGGAGGTCAAAGAAAAAATCGGCGTCAAAGAAATCGAAGAAATCGATGCCCGCTACCTAATGGCTTTCCTCCGGGAGATCCGGACCATGCCCGAGATCGAGCTCGTGGGCCCTTACGGACAGGCCGAGCAGACACCGATCGTCTCCTTCAACATCCGGCACAAGGACCGGATCCTCCATCCCAAGTTCGTGACGAAGCTTCTCAACGATCTCTTCGGTATCCAGTCGCGCGCCGGGTGCAGTTGCGCCGGTCCTTACGGGCACATCCTATTAGACATCGACGACGCCACATCCCTCCGTTTCCGCGAAATGATCGCCTGCGGGCTCCAGGGCATCAAGCCCGGTTGGGTCCGTATCAACCTTCACTATTCCTTCACTCCGCAAGACGTTGATTTCCTCGTCCGGGCCATCCACTTCGCCGCCCGAAAAGGGCCGCTCTTTCTGCAAAAATACGTTTTTCACTGGAAAACGGGGGAGTGGCGTCACCTCGGGTTCCGGGAAACCGTTCCGGCCTTGACGGCGGACGATGAATTCAGCCTGCCCGCGGCGGACATGACGAAGATCCGGGACCTTCGGGAAGCTTATTTTCTGGCCGCAGACAAAGCGGCCCGGGAACTCGAATCCATGCCGGGCCTGCCGTTCGTCCGGGATCCCGACGAGATCGAACGACTCAAGAATTTTTATTACGTTCACGCGGAGGGCCGCCCTTCCGCCTGATCGCGCGGACTCATTCCAGAAGTATGGGCCAGCTTTTTTTCGGCCGCCGGACGGCTGTTTGCATTTCAAAGACTGTTTTAATAAGATAAATATCCATGTTCCTGGACGAATATTCTCGGCCAGTGGAGGTCCTGAATGGGCAAGCTCGTCTTTCTGGATAACGGCGCCACGTCCTTCCCCAAGCCGGAGGAAGTCTATTCCTACATGGATTATTTTTTCAGGAACTTCGGGGTTAATCCAGGACGGTCCGGTTACGACCTTTGCATCGAGGCGGGGGAGATCATCGAGCAGACACGCCGGCTGCTGACGAAATTTTTCAACGGGACGGACCCGAACCGTCTCTGTTTTTCCTATAATTCCACGGATGCCCTCAACCTCATCATTTTCGGTATGCTCCGGCCGGGGGATCACGCCGTCACCACGGCCCTCGAACACAACTCCGTGCTCCGTCCCCTTTACCATCTTTCTCTTCAGGGGGTTGAGGTCGATCACGTGGCTTTCGACTCGGCCGGATTCGTGGACCCCGGAGATATCCGAAAAAAAATCCGGGCCAACACTCGGCTCGTCATCGTCAACCATGCCTCGAACGTCATCGGGACCGTCCAACCCATCCGGGAGATCGGCAAGATCTGCCGTGAGCACGGTGTTCCTTTCGCCATCGACGCCTCCCAATCAGCGGGGAAGGTTCCCATCGACATGGAGACGGATTTTTTGGACGTTCTGGCTTTCACGGGCCATAAATCCCTCCTCGGCCCGACCGGGATCGGAGGTCTCTATGTCCGCGAGGGCGTCGAGATCCGGCATACGCGCGCCGGAGGGACCGGCGTCCGCTCCGCAGTCCGGACGCATCTCGACGAATACCCCTACCGGTTGGAATACGGGACCATGAACTCCGTGGGTGTAGCGGGGTTGAACGCCGGCGTGAAATGGATCCTCAGCCGCGGACTCCAAGCCCTTCATGAGCATGAGATGAGCCTGGCGAAAAAGCTCAGCGACGGGCTCCGGGCGATCCAGGGCGTAACGACCTACTGTCAGAATAGCCTCGCCGAGCACATCAGCGTTCTCGCTTTCAACATCGACGGGATCGAGGCTGCGGATGTGGGCACGATGCTTGACGTGGATTATGACATCGCCTGCCGAACGGGCCTCCACTGTGCACCGCTCGTGCATGTCCAGCTGGGAACAGACAAAATCCACGGAGCCGTGCGTTTCGGGATCGGTCCTTTCAATACCGAAGAGCATATCCGGGAGGCGGTCCGGGCCGTGGCGGAGATCACGGAAGCAAGAAAACGGAAAACAACTCTGTCTAACGCCGGATAAGCCAGAGTCAAGATCGTCGCGTTTCATACAGCCGGCTGTTTAAAGGCATGAACTTTTACGCTGAGGATTCGACCTCAGGCCTAAGGGTTTTTCCTTGCTTCTTTAAACGCAACCGTCAGGCTTGGGCAACCCGGCGACCTTACATGCCCCCTTGGCCGGCCCCGAAGGGAAGAGCTCATAAATCTTTTTCAGGCTGAACCCGGTGGTCTGACACATCTTGCGGACCATCGGCGCTAAGCCTTTTTCCTCGTAATATGCCCGGATATAGTTGACGATCGCCCAATGTTCCTCTGTAAGGGCGTCGATGTTTTCTTCAGCTTTGGCCAGGATCCCGGCGATCCGGGGGTTCCATTCCTCAGGCTGGGCCATGAATCCTTCCTCATTCACATCGATCGTCATTCCCTCTTTTTCAATCACCGGCATGCGTTTCTCCTTCGGCTTCTATCAGGCATAGAGATTATAATACAGAGCAGCCTTCGGGAACCTCCCGAACCGGGTGGTCCGCAGGCTCTCGCTTCTCAGGGCCGACCAGCCGGATTCCCGGGGGGGACTACCAGAGCATTGGCCACAAGGTCGAGGACCTGGACGACTTTCATATCAAGCTTATAATGCCTGATGACGTCCGTCAGGCCGTCAATGCAATTGTGACACATCGTGCAAACGAGTTTTGCGCCCGTGGCCCGGAGCTGGTCGGCTTTGATACGGGCGGATTCCAGCCGGAGGGGCCTATATTCGGCCATGGACAGGAGTCCCCCGCCTCCGGTGCAACAATAGTTCTCCCTCCGGTTTGGAATCATTTCACGGAAATCGGCGCAGACCTTTTTGAGAACCCGGCGGGGCTCCTCAACCAGGCCGCCCGAGCGGGCGATGTTGCAGGAATCGTGGAACGTTACGGAGTCGAGGTTCCGGGAAGGATCAACCTTGATGCGGCCTTTATCGATATACCGCATAAGAGTTACGACGACGGATTCCGTCGGGATCTTCTGGTCAAATCCCGCCCAATTGTAGCCTTCCCACCGCGTGGAACGATACCCGTGCCCGCATTCGGAAATGACGATCCGCCCAGCCCGAAGCCGTTCGGCCGCTTCGTAGACATTCCGGGCGACATAGCCGCCGAGGGCATCGTCTCCCGAATACAGCCCGAAGTTGGTTTGGTCCCATCCCCAACGGGGAAGAGTCCAGGATTCCCCGGCGAAATGGAAGACCTTAGCCGCGTTGGCGATGGAGCGGGGATCGAATTTAATCTCGCGGGGATTGATCGTGTAAAGGAAGTTACAATCCGGCTTGTCCACGGGAATGTCCAAGTCGGAAATCCCCAGCTCGGCCCCGGCCTCTTCCTTCATCCATTCGAGGGTCTCGAGATAGTCAGCCTCTGTGACGGCCATCTGGTTGCCCGTCTCCCATTGATCGCGGCTGACATTGAAAACCCCCTCGGGAACGATCCCGAGCTCGGTCAGGAGGCCGCGTGTGAAGCGGACGAGAAGGGCCGTGTCGACGCCCATGGGACAGTTCATCGTGCAGCGGCGACAAGCGCTGCACGCTCCGAAAACGATATTCTTGAGACGGTTGAGGTCCTCATCATCCCTCGGCCGGAGGGCATGGACCCACCAGGGGATGACTCGCCCGGTCCAGTCCATGTGTCTCTTGAAGATCCTGCGGATTTGGTCGGCCTTGTAAACGGGCGTCATGGTCGGGTCGTCGGGCCGCGCAAGGAAATAGTGACAGGACTCCGCGCACATCCCGCAGTGGACGCAGGCCGTCAAGGAAACGACGAGAGGGCGGGTGATCTTCGTTGCCAGCAGATTAAGAAAACTCCGGACATTATCGGCGGATGGGTCATAAGTCCGGAGCCTCCCCTCTGTAACCGATCTCAGTCCGTCCTGCCTGGCCTTGGCCTGTGATTTCGTCTCGAGGGGAGAGTTGACTATGCCGGAGGCTTGAATTTTTTTCCGTTTCAAGGGTGACTCCCGCTTTCTTCTTCATCATCTCCTGCATCTCGAGTCGACCGCCGTCCGGGAGGTATGACGCCTCTGTGTCCCAGAGTCTTTCCCAGGAAATACCGGGCAAAGGGATAATAAAGATAATGGCTGATCTTGGAAAAAGGGACATAGACCAGGAAGAAAGCTGTCAAGCCGAAGAAGAAGAGGAGCGGCCATTCGGACTTCCAGGGAGTGTTGGGGACGGCCATGATTCCGGCAGCAAAAAAAAGGATCATCAGAAGAAGCGAAATGTAGTCATCGGCTGTACTGATGAGACGAAGAGCAGGAGTGCTCAGGCGCCGGACCAACCGGAAGATCCCCACCACAAATGCCGCCCCCATCAAGCCTTGAAAGACTCGGACGACGGGTTGAATTTCAAAAAGCCCCGGAGCGTAGGGGATGATAAATGTCGCGGCGATAGCGGCCGTGACACCCAGGTGAAAAACAACAAACTGGGCGTAGAGCCCGGGCTTCTTCCGCGTGGATTCCATGGCCCAGGGCATAGCGATGTTGACAAGAGAGTAGCCGACGCCGCGAAGGGCACTCCCCTCAGCGTGCGTCCGTTCCCTCCTTGCCCTGAAGCGGAAAAGCCAGAAAAGCCGGGCGGCGTAGGCGGCGGTCAGAAAAAGGAGAGCACCGATCTGGACTTCGTTCTCGAGGATCCTCAGAGTGTCGTTCATGAAACGCGGCTGTCTATAAGATCTCTCCCGCTCCGCAAATAATCCCTCCGGACGGAAAAGACAAATTATTATAGCAGAGCCCAGACGTAAGTCCAAGGGCAGGAAGGCTTTGCCTGATTATTTTCATTCTTCAGCCCGCGCTTCGGGCAGATTTCAACGTCAGACTGCATCCTGATATTCATCATCTGACCTTTTAAAAAAAGATCAGGGGCGTTTCTGTGAAGCGCCCCGATCCAGCACGATATTTGGAAAGTTGAAAACCCCGGGAAGTTCAATTAGAGTATCACCGTGAACAAAGGGGACAAATCATGAAAGCGCGGGTCATCTCCATTCTTCTTATGGCCTATATGACCGCCGGGATTGCAGCTCCGGGCCTTGCCCAGAACGAAACAAAGCCTGTTCTGATCGGACCGAACGACCGGCCGGAGGACATCATCCGCAGGGCGGCCGAGGTCGTTCCTTCTCCGCGCCAACTCGCCTGGCAGCGGGTCGAGTTCGCGGCCTTCATCCATTTCGGCATGAACACCTTCACCGACAGGGAGTGGGGGGAGGGCAAGGAGGACCCGAAGCTCTTCAACCCGACGGACTTCGACGCACGGCAATGGGCCCTGGCCGTCAGGGACGCGGGCATGAAGATGCTGATCCTGACGGCGAAGCATCACGACGGCTTTTGCCTCTGGCCGAGCCGCACCACCGAACATTCCGTCAAGAACAGCCCCTGGAAAGGAGGCCGGGGCGATGTCGTCCGCGAAGTGGCCGACGCCTGCCGTGAAGCCGGTATCAAGCTCGGGATTTATGTATCCCCCTGGGACCGCCACGAACCGAGCTATGGCGACTCGCCGGCATACAACGAGCATTTCAAACGCCAGCTCCACGAGCTACTGACGAACTACGGCGAGATCGCGGACGTCTGGTTCGACGGCGCCTGCGGCGAGGGGCCAAACGGCAAGCGACAAGTCTACGATTGGGCCGGCTACTGGCGCCTGATTCGGGAGCTTCAGCCCGGGGCGACCATTTCCATCATGGGGCCCGACGTCCGCTGGTGCGGCAACGAGGCCGGCCTGACGCGGACGAGCGAGTGGAGCGTCATCCCTTTCGACGAGATGGACGATCGGCCCGTTGAAAAGGACCCCGGCGGAATCGCCGGCCTCAAAGCCGGCGCGCCGGACCTTGGGTCTCGGGAGGCAATCACGGCCGTCGCCCGCAAGGACGGCCGGCTGGTCTGGTACCCGGCCCAGGTCGACACCTCGATCAGGCCCGGATGGTTTTACCACGCCGCTGAGGACGGCAAGGTCAAAACCCTCGGCCACCTGATCGATGTTTATTTCGGGTCCGTCGGAGGCAACAGCCAGTTGCTCCTCAACATCCCCCCCGACCGGCGCGGCCGGCTCCACGATAACGACGTCGAGAGACTCCGGGAAATCGGCCGGTTCCTAAAGAATACGTTTTCGAATAACCTGGCCGCCGGAGCAAAAGCCACGGCCTCGGCCGTGCGCGGACGGGACCCGAAGCATGCCGCGGCGGCGGCCGTGGACGGAGACATTGAATCATACTGGTGCCCGGACGACGCCACGACTGAGGCTTCGCTCGAATTCGAGCTGTCCGGTCCGAAAGCATTCAACACGGCCATGCTTCAGGAGCAAATCCGGGTCGGCCAGCGTATCGAGGAATTCGCCCTCGATATCTGGTCCGGCGCGGTATGGAGGGAAGTCGCCCGCTCGACGACGATCGGCTACAAGCGCCTCCTGCGCTTTCCTGATGTTACGGCCGCGAAGGTCCGCGTCCGTATTCTTCAATCCCGTCTCGGCCCCACCCTCTCCGAATTCGGCCTCTACTTTACGCCCGCTATCTCTGGCCGATCATCCGGCCGAAGTTCGTGAACATGGGATGGCCGGGGAAGAAGTGCCTCAGCTCCCGGTGATTGACGTCGATCAGGTTGTCTTGGGGAATGATGATCCGGGTGAAATCCCCCTTCAGGACGGCCTCGAAATCTTCCCTCATCTCTTTGAGATCGGCCGACAGCTCGAAGACCGGCGTCGGAAAATCGCTGCCGAAAAGAAGGAGTTGCGGCGGGAGCCGGCGGATATCCCGGAAGAACAGCCGGCGGAACGGGGTGGCAAGCGCAGAAACGTCGGCGTAACAGCGGCCCTTGAATTTCCCCGCCGCGGTATCTTCGAGAAAGCCTTTCACCACATCGAAATCCGAGTGTTCCAAATGCCGGCCGATGGGACCCGACAGGAAATAGGGCAGGCCGCAGTGCGCGAAGATGATTACCGCGCCTTCGTCGAGCGCCGCTCTCAGGTTTTCATGAATCCTTTGCACGCGGGGCGTATGCCAGGGCTTTTTGAACCGGAACCGGTTATCGAGCTTGTCCTTCCATGACCAGGAGAGGAAATTATAGGAGCCCGTCCGCTCGTCGCTGGATGGGATAGCGTACTCGGCGCCCGTATGGACGAGCAGGGGAAGCGGCTTCCCGTTGGGGCCGGCCGTCGCCAATATTTTCATGGCCAGGCCCGTCTTGTCTTCAGCCAAATCGATCTGCTGCGCCGAAGGAAGCCACTTCACCAGGACCGCGCCGTCGTCCACGCATTTCTTGACGCGCGCCCCGAAGTTGTCATCATAAGGATGGATCGAAGCGCCGAAAAGGATCCGGTCCGGCAGTTCCTTCCTCAAGTGATCGACGATGTACTTATTGGCCACCCAGACGTGTGACCGAGCCGGATGCGGCTTCCCCTTGATGTCGTAAACATGGTCCAGGGCCAGGCATACGACTTTGTCGACGTGGCTTGCGACGATATTCTCGAGGGTCTTCGTTTTGAGCAGGCTGTCCGCGACCTCGCTTTCCTTGATCCCGGCATAAAATAAAAAGACTTTATAGAGAAGCTCTTTCTGGTAGGCTTTGGAAAAATGTCCCAACTGCGGCCATTGATCGCCCTTGAGCCCTACGTGCACATGGACGTCGATGATTTCGCGACGGGTCCCGTCCATCCGGCCCCCTTTTCTTATTTCCCGCTGAGGTATTCCTCGACGGCCAGCGCAGCCGTGACGCCGGTGCCGACCGCGGTCGCGATTTGGTGCGGGCAGGCATCGGCCGCGTCTCCGGCCGCGAACAGCCCGGGCTGGGAGGAAGCCATAGCCTGGTTGACTCTGATCTGGCCCCACTCGTTGAGGTCCACCAACCCCCGGACGAACTCGGTGTGCGGGTCCATGCCGATGGATACGAAAAGGCCGGCCACCTTGAGGTTGGAGGTCCTTCCGTCCCGGGCGTTCCGCAGTCGGAGCGACTCAAGCCGCCCGACCCCATGCAAGGAGTCCACCACCGTGTCCCGGAGCACTTCGATTTTCTCGTTCGCCAGAACCCTCTCCTGCAGGATTTTCACGGCCCGGAATTTATCGCGCCGGTGGATGAGAAAAATTTTGCGACAGAATTTCGTCAGGTAGAGCGCTTCCGTCAGGGCGTTGTCGCCTCCCCCGACCACGGCCACTTCCTGGTCGCGGAAGAACGCGCCGTCGCAGACCGCGCAGTAGGAGACGCCCCGCCCGGTGAACTCGGACTCGTTGGGGACGCAGAGCTTGCGGTAAGAGGAGCCGGTGGCGATAATCACGGCCCGGCCCCGGTATTCCGCCTTGCCGCCGAGGACGGCCCACGCTTCGCCGTCTTTGCGGAGCGAGCGGGCTTCGTCGGTCAAGATCTCGGCCCCGAACTTCACCGCATGCCGGTGAAAATTCTCCATCAGGTCGAACGGCACGACGCCGTCCGGGAAGCCGGGATAATTCTCCACCCAATCGGCGAGCAGGATCTGGCCGCCGGGAATGCCCTTTTCCAGGACGAGCGTCGACAGCCGGGATCGTCCCGTGTAAACGGCCGCGGCCAGGCCGGCCGGTCCGGCGCCGATGATGATCACGTCCCGGAGGCCCGTCACAACCATCTCGATAAAGCCTCGATGATCAGGTCTTTGGGGACAAGCCCCACCAGGGTTTCTTTCACCTCCCCATCTTTGAAAACGAGGAGCACCGGGATGCCCCGGACGCCGTAGCGGGACGTGGTCCGGACGCCCTCCTCCACATTGACCCCGGCCACTTTGATTTTCCCCTGATACTCGCGGCTGATCTCGCCCACAAGCGGGGCGATCATCTTGCACGCCGCGCACCAATCAGCCCAGAAATCCACGAGCACGGGAAGCGGGGAGGCTAGCACTTCTTCGTCGAATGTCGCGTCGTTGAGCTGGAGGATGTCGGCGGCCACCTCATACTCCTCGTTTGAACTCGAGCGCCTGCACATAAACCTTGGCAAGGTTTTCCGCCGGCCCGTTTGAATGCGGGTTTAATTCCGCAAAAGACGCGGCCGCGGGCAAAGGCATTTCGAGCACCACGACAGCGGCTTTGATTTTCTTCTTCATGTCGACGCCCCATCATAACAGATTCAGACGACGCGGCTCAAGTTTACTTAAGCGCGCCCCAGCCGAGCTTATCCCGAATGAGGTCGAAGTAATTCCGGCGGGGCGAGGAGATAAGTTTAAGCTTTAGGCCGGAGCAGCCCGCCTCGACAATGTCGTTCTTCGCCAGTGGGACGCCGCGCTGGCCGTCGAGCGTGAGATAGACCTCCTCGCCGGCCGTGAGCAGCTGAATGCGGACCCGGGAATCCGCGGAAACGACCATGGGCCGGAAGGAGAAGGTATGCGGGCAGATGGGCGCGAGGATCACCGCGGGGATGTGAGGATCGACGATCGGGCCGCCGGCCGAGAGCGCATAGGCGGTGGATCCGGTGGTCGTCGAAATGATCAGTCCGTCCGCCTTCAGGACGGCGATCTCCTTGTCGTTGATCCAGAGGGCGAGTTGGATCATCCGGGCCACGGCGCCTTTGTTGATGACGACGTCGTTCAGGCAAAGATAGGTCTGGCCGCGATACCGCGTCTCGAGGAGCGAGCGGGAGTTGACGATCTCCTCGTTTCCGGCGAGGTAGGCGTCGAGGGCCAGGGAAATCTCGTCCAGAGGGACCTCGGTCAGGAAGCCCAGCCGGCCCAGGTTGACGCCCAGCACCGGGACGCCGCTCCGGGCGGCCGGGGCCGCGATGCTGAGAAGTGTGCCGTCGCCGCCCAAAACCACGACCAGATCCACCCTGGCCGGCAAGTCCTCCCTGCGGACGCCGCTGTGTTCCCGGAGCCTCAGTGAGGCCACCTCTTCCAGGATGCAGGCAATCCCTTTTCCTTCGAGGAGCCGCCGGACCTCGACCAGGATGTTTTCAATATTGGGAGCATGCGGTTTGATGACCAGTCCCGCTTTTTCAATCTTCCTTGTCATAGACTTCCTCCGCGACCAAGGCCTTCAACTCTCCGGGCCCCTTCGCTTCGCCGTCCAGCCGCCAGTGGACGAAGAATTCCCGGTTTCCCTTCTGGCCCCGCGTTGAGCATTTGAGCAGACCGTGGGTGAAAAACCCGAGGCTTTGGCCGGACGCAAGCACTTTTTCCAGGATTTCCTGGCGGGCGGCCGGGTCCCGGACGACGCCCTTTTTCCCCACCCGTCCCTTCTCTGCCTCGAACTGTGGTTTGAGAAGGGTGAGGAGGTCGGCCGCGGCCAGGAAATCCTTGACCGCCGGCAGGACCTTGAGGACAGAGATGAACGACAGGTCCATGGTGACCACATCGGGCGGGTCGGCGAAATCATCTTTCTTCAGATAGCGGGCGTTCTTTTTCATCAGGACGACACGTGGGTCTTCCCTGAGATGCCAATCGATCTGCTTGACGTCGACATCGACGGCGTAAACCTTCCGGGCGCCCCTCTTCAGGAGGCAGTCGGTAAATCCGCCGGTTGAGGACCCCAGGTCCGCGCCGATTTTCCCACCGACCGGCACGGCGAAAGCGTCGAGCGCCTCCTCGAGCTTCAGGCCTCCGCGGCCGACATATGGCATGTTCTGGAGTATAGAGACGGGCGCTTCGGCATCGATACTCTGCCCGGGTTTCTCCACCTTCCGGCCGCCGGCCAAAACCTGACCCGCCATGATCAGCGCCTGGGCTTTCTCGCAACTTGGGGCAAGGTTTCGGGCAACAAGAATTTTGTCCGCGCGTTCTTTTTTCACGACAGCCGGCTAACCTGAATTATTCATAAACCAGGTTCCATATGGGGGGAAGGCCGGGATGGACTCGCTCCCGAAGTCCCGCTAAAGTCGCTTCGTCCAATGACAAGTGAATACAATGATAAGTGGATATCAAATTCTCGCCTGGCTTGCGAGTGGACGCTCAAGACCTCACGTCCCAGCATAAAAATCCCGGATGCGGCAACAGAGGCCGTCCACATCCAAGCCGAGGATTTTCCGGATCTGGTCCGCCTTACCCAGGGGATAAATATCAAGGGGAAGGCCGATCGTCAGGAACCGCAGGCCGAATTTTTTCTCCCGGTCCAGGAACTCGCGCACCGCGCTCCCGAATCCCCCTGCCGCGATGCCCTCCTCGACGGTGACGATGGTCCGTCCCTCGCCGGCGAAGCGCAGGATCATCTTCTCGTCGAGCGGCTTGGCGAACCGGGCGTTGACCACGGCCAAACTGATCCCTTCCTTTTCCAGCCGGCGCGCGGCCTCGAGGCCCGGGCCGACCATGCTCCCGATGGCCAGCAGGAGGTCATCCCCCTCCTTGAGGAGCTCGCTCCGTCCGAGCGGGATCGGCTCGAACTTGTCCTCAACGGGCACGCCCGGCCCCTTCCCTTTGGGAAAGCGCAAGGCGGCCGGATGGCCATAGGTCAGCGCGGATTTGATCATCCGCCGCAGCTCGTTCTCATCCTTGGGCGCCATGACGATCATGTGGGGCATATGGCGGAGATAGGCGATGTCGTTGACTCCCTGGTGGGTCGGGCCGTCGTCCGGCACGACCCCCGCCCGGTCCAGGGCGAAGACCACGGGAAGGTCCTGGAGGCAGACGTCATGGTAGATCTGGTCATAAGCCCTCTGAAGGAAAGTGGAATAAATGGCGACCACGGGCTTGAAACCGCTCAGCGCGAGCCCGGCCGCGAAATTCACCCCGTGCTGTTCGGCGATGCCCACGTCGAAAAACCTGTCCGGGAATTGTTCGGCGAACGGCCTCAAACCCGTCCCCTCGGGCATGGCCGCCGTGATGGCCATAACTTTGGCGTCTTTTCTGGCAATATCCACCATGGCCTGGCCTAACACCGAAGAGTATGTGACCGACTGGTAATTGTTCAACGGTTCACCGGTTAGCCGCTCGAAAGGCGCGGCGCCGTGGAATTTCTCCGGATTGCTCTGCGCCGGCGCGAATCCCCGGCCTTTGTGGGTTACGCAATGGATGAGGACGGGGCCATCGTAGGACTTGGCATCATTGAAGACCTCGATGAGCGAGCCGAAACTGTGGCCCTGAACCGGCCCGATATACCGGATGCCGAGCTCCTCGAAGACGAGTCCCGGGAAGAAGGCCTTCTTGAACGTGTCCTCGATGGCCCGCCCCATCTTGATCAGGGGCCAGCCCACGGCCGGGATGCTCTTGAGGATGGATTTGGCGTGGTCCTTGATGCGCAGGTAATGCTGGCCGGAAACGAGGTAGGACAGGTACTTGGAGAGGGCCCCGACATTGGGCGAAATGGACATCTCGTTGTAGTTGAGGACGATGATGACCTTTTCCCGAAGGTGCCCGATCTGGTTGAGCGCCTCCCAGGCTACGCCGCCGGTCAGGCTGCCGTCGCCGACCACGGCGATGACCTCATGCTTCCCGCCTCTCTTGTCGCGGCCCACGGCCATGCCCAGGGCGGCCGAGAGCGCGGTCGAAGCGTGCCCGGTGTTGTAGACGTCATGCTCGCTCTCTTCGCGGCTCGGGAATCCCATGATGCCGTCGAACTGCCGGAGGGTGGCGAACCGGTCCTTGCGGCCGGTGATGATCTTGTGGGCGTAACACTGGTGGCCGACGTCCCAGATGATTTTATCCTTGGGCGAGTCGAAGACATAGTGGAGGGCCAGCGTGATTTCCACCACGCCCAGGTTCGAGGCCAGGTGCCCGCCGTTTTTGGAGACGACGTCAAGGATGAGCGAGCGGATCTCCCGGGACAGTCGGCTGAGGTCGTCCCGGGAGAGGGCCTTGAGGTCCTGGGGGCCGTTGATGCGGTCGAGTACTTTGGCCATAACGTTTCAATCCTTGATTCGATCGAGCAGGGAGGCCAGATAGCAGAGATCGGGCGACCAAAGGGATTCGCGTTCGAGGGCCCGGAGGGCTTCCCGGATGTATTCTTTCATAGTCCTTTTGGCTTTCCTCGCATCCAAGAAGGCCGCATAGTTCGGTCCTTGGGGGCCGGCCTGGGCATGCCCCGCCAGAACATCCTGCAGGTCGTCCCTGATCTGAAAGGCCAGCCCGAGGTATTTTCCGTATTGGGTCACGGCCTCGAGCGCGGAAGCGCGGGCGCTCCCCAGAACGGCGCCCGCCCGGACCGAGGCCATGATCAGCGCTCCGGTCTTCTTGAGGATCATGACCTGGAGCCGGCCCTCGGTCCAGGCCTCCGCCGGAGTGCTGATGTCCAGAAATTGGCCTTCGATCATGCCCGACGGCCCGGCCAGCCGGGCCGTTTCGGCGATGACTTCTTCTTTCTGCGGAAGGAGCGGCCGTGGCACCGGCGCCGAGGCCATGACTTCGAAGGCCAGCGTCAGGAGGCCGTCACCGGCGAGGAGCGCGATGGCCTCGCCGTAGGCCTTATGACAGGAGGGTTTGCCCCGCCTCGTATCGTCGTCGTCCATGGACGGCAGGTCATCATGGACGAGCGAGTAGGAGTGGATGAGCTCGAGGCCGCAGGCGAAGGGGAGGAGCATTTTTTCCTCGGCCCCGAAACAGGCGCCCGCGGAAAGGAGGAGAAGCGGACGGAACCTCTTTCCGCCCGAGAGGACGGCGTAGCGCATGGCCTCGTGGAGAAGCGAATCCTGGGGCGAAAGCAAGCGGTCGAGCTCTCGTTCCACCAGGCTCCGCTTCCGGGCCAACCGCGCTTTTGCGTCCATGGGACCTCAGAGAGTTTCCTCGTCCTTTTTGGGGTTGTCTCCGGATTCGGCGGCCTCGAAGGGCTCCTCGTGGACCTCGCCCTTTTCGTCTTTCAGGAGGATATCCACTTTCTTCTCCGCCTTCTCCAGCTCGCCGCGGAGGAACCGGGCAAGTTTCACTCCCTTCTCGAAAAGGGCCAGCGAATCGTTGAGGGCCAGCCCTCCTTTCTCCATTTTTTCCACAATCTGTTCGAGCTCCTGCAGGGCCTTTTCAAACGTCAGGCTGCTCATGGTTTCTCCTTCAGGACGCGGGATTCGATGCGCCTGCGGCGGTCCACGTCCTTGACCTCGCACCGGAATTCGCCCCGGTGGAAAGAGACCGTCAGCTCCTGGTCTCTCCGGACTTCCTCGATCGACTGAACAGGGTGGAGGTCGCCCTCTTTCCAGACGAGGGCGTATCCTTTCTCCAGTATATTCAAGGGGCTGAGGTTGTGCAACTGGACGGAGTACTTCTCCCACCGCGCCAGGAGGTCCCGGAGGGCTCGTTTCAGGCTGTTGCCGAGCTTCTCCTCGAAGAGGGCGACGGCCATCTTATGCTCGGCGATCTTTTTAGCACGGCGCCGGACCGATTCCCGGGCCCGCTCTTCGAGCTCGTCGACCTCCTGCTCCAGGTTGCGGAGCCGCAGCCGGAATCCCTGAAAGATGCGGTGGTCGGCCAGCAGGTCGACGCGGTGGCGCAGGTCCTGGACGCGGAATTTCAGGCCCCCGGCCAGGCCCTTCTCCAGGTTGGCGATCTGGTCGAGGATGGCGTCCTCTTTCTCGATGACCATCTCCGCGGCCGCGGAGGGCGTGGACGCCCGAACGTCGGCCACGAAGTCGGCGATGGTGAAATCGACCTCGTGCCCGACCGCCGAGATGATGGGAATAGGACAGCGGAAAATGGCCCGGGCCACCTTCTCTTCGTTGAAGGCCCAGAGATCCTCGATGGAGCCGCCGCCGCGGCCGACGATGATGACATCGATGTCCGGACGCCGGCCCAGGGTATCGATACCCTCCACAATCTCCTCGGCCGCGCCCTCTCCCTGGACCTTGGCCGGGCAGATGAGGATATGCAGCCGGGAGAACCGCCGCTCCAGGATGCGCAGTATGTCCTGGATGGCCGCCCCGCGCGGCGATGTGACCACCCCGACTTTTTGGGGAAACAAAGGAAGCTTCTTCTTGCGCTGCGGATCGAAGAGCCCCTCGGCCCGGAGCTTCTCCTTGAGCTGCTCGAAGGCCAGTTGCAGCGCGCCCTTGCCCTTGGGCTCGACCAGGTCGACCACGACCTGGTATTCGCCCCGGGGTTCATAGACATTGATCCGACCGCGGCAGACGAGCTGAAGTCCGTCCTTGAAGTCGAACTTCACCGTCCGGGCGTCGCTCCGCCACATAACCGCCCGGATCTGGCTCGACGCATCTTTCAGTGTGAAATAGAGGTGGCCCGAGGAGTGGCGGTGGAAGTTGGAGACTTCGCCCTCGACCCAGATACGGGGGAAAGAATTCTCCAGCTCAAGCTTGATGAGCTGGGTGAGCTCGGAGACTCGATAAATTTTATCGGGTTTTATCGGGCTCTCGTTTAACACAATCAGCCTCGATGACATCGCCCCTCCGGATGGAGAGAGCCCGGCCGGTCGTTGCATCCGCTTCAATGAAAACGTAGGACAGGATGGCGCCGGACTTTTCGGGCTCGAAGCGCTGGGGTCTGGCCGTGAGGAACCGGGCCAGGGCCTGGTCCCGTTTGATTCCGATCACGGAACAGTAGGCGCCGACCATACCCACGTCGCTGATATAGGCTGTTCCCATGGGCAGGATTTTCTCGTCGGCCGTGGCGACGTGTGTGTGCGTCCCGATCAAAGCCGAGACGCGGCCGTCGAGATAAAAGCCCAGGGCCTGTTTCTCGGAGGTGGCTTCGGCGTGGAAATCCACGAATACGACCGGCGTCTCTTCGCGGAGCCGGCCGAGGGCCTCATCGGCCGCCCGGAACGGGCAGTCGATCGGCTCCATGAAGACCCGGCCCTGAAGGTTGAGCACGGCCGCCTTCACGCCGGTCCGCGTGACGTAGACCGCCGCGCCCCTCCCGGGATTCCCGGGCGGGTAATTGGCCGGACGGAGGAGCCTGGGCTCCAGGTCGAGATAGGTCAGGGCCTCTTTCTTGTCCCAGATATGGTTGCCCGCCGTCAGGACATCCACCCGGCCGAGGAGTTCGGCGCCGATCTCCTCGGTGATTCCCACGCCGCCGGCGGCGTTCTCGCCGTTGGCCACGACCAGGGAAGGCGCGAACATCTCGACCAGTCCCGGCAGGTGCTTCTTCAGAATGTCGCGTCCGGGCCGGCCGATGACGTCGCCCAGGAAAAGGAGCGAGACCTTATCGGGCATATTCCACAGCCCTCATCTCGCGGATGACCGTGACCTTGATCTGGCCCGGGTAGTCCAGCTCATCCTTGATTTTCTGGGCGATGTCCTTAGCGATCAAGGCGGCCTTATCGTCGGACACCTTCTGGCTCTCGACGATGATCCGGATCTCGCGGCCGGCCTGGAGGGCGAAGGCCTTGGATACGCCCTCGAAATTGTGGGCGATCTCCTCCAGCTTCTCCAGCCTCTGGACGTAGGTCTCCAGCAGCTCGCGCCGGGCCCCCGGCCGCGCCGCGGAGAGCGTGTCGGCCGCCTGGACCAGGACCGCCTCGATCGAGGGGAAATCCACATCGCGGTGGTGGGAGGCGATGGCCTGGGACACGGCGCTGGACTCGCCATATTTCTTGACCAGCTCGACGCTCAGCTCGGTGTGAGTGCCCTCGACCTCCCGGTCCACGGCCTTACCGATGTCGTGCAGCAAGCCGGCCCGCAGGGCCGTCTGGGTGTCCAGGTTCAGCTCCCTGGCCATGATGGCCGAGAGCATGGCCACCTCCTTGGAGTGCTGGAGGACGTTCTGTCCGTAGCTCGTTCTGTACTTGAGCTTGCCGAGCAGCTTGATGAGCTCGGGGTGGACATGGTGGACCTTGAGCTCCAGGACCGTGTTCTCGCCCTCCTGCTTGATTTTTTCCTCGAGCTCCGCCTTGACGTTCTCGACGATCTCCTCGATGCGGGCGGGATGAATGCGGCCGTCGATGACCAGCTTCTGGATGGCCAGGCGGGCCATCTCGCGCCGGACGGGGTCGAAGCTCGAGAGGATGACCGCCTCGGGCGTGTCGTCGACGATGATGTCGACGCCTGTCGCCAGCTCCAGGGCGCGGATGTTCCGGCCCTCGCGGCCGATGATCCTTCCTTTCATGTCGTCCGAAGGCAGGTCCACGACCGAAACGGTGGACTCCACGACGTGCTCGGCCGCCGAGCGCTGGATGGCCTGGCTGATGATCTCGCGGGCCAGGACCTGGCTCTTTTCCCGCGTCTCTTCCTCGATGCGGCGGACGACCTGCACGGATTCGAGCCGCGCCTCATCCTCGATTCTTTTAATGAGCTGGTTTTTGGCCTCCTCCTGGGTCAGGCCGGAGATGCGCTCCAGTTCCTCCGTCTCCTTTTTCACCAGGGCGTTGATCTTCTCCTCGTGGAGGTCGATCTCCTTCTCCCGCTGGAAGAGCCGGCGCTCCTTCTGGGAGAAATCACGTTCCTTGCGCTCCGTGGCCTGGAAGCGGCGGTCCAGGTTCTCTTCCTTGTTGAGGAGCCTTCGCTCCATCTCGTTGATTTTCTTGCGGCGATCGCGGGTCTGGTGCTCGAACTCGGCCTCGAAGTTGATGTGCTTTTCCTTGAGCTCGGAGCTGGCCCGCTGGACGATGTCTTCCGCTTCGGTGCGGGCCTTTTCCAGGATTTCCTTGGCCTCCTGCTTGGCTTTGAACGCGGAACGGGTGGCGGCATTCTTCTTGGCGAAATAGCCTACGACAGTCACGGCCCACAGCAGAACGGCCAGGGCGCCGAAAATCAGGGCTATATTCAGTTTCACGTCAATCACCTCCTCATAAATCTATCGGAGGAGAGGCGGGGAAAGCATGGAAGGCTTGAAGCGGACCGGCGGTCAGAGCCGGCGCGACATGACGGCGCCGGGCATCGTCCCGGCGATCGGGTCGGGACAGGAGTCCTGTCCCTGGGATCTTCGGGGGGCATCTATGAGCAGCTTGTTCATTGCGGCCTTCGTTTCAGGGGGTATTTTCGAACCCATTGTATGTTTTGTCATTCTTGCTAAGATGAGCCTCCAGGCTTTCGACGTCAATCTCCATTCGGCCGATGACTTCGTTGAGTTGATCCAGACTTTTCTGCGACAGGAAATATTCATCCGCGATGTTGAGCGCGGCCAGGACCGCGACCTTCAGCATGTCCGAAGACTTGGATTTCACAGCCACTTCGTGCATCTTCTGATCAACGTACGAAGTCAAGTGGCTTATATATTTTTCATCCTCTTCTCCTTTGACTCGGATACGGTATTTTTGTCCGTAAATCTCGATCTCGACGATTTTATCGATCATATGCCAAGCTTGTCGATCTGGGCGATGATGGCCTCGATTTTGCCCTTGACGGCCTCCCGCTCGCCCTCGAATTTCTTCAGCTCCTCCTCCATCCGGCCCGACTTCTTGACCTGCTCCTCGTAATCCTTAGCCCCGGCCTTGAGATCGCGAACCTGCTGCCGGAGCTTCTCGTTTTCGGCGGAAAGCTTGCCGATGTAATCAATAACCTGGGAAATTTTGCTCTCCAGAATTTTAATTCTTTCAAGTTCGGTTGTCAATTTTCCCTCCTTCCCTCATTTGGATTTTGAAGGCCGCGGCGAGAAGCCCGATGATCTTCTGGTCGAGCTTATCCACCTCTTCCGCCGTCAGGGTCCGCTGCGGGTGGCGATAAACGAAGCGGAGCGTCAGGCTGACCCTGTCTCCGCCCAGCGAGGGTCCGGAATATATATCCGCCAGGCCGACGTCTTCGAGATAGGGCAGCGAGGACTTTTCGATGGCCCGGAGGATGTCTTGATAGGAGACGGAACGGCCGGTCAGGAACGAGAGGTCACGGACCACGCTGGGGAACTTGATGACCGGCGTATAGGCGAAGGGCTTGGGCTGTTTCGAGAGGAGTAGGGCCAGGTCGATCTCGGCCGCGTAAATGTCGTCCTTGAGCGAGAAGGCCTCCAGGAGGCTTTTCCGCACCAGGCCCAGGTGTCCGACGACCTCGCTCTTGAAGACCAGGGCCAGGGCGTTCAGCGGCTCGAAGAACGGATGGTCCGCCGGCTCGAAGAAAAAGGGCTCGCAACGGAGCTGGGCCATCATCATCTCACAGGTGCCCTTGAGGTGGAAGAAATCCCCTTCTTCGGCCTTCCCCTGCCAGTGGAACCCGCCCATCCGGCCGGTGGTGGAAAAGGCCAGCGATAGATTCTCGACCGTGTCGTCCCCTTCGCAGTAATAGATATTCCCGGCCTCGAAAACGTGGACGCCCTCCAGCCCACGATTCTTGTTCCAGGCCGTGGCTTCAAGCAGGCCGCCCAGGAGCGTCGTCCTGAGGAGCGCCGCCTTGGACGAAACCGGGTTACGGAGCGTGATGGGACTCCGGCCCGTCTGAAACTCTATTTCTCGATCGGCATCGGTGAAGCTGGAGGTCAGGATTTCGTCGAATCCCTGATGGAATAGGACCTCGCGCAGCTTCCGGATTTTGTCCCGTTCCTTGTTCGGGGCCGACTCGATGACTTTGAGGGGCGCCAGCTCGCCCGGAATCCGGTCGTAGCCGTAGAAGCGCGCGATCTCCTCGATGACGTCGGCCTCGCACTCGATGTCCACGCGGTGGAAAGGGACTTTGAGCAGCCAGACGCCGTTGCCCTTGGGCTCGATCGGGAATTCAAGGCGGCCGAAGAGCTTTTTCACGAACATTTCTTCGACCTCAACGCCCAGGAGCTCCGCGATGCGACGGTGCCGGAGGATGATCTCGCGGTTTTTCCGCGGCTCGGGATAGACGTCCAGGATCCCTGTCGTCGCCTTGCCGCCCATTTGGCAGAGGAGCGAGGCCGCCATCAGGGCCGCCTGGGGCGGGAAGGAAATATCCGCGCCCCGCTCGAACCGGTAGGAGGCGTCGGTGTCGATGCCGAGCTGCTTGCGCGTTTTGCGCACCGAGACGGGATTAAAACAAGCGCTTTCAATGAAGACGTCTTTGGTCTCGCCCGAAACGGCCGATTCCTCGCCGCCGATAACTCCGGCCAGGGCGACCGGCTTCTGTGAATCGGCGATGACCAGCATGTCGGGCTTGAGCTCGACTTCCCGGCCGTCGAGAGTCCGGATCTTTTCCCCTTTCTGGGCCCTGCGGATGATGACCGTCCGGTCCTGGAGCTTGGCCAGGTCGAAGGCATGGATGGGGTGGGCCGTAGAGAACAGGACATAATTAGTGACGTCGACGACGTTGTTGATGGGATTGAGGCCCATGGCCTCGATCCTTCGGCGCAGCCAGTCCGGGGACGGACCGATGGGGATGTCCCGGACCACCAGGCCGCAGTATCGGGGGCAGAGGTCGGAATCCAAAATTTGGACGTCGGCCGCGTCGGAGGTCTTCTCGCCGTATTCGACCAGAGCCCAGGCCCCCTTCTTGAGAGGAAGCTCCAGCGCCGCGGCCAGCTCCCTGGCCATGCCCAGGTGACCGAGCGTGTCCGGCCGGTTGGAGTAAGTCTCCACGTTGAGGATGTGGTCGCCTTCCTTCTTTTCGAAGTTCTCCACCATCAGGCCGATGGCGTTCAGCCGGTCGATAAGATCGGCGACCGGAAGGTCGAACTCCAGGTAATCCCCGAGCCAATTGACGCTTATCTTCATTTGAGGTTGAACTGCCTGATGAATCTTAAATCGTTTTCGTAGAACGTGCGGATGTCCGAGATGCCGTAGCAGAACATGGCCGTGCGGTCGATGCCCAGCCCGAACGCCCAGCCCGTGTACCTTTCGGGATCGATGTTGACGTTCTTGAAGACCTGCGGGTCGACCATGCCCGCGCCCAGGAGCTCTTTCCAGCCGCTGCCGCCGCAGATCGGGCAGGCCGCGTTTTTTCCCCGGCAGGCCAGGCATTCAATGTCCACCTCGGCCGACGGCTCGGTGAAGGGGAAGAAGCTCGGCCGGAACCGGATCTTCGTTTTCTCGCCGAACAGGGCCCGCAGGAAGTACTCCAGGGTGCCCTTGAGATGGGCGAAGGTCACGCCCTCATCCACGACCAATCCCTCCACCTGGTAGAACATGGGCAGGTGCGTCGGGTCGATGGCCTCGTTGCGGAAGACGCGGCCGGGGATGATGATCTGGATGGGCGGCTTCTGCTTCTCCATGGTTCGGATCTGCATGGGGGATGTGTGGGTGCGCAGCAGCAGCTTATCGTTGATGTAGAGCGAGTCCCAGTCGTCTCGCGCCGGATGGTGGGGCGGGAAATTCAACGCTTCGAAATTGTAGTAGTCGGTCTCGATCTCCGGCCCCTCGGCGATGGAGAACCCCATGCCCAGGAAGATCGCCTCGATCTCCTCCTGGAAGAGAATGAGCGGATGGGGCGCACCCCGGTAGCGGGTCCGCCCGGGAAGGGTGAGGTCGAATTCGGGATGGACTTCGAGGTCTGCCAGGAATTTCCCCTCGGTAACCTGGATCTTTTCCTGGACCTCGATTTTGAGGGTGTTGAGAATCTGCCCCGCCTCGGGCTTCTCCTCGGACGGCATCGCCCGCATCTCCTCGAAAAGCTTGGTTACCTTGCCCTGTTTCCGGCCGAGGAACCGCGCTTTAACATCCTCGAGGTCCTTTTTGCCTTTGACCGCCGTAAGCTCCCGCTTCAGGTCTTCCAGGACCCGCTCGACCTTGCTCTTGAAAGAATCCATATCACCCCGCAGCTTCGTTCTTCACTTTCTCCACGACCCGGCTGAAGGTCTGAGGGAATTTGACCGCCAGGTCCGCCAGGATCTTCCGGTCCAGTTCCATATGCAGTTTTTTGAGACCGTGGATCAACCGGTTGTAGGACAAGCCGTTGGCCTCGGCCGCGGCTTTCGTCCGGATAATCCACAGCCTGCGGAAATTCCTTTTTTTGTTCCGCCGGTCACGGTAAGCGTATTGCAGCGATTTCTCGACGGCTTCCTTGGCGATCCGGTAATTGGAGCTCTTACCACCCCAGTATCCCTTGGCCCGCTCCAGGACTTTGGCGCGGCGGGCCCTTCTCTTGGTGCTTCTTTTGACTCTCGGCATCTTCGTCTCCTAAGGCATCAGAATTCGTAAGGCAGCATTTTTTTAATAGCCGCCCGATCGGCTTTCGACACGAGCGCTTTTCGGCCCAGGGTCCTCTTCCGCTTGGCGCTTTTGGTGGTGAGGATATGGCTCTTAAAAGCTTTTTTATGAACGATTTTCTTGTTCGCCGTGACTTTGAACCTCTTCTGGGCTCCTTTGTGCGTTTTTAGCTTTGGCATCTTTTCCTCCTGATTTTATCGGCACTAGCAGGCTGATGACGGCCCAATCGTGTTTCTTGACATCTCCATCCCGACGGCCGAATTCCTGGGTGTCCGCCAGGACCCTCTCCTGGATCTGGCTGCCCAGCTCGGGCCTCGACTTTTCGCGGCCCCGGAGCATGACCGTGATCTTGACCTTGTTCCCTTCCTCGAGGAACCGTTTGACGTGGCGCAGCTTGAAGTTGTAATCATGGATGCTGATCTTCGGGCGGAACTTGATCTCTTTGAGCAGGACCTGCTTCTGATGCTTCTTGGCCTCATGTTCTTTCTTGTGGAGTTCGTAAAGGAATTTCCCATAATCCATGATCCGGCAGACCGGAGGCTTGGCTTCGGGAGCGATCTCGACCAAGTCCAAGCCCTTCTGGCGGGCCAGGGACAAGGCTTCGCTGGCGGGCATCACGCCCACCTGCTTCTTTTCGTCGTCGATCACCCTGATCTCCGTGGAGCGAATCATTTCATTGATCCGATGCTGTTTGGCCTTTGTCTTTACGGGATAGAATGGCTGTCTTTTAAAAATAGCTCGTCCTCCTTTAAAAGTTAATGATTAAACTTTTATTTTTATCCAACTCAACAACTTTTTCAAGGAACTCGGCCGCATTGACCGGGCCCTTGTCGCCGGCGCCGTGGACCCTGAGGGATGCGGTCCCGGAGGCCACTTCCTTGTCACCCACAACCAGGATCAGCGGGACCTTCTGGCTCTCGGCGGCCCGGATCTTGTAGCCGATCTTCTCCCGGCTGTCGTCCACTTCGGAACGCAGCCCTTTTTCTTTGAACATTCGGTCCAGGGAGAGTGAGTAGTCCAGGTGCCGGTCGGCGATGGGCAGGATGCGCACCTGGACCGGCGCCAGCCAGACGGGGAAATTCCCGGCATAATGCTCGATGAGGACGCCGAAGAAGCGTTCCATGGACCCGAGCAGGGCGCGGTGGACCATGAACGGCTGGTGAGGCTGGCCGTCCTCTCCGATGAAAGCCATGTCAAAGAGTTCCGACATGTTGAAGTCGAACTGGATGGTCGTGCACTGCCAGTGCCGGCCGAGAGCGTCCTTGATTTTGATGTCGATCTTGGGGCCGTAGAAAACAGCTTCGCCCTCCATGCGTTCATAGGCCAAGCCGCGAGTCTGGAGCGCCTTGACGAGCGAGGCCTCGGCTTTGTGCCACATATCGTCGCTCCCAACGTACTTGGTGAGATTCCGGGGATCGCGCACGGACAGCTCGATCTTGTTGTCCGTGAAGCCGAAAGCGGCCAGAAGGCTTATCGAGAAATCCAGGACCCGAAGGATCTCATCATCAATCTGCCCGGGAGTGCAAATGATATGGGCGTCGTCCTGGGTGAAACCCCGGACCCGGAGCAGTCCGTGGAGGACACCGCTCCGTTCATAGCGGTAAACGGTCCCCAGTTCGGCCCAGCGGAAGGGCAGATCCCGGTAGGACCGGAGCTTGGACTTGTAGATCATGATGTGAAAGGGGCAGTTCATCGGCTTCATGTAGTAGTTCAGCCCGTCGATGTCCATGGGCGAATACATGCTGTCCTTGTAAAAATCGAGGTGGCCGGAGGTCTGCCACAGCACTTCACGTCCGATGTGGGGGGTATAGAGAATGTCGTAACCGCCCGCCCAATGCCTCTCCCGCCAATATTGCTCGATGACCGCCCGGATCCGCGCCCCCTTGGGATGCCACAGGATCAGGCCTCCGCCCAAGAGATCGCTGGTGCTGAACAGATCGAGCTCGGCGCCCAGCTTGCGGTGGTCGCGCTTCTTGGCCTCCTCCAGGAGGTGAAGGTAGTCGTCGAGATTTTTTTTATCCGGGAACGCGGTGCCGTAAATTCTCTGGAGTTGCAGGCCCTTTTCTTCCCCTTTCCAATAGGCGCCGGAAACCGAAAGGAGCTTGAAATGCTTGATAGACCCGGTCGAGGGAAGGTGGGGTCCCCGGCAAAAATCGATAAAGCTCCCTTGCCGGTAGCAGACGACCTCGTCCCCGCCTTTCTCTTCGATGAGCTCGACCTTGAGGGATTGGCCCAAGCCTTGGAAGACCTTGACCGCTTCCGCCCGGCTGTAAACGACGCGTTCGATGGGGATATCGGCCTCGGAAAGCTCCCGCATTTTGCTTTCGATTTTCTCCAGGTCCTGAAGGCTGAACGGCTCGTCCCTCTGGAAGTCATAGAAATAGCCGTTCTCAATCGCCGGTCCGATGCCGAACTTCGTCCCGGGAAAAAGCTCCAGCACGGCATGGGCCATGAGATGGGACGCGCTGTGTCTCAGAATTTCCAAGTTGTCTTCTTTCTCCACCTGTTCCTCCAGGATCAACCTGCCTCAATGCCTTTGCCGAAAAAACCGCCCGCGCCCAATGAATATGAAACCGTGGGGGGAAGGAATGTGTTCCCGATGCAAAAAATGACCCCGACGTCCGTTCTTACCCAATCCCGGCATTAGAACGCCGCCGTCGTCATCAGGACAGGCGATAAAGGACTCTTTCTCACACCAGCATTTTGGACTAAAATACTCATTCCTTACATTTTGGTAGGCGCGGAGGGGATCGAACCCACGGCCTCTTCCGCGTCAAGGAAGCGCTCTCCCACTGAGCTACGCGCCTATCATATGTCCTTTTTGAACCCTTATATATTAAGAATTAAGCGGAGAACTGTCAATAGGAGGCTTCGGCAGGAGTTACCCCTTTTCTTATTTGTAGCAGAAAACCGGGTCCTGTCACGGCCGGGCCCATAGCACCCTCGCTCAAGACCCACCCACCCACCACCATGAGCTTCGGGTGCTATGGGCCCGGCCGCGCCACCCGGGCGCCAGTCTCAGACTGATACTTTATTTTTACTGCATTTCGTTGTCCTTCAGAGAGTTCCATAAATTATAAATAACAAAACAGCGTAACTCCTGGAAGCTTCGGACCAAAATTGCCGATAGAATTTTGTTATCGCGAGCGAAGCGTGCCGATCTTGAGTTATAAGTCGTTGCGAGGAGCCTTGTGACAAAGCAATCTCGTGACAGTGTCATGAGATTTCCGTGCTCCCTTCGAGAGCGAGTCCATTCCGGTATTATTCACAAATCTCGCGTAAAAAAGCTGGAATCACCATGCCCACCCAGGGGGACGGCCGGGATGGATGAAGCGACCATAGTGGGACTTCGGGAGCGAGTCCATTCCGGCCGTCCCCCATATGCAGTCCGGTTTATTAATAAAGCAGGTTAAGAGTGGCGTCAGAAATTGAATGAAGGTATAATTTTCAAAGAGGCCGGATATGATTGGAATTCTGTCGGATTCGCATGACAACCTGCTCATGATCGGGCGGGCCGTTACCCTGTTCCGGGACTCGGGATGCCGCCTGGTCATCCATGCCGGGGACGTCGTCGCTCCCTTCGCCGCCAAAGAGCTTGCGCCGCTCGGCTGCCCCGTAAAAGCCGTTTTCGGAAACTGCGACGGAGAGAAGGAAGGCCTCCGGGCCGCGTTCGCGGCTTTCGGCGAGATCCGGGAAGCTCCCCTGGTTTTCACCGAGCACGGACTCCGGATCCTGGTCTGCCATTACCATTTTCCGGTGCCGGATTACATCGGGAGAGGGGAATACGATGTCGTTATCTTCGGGCATACCCACAAGCCGGAAATCAAACGCAGCCAAAAAACTTTAATCATCAATCCGGGTGAAACAGGAGGATGGGTAACGGGCAAGGCAACTGCCGCGCTTTATGACCCGAAAACCCATGAGGCTGAAATCATTTCTCTTTAACCTGCATTATTCATAAATTTAAGGTTGGAGAGATAAAATCAATGAATACTCCAAGGGGGAAGGACGGGATGGACGAAGCGACCATAGTGGGACTTCGGGAGCGAGTCCATTCCGGCCTCCCCCCTATGTGGAACCCGGTTTATGAATAATGCAGGTTAGGACTGTCCTCATTTAATTTAATTTCAGCCTGAGAATCAGGCGTGATTTTTGGATAAATGATATCCACGGAGAAAGGCATGGTTAAAGGCATCGACAGACGGCAGAAGCCGATCTGGCAGCAGGTCCGCAAGCCTCTTCCTCCTCCCTCCAAGCCCCACTCCACCAAGAAAGGGAAAAAGGGGTACGACCGGAAGAACGAGGCCTGGAAGAAAGAAACCGAGTCCTGAGCTAACCTGCATTATTCATAAATTTAAGGTTGGAGAGACGGAATCAATGAATGTTCCAAGGGGGAAGGCCGGGATGGACGAAGCGACCATAGTGGGACTTCGGGAGCGAGTCCATTCCGGCCTTCCCCCCATGTGGAACCTGGTTTATGAATAATGCAGGTTTAATCAAGTCGGTCTGCTTGAATGTCGCCCTCCCCTGTATTATACTAAGTGCTTAAAATTCGAGGGAGAGGTCTTTCTTGATGAGGCAAGGCCCTCTCGGAAAAGGAGTCATAAATATGAGAAATGTGATCATCATGGGTGCCGCCGGCAGGGACTTTCATAATTTCAACACATATTATCGTAACAATCCCGCCTACCGCGTCGTCGCCTTCACCGCCACCCAGATCCCGGACATCGAGGGCAGAAAATATCCTGCTGTCCTGGCGGGCAAACTCTATCCCCAGGGCATCCCCATCTACGGCGAGGAGGAGCTCGTCTCTCTCATCAAACAGCACAAAGTGAAAGAGGTCGCCTTCTCTTACAGCGACGTTTCTCATGAATATGTCATGCATAAAGCCTCGATCGTCCTGGCCGCGGGCGCGAGCTATACGCTTCTGGGACCGGAAGACACCATGGTTAAGTCCAAGGTCCCGGTCATTTCCATCTGCGCCGTCCGCACCGGCTCCGGCAAGAGCCAGACTACCCGCAAGGTCGCCCTCATCCTCAAGGAAAAGGGCCGCCGGGTCGTGGCCGTCCGCCACCCCATGCCCTACGGCGACCTGGCCAAGCAGAAGGTCCAACGCTTCGCCACCTACGCGGACCTGGACAAACACCAATGCACCATCGAAGAGCGGGAGGAGTACGAGCCCCACATCGACAAGGGCATCATCGTATATGCCGGCGTTGATTACGGCGCCATTCTCCGCCGGGCGGAAAAGGAAGCCGACCTCATCCTCTGGGACGGCGGCAACAACGACTTCTCATTCTACAAGGCCGACCTGGAGATCGTGGTCGCCGACCCCCACCGCGCCGGGCATGAGCTGCTCTACCATCCGGGCGAAACCAACTTCCGCCGGGCCCAGGTCATCGTCATCAACAAGATGGACACGGCGGACAAGGACAAAGTCCAGCTGGTCCTGGACAACATCAAAAAGGTCAACCCCTCGGCCACGATCATCAGGGCCAATTCGCCCATCAATATCCGCAACGGTAACGAGATTACCGGCAAGCGAGTGCTGGTCATCGAGGACGGCCCGACCGTGACGCACGGCGGCATGGCTTACGGAGCCGGCGTCGTCGCCGCCAAAAAATTCGGGGCAGCCGAGATCATTGACCCCCGGCCCTACGCCGTCGGCAGCATCAAGGCGACATTTGAGAAATATCCCCACCTGGAAAAAGTCCTGCCGGCCATGGGCTACGGCAAGGAGCAGACCGAGGAGCTCGGCATCACCATCGACCGGGCCGACTGCGACCTGGTGGTCAGCGCCACGCCCATCAACCTCAACCGGGTCCTCACATCCAACAAAAAAATCCTTCATGTCGGATACGAGCTGGCCGAGATCGGCTCGCCCAATCTCAAGGATGTGCTGAAGAATTTCTGAAGGACATGAAGAAAAAGAAAATTGCGCTCATCGCCTTCGGCGGCAACGCCATCCTCCTGGAGTCCGAGCGGGGCCTGCAGGAGGAGCAGATGCGGAAAGCTCTGGAGGCGGCCCGGCTCATGGTCCACATCGTGCGCAAGGGTTATGACCTGATCATCGTCCACGGCAACGGCCCCCAGGTGGGGAACCTGCTTATCCAGAT
>Ga0315288_10000248_pt1 | contig 66203 bp, 41 predicted proteins | sample YL17G11_20_MG_FD_203454 | JGI IMG/M metagenome (GOLD analysis project Ga0315288, IMG submission 203454) | Sediment microbial communities from Yellowstone Lake, YNP, Wyoming, USA - YL17G11_20 | ecosystem: Environmental > Aquatic > Freshwater > Lake > Sediment | place: USA: Wyoming | collected...
AAGGAAGGCCGCATCGACCGCGCCATGGAGGAATATGGCAAGGCAGTGGCGCTGGACCCCGCTTATGAAAAAGGCCATTACAACCTGGGGTACTGTCATCTGGACAAAAACGAGATCCCTGAAGCCCAAGCCTGTTTCCGGCGCGCTCTCAGCCTTAACCCGGATTTCGGAGAGGCCCACGCCGGACTCGGAACATGCCTGTTACTCGAAGGTAAGACCGATGACGCCGTCGCCGAGCTCAGGCGCAGCGTCGAGCTCGGTCATCAAACCGCGAGAACGGCTCTCCTCCTAAGCGCCGCCTACCTGAAAAAAGGGGATTTCAACCGGGCCGCCGCGGAGGCCGCGAACTCCATCGCGATGGACCCTTCCCTGCCCCAGGCTTATAACAACCTCGGCATCGCCTACGGCAAAAAAGGGAAGCCCACCGTGGCGCTCGCCCAGTTCCGGAAGGCGCTCGAGCTCGACCCGCAAAACAAGGAGGTCCTGCTGAATCTCGGAAACACCTTCCTCCAGCTCGGGATGAATGACCCGGCCCTCGATCATTACCTGCGCGCCGCGGCCATCGACCCTGCCAATGCCCTTCTCCACAACAACATCGCCGTCGTCTATTTCCGGCAGGCGGATTACGCCCTGTCATGGAAACACTTGCAGAAAGCCAGGGACCTGGGGTTCCCCGTGAATCCGGAATTCCTCCGGGAGCTCGAAAAGAAGATCAACAAAGACTTCAGCCAAACGAACGCCCCTTCTTTAATATCAACGCAATAATTATTGTTACCCTGTCATCGCGAGCGATCGAACCTCTGTTTCTGCGTCTGGACGAAGTGGTCGTTCAGGGTCTTGAGAAAATCGACGATGGCGTTCTCCTCCTCGTCTGTCAGGCCGAGGTTCCCGAGCTCGTCGGTGTTCAGGTTGGCTTTCACTTCGGGCGGCGGGAACTTGCCGTTGTCCCGCGCGTTGTAGAAGTGGACAACTTCCTTGAGGCTCTTGAAGACGCCGTTGTGCATATATGTTTTGACAAAATTCGGGGTGGGCTTGAGGTCCACGTTGCGTAGCGTCGGGACTTTGTGTTTACCCATGTTCTCGGCGGCCAGCTTCGCGTATTGAGGGGCGGATTTCAGGTAACCGCCCAGGCCTTCGTCAACCCAGTTTTTTCCGTCCGGGTTGAACTTGGCGTCCTGGGCGTAAAAAGGATTCCCGGGGTTTCCGGGCACGCCGATATTGTCGTATTTATAGTCTGTAAACACGGGCGGCTTGTTGTTCGGTCCGGGAGTCAGGACGTGGCAGTTGGCACACTTGCCCTTGGTGTTGAAGAGCATGAGCCCCTTGAGCTCGGTTTCGCCCAGGCCCAGGTTCGCATAATTCCCCCTATTAGCCGGGTTGATAGCCTTGACCTCAAGGCTCTCGGCGACCGCCTGCTTCCAGAACAGGTCGAACTTGGAGTTATAGGGATTAACCTCTTCCGACCGTTCGAAGGCCGCGATGGAACGTGAAATGTATTCGTAGATCTTGTCGATATTCTGCTCCCACTCCTCCTTTTTAATTTTCCAGACCTGTTCGAACAGCGCGGCGTAATCCGAACTCCTGACTTTGAGGACCACGGCCTTTTTGTCCGGATTGTTCTGTTCAAGCGGATTGAGGAAAGGACCGCCGGCCTGTTCGGCCAGGGGATCCTTGAGCTCCGCGCCCGTCGCCCGGCCGTCCCAGAACATGCCGCCAACGAAGTTCCCGTCCTCGTCCTGGTGAAAGATCGGGCTGTCTCCGGCATACCCGGAAGCGGGCGGCTTGCGGTTGCCGAAACGGCCCTTCATGGCGCCTTCATAAACAACCGCGGCCGAGAGAGGTCCGGTCCAGCCGACTTCGGGCGCGTGGCAGGCGGCACAGGATTGGCCGGCCGGCGTCGAGAGGTTCGTGTCGAAAAAGAGCTTCTTGCCCAGTTCCTCGACCGGCGTCGGTTTGGCCGCCGTTGAAACCTTGATAAACGCCATGACGAAGAGAACCGCGAGGAAAAAGAAGAATTTTTTCTTGATGTTCACCGTACGCTCCTCCTTCCCATTTTAAATTATGATAGTGGAAAAAGGCCGTTCTTTCAATAAAGGGTGTCGGTTCTCGGCAAGCGTTCAATCAAGCATCTTCTCTTTCCTTCTTCCCGTTCTTCGTCACGGAGAGCGAGACAGTGGGGGCCTGCGGCACTTGTATGATAATATAGGTTTTGAAAACATTTCTGTTCCAGGGAGTGGAACCATGACCAAGGTTACGGAAGCCCCGAATTTTTCAAAGCGGGAAGCCGAGAGCTTCGCCCTGAAATACTATGGTTTGGCCGCGTCGGCGGAAGAACTGCCAAGCGAGCGCGACCAGAATTTCCTGATCACGGCCGCTGACCGCCGGATGTATGTCCTCAAGATCGCCAATGCCGCCGAAGACATCAATATCCTGGACCTCCAGAACCGGGCCATGCGCCACCTCGCCGGGCCGGATGAACCCGTCCCCTGCCCGCAAGTCATTCTTTCGCTCGAGAGGAGAGAGATCGAAAGCGTCGGGGATTCAAATGGCGTATCCCACTACCTGAGGCTCGTCTCCTATATCCCGGGAGTGCCCCTGGCCAAGGTCAACCCGCAGACGTCGGATCTTCTCCAGGATTTCGGCCGCTTCATCGGCCGTCTGGCGCGCCGCCTCGAGACATTCAGCCATCCGGCCGGCCGGAGGGACCTGATCTGGGACATCAGGACCGGGCGCCAAACCGTCCGGCGCTGCCTCGAATTCATGCCGGACGCGGGCCGGCGGTCCCTCGTGGAGAAATTCCTTTGCGGATTCGAGTCCATTCCCGCCGCGAAAATCGACGCCCTCGAAACAGGCGTCATCCACAACGACGCCAACGACTACAACGTGATCGTCTCCTTTCCCGAAAGCGGTAAAGGCAACTTCGGGAAAAGGCATGTGGCCGGGATCATCGACTTCGGCGACGTGGTCCATTCCTACAGGCTCGCCGAGCTCGCCGTGGCCTGCGCCTACGTCATGCTGGACAAGGAAGATCCGCTGGCCGCGGCATCGTGCGTGGTTGCCGGCTGCCATGCCGTTCAGCCGCTCCGAGAGTCCGAGCTCGAGCTCCTTTACGCGTTGATCTGCCTGCGGCTGATCATGAGCGTTTCCATCTGCGCCTACCAGACCGGCCTGAAGCCCGACAATTCTTATCTGGCGATATCCGAGCGGCCCGTCTGGCGGCTCCTGGAAAAGCTCGAGGCCGTTCATCCGAACCTTGCCTGGTACACTTTCCGGGACGCCTGCGGATTTTCCCCCTGTCCGGCTTCGAACGCCATCACGGCCTGGCTCAAGACGCATCAGGGCGATTTCGCCCCCGTGGCCGGCATCGACTTGAAGACCGCCAAAAAGATGGTTTTCGACCTTGGTTTGGGGAGCCAACTTGTAGGCGATATGAGGATTGTCGATGACACTCCCTCTTTCAGCCGATTCCTCTTCGCTGAAATGAAAAAAAGCGGCGCCGCGATCGGCGTCGGCCGATACGACGAAGCGCGACTGATATATACATCAGCCAACTTCAGGCCCGGCGGCCATCCCCTGGCCGAAGGCCGGACCGTGCACCTCGGCATCGACCTATTCCTGGAGCCCGGATCGCCGGTGTACTCGCCTCTCGACGCCGTCGTCGACAGCTTCCGCAACAACGCTTCGAGCCAGGACTATGGCCCGACCCTCATCCTCAAACACATTGTGGACGGCGGCGGCCGGGAATTTTTCACCCTTTACGGCCATCTGAGCGCGAATTCGCTCGAGGGCCTCTTCGTGGGAAAACATATCCTCAAGGGCGAGCGGATCGCTTCCATCGGCGCCTATCCCGAAAACGGCGACTGGCCTCCCCATCTCCATTTCCAGGTCATCGCGGACATGCTGGGGATGGAAGGGGATTTTCCGGGCGTGGCCGGGCACAGCCGGAAAAACATCTGGCTCAGCATCTCTCCCGACCCAAACCCGATCCTGGGCATCCCGGACCACGAGCTCGAACAAGGCCGCTGCGGCCTCGAGGAGATCCTCAAGCTCCGCAAATCCAGCCTCGGGCCCTCTCTCAGCATCTCCTACCAAAGGCCGCTGAAGATCGTTCGCGGCTTCAGGCAATACCTCTATGACGAAACGGGCCGGACATTCCTCGATGCCGTGAACAATGTGCCGCACGTCGGGCACTGTCACCCGCGCGTGGTCAAAGCGGCGCAGGAGCAGATCGCGGTCCTCAACACCAATACCCGCTACCTCCACGACAACCTGGTCCACTACGCCGAACGGCTGCAGGAGCGGCTTCCCGAACCGCTCCGCGTATTCTTTTTCGTGAATTCGGGGAGCGAGGCCAATGATCTTGCCCTGCGCCTGGCGCGGACTTACACCGGCGCCAAAGACATGATCGTGGTCGACGGCGCCTACCACGGCCACCTGACCTCGCTCATCGAGATCAGCCCCTACAAGTTCGACGGACCGGGCGGGCCGGGGCGGCCGCCGTTCACGCAGAAGGTCATCATGCCCGACCTTTACCAGGGGCCGTATCGAGCGGGGGATCCCGATGCGGGCGCAAAGTACGCAGCTCATGTCAGTGAGGCCGTCGAGAGAATACACAAAGAAGGCCGGAAGCCGGCCGGTTTCATCTGCGAGTCCCTCCTGAGCTGCGGCGGCCAAATCGTCCTGCCCGAGAATTATCTCAGGGAAGCCTTTCGCCGCGTCCGGGAAGCCGGCGGGGTTTGCGTCGCCGACGAGGTTCAGGTCGGGTTCGGCCGCGTCGGCACTCATTTCTGGGGTTTCGAGACTCAGGGCGTCATCCCGGACATCGTCACCATGGGAAAGCCCATAGGCAATGGCCATCCTCTGGCCGCGGTCGTGACAACTCGCGAGATCGCGGACGCCTTCGCCACCGGCATGGAATACTTCAACACTTACGGGGGCAATCCCGTCTCCTGCGCCGTGGGGCTGGCCGTCTTGGACGTCATCGAGGAGGAAAAGCTCCAGGAAAACGCCCTGGCCGTGGGCGGCCGCCTCAAGACCGGCCTCGAAAAGCTGAAGGAAAAACATGCTTTGATCGGCGACGTCCGGGGCCTCGGGCTCTTTGTGGGAGTCGAGCTCGTCCTCGACCGGAAAACGCGCGCCCGGGCAACGCTTCACGCCGCCTATATCGCCGAGCGGATGCGGGAGGAAGGTATTCTCCTCAGCACGGACGGCCCGTTCCGCAACGTCCTCAAGATCAAGCCGCCGATGGTCTTCAGCGCGTCCGACGCCGACCTCCTGGTTGCCGTGCTGGACAAAATCCTCTCCGAGGACCCGCTTAGGGTTTGACCCGATTCGGGGACGTTTCCGTTTTGCCAATTGGGAAGAATCCCGGAAAGAAACCCGTTTGATTGCCGGAAGTCGTTATGGTAAAAGTATATAAGCGCCGCGTGGCCGCATAAAGCCGCGGCGCCTGAGAGGTAATTCGCGATGCCGGAAGAGATTACGAAACACTACGACCATCTGAAATATGAAAAGCTGATCTATCAGCGCTGGCTGGAGGCGGACGCATTCGCCGCCGTCCCCGACGAGCGCGCCGACCGCTATGTCATCATGATGCCCCTGCCCAACATCACGGGCGCCCTGCATATGGGCCATGCCATGGACAACATCATGCAGGACCTGCTGGTCCGCTGGCGCCGGATGATGGGCGACAATACGCTCTGGATGCCCGGCACCGACCACGCCGGCATCGGAACCCAGGCCGTCATCGAGAAGCGCCTCTTCGAACTGGAGGGCAAGACCCGCCACGACCTCGGCCGCGAAGCGCTCGTGGCCAGGATCTGGGCCTGGAAGGACGAGTACCAGCAGCGGATCATCCGGCAGCAACAGAGCATGGGCTGCTCCTGCGACTGGAGCCGGCAGCGATTCACCATGGACGCCGTCTGCACCAGGGCCGTGCGTGAGGCGTTTTTCCGGATGTTCCGCGACGGATTGATCTACCGCGGCGATAGGCTGGTCAACTGGGATTGCCAGCTCCAGACGGCCGTCTCGGACGACGAGATCGTTTACGAGAAAGTCCACGGACACTTTTGGCACATCAAATATCCCGTCATCAACCCGAAGCCGGGTGAGCCCCGATTCGTCACGGTCGCAACAACCCGCCCCGAGACCATGCTCGGCGATACGGCTGTGGCCTGTCACCCGGACCCGGCCGCAGGGCTCGAGCGCCAGGCCGCTCAGCTCAGGGAGCGGATCGAGACCGCTTCGAAGAAAGAACGGACCGAGATGGAAAAGGAACTCGGGGAGATCAAAATCAGGAAAACAGAGCTCCTGCCCCATCTCCTCAGGCTCCGGGACATGGCCCGCGACGGCCGGAAAGTCCTGCTGCCGCTCGTCGAACGGGAAATCCCTCTGATCCTCGACGATTGGGCCAAGCCCGAGCTCGGCTCGGGATGCGTCAAGATCACGCCCGGCCACGATCCCAACGACTACGACGTCTGGCGGCGCCACCGCGGCCGGATCGATCTCATCAACATCCTCAATCCCGACGGCACGCTCAACGCGAACGCCGGGCCGTACGCCGGCCTCGACAGGTTCGACGCGCGCCAAAAAGTCGTGGCCGACCTCACGGCGCGGGACCTTCTCGAAAACATCGAGGACCGGGAGATCGAGATCGGCCATTCCGACCGCTCCAAAACGCCGATCGAGCCCTATCTCTCCAAGCAGTGGTTCGTGAGGATGAGCGACGTCGAAGGCGGGATCCTGTTGGGCGCCGGATCCGGGAAGGAATTCCGCGCGGCGGGATTGGCCCAGGCGGCGATTGACGCTATTGACCGCGAATGGACCTCGCCCTCCGGCCGGCGGCTGACCTTCCACCCCGACCATGTCCGCTACGGAGGGACCTATCGCTCCTGGCTGGCCGAGAAGCGCGACTGGTGCATCAGCCGCCAGCTCTGGTGGGGCCATCGTATCCCCATCTGGCACGCGTCGTTCGCGGGCGCGGAGATCGGCGAGGCCGTCGCCGGACTGCCCAAGGCCGATCCCTCGGAACTTTGGGCGTGGATCGCGGACAGTGAAGGCCGCTATTATCAAACGGGAGTTCTCGACCGGCTGGAACATGACAGGCGTTACGACCTGCTTGTTTCGCCGTGCGATGAGCGGGCGGAGAAAAAATACACCGCCGCCCTCGAAAAGGCCGGGCTCAGCCAGGACCCCGACGTTCTTGACACCTGGTTCAGCTCCGCGCTCTGGCCGTTCTCTACGCTCGGCTGGCCCGACCCCGATACCGCCCAGGTCGACCCCGGACAGCGGCCGCTGGGCGCCTTCGGCGGCCGGACGGACGGCTTGAGTTATTATTATCCGGGCTCCTGTCTGGTCACCGCCCGGGACATCATCACCCTCTGGGTCGCCCGCATGGTCATCATGGGCACATACTTGCTGGGCGACGTGCCCTTCACCGACTCTTTCATCCACGCCAACATCCAGGACGGCAAGGGCGAGCGGATGAGCAAGAGCAAGGGAAACGGCATCGACCCTGAGGACATCATCGAAAAGTACGGCGCCGACGCCATGCGCTATGTCATCTGCGACATGCAGACCGGGACGCAAGACATCCGGCTGCCCGTGCAGGCGGTCTCACCCTACACCGGCGAGCTGGTGGACCTGGCTACGGCCAAGCACGGACGGTCGATCTTTACCTACATCTGTCCCAAGACGGGGAAAGAATTCGACGTTCTCGGCACCATGCCCGACTTGCCCATGGCCAAGATCATCAGCGATCGGTTTGACGTGGGCCGCGCTTTCTGTATCAAGCTGTGGAACGCGGCGAGATTCGCGTTGACCAACCTTGGCCGGCATCCTTTCACGCCGCTCTCGCCGGATCAACTCGAAGAAGAAGACCGCTGGATCCTCTCCCGGCTTTCGCGCGTGATCGTGAAAGTCACGGAGGCGCTCCAGGACTACAATCCCTCAGCCGCGCTCGGAGCTGCCCGGGACTTCTTCTGGGGAGAGCTTTGTGACTGGTACCTTGAAATCATCAAGCCACGCCTCAAGAATGAGGCTTCGGCGCCTGCGGCCCGCTCGGTCCTGGCGTTGGCGCTCGACCGGGTGTTGCGGCTTTTCCATCCGTTCGTTCCCTTCATCACCGAGGTGCTCTGGGAAGGCCTCAACGCCCAATGCCCGGAGCGCGGGCTAGAGGGTCCGATCGCATCAGCGAAGCTCCTCATTTCCGCGCCCTGGCCAGAGCCCCGGCCGGAATGGGAGGACGCCGGGATCGAAGACGAATTCAATCTGCTCCAGAACGTCGTCCGCGCCATCCGGGAGATCCGCGCTCTCCACAACATCCCGCCCAGCAAGAAAGCCGACGCCCTGATCAAGGCGGCCGGGGAGTCGGCGGATGTCCTCAACCGCAAGAAAGACGTGATCCTTCACCTCGGGGCGCTCACGTCCCTGAAGGTTTCAGCCGATATGATACGGCCCGCGACCGCGGCCGCGCATGTTGTGGACGACGTTGAGGTCTACCTGGCCAGCTTGATCGATCCCGAAAAGGAGAGGGAGCGGATCACAGCCAAAAGGGAAAAGCTGGCCGAGGAAGCACGCAAGATCGAATCGCGCCTGTCCAACGAGAATTTCCTGAGCCGCGCACCGGCAGATGTCGTGGAAAAGGAAAAGGCCCGGCAGCGGGAAATCATCTCCCAGCTCGAATCCATTGAAGCGACCCTCAGGGCCCTGGATCAGCCCTGAAATAGTTTTTCTCAAAGGGGAAGCTTCACAGATTTGAGCTTGTCCACAACTCCCCAGCCCGCCTTCCACGATTTTTGGCTCAACTTGACATCCTTGCACATCGCGTTTTAGCATTCCTGATCAGGGGCCAAGGCAAAATCAACCCATGAACGCTGATTCAGACAGCGCTGCCAAAAAAGAAATGCTTATCTTTCAGCTTCTCCCTTTTGTTGAAACAACCTTATTTTTCTATTTCCGGTGGAAGGATTTAACACCGAATACCGCCAGAACCTTGCCATAGAAAATGCTATGGTAATCCTTCAGGGGGTAGTTTTTGTCGATATTTTTGTCCAGGAACCCGCGTGGATCAACTTTATCCCGGTAAATCTTGCGACATTCAAGGATCAACTCGGCTTCATCGAAACCCGGTGCCGCGATTTTCATGGAAGCGATGGGAGTGAGACCGGATTCGGCGATTTTGTCGCTGTTGCGGCCGGACTTTGTTCCAAGGAGTTGGACGGCCTTGCGATACTTTTCAGGAAAGGCACAGATGGTGAACGTGTCATATTTTTTCATGAATTCATGGGTATAACGGCTGGGGCGAACAACGACGTGTGCGAAAGGTTTGCCCCACATGTTTCCCAACCCACCCCAGCCTATGGCCATGGTGTTGAACTTGCCGGAGGTAAAATCACCGGCGGTCAAGAGGATCCAATGCTCGGGCCAAAATTGGTACACTTTGATCGTGAGATCATGGATCGGAATAGCTTTTCGTTTCATGGCATATCTCCTGTTTGGACTTTACTGAAAGCAGAATCGATCTTCCCCATAATGACATTAATAACGGCTTCAGTTCAATGTTTTATGCCAACAAAATTTTTTTCAACAGGATCGGGTATCCGTTGAAGAAAAAACAGGGCGCATCGAACACTGTCCGCCGAGGTGATGATGGAAAATGTATTTTCGTCGGGCGAGAGGGCGATGCTGAGGGTGCATTGGCTTTGCGGCGCGCTGAATAATTGCCGCTCCCTGCCTCCGTCGCAATCAATCCGGACGACAGAAAAACAGATTTTACGAGATTATTATTTCGAGCTGCCCGCCGGCGGCAGGAAGTTCTCCATCACCCACAATTCGGAATCCGTGGAGGCGCCTCCTCTGCCGGCGAAGGCAAGCTGCCGCCCGTCGGGACGGACCGTCAGGCCAAAGACGCCCCACCTTCTTTGCAGTCCTATCTTTTCGGGCTTGCCGCCATCGACGGGCACCCTCCACAGCTCCTAGCTCGGAAGGTCGGCCGGGTCCGGCACGCTAAACAGGATGTAACGTCCATCCGGGCTCCACGTGTGTTGGATGCGGATTCGGAACCGACAGCCTCAACATCATGAAGGTTGGTCGAGGGTCACCGGATTTTTATTTTGACTTCTGTATCGACGGTGAAGAATTTGTAATTTCTATATTTCACGAAGAGTTGTGATTTCTCGATTTTAAGCTTACTTTCTTTGGATCGATAGTAATCTTCTCTGATCGTATATTGACTGGGAAATCGAATGCCGTTTTTCTCGATTCTATATTCCGAATAGTGTTTCAATCCGGGGCTGGCATTGATTTTTTTGGCAAAAGTCAGCGCAGCCTCATAATTGCCGAGGGATATTTCTTCCCATTCGATCCGTAAAATGCTGCCATCATTTTTATCAATCCAAGCCTTTCCATAGAGGCAATTCACCTCTTTCGGATTTTTGGGGACAGCCTTCACGATTAAAGTCGGCTTCCCCCATAGTTTTGTTTCTTTCTCAAAGGAGTAGTCGTAAAGTTTCTGCTTTTCAAAGCCGAATATTCCGATTGGTCCGAAGATGATATATTTGTACAAAAATCTCTGGGTTTTCAGAGGGGCATCCTTCATATTCGATGGGATTCCGTTTTCTCGGAGAAGGATCCGGCTCTCCTCGATTTTATCCTTACGGATGAGCTGATAATCATAAAGATAGTAATTCTCCGTTCTCGAATAACCGATCGAAACCGGCAACCTTCGATAGGGCGTAAAAATCCTCTCCACGATGTCTTCTGTGCAAACAAAATAAAGAGCTATTCGGTTCAACCTGGCACAGTACTCCCCTGCTTTTTGAAGAATATGTTCAAGCTTTTCTTGATCGGACTGTCCCTGAGAACAATCTCCATGATGAATAGAGTCGGAATAACTAAAAGAGCAGATGGATAGGAATAGGAGTGTCCCCGCAGCCTTTGCCAAAACACGATCGCTCAGCTTACCCCCACTTTCGAGCATCATACTGCTTTTCCGCTATCATCGCTATCGAGCAACCTGCTATTTGATGACGACCTCCGTGCTCACAATAAAGAACTTGTATTCTTCATAAGAAAACACGGTTCTGGAAACCCTTATTATCGGCGTGCTTGGCCCAACGTAAGACTCCTCGAAAATGGTCCGACTGGGGAAGCGCAGACCGTTCTTTTCGAATCCAAAGAAGTGGCTGGTCGTGATCAGGGGCTTGAGCCTGTTTTTCTCGGCCTGTGCCTGAATTTCTTCGAATCCGACCAGGGATTCCTGCTCGATATCGATACGCAGGACGCTGCCGTCTTTCAGGGCCACCCAGATCTTGCCGTAGTTGGGTTTGCCTTCGATGAGGACTTTGGGACGGACCTCGATGACGGCTGCCTTGACTCCGTCCAGCATGTCTTCCTTGACGAATTCGTAATCGTAGGTCGCGTGCCACTCCCAGGCCAATAACCCCACCGGTCCGAAGATGGGCTTATGAGAAAAAAATTTTTTCGTCTTGAGCGAAGCCTGCTTTTCCTCTTTTTTCTTTCCGTTCTCCTCCAGAAGCGTCCGGTTTTCGGAGATCTCATCGCCTCTCTTGATCAACTGATAATCATATACGAAGTTATTTTTTTGGGACCCCCAGCGGCTTCGGCCCATCAGCGAGACACCCGGACGGGTCACGGCGTCTGCCATGCCGCGGCTGAAGACCTCTTCTATTTTTTCCCGGCAGACGAAATGCAGGGCGGAGTTTTTCAGCCTGTCGCAGTAAACGGCGCTTTTTTCCAGGATCTCCGCCAGGCGCGCCTCATCCTGGGAAGACGTCTGGGCTTGTCGAAAAACAGGCCGCGAGATTTCCATCTCCGACATCCCACTCATGCCGAAAGGGACGCCAAGGGCCGCAAATTGCATACAGATGATGAACCCTTTAAAACTTCGCATGGCGTGTCATCTCACCAGAAATATACGAGAGGCGCGTGACTCCGCTCCCGTGACACTGTCTACGGCCGTAAGTTCAATCGTATAATGCCCGGCTTTCAAAGCCGGGAGGTCGATCGAAAACAGGATCGCGTCCAGACTTCCCTGTTTTTCCGCAGATACGATGTCGGGAAAGGAGTGGACCTTTTCGCCAGAAGCTTCATGAGTGAGGTCAACCGTGAAGGAAATCTCCCGGTCCGGGATTTCCGATCCTGGAATGCGGCACAATACCGCCGCTAAAAGACTCTTGACATCGATGGAAATGCTCTCCACCAGAGGGGAATGCTCGTTGGAAACAAATCGATAGATTTGGCGGATTGTTTCAACCTGGCTCGCCGCGTCTGCGGCTGATTGCTCCTGAGTGGGGGCGAACCGAAGGAAAACCGCCGGCTTTTCAGGGAGGAGCAGCAGCGGAGGAAAAACGGCCAGCTTTTCCGCCCCGGGTTCATCAGGTTGCCGGATCGTGGCTGGCGCTGAAGCCATGGCGCCCTGACCTGTCTCTAGGTCTCTCAGGACGATCCGGCACTGGTATTCTCCGGGCTCCAAAGAGCACACAGTGTAAGCGTAAACGGTCTTATCGGGAAGGAGAGAGAAATTGAGGTCGGCCCTGGTGGAGGAGATCAGGCTGCCGGTAGCGTCAAAGATAAGCGTATTGACTTCGGTTTTGGGACCCAGTGATTTTTTGAACAAGTCCGCGGGGATCTCCGAGATCAGGACAAGGTTTGAGGATTCCTGATCGGAACAAGGGAGAGCGACAGAGCTGAACTTGAGCGGAACCTGGAAGGTAGGGTTTTCTCTCGTAGCGAGGTCGAGCAGATGGATCTCTTTTTCGAACGCGGAGAATTCTTTAAAAGGCTTTGGGCTGAAATAGCCGCCCTGGGCAAGGACCTCGTAACCTCTCTTTTTCACCTTGACGTCGAGCTCGTGATATTTCCCGTCCCAGCTTTCGCTCACGTAGTAGCCGAGGACATAATAGTTCCCGGTGATCGCTTGGATGGATTGGTTGATCTCTTGATAATGAACAACATCGGAAAAATATTTCCCGCCCGTCTGACTCGAGAGCTGCTTGAGAGCTTCGATTCCTCGGGTGCTCGGGTCGGGGTCGAGAAAGGCCTTGGCCCCCTGGGTGTTGATCGTATGAACAGAGCTACTCGAAGTCGCCAGCTCTTTGAGCATTTTTTCGTAGGGGGCGAGTGTTCTTTCTCTTTCTATGGACCTGGATACAATCTCAGAATCATAGAGGATCTTTCGGGAAATTCCCCTGGAATAGAGGATGATGTTCTTGAACCCGGGGAGTGAGCGCAGGGCTTTGGCGAATTCCCTCATCTCCTCGCTGAATTGATTCGTCAGTCGGGCGTTCTCCTCCTCTTCCCTTTCATCCTCGGCAGGGTCCGCTTTGTTCTGCTTTTCCTTTTCCTTTTGCTCCAGCCCGGAGATCATCGGGTCGTTGAGGTGAGGTATGAATTTCAATTTCTCTATGGCTTCCCGGATGTTCTGGTGGTTCGTGGTCAGTTGTTGGTTAAAGGCTAAGCCCGTGCGAGGATAAAAAGTCAGAAGCGCCACTTCGTCCGCCGGCTGGACCTGAGTGTCGAGAAAATGGAGAGCCGCCCTTTTAGCCATTTTGATACCGGCAAGGTCGTTCCAGAAGTAGTCGAACAGGAGGAAAAATTTCCTGGTCAGCTTGGGCGGCTCCCGGACCGCCTCCGTTGGCTTATCGCTAAGCTTTGTAACCACAGGTTCTGGGAGAACGAGCGTATGTTTCTCAAACTCGGTGATCTTTTTCGGCCGGCCGTTATCTCTGACCTCGAAATCGTTTACCGTAAGTCCGGTCACCGGCTTTCCCTGTTTGTCGACAACATAGACCTGGATGAGCTTCAGCGTCACGGTTACTTCGTGCTGGAGATTGTTTTCCCGGGTTTGTTGCGGGTTTTTCTTTTGGAAGGCTTGAATTCTCTCCCCGGGGGGAACGCCCGGCAGAGCCGGCAACAAAAAGCCTGCCAAGATCAACAGAAAAAAAACCCCTCTTTTTTTCATCTCAACCCCCCTCCCCTTTCTATTTCTTCTACACCCCCTCCTTACAAAAATTTTATGCCTGTTCCCAAGAAAATTCAAGCAGGCGCCTTTTTTCCCCAGCCCTAAAACACGACGTCCTTATCTAGCCTGCATTATTCATAAACCGGGCTCCATATAGGGGGGAAGGATTCTCGGCAACTGTTCTGTCGAAGGCATCAAGGGATTCTCTATAAAATCCGCTGCCAAAGAGAAGCCTTCCAAGCTTGAACCAGAAGTCGACATGCGGCAAAGGCAATAATGGGGTCGGTGCTGAGACCGGCGACTCTTTCGAAGCACGCCAGCGATTCACTGAGATGACTTTCTCCGTACAGAGATCTGCCCAGGCTGTACCAGAAATCGGCAGATTCGATCGTTTCATCCCTGATCGCGTTGAAAACTTCCAGGCTGTCGGCGGCTTCCCAACCCCAGGAAAGCATCTTCGCGGCCGCCGGCGAAATTTCGGCTAAGGGCTTATCCGCCATGGCGATTTTCTTTTCGGGATTAAGGATCGCCTCCTTGTGCAAGCCCGGCGGCAGAAAAGGCTGCCGGGCGCATCTTGGCGGCGGGATGAGGAATGCTTTTCTCTCATCGATTCGACCGACCGTTCATCGAAAAAGGATTTGTTTTGTCTTAAAGAAGACATATGTTAGGTGCGCCGAAACTTAAAATAGGGAGATCCGCTATGAACTGTCCTTTGAAAAAATGGTTTCAAGCCGCGATTGTTATTATCCTGACGATGGTCAGTCTGCCCCCGGGACTTCCGGCCCAAGAGGCTCCTGGCAATGTTGTTGAATTTACCCCTGAAAGCTGGGACCTTTCAAACGCCCGGATCGTCGATCACCTCGACCGCAAGGCCCTGACCGGGACGGCCTTCCTCAAAGATGTCGATCTCGAAGACGGCATCATCGAATGCGATATCGCCATGAAAGGTGGAGTCCGTTCTTATCCCGGCATTCTTTTCAGAGTCCAGTCTCCGGAAGAATATGAACGGGTGTACCTCCGGCCTCACCGCGCCCCTCTTTATGACGACGCCGTCCAGTATCTCGCCGCTTTCCACGGCGTCGACAGTTGGCAATTCTATAACGGTCCCGGCCTGAGCTCCAGGGCCGTGATTCCGACGGATCGCTGGGTCCATATGAAAATCGAAGTTCTCGGGACGCAGGCCCGCATTTTTCTGGACAACTCGCCGCAGCCCGTTCTGGTCGTCGGAGACCTCAAGCGCGGCAAGAGCCGCGGCGGCCTTGGCCTGACGACCATGGCCGATGGAATGTCGTTCTTTTCGAATTTCACTTTCCGGCGGGACGCATCCATGTCGTTTCCGCCGGCGCCGATGGTCCATTTGCCGCCCGGCTGCGTCCTGGATTGGGAGATTTCCCTGCCCTTCAAAAGACGCCTTCTCGATCTAGACCGCTATCCGGACTTGAAAGCGCTGGGTGTGTCCCAATGGACGAAAGTCGCGGCCCAGCCCAACGGCGTCCTGGATATCTCCCGGACATACGGAAGGCTGGGCATCGAGCCCGACGCGATCCTGGCCCGGACCGTCATCCACGCGGACCAAGAGGGCCCGAGGAAATTCCGGTTCGGCTACAGCGATGAAGCCGGCATCTTCCTCAACGGCCGGCTCATCTTCTGCGGAAACAGCGCCTACCGCTACCGCGACACGTCTTTCCTGGGGATCGTCGGGCTTTACGACGCCGTTAATCTGCCGCTGAAAAGAGGCCCGAACGAGCTTCTCTTCATCATCGGGGAAACGAGCGGCGGCTGGGGGCTGATTCTTCAGGATGCGACGGCTATCCTCAAGGCGCCCGGGGTCGAAGCACTCTGGACGGCCGGGAGAGATTTCTTCATTCCCGAGTCCGCGGCCTATGACCCGGAGACAGACGCCTTCTATGTCTCCAACTACGACGCCTACAACCCGAGCCAGGGCGCCGGTCGCCAGCATGTTTCGAAGCTGACATCAGACGGCAAGGTCGCGGCGCTCCAGTGGGTCTCGGGCCTCAATAACCCGACAGGCTTGGCTGTCCGGAACCGGCGGCTCTACGCGGTCGAGCGGACCGGGTTGGTTGAAATCGAGATCTCCACAGCCAAGATCCTCAACCGGATCGCCCTGCCCGGAGCCGGATTTCCCAATGATGTCGCCGTCGCCGATAACGGGGACATCTTCATCTCCGATTCCAGAAAAAACTGCATCTACAAAGTCTCCGGCGGCCGCGCCGAGGAGTGGTTGAACGGCCCGTCCCTCCCCGCTCCTAACGGAATCCACGTTCTCAAGGGGAAGGTCATCGTCGGAACAAATGGCGACGGCTGCTTGAAGGCCGTGGACCTGGCGACGAAGGTCGTCTCGGTCGTCGCCAACCTCGGAGTGGGCACGATCGACGGCATCGAATCGGACCGGCAGGGCAACCTCCTCGTGTCCCATAACGAAGGGCGCCTCTTTCGAGTCTCGGCCGACGGCCGGATAGAGACGATCCTCGACACCACGGCGCTGGGGATGAATATCGCCGATTTCACTTACGCGGCAAGCAGGAACATGGTGGTTTTCCCGACATTCACGGACAGCCGGGTCGCGGCCTTCCGACTGGGAAAAGAACCCGGGTCATGAGGAAATTTTAGGTTAGAGAGACGGAATCAATGAATGCTTCAAGGGGGAAGGCCGGGATGGATGAAGCGACCATGGTGGGACTTCGGGAGCGAGTCCATCCCGGCCTTCCCCCCATATAGAACCAGGTTTATGAATAATGCAGGTAGTTCTCTTCCATCTTGTGTGGGTAATTTGTATGAAGAGTATGGCAGGAGAGAATCCGGCGCATTGGAAAAATTCCAGGCGAATGGTGATCCCCGCCGGGATGATGGATGCGGATTTCAGCCGAGCTTGTCCTTCAGCTTTGTGGCATACCGGCGGCTGATCAAATAAGGTTCCTCGATTCCTTTGAGATAGACTTTGAAGGAGAAGTTGAACCACTCCTCGACCCGGTCGATGAATTCCATGTTGATGATGGTTGAACGGTGGATCCGGATGAATTGCTGATCCGGAAGCCGTGTTTCCCATTCCTTCATGGATTTGAGGGTCAAACTCTTATTCCCGTCGGAGGTCAACACCTCCGAATAGTCCCCGGCGGCCATGATGTTCAGAATGGTCTTGACCTTCAAAAATTTATAATGTTTGCCCAGCAATAAAAACAACCGATCATCGTAGTTGAGTCTTCGTATCCTCGCGGGTGTTTCCTGTTCTTGAAGTTCCAGCTTCTCGAGGGCTTTGGCCAAACGGTCGGGATTGACCGGCTTGAGCAGATAATCCAGGGCGTTGACCTCAAAAGCCCGGATGGCGTATTCATCGTAAGCCGTGACGAAGATGACGTGGGCGTCAACATCAGCTTTTTCCAGCAGGTCGAACCCCGAATCCCCCGGCATCTGAATATCAAGAAAAATGACATCCGGATTCAGTTTTTCGATGGCTTTAATAGCCGACGGAACATCATCGGCTTCTCCCACGACCGTCATATTTTCATGAACACTGAGGAGGGAGACGATGTCTTTGCGGGCCAGCCGTTCGTCATCCACAACGAGAACGTTGAAAGGTTTTTTCATGGGCCGTCCTTCAGGATCCCCATATTTCCAATTTTACTTGAACATTTCCTTCTTTTTCAACAATTTCGAAACGGTGGCGGTTGGGAAAAGCGTTCTCGAGCCTGCGTCGCACATTGTCCAGGCCCGTGCCCGTGCCGGCGCGGATCTGTTCCTTGTGACCGTCCGGTTCGATCCATTTTCCGGAGTTGCGGACTTCAATCATCAGGACGCCGTCCCTGATTTTAGCCTTCAACTGAACGGTCAGCGGCATGGGGCTCGAGCGCATGCCGTATTTGACGGCGTTCTCGACAAGCGGATGGATTAAAAAACTCAGGACCGGATACTCGCCGGCTTGAGGCTCGATGTCGTAGAGGACTTCGAGCTTGTCCTCATACCGTTTTTTCTGGATGGCGAAATAGTGCCGAATGGCCTCGATTTCTTGTTTGAGCGGAACATCGCAATAATCTTTGCTGACCAGCGAATAGAGTAAAAAATCGGAAAGCTCCGTGATCATCTCTTTCGCTTTTGTTTCATCTTCATCGATCAGCGCCCTGATGGAATTCATGGAATTGAAGAGGAAATGGGGGTTCAACTGGTAGCGAAGCATCTGGAGCTGGGCATCCTGGGCCAGGGAATTGGCTTTTTCCATCCTTTGCTCTTGCCGTTTCCACTCCCGCCTGATCTTGAGTCCGAAATAAAGAGATGTCCAAGCCAGGAGCGGGATGCCCCTGGTTACAATATATAACAGGTAAGCCCTCACGAACGGAATCCCGGGATTCATTGATTTTTTTAACAAAAGGCCGATCAAATTATCGATCCCCAACCATAAATTGGCCGCAACGAAGGACGCCGGGATCGCAATAGCGATAAAAGATATCACGGGACGCTCATGAAATCGGATTTTTTTGTAGAAATAACGGAGGGGAATACAGGTTAGAAAGCCGGCCATATAGGGCGCTAAGAATAAGAGAAGTTGGGGAACATCCGTCCATTTTCCCCGGTAGCTGAAAACAACCGACACTCCCGAGTAGGCCAGCCAGCCTGATATATGCAAAATCCAAAACACAGATATTCGGCTTTTCAAATTGTCTAAATCCACCATGGATTATCCCCGCGGGTTCTCCCCGATGACCAACCTGGCATGAACAAAACCTTCCTTTTCGCATGTTTCAAAAAGAAACCTTCCCGGATAGGCGTCGGCCAGGCGCCGGCGCACATTGTCCAATCCTTTGCCGACGACAAGATCGCCTTCTTGATCCGAAGGCTCGATCCATGATCCGGAATTGCTGATATCGATATGAAGGCTATTTTGGCGGAGTTCTGCTTTGATCCTGATCTTGAGCGGCATGGGGCTCGAGCGCATGCCATGTTTCACGGCATTTTCAGCGAGGGGATGGAGGAGAAAGCTCACCATGAGAAAATCTTCAGCCGCCGGATCAATCTCGAAGGAGACGTCCAGCTTATTTTCATATCTCATGTTCTGGATGTTGAAATAATGACGAATGGATTCGATCTCATCTCTAAAAGGAACGTTCTCATGATTTTTGCTCACCAGGCAATAACGCAAATATTCTGAAAGCTCGGTGACCATGTTTTTCGCAGCGGCCTTGTTTTCGGAGATCAGCGCGCGGATGGAGTTCAGGACGTTGAACAGAAAATGCGGGTTCATCCGGTACCGGAGTATTTGAAGTTGGGCCGTCTGGACCAGGGCGTTGGCTTTTTCCGTCCGTTCTTTCTGGACCAGCCACTCCTGCCAGAACTTAATGCCCAAGTAAAGCGCGCTCCATCCGATGAGCGGAGTGAACCACCAGAAGACCCTGTTGAGATAAGCCAGGAGTGTCGGCTCGGTGGTCAGGGCTTTCATCCCCGCGTAAGGATACCTCAGGAAGTTCGACAGCCAAATCAAAACGTTCGCTCCCAGCAAGGAGACAATGATGGTGATGAGAGAAAGAGAAAGGATAGGACGGTCCTGGATTTTCATTCTCTTGTAGAGATAACGGAAAGACACGGTCACGAGAAAACCGGCCGTCGCGGCTGTGGCGTATCTTACAAAAATATCAGTCGTTAAGTTTCCTCTCACCCAGTAGGAAACAAGGCTGACGCTAAGATAAAGACACCATCCGGACGCCTGAAAAATCCAAAACAGATGGCCTCTCTTTTTTAAGACGGTCAAAGTTTTCATGTGTCCTTTTTCGGCTGCCATGGAATACTATAGCAAATTTCCCGCCAGCCGTAATCACCCAAAATCACCGATCAAAAGTTGTCGTAGCGAACAAGGCTTAGCTATCCAGACTCATCACCCAACCGGCGTTTCTTCGCCGCCATATATTAAGTATCAGATGCCGGACCCCGGGAGTATTGGAAATCGACAAACGGTCAAGACGCCCGCTGAGCGGAAGAACAGATGCTCCGAGCGCGAATTCCGGGAACACACCCGATATTGTTTTTGCCAAGAATCCGTACGATCAAAACCCGTAATTGGCGAGGAAGATGGGCTGGAATTCATCTCATTCTTCGGGGATTTTAAAACTCCGCGTAAACGCGGGCCGGAGCCCCCGTCCCCTCTCTAATCAGCATGGGGATCACATAGAGGACCGCTCCGGAGGGCGGAAGCTTGTCCAGGTTGGCGATATTTTCCAGGGCCAGCTTGTCCGCGGCGAAAAGCACCCGATGAACCATGAAATCCGGGGACTTTCCGTAGTCGATGCTCGGGGTGTCGATGGCGATTCCGGTGATGTTTCTTTCTTTGAGCAGGAACTCCACGGATTCGACGGAAAACCCGGGAAAGCTGAGCTCGAGCAACGCCTCCGCTCCCGGCTTGTCCGTTCCCAGGACCAGCTTCTTATCCGGATAAGATTTGGTGCCGATTCCGGTGTACATGATGACCCAGGCCTTATCGGGAACGGGACCGTGTTCTCGCTCCCACTGGGTGATATCCTCCACAGCTAACCTGTAATCACGGTCCGCCCGGCATTTCTCCGTTACGTCGATACGGACGGCCGGGCCGATCCATTCCTGGAGCGGGACCTGATCGATCGTCCGTCCTCCGCGGGCAAAATGGATGGGAGCGTCCGCATGAGTCCCCCCGTGTTCCGAGGCTCCGTATTCATTGGATGCATACCACCAGCCGCCTTCCTTCATTCCCCAGGATAACTTATCGAGCCTGAAGGGCTTGGCCGTCGGCCAGTAGATGGTACTTTCCTCGTAAGCATAAGTCATGTCCAACAGCCGGCTCCGCTCTTGGGGAACTTTCCCACAAGTCACATGTAAACACAAGAATAAAAGGAAAAGGAAAACGGTCAAAAAGAAATTCTTCTTGTTGTTCATTTGTGCTTCCCTCCGAATGCCTCAACATTCTCTTGAGAACCAAGAGAATTGCGAATGGCTCGAGCTATCTGCTCCGTGTTGCCGAAGACTGAATCGTAAACGATCAAAGTTTTCATCGAGGTTTACGACCTCCTTTAGGGTCTTATCCTGCATTATTCATAAGCCGGGTTCCCTATGGGGGAAGTCCGGGATGGACACGCTCCCGAAGTCCCGACACGGACGCTTCGTCCATCCCGGCCTTCCCCCTTGTAACATTCATTGATTCCGTATCTCTTACTTAAATTTTTGAATAATACAGCTTATATGTCAAACACAGATGAATTTCATGGCTTTCCGGAGCTCGAGCCGGTGTTTGATTTATTCCCTGGTTCCATTTAGAATCATGATATCAAAAAATGTCCATATCCTTGAACTCCAAAAAGGAAGAGCCATGAGTCGAACAGGCATCCGCCGCCGGGACTTTCTCAAGACAATCGTCGCCGCCGCCGCGGCCGGGAAATCCGTCTCTACCGTGGGGCTCGCCGGGACTTCCCCACGCCCGGGCTTCGACGCCAAGGGCTTGCCGACCGCGACGCTCGGAAAGACCGGCGCGGCCGTCCCGCGGATCGGGATCGGGCTCGGCAGCCGTTTCTGCGCCGTCGAGAACGAGGACAAAGCGATCGAAATTCTCCACGCCGCTCTCGACCACGGCTTTTATTACTGGGACACGGCCTACAGCTACCGCAATAAGGACATCGTCAGCGAGGAACGGCTGGGAATTGTCCTCGCGGAGCGCCGGAAAGAGGTCTTCCTGGCCACGAAGTTCGAGGCCAGGACCTATGACGGCGTCAGGCGCGAGCTCGAGGAGAGCCTGAAGCGTCTCCGGACCGACTGGCTCGATCTCTACCAGGCCCATCTCATCCAGTCTCTCGCCGACCTGAACACGCTCGGCGCGCGCGGCGGGGCGCTCGATGCCCTGCGGAAGATCAAGGAAGAGAAGATCGCCCGGTTCATCGGTTTCACCGGCCATCTCGACGCCGGTGCGATGGCCGAAGCCGCCCGCCACCACGATTTCGATACCATGCTCATCGCCCTTAACCACTACCAGGAGCGGCGGGGCGATTTCGAGGGCGGGGCCATTCCGGCGGCCGCGGCCCGGAACATGGGAGTCATGATCATCAAGGCGATCCGGCCCCGAGAGACCGTCAAGGACATCCCGGCCTGGGATCTTCTGCGCTATGCGCTGACTCTTCCGCACGTCCATTCCGCCGTGGTCGGCACGGATAGCGTCGATGTCGTCCGGAAAAACGCCGCTCTCCTCCGGGATTTCCGCCCGCTCTCTCCGGATGAGATGAAGAAACTTTCGGTTAAGCTCGAACGGTTCTTCGCCGGGACTCTGCTGCCGTGGATGCGGCCCGGCTACCGCGACGGAGAGGCACAGTGAGGGCCGAATCCGGCTCGCTCCGGCGCCAGAAAGCGCGCGCGACAAAACACCTGCTCGGCCTGGCTTTCTTCGTGTGCGTGCTTTTATGCTCGGCCGCGGGCTTGCTTTCGCTGCCTCCCGGACAGAACGTCCCCGGCCTTGCCCTCCTGGCTCAATGGGATTTTGAAGAAGGGTCGGCTGAGGGCTGGCGGCCGAATGACCCCGCACATTGGCGCGTCGTCGCGAAAAACGGCACGATGGTCTACGAACTGACCGCCCCGGGCGAGCAGGGCAAAATCAGGGCGCCGACGTCCTGGTCACTCTGGACCGGCCACGACGTGACCTCCTTCGAGTTCAGCGGGCGAATGCGGTGCTACGCCGACCCGGCCAACGACAAGCGGGATATGTGCGTCTTCTTCCATTTCCAGGACCCGACCCATTTTTATTTTGTCCATTTCTCGGCATCGAGCGATGAAGCCCATAATATCATCGGCCTGGTCAATGGCGCCGACCGGGTCAAGATCAATGCCGAGCCGGCCGGGGCGTCCGCGTTTCGGATGACCGACGTGGAGTGGCACGAGTTCAAGGTGGTCTGCGACGCGCGGTCGGGCGAAATCAGGGCTTACCTCGACGACATGACAAAGCCCATCCTCACCGCGCGCGACCGGACGCTCGGCCGCGGTTTTGTCGGCGTCGGCTCGTTCGACGACACCGGCTCCTTCGACGACCTCAAGCTATTGGGCGTCGAAAAATAGCCTCGCTGGCATCAGCTCCGTCCGATTGTCCCCCCCCGCCTAATAAAAATATCAAAAAAAGAAACTTTTTGGGATAAGGCGCCGTATTAAATAAAGAATATAACTGATTTTCAGTATTATTAGCCGGAGAACGGGAATGAAGGAACTGACAAAAATCGAGGAAATCCTCCTGGTAGCGATCTGGCGTCTGGACGAACAGGCCTACGGCGTCAAAATCCGGCAGCATGTCTCCGGGGTCCTGGGAAAAGAATTCACCTACGGCAACCTTTACAGCGCCCTCCACCAGTTGACTGCAAAAAAATACGTGGTCAAGACCCTCGGGGAATCCGTCCCCTCCCGGAGGGGCCGCCGTCGGATTTTCTACTCCGTCTCCCCCGGCGGGCTCGAGGCGCTCCAAAACGCCAGGGACATGAATGACAAGCTCTGGACGGGCATATCCCGTTTCGCCTTCGACAGAGAAAAGATCTGATGAAGAACGACACACCTCATCCCCCGAAGTTCGCCGGCTGGCTCTTGAGGCTGGCCGCCCGCGGCGAGGACGACTTCGCCGTCCTGGGGGACTTCGACGAGGAATACGCCGAGCTGGCCGGGACCCGCGGCAAAGTCCGCGCCGCGGCATGGTACTGGCGCCACTGCCTGCGATCCTTTCCCGTGCTCGTCGGCGATTTCATTTATTGGAGAGTGATCATGTTCATTAATTACCTAAAAGTCGCCTTTCGGAACATCCGCAAACAGAAGGGATACGCCTTTATCAATATCGCCGGATGGGCCGTCGGCATGACGGTCTGCACCCTGATCCTGCTTTGGGTTCAGGATGAACTGAGCTTCGATCGCTTCCATCAAAACGCGGATCGGATCTGCCGGCTGACCTTGGACGCTCGTATCGGAACGCCCCAATCCGCTCCGGTCGCCCCGACCCCGGCCGGCCCCGCCCTCGTCCGCGAATACCCCGAAATCCTGAAGGCCGCCCGGATGGAACGGCCCCGCCGCGCCGTGGTCAAGTTCGAAGATAAGGAATTTCAGGAAGAGGGTGTGGGAGTCACCGAGAATTCCTTCTTCGAGATCTTCAGCTTCCCCTTCCTCGCTGGAGATCCGAAAACGGCGCTGACCCGGCCCTACACGGCTGTGATCACGGAAAGCACGGCAAAAAAAATCTTCGGGACGGCATCCCCGCTGGGGAAATTCCTGCAGATGGACGACGGAAAAGAGTATGCCGTCACGGGCGTGCTGAAGGACGTCCCGCGGAATTCCCATGTCACGTTTAACGTCCTGAGGTCGTTTGAAACCCTGGTCGCCGAGAACCGGGCAGCCACGGAAAATTGGTTTTCGATCTCGACATACGCCTACCTTCTGCTGAGCGAAAAAACCGATCCCAAAGCCTTGGAAGCCAAGCTCCCTCCGTTCGTCGATAAGAACATGGGGCAGACCTTGAAGGCCGTCGGCGGCACGATGACCCTCAGGCTTCAGCCCCTCGAGCGCATCCACCTGTACTCGAACTTCTCCCTCGACATCGCCCCCCAGGGCGACATCGCCACGGTCCTTCTATTTTCGGGGATCGCCCTGCTCGTCCTCCTGATCGCCTCGATCAACTTCATCAATTTATCCACCGCCCGCTCCTCCACCCGGGCCAAGGAGGTCGGCCTCCGGAAGACGCTGGGAGCAGTCCGGCGCCGCCTGGTCGGCCAATTCCTGGGGGAGTCCGTCATCTATAGCCTCCTGGCCATGGTTCTGGCCGTCCTCCTCCATTTTCCCGGGCTCCGCTTATTCGGCCATGTTATTGGCCGCGCTATGGACACGAATGTTTTCAAGGTTCCCTGGATGTTGCCCGCCCTGCTGGGGTTGGCCCTCTTCGTCGGGCTGGCGGCCGGCGGATATCCGGCTCTCCTCCTCTCCTCCTTCCAGCCCGTGCGCGTCCTCAAGGGACAATTGAAATCCGGCGGCGGCGTCTGGTTCCGCCGGATCCTCGTCGTCACCCAGTTCACCGTCTCCGTCCTTCTAATCATCAGCACGCTGGTTATTTCCCGCCAGATCAGTTACGCCAAGAACAAAAAGCTGGGATTCGATAAGGAACACGTCCTCGTCGTCCCCAGGATCAGCGCCGCCATGAGGCAATCTTATGCGTCCGTCCGGAACGAACTGAAAAACATCCCCGGGGTCCTGGATGTCGGAGCTTCATCGATGGTGCCCGGCCGCGGCATATCCAGATCCGTCTTTTTTCCCGAGGCTTTCAGCCAGGAAGAGCCCCAGGTTATGGACATCCTCGCCGTGGAGCCCGGTTTCATTCCTACTCTGGGCATTCAGATCGCCGCCGGACGAAACTTCTCCGAGGCGATGGGGACGGACCGGAACGAGGCCGTCATCATCAACGAGACCGCGGCCCGCCGCTTCGGCTGGACCGAGCCTATCGGCAAGAGGTTCGTCTTCCGTCCCGGTCCCGGACAGACGGGAGAGACGATATACCTCACGGTCATCGGGATGATCCGGGATTACCATACGATTTCCCTCCACCAGAAAATCGAACCTCAGCTCGTCCGCTACAATCCGGATTCCCTGAACATGATTTCCCTCCGGCTGGCAGCCGACAACGTCTCTCGCACCCTGGATCTACTCAAGCAGGCCTGGCGGAAGCTGGATCCCCAGGGCGCCCTGGACTATTTCTTCCTGGACGAGGCGTTCGACAGCCAGTACCGGGCCGAGGAGCGCATGGAGACCATTACCCTCGATTTCAGCCTGCTGGCGGTCCTGATCGGCTGCCTCGGGCTGTTCGGAATGTCCTCCTTCACCGTCGAACGCCGCACGAAAGAGATCGGAATCCGCAAGGTCCTGGGTTCGTCCGTGGCCGGGATTGTCCGGCTGCTGTCCAAAGAGACCGTCCTCCTGATCATCGTGGCCAATGCTATCGCCTGGCCGGTCGCCTATTACTTGATGAATATCTGGCTCCAACGATTCGCCTACCGGACCACAATTAGCCCTTGGGTGTTCGCGGCCGCGGCGCTCCTGTCCATCCTGACAGCTTTTCTGACGGTCAGTTTCCAATCAGTCCGGGCGGCACTGTCCAAACCCGCCGACGCCCTGAGGTACGAATAGCCCGAATCGTCCCCGTCGATCCGCCGTCGCAGAGGCTCTTGGCTTGCAAATCTCGCTTCGCAGGTGGTACATTGGGCGGAGAGAGGTCAAGGCCTGGATGAATTCGCCAGGAAAACAACCATCATCTCCGGGAGGCCGTCCATGAGAAACATGAGAAAAAAAATATTCATCCTCATCTCTTTCTTTTTCATGCTCCTATCGCTCTCATTGGCCGCGGAGCGCCCGGGAAACGATTGCTACACCGTTATCGTCGGCAAGAAGGCCAGCGCGGACGGCTCGGTCATCATCGGCCATAACGAAGACGATCGGGGGGACATCATCGTTAACCTTCGGAAGATCCGGGCCCGCGATTACGGCGCGCCACAGAAAATCGACCTGGGGAAGGGAGCCTATTTCGAGACCGACGGCCGGACCAACGAATTTCTCTGGATCGAAGCGACAACCCAGGAATTCGCCGACAGTTTCATCAACCAATATGGAGTCCTCATCACCTCGGACAGCTGCGCGTCCAAGGAAACCAAGGATGACTTCACGGACGGCGGCATCGGCTACATGCTCAGAAGAATCATAGCCGAGAAGGCGAAATCCGCGAGAGACGCCATAAGAATCGCGGGCGGGCTTGTCGAGAAATACGGCTACAGGGCGTCCGGAAGGACCTACTCGATCGCGGATAAAAACGAGGCTTGGATGATGGCGGTCATCAGGGGACGGCATTGGTACGCCGAGAGGATCCCCGACGACGAGGTGGCCGTGATCCCCAACCATTACGCGATCAGGCAGATCCGGCCGGACGATCCGGACTATTTCATGGGGAGCCGGGATATCGTGGCCTACGCCCGGAATAACGGCTGGTATGACGAAGCCAAGGACGGGCCGTTCGATTTCAAGAAGGCTTTTCAACGGCCGGGGCGCCCCGACCCTGTCCTCGACGGCAATACCTTACGACACTGGAGGGGGCTGAACTTGCTCAGCGGACGGGAATGGGAAATCGGCGATGCCTACCCGTTCTCCTTCAAGCCCGGGAAAAAAGTCACGGCTGAATCCCTGATGAGCGTCCTCCGGGATCATTATGAAGGAACGGAATACGACGCCACGGGCGGGTATAAAAACGGCACTCCGAACAGGACGAAATACAGGACGATCTGCACGGCCTCGACAATCAATTCCTTCATCGCGTCTTTGAACGGGAATCTCCCGGAGCCGATTTCCGTCTCGGTTTGGCTGGCTCTCGGGAAGCCCGACACGACAGTCTTTCTTCCTCTCTATTACGGGGTGGAAAACCTGCCGCCGGGCGCCGGCCTGGGAACGAGCACTCATGATTACGGGGTTTTTGACAAGCAGCATTTCGACGACGCGGAATTCAAAGCCGCCAGGGACCGGCTCCTTCACACCAAAATCCTCGAGTTCGAAAAGGCTGCCGAAGCGGACTATGGCCCGATGATCGAAACGATCAGACGGGAATTGTACCCGGCCGAAAAGGCGTTCATCGAAAACCGGCTGAAATTCGAATCGGACTTTACGGCCCTTTATGCCCGAAACGAAAAAGAAGCCTTGAAAAAGCTGGATGCCTATGTCGCCGCCGCGTTTGAACAAATCTCCGGCCTTTATGGGAAGCTTCTCGCGAAGCATCCGGACTCCTGAACCGGGAAACGGCGCGCAAAGCAAAAGTAATTTCCAAGACTCCAATTAATAAGAGCCTTAAAGCTCGAGCAACGCATGAAGCTTCTGCAGGATTTCTCCAATCACGGCAGCAGGCAATTCACATATTTTCTCAGCTTGCCGCACTCGCCAATCCATGCTCCGGACCTGATCGGAGAGGATTGCGCCGCTCGCCGGAAGTCCGGAGGGGATTTGAACCTCGAACGGGTATCCCTTGACCTGGCGAGTGAGGGGACAGAAGATGGCGAGCCCGACTCTTCGGTTATAAGCATCGGGGGAAAGGACGACTGCGGGACGCCGTCCCGTTTGCTCATGCCCTGGATGAGGTCAGGCCGGCTTTTCAGGTGATTCGAGGATGACATCGTTGCTGACAAAAGAGATTCCGGGCTCCCTCAGCAGTCGCTGAAATTCTTCCCGCGTGAGGTCGTCGCGGATCGCCAGCGTAACCGGATGACCGAAATACAGTTTTTTATTGAGCGCATCGATCATGCTGTTGGCCCGGATATAGATATTCGCTTGGGCCTTTTCCACGACAACCGTGATGTCGTCTCCCCGGATAGCGATGGCTTTCACGCCCTGTATCTTTGCAGCCTTGGAGACGAAACGATTCAGCAACCGGCGCTTCCGATGGCGGATATAGCGGTAGATCAGGAGTCCCAAAATCAAAGGCCCTATCAGGATCGACCAGTTGATATTCATGATCAAGACCAGCACGACGATGACCAGGACAACCGCGGCCAGCGCCAGGCTCTTCCCTTGCAAAGGCACGGCTGTTTTTAATCTGTCCAGGAAATCCTGAATCCTGTGTCCCCTGAATAAAGAGCTCTGGGTTCCCGATTCGATTTCTTTTTTGAGGCGTTTGAGATCTTCCGCCAGGAAATTGGCGTCGGCGTATCGGTCTCGCGGATTTTTTCGGAGGCAGCGGCCGATAATCCGTTGCAGTTCGGCCGGCAGATTTTTACGAACGATTGTGACCGGACGGACCTCGTCGAACACGATGGAGTGCATGGTGTCGAGCGCGCTTTCTCCCCGGAAAGGAAGCTCGCCGGTCACCATTTCATAAAGGACGATCCCCAAGGAGAAAACATCCGAAGCCTGGCTGGCCGGATGGCCCCGGGCTTGTTCGGGACTCATGTAGGCGACGGTTCCTAAAACGGTTCCGACCATCGTCTGAGTCATGGTCAGAGTCTGGGATATCGGCAGTTCTTTTTTCTCCGCCGGGGGGCCGGCCGGCTGGTCCAAAAGCTTAGCCAGCCCGAAATCCAGAAGTTTGGCATGACCCTCTTTGGTGACCATGATGTTGTCTGACTTGATATCCCTGTGAACGATATTTGATCTATGGGCCTGTCCCAGTCCCTCCGCCACCTGGAGGGCGATTTCCACGGATCCCAAAAGATCCAATTCTTGCCTCATGATCAGCCAGCGGATGGTCTGCCCTTCGATGAATTCCATCACGATGAAAACCATCCCGTCGGTTTCACCGACGTCGTAAATCTGGGCGATCGCGGGGTGCGTGACTTTCGCCGCCGACTGTGCTTCCTGGAAGAATCGCCTGAGCCTGTCTGCATTCGCCGTGAGTTCCGGCTTGAGAACTTTCAGGGCGACGGACCTGCCTAACCTGACATCGACGGCCCGATACACGACGCCCATGCCCCCCGAGCCCAGAAGTTCTTCGACCTTATAATGGGAGAGGGTTTTTCCGATCATGATTGATTCACAGTGAACTTCATTTATCCTATATCACACCGGGGAGGGGAGTCAATTTGGAGGGGGAACCCGCTCCCTTTGACGGTGATTCCTTACAGTTGGAACCTGTAGGTGAATTTAAAGAGGAAGATGTTATCTCCCGGCGCTTTAAAGAGGTTCCCCATATCGCGCCAGAAGCTGAGGTCGCCCGGGTTTGAATAATCCGCCCGCCTCTGCGTCCAGACGAAATAGAGCATCGACCCGGGCCGGTATTCCCACCTCAGGACGAACGTCCCGCGCAGCGATTTGAGGTTGAAGTCCGGATTCCGGAAAGAGAAGGGCTGTGCCGGTCCGGGCCCGTCGGGATCGGCCGTGTAAATATCATCCCTGAAGGTGAGCGTTGACGGCCCCTCGCCGAAGGCATTGAAATCGAAGCTCATAGCTCTGGCCAGTTCCTTGAATTTCCGGTAATCCCCGGTGGCGATGTAGGGCTGGAGGTAAGCCTGGAGACTCAGGCGGGGCGTGAAGGTCCAATTGACGCGGATTTCGATGGGCAGCGTTTTCTGGACGATATCGGCCAGAATATAGCGCGTGCCGTAGGTGGCGGTCATCAGGTCGTCCTTGATCTTCATGACCCACTCGCCGAAGGAAAAGCGGTAAGTGAAGCTGGGGCCGACGGACAGGCTGATGTTCGTCCTCGGCTTCCAGGTGACCGCCGCGCCCAAAGACCAGTTATAGCTTCCGACGTCATGCCACCGATAATACCCCGTGAACGAGAGCACGAAAGCTTTCCGGTTGTCGCTCGTAATCTTGGACCGCAGCGTCGCGCCCGTGGGGTAAAACGCCATGGGACCGCCCCGAGTCAGGTAATGGCTGTATTTCGGCGGCTCATAGTCGAGATGAAGGCCGGTCGTCCAGTAGTTCAGGAATTGGCCCTCGGCGTCGACGTAATAATACTCGCCGATCCTGTTTCCGCCGAAATCATAATTCCGGTAGTAGGAGGCCGAAGCGTTCCATCGCCGGAAAATCCTGCCGGGATGGAAGACCTGATATCCCAGCTCGACGTGGCCATTGATGACGTCGCCCCGGGAGTGATACCCCAGGTCGTTGGATTCAAAACCGGGCGACATGGCGCCCAGGCCGGCGTTGAAGATGATGTTGCCCTTCTGTTTGTTGATATAAAAACGGCCCGCCCAACCGGAGAGCGAAGTGGCCTGCTCATCCACGCGGACGTAATCGATATCCGGCCGCTGAAAATAATGGAGCGATGAGCGCTGCAGCCGGGTCATGGCCACCGCGCTTCCGCTCACCGTGGTCCCGCCCAGCCAGCCGGTCACGACCCAGGCCTTATTCTTATCCAAGAAAGTCCAACCGTCGACGCCCAGCGCGTAGGCGCTGCGGCTCAGAGTCGACTCGAGGTTTGCGGTACGGAGGTCCCTGTTGACCGAGGTAACGATGAATCCCAAGCCCTGCCGCCCGTCGCCGAACTCCTTAAGTCCACGCACGATCCCGTAATGCGTGAAGGGCTCGATTTCGACATCGCTCCGTGTTCCGTTCAAGTCAACCTCGGCATATTCCCGCTGGGTGAAAGCGCTGATGGCACCGATATTGAAGCCCTTCCCCACCTTGCCCGTCACTTTGGCCGCGCTCAGGATACTCGTCCAGTCCGGATAATCCGCGTAGCCGGGCGACGAGACGGCACCCTGCGGCGAGCGGCCGATCCTCCGGCTGTAGAAAAAGTCCGGGTTGGTCCAGCCGTAGTTTCTATAGACGTTCGCCCCGCCCGTGCCGAAATCGAAGATGCTCGAGCCCTCGATGAAAAAGGGCCTCTTCTCGGTGTAGTAGGTTTCCTGGTCGCTAATGTTGATGACCGCCGGGTCCACCTCGACCTGGCCGAAATCGGGGTTGACCGTCAGGTCGAGCGTCAGGTTACTCTTCAATCCCGCCTTGAAGTCGAAGCCGGCGTTTCCTGAATACTCATGACCGGTGCGGTAAGGATTCCCCGCCTCCTTGGGGCTGAACCAGGCTTTGCCCATGGTGTATGGAAGGATCTCGATGCGGCGGCCGGGGTTGATGCCGCCGACGCCCACGAGATCAAGGAACCGGGAAACAAATCCGCTTTCCTCCTTGGGAATCCAGGGAAAATTGTCGGTCTCATTCTTCCGCTTGATCTCGCGCCGGAAGCCGACACCCCAGATGTATTCTTCCTTCTTCTTGAACCGAAGCTGGTGGAATGGGACCCGGATCTCTACGCACCAGCCCTGCTCATCGATTCGGGCCGCGCTCTCCCATATGCCGTCCCAGGTCGTGTCCTTTCCCTCGTCGTTGAAAAGCGTTCCGTCCATGATCGAACCGGCCGGGTTAACGGCAAAGAAATATCCGCTCCTCCTATCGTAATAGGGATCGATGCCGAAATAGAACCAGTCGGAGTCCACCTGGTCGTCGCGCCTTCCCAACCGCCGGATGATCCCTCCGGGCTGAGTGTCCTGCATCCCGGCCGCAACATACAGATTGTCCCTATCAAACGCGACCCAAACGATCGTCTTCTCGGTCGGCGGCTGGCCGTCCAGGGGATCGGACTGGGTGAAATCGCTGCATCCGGCGGATTGCCAGACGGACTCGGAGAGAACGCCGTCGATATTGACCGGGCCGTTCGCCGGAACGGCGACCAACGTCTTGGGGGGAGTGGCTTCGGCGGCTGCCTGAGAGCCGGCGACGATTAGAAGCGATATGATCAAAAGAGCTTTAATTGTTCTCACCGCTATTTAGCCTATTATTCATAAACCGTGTTCCAGATGGGGGGAAGGCCGGGATGGACTCGCTCCCGAAGTCCCGACATGGTCGCTTCATCTATCTCTGCCTCCCCCCTTGAAGCATTCATTGATTTTGTCTCTCCAACTTAAAATTTATGAATAATGCAGGTTGATTCTCGCAGTCTTCAAAGAATGGGTTTATATCGTATCAGGCGCGGCAAGTCAACCAATTCCAGGGCTAGGCCATGAGCCTGCATGGTTATCTTCCATTTTGGGTGGGCGTAGTTATAAGGCGGCGCCCCCTCCCCTAATGAATTCCCCGAAAAGAAAGCTTACGCCATCAGGCTGCAGATACAGGCCACGTTGACCATGTCGTCGGCCGAGCAGCCGCGGGACAGGTCGCAGTAGGGCTTCTGGAGGCCCTGGACGATCGGGCCGACGGCTTCGGCCCCGGCCAGCCGTTCGGTCAGTTTGTAGCCGATGTTTCCGGCGTCGAGGTCGGGAAAGATCAGGACGTTGGCCCTGCCGGCCACGGGCGAGCCCTTCGACTTGCGCTCGCCCACCGAGGCGACCAGCGCCGCGTCGGCCTGCATTTCGCCGTCGATGAGCAGGTTGGGCGCCTTCGCCTTGGCGATTCCGGTGGCGCGGATGACTTTGTCGACGTGCTCATGCTGGGCCGAGCCCTTGGTGGAGAACGACAGCATGGCCACCCGCGGCTCTTCGCCCGTTACGGCCTGGAAGTTCTTGGCTGAAGAGATAGCGATATCGGCCAGTTGGGCATCGGTCGGGTCCGGGACGACCGCGCAGTCGGCGAAGCAGAGGAGCCTCTGGGGCAGGACCATGATGAAATAGCTGGAAACGGTCGAGATTCCGGGTGCCGTGCCGACCGTATGGATGGCGGCGCGGATGATATCGCCTGTCGCAGAGATATTGCCCCCCACCACGGCGTTCACCCTGTCTGTGGCCAGCATCAAGCCGGCGAAATACAGCGTGGATTTAGCCGCCTCGACCGCCTGCTCTCTTGTCCAGCCCTTGGCCTTCCGTTTCTCAAAAAGCAGGTTGATCAGGCCCTCTTTCCAGGCAGAGGTCATGGAATCAACGATCTCGATTCCGTCCAGGACGAGGCTATTGTCACTCGCGATTTTTTGAATGTTCACCGGGTTGCCGACCAGCAAGGGTGTGGCGATTTTCTCGCTCTTCAGGATCAAAGCCGCTTTAAGCGTCCGTATGTCCTCGGCATCGGGGAAAGCGATGCGCAGGTGTTTCCTGGCCGCTTTTTCGCGGATGGATTGGATGAATGCGTTTTGACTCATAAAAATCTCCTTGGATGCTGTTTATCCGCATGATTCATAAACTCAGTTCTATACGGGGGAGAGCCGGAATGGACTCGCTCCCGAAGTCCCGATATGGTCGCTTCGTCCATCCTCGCTTTCCCCCTTAAAGCATTCATTGATTCCATCTCTCCAACTTTAAATTTATGAATAATGCAGGCTAAAAGTATTTTAAGCTTATTTCTAAGAAGAAATTGAGTTAGTGATTAATATAACGGAAAAGCGCATTCTTATCAAGCCCTTTTGGCTGGCCCTTTTGGCTGACCGTCGATCGTATTCCGAACCCATATCTATGCAAGTTACGCTCATAAACGTGGGGCGGGGGCGGCTTCTCCGCAACAAACCGAAGCATCATCGGTATTGACAAACATAAACGATCGTCACATTTTCTCATTGGCTCATCAGCATAAAGCCTAAAGGGCAAGAAAGATCTTTGCTTTCCTAGATGCAAAGAACAGTCGGCTTTCAATGTTTTCGGTTATGGACAGGCCTCATTTTTCTTTGTTTTTTTACAATAAAAAAACAAAGAAAATAAGCCCGATCCCGAACCTTTACCCCCGTAGATACGTCTATAAGGGTATATGAAAGAGACCAGAGGTTTACCATGAAAAAGTGGATCTTGCGCGTTTTTGCCCTCCTTTTCATCCTGATGTTCTTCTATTTCCTCATGGCCTGCGGGAAGAAAAAGGAGACGACGAAGCTCGTCGCCGTCACCCGGGGCGACATCCAGGAAAAGGCCCTGGCCGTCGGGACCATCGAGCCCGAAAAAGAGACCAAGGTGAAATCGACCATTCCGGGGATCGTCGCCGAGGTGCTCTTCAAGGTTGGCGACGCCGTGAAGGCGGGCGCGCCCCTCTTTAAAATCTTGCCCAACCCGACGCCGCTCGAATACGTGGAATCCCGCCGCAGTATGGAAGTGGCGGAAATAACCATGAAAAAGCTGAAGGCCGACTGGGAGCGGCAGATGGAGCTGTTCAAGAAGTCCCTGATCTCCAAGTCCGAGATGGACGCGGTCGAGAGCTCCTTTCAGGAAACGAACCTCAGGTATAAGATTGCCATGGAACGGCTGGAGCTCCTGGAGAAGGGGCGGATCAGCATGTCCAACAGAGAAATCGATTCCATCATCAAAGCCCCGGCCGGCGGCATCATTCTCTCCCAGAGCGTGTTCCTGGGAGATCCCGTCGTGCCGCTGACCAACTATCAGCCCGGGACCGAGCTCTGTTCCCTGGCCGACATGGAGAGCCTGCGCTTCAAGGGCACCGTTGACGAGATCGACGTGGGCAAGATCACCGCCGGAATGGACGCCGAAATCCAGATCGGGGCCCTGCCCGACACCCTGATCGCCGGTCAGGTCACCCGGATCTATCCGAAGGCCAAGAAGGAAGGGAACGCCACCCTCTTCGACATCGAAATCGCCATCAGCAGGGCCGCCGGTACGACCCTGCGGGCCGGTTTTTCGGCCACGGCGAGCATCCGCATCCGCGACCGCAAGCAGGTCCTTATGCTCCCTGAGCGCCTGATCCTCTTCGAGAACGGTAAGCGGTTCGTGGAAGTCCCCGAAGGTCAGGGCGAGCAAACCAAGAAAATCGAGGTCCAAACCGGCCTATCCGACGGGCTGAACATCGAGATCCTGTCCGGCGTGAAAGAAGGAGATAAGGTCGTCGAACGGCCTCCCCGGGAAATCAGATGATCGGTATCTTTTTCCGCAACCTGGCCCGCGACCTCATCCGCCAGCCGTTGAGGACTGCCCTGACCCTCTCGGGTGTCGTCTGGGGCACGTTCTCCGTCGTCCTGCTGATCGCCTTCGGCGATTCCGTCTCCAAGGCCCAGATCAAACGGTTCCATGGCATGGGGCAGGGCATCGTGCTCGCCTTCCCTTCGCGGACGACCCTTCCCTGGCAGGGATTTCTCAAGGGCAAACCCGTACGGGTCTCGCCGGAGATAGTGGAGGCGATCCCGGAAAAGGTCCCCGGCATCGAGCTGATCAGCCCCGAATTCGTCGGCAGCCGCCTCATCAGCTACGGGAGGAAGGAATACCGGAACACCGTCCGCGGCATCAATCCCGGGTTTGAACGGATGCGCAATACCATCGCCGAGAAAGGCCGGTTCATCAACCCCGAGGACATGGACAGCCGCAAACGGATCTGCATGATCGGGGACGTTCTGGCCCAGGACCTGTTCGGGCGGGACGAAGTCGTAGGTAAGACGATCTTTATCGACAACGTTCCGTTCACGGTCGTCGGCGTAATGCGGAAGAAACTCCAGAACTCCAACTACAACGGCCAGCGCGACGAACGCTGCGCCTTCATCCCCTGGACGACCTTTGCAACGCTCTACGGATACAAGTATGTCTCGAACTTCATTTTCCGTCCCCTCGACCTCAGCCGGAGCAAGGCGGTCACGGAGGACGTCAAGAAGCATCTCGCTAAGCTGATCGGCTTTTCCCCGGCCGACCCTGACGCCCTCTCAATCTGGGACACCCTGGATTTCGAGAAGCAATTCACAACTTTCTTCCTGGCGTTCACGGTCTTCCTGGGGGTGATCGGTTCGTTCACGCTCCTCGTCGGCGGCATCGGCGTGGCCTCCATCATGAGGGTGGTCGTGGACGAGCGGACACGGGAGATCGGAATCAAGCTGGCCGTGGGGGCCCGCCGCCGGACGATCCTCTGGCAATTCTTCAGCGAATCTCTGATGATCATGCTTCTCGGCGGGCTCGCCGGATTCGGCCTCTCGGCCGCCGCTCTCCAGGCGGTCAAAGCCTTCCCCGCGGGCGGATTCACCGATTTCGTCGGGATTCCGGTCCTGAACCCGCTCGTCATCGTCTCCACGGTCCTGATCCTGCTCGTGATCGGCGTCACCGCCGGGATGATCCCCGCCCGGACCGCCGCTTCGACCGATCCCATCGAGGCGTTGAGGAAATAGTATGAACCTGACGCTGCCCCTTTTTTTCTGGAGCGAATACCGGAAGCGCCGGAAAAAGGCCGCGCTCATCACCTTCGCCCTTTTCTGGGGCACGCTGTCCATCCTGCTCCTCCTGGCCTTCGGCCAGGGCATGTCCACCCAGTTCAGGGTCAGTTTCAGCGGGCTCGGCGAAACGCTGATCATGGTCTACGGCGGCCAGACCTCCCTCGAATTCCAGGGGCTGCCCAAGGGGCGCCTGATTTCCCTCTATCCGGAAGATGTCTCCTATCTTCAGGCCAGGATCCCCGAGATCCTGCGCACCGCCCCGGAATCGTACGGCGGCTACCAGGTGTCGGCCAACGGCAAGGAGGTCAACCGCACCGTCCACGGCACAACGGCCGAATTTGCCCTCATGCGCACACAAGTCGCCCAGTTGGGCGGCCGCTTCCTCAACGCCGACGACGTCGTCCAGGGCAGGAAAGTCGCCTTCATCGGCTGGAGTGTCGCCAAGGACTTGTTCGGAAGCGACAACCCCGTCGGGAAACAGATCGTCATTAACCGCGTCCCCTTCACTGTCATCGGCGTCCTGAAGAAAAAGCTGCAGGATTCGATGTACAACGGGCCGGACGCCGACCAGATTTATCTCCCGTTCTACGCCTATCGCCAGATCGACAACCGCCGGCGCATCAACCAGATCCACATCCAGCCCCGTGAAGCCGGCCAATCCAAATTGATTGAAGCGCGGGTCCGGACACTGCTCGGCCGGAAATACCGCTTCGACGACGCCGACCGCTACGCCCTAAGCTTCTGGAACACCATCGAGGACTCCAAGGAAGGCCTGGCCATCTTCAAGGGGATCGAAATATTCCTGGGCATTATCGGCGCGTTGACGCTGCTCATCGGCGCGGTGGGCGTTACCAATCTGATGTATGCCATCGCCAAGGAACGCACCAAGGAAATCGGCATCAAGCTGGCGATCGGGGCCAGGCGTCGGGTCATCGTCCAGCAGCTTTTCCTGGAGACGATGTTCATTTTCGCTAAGGGGACGTTCTGGGGATTCATCGTCGCCTTCAACCTCGTCCACCTCATCCGCCTCATCCCCGTCAACTACGAATCGTTCGGGATCGAAGCCTATCTCCTGCGCCCCGTGTTCTCCCTGCGGATCTTCATCGCCTACATGATCATCCTGGGCGGGCTCGTCTTCCTCTCAGGGATCTTTCCGGCGCTGCGGGCGTCCCGGACGAATCCCATCGAGTCACTCCGCTATGAATAGAGGGTCCCTATGATTGAACTTCGCGAAATCAAGAAAATCTACCGGACGGGGAGTCAAGCCCTGGAGGCGCTCCGCGGCATTTCATTGAAGATCGACAAGGGAGAATTTATCTCCATCATGGGGCCTTCCGGCTCGGGGAAATCGACCCTGATGAACATTATCGGCTGCCTGGACACCCCCACGGACGGGGAATACGTGCTTGATAGTGATCGTGTGGCCGGCCTGTCCTTCGACCAGCTCGCGGCCGTGCGCAACCGTAAGATCGGCTTCGTGTTCCAGAATTTTAACCTTCTGCCCTATGCCACCGCCTGGGAAAATATCGAGCTCCCGATGTTGTTTGACGGAAAAAGCTCCAAAAAAAGGAAGAAGAGGGTCATCGAGCTGTTGAATGCCGTCGGGCTCTACGACTGGCGCGACCACCGTCCCTCGGAGCTCTCGGGCGGACAGCAGCAGCGGGTTGCCCTGGCCCGGGCCCTGGCCAACGATCCACCCATTCTGCTGGCCGACGAGCCGACGGGCAACCTCGACTCACGGAGCGGCGAAGAAATCATCGCTATTCTGACCGAGCTCTGGAAGGCCGGCCGGACCATTGTCATGGTCACGCATAACGATCATATCGCCTCGTATTCCCAACGTGTCATCCGCCTTTTCGACGGCATGGTCCTGCCTTAAAATTGGGCACACAATTTTTCCTATCCGCGCTTATTGACCTTCGCCCCCCGAAATGATAAATTCTTTCGCATCCCATGATTTCACGTCTTTCGGAGGAGGAGGTCTCGATGCTAAAAACAAACAAAAAGGTCTTAGTCTGGCTTCTGCCCCTTTTCCTGGCGGCCCTGACGGCCCCGGGATGGGGACAGGGAAAGCCCGCGGCCAAGGCCGCGGAAAAACCAGCGGAGGTGGATTACGCGCCCCTGTTCAGCCAGCTCAGGCTGCGGAACACAGGTCCGGCGGAAATGGGCGGCCGGACGGTGGACTTCGCTGTGCCCGACAGCGATACATCCATCATTTACGCAGCTGTCGGCCCAAGCGGCGTCTGGAAATCCGTGAACAGCGGGACCAGCTGGTTCCCGGTTTTCCATAAGGAGGCCACGGTGTCCGTGGGTGCTGTGGCGGTATCGCAGTCGAATCCCGACATCGTCTGGGCGGGCACGGGCGAAGGTACGTCGCGCAACAGCGTGGGCATCGGCGACGGCGTTTACAAATCCGAGGACGGCGGCAAGACCTGGAAAAACGTGGGCCTGCCCGACTCGCGCCACATCTCCCGGATCATCGTCGACCGGGCGAACCCGGACGTTGTCTATGTCGCCGCCCTGGGCCATCTCTTCGGAGCGAACGAGGAACGCGGCGTATTCAAAACCACGGACGGCGGCAAGACCTGGAAGAGGGTGCTCTTTGTGAATCCCGACACGGGAGCCGCGGACCTGGCGATCGATCCGTCCAACAACAAGATCCTCTACGCCGCCATGTGGAACTACAGGCGGAATCCGTTTTATTTCCGGAGCGGCGGGTCCGGAAGCGGCGTCTATCGGACCTTGGACGGCGGCGAAACATGGAAGATCATCGACGGCCGCGGCTTGCCCGACACGGAAGCGATCGTCGGCCGGATCGGGTTGGCCGTGGCGCGGAGCATGCCGAACGCCGTATATGCCCTCATCGAAGCCCGGGACGGAGGCCTGTTCCGCTCGGACGACAAAGGCGAAACCTGGCGTCGCATGTGCGACAAAAGGACCTTCGATCAGATCAACTTCCGGCCTTTCTATTACAGCAAGGTCACAGTCGATCCGAACAACGACCTGGTCGTCTATGTCTATTCGGGCTCGACCTACGCCTCGCGCGACGGCGGAAAGACCTTCGAGGTCATCTCCCGTGGGATTCACCCCGACCACCATGCCGTCTGGGTCAATCCGCATAATTCCAACCATATCCTCGACGGCAACGACGGCGGGATCGATATCTCCTACGACGGAGGCAAGACCTGGCAGGAAGTCGAGAATTACGCCTGGTCGGAAGTCTATCAGGTCGGCCTCGATATGCGTGATCCTTATTATGTCTATGTCGGGCTGCAGGACAACGGAAGCTGGGGCGGGCCCTCAAATTCCCTCGACCGCATGGGAATTCTGAATCATTACTGGTATCCGGTGGGCGGTGGCGACGGCTTTTACGGCCAAGTGGACCAGAAGGACTGGCGGATCGTCTACCGCAACCTGCAGATGGGCGGCATCGAGCGTTACAACATCGAAACGGGCGACTCGGTGGGCGTCAAGCCCGTCGCGCCCCTGAGCGAGCCGCCCTATCGCTTCAATTGGAACTCGCCCATCTACGTTTCCCCGAACGACCCCAGTGTGCTCTATTTCGGCGGGAACTATCTCTTCAAGTCCACAGACCGCGGTCATTCCTGGTCGCGGCTCGGCCCGGACCTGACCACCAACGACCCAAAAAAAACCATCGATTCGGGCGGCCCGATCATTGTTGACAACACCGGAGCGGAAATCCACTGCACCATTCTCACCATTTCCGAGTCCATAGCTCAGCCCGGCGTCATCTGGGTAGGGACGGACGACGGAGTCGTCCAAGTCACCAAGGACGGAGGCAAAACCTGGACAAATGTCACGCCAAACATCAAGGGGCTGCCGCCGTCAAGTTGGGTCAGCCGCGTCGAGGCAGGCCATCATGCGCCCGGCACGGCCTATGCGACGTTCGATCGGCACTGGTGGGACGATTATAAGCCGTACCTTTATAAAACCGAGGATTTCGGCACGACTTGGATGCCGATCAAAGGTAACCTGCCCGACATAGGCTACCTCCACGTAATCCGTGAGGACCCGGTCTATAAAAACCTGCTCTTCTGTGGGAGCGAATTCCGACTGTTCGTCTCGTTCGACGGAGGCAAGACGTGGATCAGCAAGTGGAAAGACTTCCCGACCGTCGCCGTCCGCGACATTCAGATCCACCCGCGCGAGAAGGACTTGGTCATCGGCACCCACGGCCGCGGCGTCTGGATCATTGATGACATCCGCTGCCTGGAAGCGATGCCCGAAGCCATGAACAACGCTTACGCACTTTTTCCAATCAAAGCCGCCACGCTCTATTCGCTCCGGAGTTCCGTGGAAATGTATTCCGATCCCGGGTTTGCCGGTGAGAATCCGGCCTATGGCGCCTGCATCACCTATTACTTAAAGGAAAAGCCGGGCGCAGGCGACAAGTTCAGGCTGGTTGTTTATGACGGCCAGGGAAAAGAGGTCCGGGCGCTTCGCGCCTTTCCCGAGAAAGGCATCAACCGTATTTATTGGGACCTGCGCGAAGAGTCCATGCCCACAGATATGCCCGGCGGAATGCCTGCGGGCATGGGGCGAGGCGGCGGACGGGGTGGTTTCGGAGGCGGCGGACCATGGGCCCTGCCCGGCGAGTACAGAGCCGTCCTGGAGTTGAACGGCCAGAAAGCAGAGCAGAAATTCGAGGTCAAGCCGGACCCGAAGCACACCTTCACTCTGGAAGAGAGAAAACTGAGCCAGAATTTCGCCCGAGAAATCGCGGCACTCGTCCAGAAAGGCAACCGCTATATGGCCACGATCAATAGCATCTCCACGCAGCTCGACCAGGTCGAGAAAGACCTGCGCGGCCAGAAGGCTGCCGATACAGCCCTGCTCGAAGCGATGAATACCCTCAAGCAGAAAGTCGATCCCCTGAAAGAGGCCTACGCGCCCAGCAAGGAAGGCCAGACCGGATACCGCCAGCCTTACTTTATCGCCCTGAGGGGTGGAACGTTGCCGGAGCAGCTACGCAGGGTCATGGGAACGGTGACGGGCGGTCAGGGAGCGCCCACCCAGACCGTCATCGACCAGTACAAGGATATCGAAGCGGTTCTGACCCCGCTGCTGGGTAAGCTCGACGCGCTCGTCAAGACCGACGTCCCCGCGCTCAACAAGTTGCTCAACGAGAAGAACTTTCCTCACATCAAGTTGAATTGACGATCGACTGAACAACCGTCGGACTCGGATAATGTTCAAGGGCGGCCATCCCGGGCCGCCCTTTTTTCTTCTTATAAAATCGATGGCCCATGGATTTGCTGTTAGAATTATTAACAGGAAAACGGGTTTCGTTCGAGCAGCGCCTTGATGTGCCGGGAGGCGTCGAACAGGTCCCGGGCGATATAATCAGCGCGGGCGAAATCCTGCTTATGGGTGTATTCGGATGGCACGGCGATGACATAGCAGCCCGCACGCTTGCCGGCCAGCACGCCGTTCGCCGCATCTTCAAGCACGACGCAGTCGCGCGGCTCGAGGCTGAGATTCCGGCAGGCGGCGATATAGATCTCCGGATCGGGCTTTCCGAGGGCGACCCCGTCCGAGGACTGCAAGACATCGAACAGTCCGCGGATTCCCAGGTTGTCCACGACGAGGTCCAGGAACTCCTGCTGGGCGCCGGTGGCAACGGAGAGCTTAAGTTTTCCAAAGAACGTGCCGAGGATGTGATCGAGACCCGGCATCGGTTTGAGGTCGCGCTCGATTTTTCCGCGCATGATCTCGTTCCGCATCCGGAAGACCTCCTCGGCCGTCGCGGGGATCCCGTGTTCCTCGACGAAAATGACCAGGCTTTCAATCGGCTTGCGGCCCATCATCCGCCCAAGCGTCTCGTCTTTGACCCGTTTCCCGAACCTCGCGGCGATGTCGCGTTGGGCCTCTTGGTACAACCGCTCGCTGTCGACCATCAGCCCGTCCATGTCGAAGATGAGCGCTTTGACGGTCACCGTCTTTCTCCCCAACGAATTTCCGCCCCATTTTATTCGATGTCATTCCGGGACACAATAGCGATCTTCATATTTCCAGAGTGAGGCTGGTTCTTCTTCTTCCGGCTGAAGAACCTGAATATGTGACTCAAGGGGCTCGCCAACGAGGAAGCTTAAATGGAGTTTATGAGCGGCTGCTCAGGCTATTTCTCTGCCCGGCCGAAGTGTTTGTCATACCAGGCGAGGCTGCGGTCGATGATATCCACGACGTGCTTCGTTTCACGCACCCCGTGGCCCTCCCGCGGGTAGCGAACCATGATCGTCTCCACGCCGACCTCCTTCAGAGCGATGTAATACTGCTCTGCCTCAGCGATCGGGACGTCGTTGTCATTCTCGCCGTGGATGAACATCGTCGGCGTTTTGACCTTTGCCACATAACGGAGGGGAGAACGCTCCCAGAGGAAATCCATGAGGCTGGTGTATCCAAGGGGATCATCAGGCCGCGCCGGCCGGCGGTTCCAAACCTCGTGCGGGAACATTCCGAACTCCACGGCAAGGTAATCGTGGTAATAGGACATATAATTGAAACTGATCAGGTTGCTGATCCCGGCGGAGGGGATCGCGGCCTTGAAGCGATTCGTCTGGGTGATCAGCCAGTTGGTGAGCTGGCCGCCATAGCTTCCGCCCTCGACTCCCAGCCTCGTCTCATCGATCCAAGGATGGCCGGCCAGGGCAGCGTCCACGCCGGCCAGCACATCCTTGGCCTCGCCGCCGTTCTGGTCCTTGAATATGGCGTCGGCAAAAGCCTGACCATACCCCGTTGAGCCGCGGTAATTGACCATCAAGACGGCGAAGCCGTGGCCGGCGTAGACCTGAGCTTTGTTGTTGAAGGCCGGGCCCTGCTGGCCGTGGGGTCCGCCTTTGATCATGACGACCATCGGGTATTTCCTGGCCGGATCGAGCCCGACAGGCTTGGTCAGGAAAGCCTCCACGGGTGTCCCGTCCGGATTGCGGAATGTCAGGCTCTCCACCTCGGCCAGGATCTTGCCGGTGAGTACGGTTTTGTTGAGCGCGGTCAAGCCTCGGGCCTCGCCTGAGCCCTGCTTGAGAAAGAGCTCGGCGGGCGAGGCCGGGGTAGCGAAGGCGAAAGCAATCGTCCCATCGCCAGCCGCTGACCAGGCGCCGACCGTCCCCCTCGTTTCGGCCGCCGGGGTCATGACCGAGGGCGGCTGACCGTCGATCGGCAGTCGGTAGAGCCTCACGCTGCCGCGTTCCTGCACCGTGCAGAACACGGCCTCGCCGGCCGGAGACCAGTCGGGCCGGCCTTGCCGGTTGTCGATCATTGCACCCAGCTCGCGGCGGTTGCCGCCGTCCCTGTCCATCAGCCAGACATGCGTGTCCTCCATCGTCGTCTCGGAAGAGGTCAGCGGCCGTTTGGTGCCCAAATAGGCGATCATCCTGCCGTCGGGCGACCACGCCGGCATGTATTCGGCATTCTTGGTTTCGGTGAGGCGGCGGGTGGTTCCGTCAGAGACATTGACCGTGAAGATATCGCTGTTGAAAAAGCGGTCAGGATCAGACTCTCTGTTGGAAATGAAGGCCAGTTCATCGCCAGCCGGAGACCAGTCGATCGAATGTTCGTAGAAATTGCCGGAGGTGAGCTGGCGGACCTGGCGGCTGGCCACATCGGCCACAAAGACATGAAGCCGCCTGTTGTCGTTAAAACGCGTCTGGCCCTCTGAGGCAGTGGGCTTGTAGAGGTACCTGGCAATGACCATGGGGTCTCCGTTGGCGTCTTCGGTTTCCGGACCGATGGTGGCGGCGAGGAAGGCGATCCGCCGGCTGTCCGGCGACCAAACCAGCCGTTTACCCGAGCTCGGCAGGGGATGGTTGGTTCCTGCAGCTTCGGCGATGAACACGGCGTTGGCCCCATCTGCGTTTGCCACAACGAGGCCGGCGGCCTGATCCTCCCGGCCGAAGTAGGCGATCGATCGTCCGTCAGGAGACCAGCGCGGATTAGAGGCGGCCTCGCGATCACCGCCCAGCCGCTTGGATTGACCCGTTGCTGTGTTTATGATCCAGACCTGGCTGTATGGCCGGCCTGGGCGGTCGTTGTTGACGATGCTGTAGGCAATACGGCTGCCGTCCAGGGAAAGCTGGACGTCGCCCACGGACTTCAAATGATAAAAGTCTGTGCTCTGGATGAGTGGCCCGGCTGAGAGCGGAGGAGGAGTCGCTTCGGCCGACAGAGGCGAAACCGGCTCTGCGGTTCTTTTGCACGCGGCCGGAAGTCCGATAAGCAATGGAAGCACAAGGATTATCGCCCGGCGGAGGGCACAGACACTCCTTCGCCCTGCTTTATTTTGCCCGACCCTCAAAACACGCTGGAATTTCTGGAGATGGTGACTCATGCCAAATATATATCGCCAGAAAATTCGCCTTGTCAAGTAAAAGAGTTACAAATTTTAAGTTAGAGAGACGGAATCAATGAATGCTTCAAAAGGGAAGGCCGGGATGGACGAAGCGACCGTGTCGGGACTTCGGGAGCGAGTCTATCCCGGCCTTCCCCCCATAGGAAACTCGGTTTATGAACAATCGGGAAGGGTTTTTCCGCATCGTCAGCCGGGACAGGGCCGACTCGAAATGGGTTGTGTCCTACGAAGTCCCGGACGGCCCGGTGTCCACCTGGGTATATGATAGGAAATCCGGCGACATCCGTTTCGTTTTCGACGACCGTCCCGATCTAAAAAAGTATAAGCTGGCCATCATGAAACCGGTGATCATCACCGCCCGCGACAGCCTGAAACTCGTTGCCTACTTGACCCTGCCGGCCGGAGTGAAGCCGGAAAAACTATCCATGGTCCTATACGTGCACGGCGGACCCACCGCCCGGGACGACTGGGGATACGAGCCGATCGTCCAGCTCCTGGCGAACAGAGGGTACGCTGTCCTGCAGGTCAATTTCAGGGGGTCGGTCGGCTTCGGGAATGCGTTCCAGCGCGCCGGCGACGGCCAAGTGGGGATCGGAGCCATGCAGCACGACCTGACCGACGCCGTGAAATGGGCCGTCGGCCAGGGCATCGCCGACCCCAAACGGGTGGGGATTTTCGGCGGATCGTACGGCGGGTACGCAACCCTGGCCGGCCTGGCGTTCACTCCAGAGCTTTACGCTTGCGGGGCCGAAGAATGCGGGCCGTCGAATCTCAAAGCCCGGTTTCAATCGATCCTATCATTCTACGGTCCCCTTAAAGAGCTTTTCGCTCGCATCTTTGGTGATGTGGAGCGTGATGAGGACTACAACCGTAAGGTCTCACCCCTTTTCCATGTCGGTAAGATCCGCGCGCCCCTTCTCATCGGCCAGGGCACCAACGATCCCAGGTGCAACATTCGCGAATCCGACCAGATCGTCAAAGCGATGCGCGACCGGAACCTGCCTATGACCTATATCGTTTACACCGACGAAGGGCACGGTTTTAAAAGGCCCAAAAACAGCATGGATTTCAACGGCCGGCTGGAAGAGTTTTTGGCGAAACATCTGGGCGGCCGCTTCGAGCCGCTCGAGAAGATGGAAGGGTCTACGGCGGAACTGCGATAAGTATAAAATCCAAGGCCGCTGAGCCGGCAGCGGGCTTGCCTCTGGTGCTGAAGACGGATCATCGGCAGTGTTTAGAGTCTCGGCCGGCAGGTCATTCCGGCGTCATTGACATGGCCGCGCGGCGGGAAGTATATTACCAACATGTTTGAGAGGGGAAAGCCCTCGCCCGGAGCGAGAATCAGCCGCTCCTCGGGAAACGGAAGTCCCCAAACACCTTTGGAGGCTCTAAGAAATGACGAAACACGTTGATCTTGGCTTACTCCTGGAAAAGAAACTTTCGCGTCGCAACGCGCTTAAGAGTTTTGGTGCGATTGGAGTTACCCCGCTGATGCTCGGCGTCGACCGGGGGGACACGGCGGATGAAAACGTCAGGAACTCCTCCGCCCACAACGACAGCCGCACATTGGCCGAAAATCCCGCTCTTCATCGGCTTGCTGCGGGAAGCATGGTCGTCGACTTCGACAAGGAGACCGGAACGATCCACTCGATCATCGGGAGCCAGGATCCTCTCGGCACAAATTTTATCGGAAATCGGGTCAATACGAGAGGCGTTGCTCTCGGAGACACGCACGCGACGGGCGACGTCGTCGCGACAGTCTGGAACCTTAAGACGGCCGACTGGATCCGCGAACAGGCTGCCGGTCCCGATGCCGTCTTTCGCCCATCCGGCAGTTGGCGGCGAGAGTCGACGTTGGAGTCCGCCGATATCCGAAAAATTTCCTTTGACCAGAGCATATTCCACGTTCGCTACGAAGGCCGATCCCAGAGGGCTAACGGGATCCGGAGCTTCAGGCTGGAGATGAGCTATCGCATCGCCGATGACAATTCGCTTCTTTGGGACATCGAAATCGAGAACATCAGCGGCCGGACGCTGGAATTAGGCGAACTGGCCATTCCCCTCCGGGTCAACGATGACTACGCCGCTCTCTATGATGGTATGACCCCGAAAAGAGCCGTGGTCGAAGGGAAGATGCCGGCTATCCAGAAAGCCATCCACGAACAGAAAGTGCTGGCGCATTCGTTCGTCGCCGGTCACAGCTCCTATGTAATTGTCCAGAGGCCGCGGGGCGACCCGCCCTTCCTGATGCTGCACTGCGAGCAGGATACCTCGTTCGAATGCATTTACAAAGCCGAAGGATCGTTCGGCGGCGACTGGATCGGGACCGACCTGCTGGCGATCCACTCCTGGGCAACGCACCAGCAGCGGGGCTGGGTCTGGAATCCGTGGGTGAACGGCCACACTTCGCTGGTCCTCGAACCCGGCCAGAAGCGTTCGTTCCGCCTTCGTTTCGTGTTCGTCGAGGATTATGAGTCAATCGGGGAGGAGCTCGTCAAGAGCGGCAACCTCGGCATCCGCGTCCTGCCGTCGATGGTGGTGCAGGAGAACTCCGATGTGCACGTCGAGGTGAAGTGCCGCTCCGAATTGGAAGACATTGAGGTTCACTCCGACGGCGTGCTCTTAAAAGAGAGAAGGAGAACGAACGATACCACTCTCTTGACCTTCTCTTTCGAGGGGAGGGGACAGAAGAGCCTGAAACTGATTTACGGCGGCGGGAGGTGGACATACCTGCACTTCTATTGTATCGAGGATGCGGAGCAGTTGATCAAGGCCAGGGCGCGCTTCATGGCGAAGCGTCAGTTCTATGAGAATCCAAAAGACCCTTATAACCGGAATCATCTCTTCCTGCCCTTCGACTACCGTCTGGGGAGAATGATCGACGATTACGAGGACGTGTGGGAAGTGGGGGGAACCGGCGATCCGGGCTTCGGCGATCCGCTGTTCCTCGCCGAGAAGAATGTGCACTTCCCCTGCCGCGAGGAAGTTGAGAAGCTCGAGACCTACGTCGACGATTGCCTGTTCCGGCACATCCAGAATCCCGAAACCTATGAGGTGAGAGATTCGCTCTATTGGAAAGTCCGTTACCCGTCGAGCCCGTCGAGTACCTTTTCCAAGACGCGGAGCGAAGCGACCTGGCGGACGTACAACTACACATTCGTCGCGAATATTTATCACGCTCTCTACCGTGTTGGAAAGAGATACGACCTCCTGACAAAGAGGGCGCCGGCCGAATACTTGAAGATGGCCTACCGGACGTGCCTGAAGTGGTTCACGACGGGCCCGTTCAAGCATGCCGGGCTCATCACGGGCTCAAACGCCGTGGAGATTTTGGCGGACCTCGAAAGAGAGGGGTGGAAACCGGAACATGCCGCGCTGCTCGCGCTTATGAAAACATGCAACGATGAATTCATCCGTGATCCATACCCTTTCAGCTCCGAGATCGAGATCGATGAGACCGGCCAGCACCAGGTCTACTTCTTCTCGAAGCTTTTTGCCGGACTCGGCAGCCGGGAAAGCAAGGAGAAGAATGTTGATGTCGTGCGAGTGCTCAAGGCACTACGGGGAGGTGACCAGCCGGTATGGTTTAGCTATGGGAACGACCTCTTTGCGCATCCGGATCTTCGCGGCCAGATCGCCTGCTGGCACTCTGCGTCCTTGAACGGACTGGCGCTGCTTGCGCATTTCGAGGAAACCGGCGACCAAGTGATGCTCACGAAGGGGTACGCCGGCGTTATGAGCGTCCTGCACAATGTGCTGCCGGACGGCATGGGATTCGGCTGGTTCATGCTCAATCCGGGCGTGTTCGGCTACGAACCCCCGCGGACATTCGAAGGCGGCCCGGGTCTGTGGGGCTTTCTGCGGGCGGCCAAAGCTTATGTTGTGGAGGATCGGTCGTTCGGCCTGGTCGGATATGGATGCAAGATTGAGACGACTGCGGACGAGATCCGGGTATTCCCCAAGGACGGGGTGAAGAAGCGCGTAAGATTCGTCCCTGATCGGATCGAGATAGAGGCATCAACGGGGGAGATCGCATGTGCCGTTTTCAACAAGAAGGCCGGAAGCTTGGGCCTTGAGCTCACCGATTCGACGGGCCTCGTGAAGACGGTCCGCCTGACCGTCAAGGGGCTTCAGGTAGGCGACTACGAAGTGAGGTTCGAGGGCGGAGCAGAACGCCGCAACGTGAAAGACATCCTGAATCTTGAGCTGCCGATCAACCAGGCCAAGGCGATAAACATCCGGAAGTTGTAGTATGGATTTAGCTCAAACATCCTCGCAGCCCGCAAGAGCGGGTTCCCGAGAAAAACAATTCGGGAAGTCTAAACCCTCCACAGTCGCTCAGATCTTCTCGCCATGCTCTTCATACAATCCACCAACACAAGACGGATGAGAATCCTCTACTTTATCAGAAGAAATTTCAACTGCCGGCCGTCGATGAACTTGGCGACGCCGCCGGTGAAGAGCGCGTCCTCCTCATATGCGATGCGGACATCCTGCCCATCCCACTCGGGAACGCTCGATGTGCTGCTGAATTCGATGGAGTAAGCGGTGTTCGGGAAGAGCGTATACCGGCCGCGTTCCTTCGTCCCTTCGGGGGCGCTTTCCGATGGCCGCCCCTCCATCGTGCAGCCGGCACCATGACCGTGGAATCCGATAGCGTGTGCGTAAATTGACGGCCGCAGGCTTTCGTCCGTGCCCTTTTTCATCGAACTTTCCACGACCTCGGTTCCGCTCCGCCCCTCCTTGAACTCGGCGAGGAAAACATCGGCCAGCCGGTTGGCACGGTCGAGCGCCGCCCGCAAACCGGCCGGCGCTTCGGTCTCGCCGGGCTTGAGGACGTAGGCCTGCCACTGCATGTCAGTGCACAGCCCCAGGTACTTGATCCCGAAGTCGCAGTGGAGCACATCGCCGCGGCGGATGGTCCTCATATCCTGGCCGGCTTTCTCCGACTCATTTTTCCGGCGCTGGATGTTGATCGACGGCTGAAACCAGGTATCAATCCCCAGCTCGGTGAGCCGCTGCCGGATCCACCAGACCACATCCTCGGTCGTGGTGACATCGGGCGTGATGACTTTGTTCGAGTAGAATTCCCCGATAATATCATGGGCGATGCCGCACAGGTGCCGGTAAACGCTCATCTCCTGGGGGCTCCGCGTTTCGAGCCAGCCGATGCACAACCGTTCGGCGGATACGAACCGCTTGGTATATTCGGGCCCGAGCGCTTTCTCCAGCTTCCCCTTGAGGGCTGCGGTCAGGCCGTCGCCGAAGTACCAGTGCTCCGAGACATCGATCCCGATTTTCTGCGGGTTTCGGCTCTTGATGAACTCGGCTAAACTGTCGAACTGGTCCTTTTTCTTGTCAGTCCATGTGCCCTTGTACCAGTCCCCCGTGCCGTAATAACTGCCTGTCAGTCGCTCCACGCCCGCCTGCGCGCCGCGGTCGTGGAAGATGAGGATCGACGTCCGGCGCGCGGACATGGTCGGCTCGGGCATCATACTCATATAAACCGGATCTTCGTTGTATTCCCGGTTGATGACGAGCCACATGTCGATCCCCTCGCGCCGCATGATCATGGGGATGACGTTGTCCAAGCGCCAGCGCAGCCACTCGTTACGTAGGGCGGCCCTCGCCTTTTCCGGGAGGATGTTCTTGACATCGCCCGCGCCTCCCGGCGCGACGTTCTGAAAGAACGAAGCCGCTGCGATCGTGCACGCCATCGCCAGGCAAGGGACAAGGAGCCAAATCCGTTTTCTCGTCGGTTTCATCATGTCATTTCCTCCTCGTTTAATGATCTGTTATTCTGCATAAATTTCTTTCGCGGCGCAAGAACGCCTCACGATGACAACTCCATTAGATTATTGCACGTTGATTTTCGCTGTTACGGTGCCCGCCTTTTCCGATGAGGCGGTGATGACGGCCTGCGTCTTCCCGCCTTTGAGTCGCACCAGCCACTGTGCGACTTTCTGGTTTGGCGCGCCGGCGGCCCTTCCGCCGCGCGAAGAGGCCAAAGCCGGATTGTTGCCCGGGATATGACCCAAGTCGACAGTCGCCCCCCCGCTCAGGATCTCACCATCCTGTATCTCGAGCTTCGCCTTGACCGTCTTGGCCAGGCGGTGATCGACGGCCTTCTGCGTCACATTGGTCGGCAGGAATCCCTCGTTCTCGACCGTCACCAGAATCCGGAACAGTCTGTCTCCCAACGGGACGATGTTGATCTCGCCAATCTTCAGGAAGGGAAGCGCTTCGGCATGCTTCAGTTCGAACAGGCAGTTCTTTTTCCACTCGGCCTCGGCGAACTTCGGCGGAGGATTCTGGGAAAAAAAGTTGCTGTTCCAGCCGCCGATTTCCACCTCGCCATACTGCGGGTGTTTGAATTTGGTCCAGTTGACGAAGCCCTTGCCGCTGAGCTCCTTGTCGTTCCACTCGATGGCCAGAAGCTCGTCGAATGTATCGAAGGCGGACTTACCCGTCTCGCCCGGCGCCTTCCAGATCTCGGTGGTGAAGGCGAAAGCGCCGAAGAAGTCGTAAGCCCAGTCAACAAACACGCCGTGGCGAGGATTGGATTTATCGGTGGTGAAGTCGTTATAAACGGAAAGCACCGGATAGCCTGTGAGCTCGGTGCCGACCGCGCCCACGGCCGTGAAATAAGCCATGTCCTGGGCCGGGATCTGGTCGTCGCCCATGTTGCAATAGGGGCGCAGAATCACGCCGCTGTGGGTGTGGTGTGCCTGGATGCCGGCGATGTTCGGGTGGGCCAGGACGAAATCGACCTGGGCTTTCGCCTCTGGCTCCGACAACGGATAGGCGCCGCTCCCGGACTGGATCCAATCGGGCGCCCAATAAGCCGGATAGTTGCGGTTGGTGACGCTCCGCGCGCTCCCCGGCGGGTCCTCGTTCGTCCGGCCATCCTTGTCGTTATCGAGACCTTCGGGCCCGACGATCCGCCACTCGCCCTTCTCATCGAACCGACGCTCCACCATCAGCCGCGGGTCTTTGGGGTGGGTCTTGAACGGGCCCTTTTCGTCGCGGACGCGCATCTGCGAGATGATGCCGTCGCCGTTCAGGTCATCGGGACCATCCTCGTCGAGAAGGCCGTCCCCATCATCGTCCACTTTTTTAAGATTCGGGTCCACTGGGTCGCCCGGTTTCCGGAGATAGGCGTCCGACCCGTCCGGATTGATCTTAGGCAGGATGTAGAAGGTCCGCATATCGATGAGCTTTGTCACCAGCGGGTCTTTCCCATAGCTCGTCAGCAGGTGCTGGATCATGTAAAGGCAGGTCTGGGCGCCGCTCACCTCACCGGGGTGTGTGTTGCCGTCGATGTACATTCCCGGCTTGGTTTCCGGCGCGCCGGTGGCCGAGTTCGTGATTTCCAGGCACCAGATATCCTTGCCCTGGAAGCTCTTGCCGATAGAATACAGTTTACAGAGGTTCTTGTAATTCTCGGCGTACTGCTTTAAGAGCGCGGTCGTCTCGACGTGATTGTGGTAATGCATCCAGTCAATCTTGATCTCGGCCGGCGCCGGTGTTCCAGCCGCCATCGCGGATGCTGACATCGAAGAAATCAAATAAAACGCCAAAACCAGGTTCATAGAGAAAGACAAAAATGATTTCCTCATGATTCCTCCTCCTCTCCCGAATAATTCAGGGTCATGAAAATTGACCCCATCCTCTTTATATTCTCCGCACTCATGGTGCGCGTTTCAAGAGAACCCGTAACTATCTCAAGCCTATTGCTCCTTCCCTTTATTAATGACGGCCTTCTTGGACAGCTTTTGGGTCCCGGCTTCCAGGTTCACGACATATTCCCCCGGCTGCACGAGGCGCCCGCGCGGCGTTCGGCCGAAGCGGCTCTGGGCCGCATCCGTCTGGGGCTCAACTTTCTGCCTCATATCCCAAAGGACCTGGTTCAGTCCGGCCTTAGCCTCTCCGTCCAGCGCGATCATTTCGCTGCCGTACGGATCCGTGATCCTTACCTTGACCTTGTCCTTAAGAGCCGCCTTCAGATAATAATTGACGGCCAGCGCCGTCGGTTCGTTCGGCCGAGCGAATTGCTTATCGCCGAAGATTTCGCCGCGCATTTTATAGACCCACTGCGTTTTGGGTTCGATGTCGAAGAGATAGGCGTCCTGGGCCAGGACCTTGTCGTTCGTCTCCTGGAGCGGCGTGATGTCCGTTGTCCAAATCCCGCGGCCGTACGTCCCGACGACGAGGTCGTTCTCCCGGGGGTGGATGAGGAGGTCCATGATCGACCCGGTCGGCATGTTGTTCTTCATCCGCGACCAGCTTCTCCCGCCGTTGATCGTGACATAAACGGCCATTTCCTTGCCGACGAAGAGCAAGTCGGGATTCTTATTGTCCTCGACAACCGCATAAACAGTGCCCAGGGGCAGATTCCCCGTGATATCGGTCCATGATTCGCCGAGGTCGGTGGTCTTGAAAACATAAGGAGTAAAAACGTCCCTCTGGAAACCGGTTTTGGTGATGTAGGCCGTGCCCTCTTTGTGGTTCGAGGCAAAGACTCGGCTGACATAATAATCCCTGGGTGCACCCGCCTTTTCCAGGTTCGGCGTCAGGTCCTTCCAGTTGCCGCCGCCGTCCAGGGTGAGCTGGACTTTCCCGTCATCCGTCCCCACCCAGAGGAGGCCGGCCCGCAGCGGCGATTCGGAAATGGAGATGATGGTGCCGTGCTCGATGTTGCCCTTAGTCTTTTCCGGATCATTGGTGGATAGATCGGGACTGATTTCCTGCCAGTGGTCGCCGCGGTCTAATGACCGGAAGACGACCTGCGCGCCGAAATATAGGATCTGGCTGTTGTGCGGTGAGATGACGATAGGAGATGTCCAATTGAGCCGGAGCGGCGGCTGGCCGGCCGGCCGCGACGGCCGGATACTCTTGGCCGTGCCCATTTTCTGGTCCACGCGCTGGATGGCGCCGTTCTGTAAATCGTTGTATAGCCACCGGCTGTCGGTCGGGTCGACTTTATTATATTGGCCGTCGCCGCCGCCGACCTCAACCCAGTCGTCTCGGGTGATTCCGCCATAAATACTGTTCGAGGGGATCTTGACAGAGCCGTTGTCCTGGAGCCCGCCATAGATGTTATAAGGTTCGTCCATGTCCACGCCGATGGCGATGAACTGGGCGAGGGGCAGGTTGTCGAACGCCTCCCAAGTCTTACCGAAATCGTAGGTCACGGCCAGCCCGCCGTCCGAGCCCATGAGAATGTGGTTGGAGTCAGCGGGGTCGATCCAAACCGTGTGGTGGTCGACATGGACGGTGCTGGCCTGGTTGTCAATCCCCGTCTTACCCCACGTCTTTCCGCCGTCTAGCGAGCGCTGAAGCGGCGTGTTCATGGCGTAAACGACCATGTCGTTGTTGGGGTCGACGCGGACCTGGCCGTACCACTTGCCGCCGCCGACGTCATCCTTGGCCGCGTTCATTTTTCGCCAGGTCTTGCCCGCGTCCTCCGAGCGGTAGAGCTCGCCCCCGACGCGGCGCTGCCGGGGCTCCTGCTTGCGCTCGCGGTCCAGTTTGGTTTCTTCCTCGGTCGCCAGCCGCGGATTGCTGTTTTCGATCTGGGCATAGAGGATGCTCGGGTTTTTGGGATATATTGAAATCCCGATGCGACCGAGCTTCCCGGCCGGCAGCCCGCCGGCCAGTCTAGTCCAGGTCTTGCCTGCGTCGATGGACTTGTAAATTGCACTTTCGGGGCCCGATTCCGTAAAATTCCAAGGAACACGCTGCTTGTCGTAAGTCGCAGCATAAATGATGTTTGGGTCGGCCGGATTGATGGCCACTTCGACGACGCCTACCTTGTCGTTGATATAGAGAGATTTTTCCCAGGTTTTACCGCCGTCCTCGGTTTTGAACAGGCCTCGCTCCTCATTAAAGGAGAAGTGGAAGCCGACCGCCGCGACATACACGATATCGGGATTCTTAGGATGGATGGCGATCCGTCCGATATGGCCTGAATTGCGAAGGCCCGTGTTCTTCCAGGTTTTGCCGCCGTCCATTGACTTGTAAACGCCGTCGCCCATGAGCAACAGGCGTCCCGAGGCCGGTTCGCCCGTGCCGACCCAGAGAACGTCGGGGTTGGAGGGCGCAATGGCTATATCGCCGATAGCGATCGTCGCTTCGTTCTGGAAGAGCGGCTCGAAGGTCGTGCCGTTGTTGACCGTCTTCCAGACCCCGCCCGAGGCGGCGGCCACATAGAAAGTCCAGCGCTTGCCGGAGGGAATCTCGATATCCAGGATGCGGCCGCACTGCCTCGCCGGCCCCAGCTCGCGGTATTGGAAGAACTTCAGGAAATCTTCGTTGAAGACCTCCTGGCCGGCGGCCAAGGCGAAAAACCCGGACCCCCATAGTATGAATAAAAGCGCCAGCAAGATTCTTTTTGGATGATTCATCCTTCCTCCTTCACATAACCGGCTTCCCGCGCTTAAAACAGTAACCATCACCTATGAGCATGCCCATGGTGTGCCGCTCAAAAATCATAAGCTCATACGCAATGCCACCCATGAACCATGAATCGGACCACTTTTGTTATCGTTCTGAGAACTGCTCTTCGATGGAAATCGCCTCGAGCCCTCCCAATAGGCGCGCTCCGTCTTTCGTGACGACCATGCAGTCCTCGGTGCGCACTCCGAATTCGCCGTAAATATAGATGCCCGGCTCATTGGAGAAGGTCATGCCCGGCTCCAGCTTGAGCTTATTGCCCAGGACGAGGTAGGGATACTCATGGCCTTCCATACCGATGCCGTGGCCCAGACGGTGAGTGAAATACTTGTAGCCCGGGCCGAAGCCGGCGTTCTCGATCACCTTGCGGGCGGCCTTATCAACCTCCTCACAGGCGACGCCGGGGCGGCAAGCCTTCAGGGCCGCAGTCTGGGCCTTTTTGACGGCGTTCCAGACTTTGCGCTGCCGGTCGGAGGGCTTGCCGAAGACCACGGTTCGGGTGATATCCGCGCTGAAGCCCTCGATGCTGCAACCGCCGTCGACCAGGACATTATCGCCCTTTTGGAGGTTTCTCACCGTGCGCGTGCCATGCGGGAAAGCGGTATTTGGGCCGAATGAGCCGCCACCCCCACCGGATACGCCCATCTTGACGTGGGCTTCCCGGATTGCGGCGCCCAGCTCACCCGTGGTCATGCCTTCCCGGAGCGTCTTGAAGCCTTCCCGGTAGGCCAATTTAGTGATCTTGTTCGCGAGGTCCATAAAGGCGATTTCCTTCTCTGTCTTAACGCCTCGGCAACCTTCCGAAACGACCGCGCCGTCGACGACGTCGAGTCCGGGGACGTCGCGCCGGATGGCGTATAATACAAAGGTTCGGCTTGACGGCTCGATGCCCAGCCTGCCGGTCGTGAACCCCGCGTCCTTCATGACGGCGCCGATGAGCTTGAAGGGGCTCTCGTCTTCTTCCCAGGTCCGGACTTCCTGATCGGCCGGGATGCTCTCCCGGGCGCGCTCCAGCTCGAAGCGGGAGCAGACCCAGACGGGTGGTTTCTTCTGCGTCAGGACCGCGCCGAAGGTCCGCTCGCTCCGGCTCCAATTGATGTTGGCGAAATACCTCATGGTAGGACTGCCTTCCATGAAAAAGCCGTCGATTTTGTTCTCGACCATGAGTCGGCGGGCTTTCTCCAAGCGGGCCGCGTAATCCTCGGGCGTCAGGGGCTTTACTCCCTGGACCATATTTTGGAGCTGGGTTTGGGCGGCCTGCGAAGGCTTCGCCGGCATCCTGTTCACGAATCCGACCGAGGCGGCGGAAACGCCCCCGATCCACAAAAAGTCTCGGCGAGAAATCATCTTGTGCCTCCTTTCTGTCATGAAATTGATTCCATATTACTCCTCTTCTCCTGCCGGTGATTACGGACAGAAAAATCGGAAGAAAATAAAAAGGGATGTGCGTGGGGACGATTCTTTTTGCTCAAGGTTTCAGGGAAATCAGATATATCATCCGGCTGCGGCGATGTCAACGGAGGGCATGGCCGCCAATGGGTTTTATGAGCACCTTATATCGGTGGCGAAGATCCTTAAGATCAAGGACTTTCAAGAGCGTTACAAGAGCCCGCGAGCCGTCGCCCAGAGGCTCGCGAACATAAAGGACGGACTCAGCTTTGTGAGGCCGACCGTTTCCCAGACGGCGCTAGGAAATCCCTCTCGGGCGGATAAATACGGACTTTTTCGACGGTCGCCAAGCCGGCCCCGGCTGTTTGGCCCGGAAGATTCCCATTTTCTGCGAATCGGACTACAATAACGATATTCTCTTGAAAGAAACGGTTTTCCCTCTGGAGGCATCATGACACTCAAGAAGAAACTGACCTTGGGCTTGGGATTCTTGTTCCTCATAATCTTTGTTTTAGTGATTTTCTATTCCTATTACATCGGCAAGCTCTCGCACGACGCCGAGAACATCCTGAAAGATAACTACAAATCCCTCATCTTCTCCAAGAACATGATCTCAGCCCTCGAAGATATGCGGACGACCATCAGCAACATCGTCTTCAATCAGACCGATAATAAAGAGACTTCCGACTACTACTTGAAGCTCTTTGAAGCCGGCAGGACCGAATTCGAAAACAACCTCAAGTCCGAAAACAGCAACATCACCGAGATCCATGAAAGGGAATATGTGGCCACGATCAACCAGGGTTATGTTTTGTACTCAAGCCTCTGCCTTCGGATCGTCAAGGGGGAGGGCGGCCGCGCCCTTTATTTCGACGAATACCAGCCGGCCTTTGAAAAGCTCAGGCACGCCATCAACAACATCAATGATATCAACATGCAGGCGGTCGAGAGGAAAAGCCAGATAACGAAGCATGATTCGGCCAGGATCATCGACCTAATGGCCGTTATTGGGATTTTTTGTTTGATCCTGGCGTTCGTCTATTTTTGGTACTTCCCGTTTTACATCTCCAGCTCGATCGCCTATCTGTCGGGCAGGATGAAGGCGCTCCTGAAGAAATCCGATATTGTCCTCGATATCAGGACGAACGATGAGACCTTTATTATTTTGCAGGGCATCAACCTGCTGCAGAATAAGCTGGACGTGAAAGACAATAAAGAAGCGTCAGAGATCGAGGGTTGAGGTTTTTGGGTCGGGGTCGGACCGGGGGTTCTTTATGATATTCAATCACATAGATCGAGTCATGGCCATGCCCGTAACCGACCTTGCCCTCGGGCTCCAGGATCGACAACCCCTCTTGGAAACCCTCAGGCCCGGAGCGGTGATCGCCAGGGCGAACGAGGCGAAAAGAAGCACGGTGACGGTCTTCACGCAGGAACGCATTTTCCCCTCCACTCGAGATAATAAGAATCTCCTTTTCCGGATAATAAGAATCTTCTTTTCCGTTGGGCTGGCTGAATGACCGTTCAGTCGCCGATTTTACCTCACTCCGTTGTTAGGGATAATAAATCGCAGTGTCGTCGGATGTCAACTTGAGCTCAAAATAGCAGAAGGCGGGCCAGGGAACCGCGGGCAAGCTCAAAAGCTCCCGAAATCGCCCGGACCTTACCTCCAGGGTAAAGAAAGAATCATGAAAAATACTCACCGTGTCCCATGATAGAGTTCGCTACGGCCTGCGGGACAGTGGCCGGACGTTCGTGGCCTAAGAGAAGTTCCGCGGCCCCGCGCTCAAGTACGACAACCTCTGGGTGGCCGACCGAAAGAGTTGATCTCCACAAAAAGCCTGACCCCATAGCCTGAGATACCCGGGCCTTGTCTAATCGCCCCTCCTAGCGTAGGATAGGTGCTCGAGTCAGGAACGTGACATATCTTCGTTCAAGGAGAACTCCCATGGAGCGAAATATCCGGACTCTGCTAGGGGCCTTCATTATCTCGGGGTTGTTCTGCGCTTTCATTGCGGCGCCGGCGGCCGCGGCCGCTTCTGCGGGCGTCGACACGGCCAAGCGCGTCCCAACGATCGAGGACCTGATGGCCCTGAAGTCCGTGGGCGGAGCGCGCATCTCCCCCGACGGGACGCGTGTCGCCTACACGGTCACAGAGACCGATATGGAACAGGACGCCTACGTCACCCAAATCTGGCTGGCCGACGTCGCCACGGGGAAGTCGATCCAGCTCACTCGCGGCAAGAAGTCCTCCTCCGGCCCGGCCTGGTCGCCCGACGGCCGCTGGCTGGCGTTCACATCAAGCCGCGCCGAAGACAAGTCCCAGCTCTTCGTCATCAGCCCCGACGGAGGCGAAGCTGTCCAGATGTCCAAGTCCGAGACTGGAGTCGGCGGATACGTCTGGTCCCCCGACGGCAGGACAATCGCCTTCACCGCGGCCGACCCGGTCTCTAAGGAGTCCAAGGCCCGCAAGGACTATTACGATGACTACGACGTCGTCCGCCGCGAATACACTCATTCCCATCTTTGGACGATCGACGTGGCCGAAGCCCTGAGCGCGCCCCAACCGGGCCGACGCCGGACGAGCGGAAAGGCGTTCACCGTCAGCAGCTTCGACTGGTCGCCCGACGGGACGAAGATCGCCTTCAGCGCCACGACGAACCCCGACCTCATCAACGGCGGGACCTCGGACGTCTATGTCCTCGACATGGCCGGAGACAAGGTCAGGAAGGTCGTCGACCAGCCCGGCCCGGACTCCTCCCCTCTTTGGTCGCCCGACGGCCGCTCGATCCTCTTTTCGAGCGCCGGGGGGCGGCCCGATTACTTCGCCCGGAACATCGGCCTGGCCCTCGTCCCGGCCGAAGGAGGCGCCGTCCGGCCGCTGACCGGGGCCTTTGACGAGAACGCGGGCGCCGTCGTCTGGAACACGGACGGAATTTATTTTTCCGCCATGCAAAAAACCGCCGCGCATCTCTACCGGCTCGACCCCGCGTCGCTCCAAATCGCCCGGCTGAGCGCCCCGGACGACGCCATCGTCTCGGGCTTCAGCTTTTCCAAGGACTGTAAGCTCATGGCCTTCACGGCGTCCTCGCCCACGGCCCTTCCCGAGATCTGCGTTTCGGAGTTCCCCTTCAAGCCCCGCGCCCTGACCCGGATGACCGACCAGGTCGGGGGGTTCGTCCTCGGGACACGCGAGGTCATCGCCTGGAAGAGCAAGGACGGGACAGAGATCGAGGGCGTCCTCATCAAGCCGGCCGATTTCGACCCCGCAAAAAAATACGCGCTGCTCTGCGTCATCCACGGCGGGCCGACGGGCGTCGACCGGCCGGCGCTCCTCTCCGGCGACTCGCGCACCTACCCCTCGGACATCTGGGCCGCCCGCGGCGCGCTCATCCTCAAGGTCAACTACCGTGGCAGCGCGGGCTACGGGGCGAAGTTCCGCATCCTCAATTACAGGAACCTCGGCGTCGGCGACGCCTGGGACGTCCTGTCGGGTGTCGAGCACCTGGTCAAGAAGGGTTGGGCCGACCCGGCCCGGGTCGGCTGCATGGGCTGGAGCCAGGGTGGTTACATATCGGCATTCCTGACGACCTCGACGCGGACGTTCAAGGCCATCTCGGTCGGGGCCGGGATCTCGAACTGGGCCACCTACTACTACAACACCGATATCACACCGTTCACCATCAACTACTTGGGCGACGATCCGGCCGATGACCCGGCCATCTACGCCAAGACCTCGCCCATGACTTACATCAAGATGGCGGCGACGCCGACCCTCATCCAGCACGGCGAGTTCGACAAGCGCGTGCCTATTCCGAACGCCTACGAGCTGCGCCAGGGGCTCGAGGACCGGGGCGTCCCGGTCGAGATGGTCGTCTACAAGGGCTACGGGCACGGCATCACCAAGCCCAAGTCCATGCGGGCGGCGATGGAGCACAACCTGGCCTGGTTCAACCACTACATCTTCGGCGACCCCAAGCCGGACCTGACCGTGCTGCCCATCCCGGCGAAAACGGAAAAAAAGGAGGGAGCCAAGTGAGATGCAAGGTCTGCGGCGGGACGACCCCTCCCTCTGCCACTTCAAGATGGCCGACATCCGCATCTCCTGCTTTGAGGGCATGAGTGCCGAGGAACGGGCCAAGGCCGCCCTGGTTGGGGATTCTGATCCGCATACTTTACATGAGGAGCAGGGGCGAAAAGGAAAAGCTGCGCTCCATAGGTCACCAGGTCAAGCAGAAGCCCTGAGCGCAGGGTGACTAGATCTTGATGACGATCATCCTCCGGTAGAGCCAGTAGCACATCGACCAGAGGAGGGTCCAGGCAGCCAGGCTAGTGAAAATCTCTGCCGGGAACGCCCCCGTCAAGCCGAATAATCCCATCGTGAACGGATGGACCAGTCTGAGGACCCACGATGTCCCGCCGCTTTCCGTGAACAGGTAGATGAACAGGGAATTCATGCCGACGATGTTGAGAAAAACGGCCCATTTCCTGAGCCTCCGGACATCGATCAGCCAATAGGAGAGGGCGAGGGCCAGGAGGCAGAAGCCGCCTCTGGCGACGACGAACGAGCTCGTGCAAATGCGCTTGATCATAGGCGACACCGCCGTCAGCGCGAAGCCGGCAGTGACGCCGGCTGCCCCGAGCGCGGCCAGCACGCTAATCTTCCGTCCCGGCGGGCGGCCGCTCATGAGGCATCGGCCGGCCAGGACTCCCCAGATCGTGTGGGCCGCCGTCGGGATGGCGTTGAACGCCACCCAGTGGCCCGATGAGAGCTCGCCCGAGATGAGCATGTCGACCCACGAGCCGAAGTTGTGGTCCGGGACGAAGGGCTGGTTGTATCCCGGGACTCCGAAGACGCGGTAGATGACCTCGGTGAGGATGATGAAGGCGAAGCTCCAGGCGATCTGAGTCCGCGGCCGCCGCCTCATCAGGAAATAGGCAATTGGATAGGTCACTCCGAGCTGGGCCAGGACGTTCTGGAAACGGAAGGTGATGCGGCCGGGCCCGATGCAGTATAGCGCCCAACCGAGGAGGAGCAGGACGATTGACCGGATGACGGCGTGCCGGGTAATGCGGGACCGGCTTTCGCCGCGTTGTTCGCGTTTGGCTACCGAAAAGGCCAGGGCGACGCCGACGATGAACATGAAAAATGGCTGGACAAGGTCCCAGAAACGCAGGCCGGCCCAGGGGTGATGATCGAGCTGGGTCCCGATCGCGTGGAGGAGCGTGCCGGCCAGCGCGGGGTCGCGAAGGTGTTCGTAGAGGCCGGTACTCTCCCCGATAAGGAGGAACATCGTCAGGCCGCGGAAGAAGTCGAGGGAGAGAAAACGGTCTTTGACAGAGAACATGTCGGCGGGCGGAGCGGTCGGCGGTTGATCGGCTATGTGCTACCTCCTGACGTTCCGGGGGACCTCGAGGTCGACGTCGTAATAGAGAGCGGTCATCGGCTTACCGGTGCGCCGTCTTCGCGCTCCCCATCGACCTCGATGGACTTGACGGGCCAGGGCCTCGTCCAAGGGTGGCCGAAGACGCCCCCCAGACGAGATACACTTCTTTTCGGCCGGCGTTGACCTTCCAGAAGCGGTCGTCTGGTCGCAGGGATAATAAGAATCTCCTTTTCCGCTGGGCTGGCTGAATGACCGTTCAGGCGCCGATTTTGCCTCACTCCGTTGTTGGGGATGATAAATCGCAGCGTGAACGGATGTCAAGTTGATGAGCTCAAAATAGCAGAAGGCGGGCCAAGGAGCCGCGGGCAAGCTCAAAAGCGCCTGAAATCGCCCGGACCTCTCATCCAGGGTAAAGAAAGAATCAGGAAAAATACTCACCGCAAACTTCAGCGGCCATCAGAACTTCCTGGTATGCGATCCGCGGCGGAGGAGGCTTGTCAGCGACAAACGTAAGCTTCAGCAGGAGAAGCTCAGCGGGCATCGCGCCGGGCCGGGTCGACGTTGAATCCCGAAAACCTCAGGGCGACTTACAGGGTCGAAGTCGAGGTCATCGATGTCGGGGAGACGGCGGTCATTTTTTTTCTGAAGTTTTTTGAGTTGATTCTTTCCCGTCTCGATCGATTTTTTGATGTCGGCATTATCGGGATCAAAGACCAACAGGCTTTCCCAGATCGAGATGGCCTCGGCCAGTTTGCCTTTCCTGTATTGCTCCATGCCTTTCTGGCTGAGGCTCTTCCGGCTTTTGTCGAGGCCGGCCTTCAGAATGTCCCGGCCGAAGGACAGTTGTTTCTCGAAGGATTTGAAATCAGAAAAGTCGTTCACGAGAGCATAATAGGCCTTGCCGGCCAACGCAAAACCCTTCCCGGCGAGCGAGTTTTCGCCGACAGCCTTGATCTCTTCGATGATCTTAAGGAATTTGGCCGTAAAAGCCGGGTCGCCGGGATATTCTTTGAGCGCGGTCTTATAGGCGTCCAGCGCCTTCTGAAAGTCGCCGGTCGGCAGGGCTTGTCTCGCCTGTTTTTCGCATATCGCCATCCGGCCGTTCTTGATCTGGGACCTCAGGGATACTTCGCTGAAGGAAAGCTGCAGATCGAAGCTTTTAAAATCCGAGAAATTCTCCAGCAGGACTCGATGGATTTTTTCAGCCAGGCCGAGGTTTCCCTTCTCCAGGGCTGAATCGGCCGACCGCTTGATCTCTTCAACGGCCGCGGCGTAACCGGCCGCCAGGCTCTTGTCGCGGGGAAATTTTTGCGACGCGGCTTTGTAGGAATCGAGGGCCTCCTGGAAGTCTCCGGACTCAACCTGCACACTTGACCCGGCGATCGTTTGCTGCACGGCGGCTTGATTCGAGCGGGCGCACGAATAAGAGATTAACGCGATCGCTAAGAGCGGCGGAATGACGGACTTGGTGTGAAGTGTCGGCATGTTCCTATCCCTGGCCGCCGGTATTCGGGACGCTCCGGCCGGACCTTTCGATCATCTTGAGAAAACTCTGAACCAGGTCAGGATTGAACTGTTTTCCCGAGAGCTCGCGGATTTGGTCCAGCGCTTGGCCTTCTGTCAGCGCTCCCCGGTAGGGCCTGTCCGAGGTCATGGCATCGAAAGCATCCGCCAGGGAGATGATGGAAGCCGGAAGCGGGATTTTATCCCCGCTTAACCCGTCCGGATACCCCGAGCCGTCATGCCATTCATGATGATGCCTGACCGCGGGAATGAACTTGTGGAGGGAAGGCGCTTTGTTGAGGATTTCCGTGCCGTATTCGGTGTGCCGCATCATTTCTTGGCGCTCGGGAAGATCCAGCGCGCCACTCTTGTGCAAAATGGCATCCGGGATCCTGATCTTGCCGACATCATGGAAGAGGCAGGCAATCTCCAACTCTTCCAGCTCCTCTTTGCCGAGGCCGATTTCCCCGGCAAGCTGTAAGGACAACTGAGCGACCCGGGTCGAATGGCCCAGCGTATAACTGTCTCTGGCGTCGATGGCGGCGGCCAGGACCTTGACGGTCGCGATGTAAGATTTTTCAAGGTCCTGGGCGTATCGGCCGAGACTTTCGCGCTGGATCGTGATCAATTCCGTCATCTCGTTAAACCGTTCGGTCAATCGCCCGAGCTCGTCTTGAGCATAGACGCGCAGCGGCTTGCTTCTTTTTCCTTTCTTGAGTTCCTCGACGCCAGAGGAGAGTTCTTTGATGGGCCTCGTCAGGAGCGATGAGAGTGAAACGCTGCTGATCACGCCGAGGGCGAGGACGACGGCGACGACCGGAATCATTCTTTTTTGAGTCCGGGCCTGGGCCTCCGCCAGGACGGACTTATTGATGCTGAGGACGACCGAACCTAGAGGCTTGCCCATGAAGACGATGGGCGAGGTCACTTCATAAGAGTCGGCCGGAGGGCCCGAGATTTCCCTGACGCGGATTCCGTCCGGGTCCGCTCGCAACACGCGGCCCTCAGCCGGCGCCAATTTCCCTCCGGCTTTATTAATATCGCTATGGACGATGACTTCGCCCTGGACGTCGAGGATGGCGGCAACCTCTATGTCCCTGTTGGAATCCTTCGTCTTGAATACGATGCTGTCGAGACCGAGCTTATCCTGGGAGAGAAGGCTGTATCCGGCGGCGGAGGCGATGCTCCGGCTTAAGGCTTCGGCTCGTTTGATGATCTCGTTCCGGACGGTCTGGTTCATGATCCGTGAAGTGATGAGGTAGAAGGCCAGTGTGGTGGCACTGAGTAACAGAAGAACAGCGATAGAAGCCTTCGTCCTGAGGTTCCTGAAGGATAGGCGCATTCTATTCCCCATAATGATCCGAAACGCCGGGCCAAGAGGATCTTACTATGCGTCCAAAGACCGTGTCAATCGAATGGATTAACAGGGGTTCCTCCGCATTTTCGCAAGGGTGAAAAACGGGGTCCTGTCACGGCCAAGCCCATAACACCCTCGCTCGAGACCATAACGCCCGCAGCCAGGAGCTTCGGGCGCTGCGGGCACGGCCGCGCCAAGGGCCCGCGGCTAGGGCATGCCCCGTACGAAAACAATACTCAGGAGATCGAAGAACACCCAAGGATAAGAGGATAATAAGAATATCCTTTTCCGCTGGGCCGGCTGAATGACCGTTCAGGCGCCGATTTTGCCTCACTCCGTTGTTAGGGATAATAAATCGCAGCGTGATCAGATGTCAGGTTGAGCTCAACATAACAGAAGGCGGGCCAGGGAGCCGCGGGCAAGCCCAAAAGCGCCTGAAATCGCCCGGACCTCTCCTCCAGGGCAAAGAAAGAATAATGAATTCGTCAAGCAGGGCCTTTTCAAATTGCCCTATGACTCCTCCCGCATCCGCCGCGAGCTTGCGGCCGGGCTTCATTATTTCGACGGCGCGACCAAAACGTGGGTTTCCCGCCCGGCCTATGCCAACTCCTGGTAAGATCCCGACGGCCGATCAAGAATCGGATTTCGAGTCTAAAAACCATTCTCACCCGGTCTAAGATACGCTCTTCAAGAACGACATAACCCAAAATTGCCATTAGAAGTTTTTAAGAGGCAAGCTTTTCGATTTAAAAGTCTTTAAAGCGGTCGATGAACCTCTTTTAGTCAAAAAGGAACCGATGTTTTTTTGCTCCTAACCCCCAGTCCGCCGTTTTGGCGTTTTTGGCCGGGCCTTCCCTGTTGTTTCGGATGAGAATGAAGAATCTTAGAAAAGGAGAGAACCGGTTGTTAAGGGAAAGCGGATATCCGACGACGCATCTGAAGTAAGAGCATGTACTTCTCCCAGGTCGTGGCCAAGCGAAGGATGAGACATCGGCCGTGCCGAACCAATCGGCCGGCGACCTGGATGAGCTGCCAGCGGAGCGTCGCGATCGTCTTGGGCCGCCACTCCGCATCCAAGAACAAAAGCTTCTGGGCTTGGGTCAGGTTATAAGCGAGGACCCCGATGGCAAACCACAGGCCGTTGGCCCGGAAGTCGCCGCTCGTCATCTGCTCCATCCCGAACCCGATCTTCAGCTCCTTGATGCAGTTCT
>Ga0315288_10000249_pt1 | contig 66170 bp, 80 predicted proteins | sample YL17G11_20_MG_FD_203454 | JGI IMG/M metagenome (GOLD analysis project Ga0315288, IMG submission 203454) | Sediment microbial communities from Yellowstone Lake, YNP, Wyoming, USA - YL17G11_20 | ecosystem: Environmental > Aquatic > Freshwater > Lake > Sediment | place: USA: Wyoming | collected...
GGGGATGACGTGAACCTGACGGTGGAGTTGATCGTGCCGGTGGCGCTGGAGCAGGGCTCCAAGTTCGCCATCCGCGAAGGCGGCCTGACCGTCGGCGCGGGCGTCGTCACCAAGATCATCGCATAGGTGCGGCATGGCCAAACAGAAGATCCGCATCCGTTTGAAGGCCTACGATCATCGGGTTCTAGACCAATCCGCGAAACGCATTGTGGAGACAGCCGAACGCTCCGGCGCCCAGGTCGTGGGGCCTGTGCCCTTGCCAACCAAGCTGGAACGCTTTACAATACGTCGTTCGGCGTTCATAGACAAGGACTCCCACGAGCACTTTGAGATCCGAACGCACAATCGTCTGATCGATGTTCTCGATCCGGATTCAAAGACGATTGATATGTTGATGCGGCTTAACCTGCCGGCGGGCGTCGATATCGAGATAAAGATCTGAGGCTCACGACGCCCGGAACAAATTCGGGCCACACGGGTCGCAGGCGCAAGAGCGGCCGTAGCGGGATGACAAGACACTGGGCGTCCCGCCCCGCCGTTTGACTGCGCTTGCGGGAGATGATGCAGACGTAGCCCCGTCTGACAGTCTCGCAATAAGAGTTGAAGGAGAAAAACCGACCATGTTGAAAGGGCTGATTGGCAAGAAGATCGGCATGACCCAGATCTTCGATGAAGCAGGTGTTGCCTTTCCGGTGACACTCATCGAAGCTGGGCCATGTTACGTTACACAGATACGCACGCCCGAGAAAGAGGGGTACACGGCCGTGCAGCTGGGCTTCTGCGAAATACACTCCAAGCGGCTGAGCGGCGGCGAGCTCGGCCATCTTACGGCCCATAAGATCCCGGCACTCCGGTTCCTTCGGGAGTTTCGGGCCAAGTCGCCGGATGTCACCGTCGGTGACAAGCTCACTGTTGAGGCCTTCGCTGTAGGCGAGCGCGTCGATGTGATGGGTGTCAGCAAGGGCAAGGGTTTCGCCGGCGTCGTGAAGCGTCATCACTTCCATGGCATGGATGCCACGCACGGGACCTCAGATCGCAATCGCGCTCCCGGATCGAATTCCTCCGGCACCACGCCGGGACGTGTCTACCGCGGCTCGCGACGCCCCGGACACATGGGTACGGATCGGATAACGGCCCAGAACCTCAAGGTGGTCCTTGTGGATACTGCCCGCAACCTGATCGGCCTGAACGGATCCGTGCCCGGCGGTAGGGGCAGCGTTGTGGTTCTCAAAGAGACGCGCAAGCAGTAGTTGCTGGAGAAGTGGGGACGATAACGATGAAAGTCGACGTACTTAACATGCAGGGCGAGAAGGTCAAGCAGGTTGATCTGCCTGCGGGCATCTTCGAGGCCAAAGTGAACGCGGACCTGATGCACCAGGCCTTCCAGCGCCAGATGGCCAATGCTCGCCTGGGTACGCATCAGACGAAAGTGCGCGGCGAGGTGGCTGGGGGAGGGCGCAAGCCGTGGAAACAGAAGGGAACCGGGCGTGCCCGCCAGGGTTCCACCATCGCTGCCCAGTGGGTCGGGGGTGGCCGCATTCACACTCCGCATCCGCGCAAGTACACGCAGGCCATGCCGCGCAAGATGCGCCAGGCTGCGCTCCGTAGCGCGCTTTCGGCGAAGGCAGCCGCCTCTGGGATCATCGTCGTGGATGAATTCAAGCTCGAGAAGATCAAGACCAACGCCATCGCCGGGGCGCTGAATGCCTTGGTGGGCGCAGCCAGTGCGCTGGTGCTGATGTCATCCAAGGATGACGCTTATGACCGGGCGACTCGGGCTGGCAACAATATCCCCGACGCCAAGATCCTACTTGCGTCGTACCTCAACATCCGCGACCTGCTGTCATACGACAAGGTCGTGCTGCCACTCAAGTCGCTCGACGTCCTGACGGCACACCTGGGCAAGGAGTAGAGGATGATAGGCATTCATGAAGTGCTCCGACGGCCCTTGGTGACGGAGAAGACCAGCTACCAGTCCGGCAAGCACGGCCAGTACTCTTTCGAGGTGGCGAAGCGCGCGACGCGCACGATGGTCAAAGATGCGATTGAGACCATCTTCGATGTGGAAGTCGTCAAGGTGAATATCCTGAACGCTCCGGCCAAGCGCGGACGTCGGGCACGATCACGCCGACTGCTCGTTCGCAAGCCCGGGTTCAAGAAGGCGATAGTGACCCTGGCCGAGGGTCAGACCCTTGAGATCTTTGAGGGGGTGAAGTAATGGCAGTCAAGAAGTACAAGCCCACGACCCCTGGTCAGCGTGGCATGACCAGCTACACTTTCGAAGAGATCACTCGCTCCAAGCCGGAGCGTTCACTCACCGTCCCGCGGCGTCGGCACGGAGGCCGCAACGCGTACGGGAGGGTCACCGTGAGGCACCGCGGCGGCGGACACCGGCGCCAGATCCGTATTCTCGACTATCGGCGCGAGAAGCACGGGATCACCGCGGTCGTGGCTTCGGTTGAGTACGATCCGAATCGCACGGCGCGCGTGGCCCTGCTGCAGTACGCCGATGGAGAAAAGCGCTACATCCTCGCACCCGTCGATCTCAAGGTCGGGGACACGCTCATGTCGGGGCCGAATGCAGAGATCCGGGCCGGCAATTGCCTGCCCATCGCGAGTATTCCGGTCGGAACTCTCATTCATAACATCGAGCTCAAGTCCGGCCGTGGCGGCCAGATCGTGAGGGCAGCCGGTGGATCAGCCCAGCTCCTGGGCAAAGAAGGCGACTTCGCACAGGTGCGTTTGCCCAGCGGCGAGGTGCGGCTTGTCCATCAGGTCTGCTACGCCACGATCGGAACCATCGGCAATCTTGACCACAGCAACGTTAAGCTGGGCAAGGCCGGCCGCAATCGCCACAAGGGGATCAGGCCCACTGTCAGGGGATCTGCCATGTCGCCTCGCGATCATCCGCATGGCGGCGGTGAGGGGCGGCAGCCGATTGGCTTGCCGGGACCGAAGAGTCCCTGGGGCAAGCCCACCCTAGGCTATAAGACTCGGCGCAACAAGAAGAGCGATCAATACATCGTGCGGCGGCGCAGCAGGTAGAGCCGGGTTGACGTGTGAGATACCGAGGTAGAGATGTCCCGTTCCCTTAAGAAAGGCCCGTACGTGGAACCCAGGCTGCTCCAGCGTGTGGAGGCCATGAACCAGAAGGGCGACAAGAAAGTGATTCGCACATGGAGCCGAGCCAGCGTGATCTTCCCGCAGATGGTGGGACACACAATCGCGGTACACGACGGTCGCCGGCACGTTCCGATCTACATCACCGAGAACATGGTCGGGCATCGGTTGGGTGAATTTGCGCCGACGCGCACTTTCCGGGGCCATCAGACGGCTGAAAAAGCCGCCGCGGCTCCTGTGGCCGCACCGGCGGAGGCGAAGCCATGAGCCAGGATATCCGCGCCGAGCTCACCTTCCTACCGCAGTCGGCGCAGAAGGTTCGCCTGGTCCTGGACACCGTCCGTGGCCTCAACGCCAACCAGGCGCTCGAGCGCCTGCGATTCGCCAACAAGCGTGCCGGTGAGCCAGTGATGAAGTTGCTGAGATCGGCGGTGGCGAACGCAGAGGAGAATTTCGGCGTGAGCCGCGACAATCTGTACGTCGCCCAGATCTTCGCCAACGAGGCGCCGACTCGAAAATGGCGGCGTTTTGGCGCGCGCGGTCGATTCAAGCCGATCCTGCGCCGTCAATCACACCTGACCGTGGTTCTGCGCGAGCGCGGATCGTAGGAAAGGACTGAAGGCATTATGGGTCGCAAAGTACATCCAATCGGCATGCGCTTGGGCATCAACCAGCCATGGCAAGGCCGCTGGTTCGCAGAAGGCAAGACGTACCGTGAGCAGCTCCATCAAGACTTCGCCATTCGCAATCTTCTGATTGGCGGAACCTCCAAGGGCGGCGCCGCGGTCAATTCCCGCGCCAATGAATTGCGCAGGGAGTTGCCCGAAATGGTGCTGAACGGAAAAGCAGGCGTGTCGCGTGTGGACATTGAGAGGTTTCCTGGCAAGGTCCGCATAGCCATTCACACAGCCAAGCCGGGAATCCTCATCGGCCGCAAGGGCGAGGGCGTTAAGAAGATCCGCGCGGCCCTCGAATCGCTCGTTGGCAAGAAGATTGATCTGGACGTGAAGGAGATCAGCTCGCCGGATACCGACGCTACCCTCGTCGCCCGCAACGTCGCCGACCAACTTGAGCGCCGCATCGCATATCGTCGTGCGATGAAGCGTGCCATCCAGCAAGCCATGCGGCAGGGCGCCCAGGGCATCAAGATCATGGTGGGAGGCCGGTTGGGCGGTGCCGAGATGTCCCGCGACGTGTCGCTGCGCGACGGTCGCGTGCCGCTGCAGACACTGCGAGCGAACATCGACTTCGCCCGCACGGAGGCCAGGACCACATTCGGCCAGATCGGTGTGAAGGTGTGGATCTATCGAGGTGAAGTTGCGCCCGAGGTCGAAGAGAAGACCGAGAGCACAGAAGGGGTGTACGTAAGCCAGTAGGCGGCGGATTCTGCGCAGGCATGCCCTCTGCGTCCTGCACCGCACGGTCCACTCACCAGGGTAAGGTCCTTACTATGTTGATGCCAAAACGTGTCAAATGGCGCAAGCAAATGCGCGGTCGCATGCGAGGCAAGGCCCTCCGCGGCGCCGACGTCTCCTTCGGCGAGTTCGGATTGATGGCCCTTGAGCCCGGCTGGATCACAGCGCGGCAGATCGAGGCCGCCCGCCGAGTGATCGTCCGTGAGATGAAACGCCGCGGAAAGGTCTGGATTCGCATTTTCCCTGCCAAGCCATATACCCATCGTCCCCCCGAGACCCGCATGGGCTCCGGGAAGGGAGACGTGGAGTACTACGTCGCGGTTGTTCGGCCCGGGCGGATCATGTTCGAGGTCGGCGGCCTTCCCGCAGAGCAGGCTCTCGCGGCCCTTCGTGGTGCGCAGTACAAGTTCCCCATCAAGACCAAGGTCGTGAGCGGGCGTCGCCACGCGGGAGAGTGAGGCCATGAAGAGCAAGGAAGTCCGCGAGATGCAGGTTGAACAGATCCGAACGAAGCTCAGCGACGCGCGCGAAGAGCTGTTGAAACTCCGCTTTCAGCAGGTGACTGGCCAGCTGACGGATACGAGCCGTCTGCGCATTTTGCGCCGTGAGATCGCTCGCATGGAGACCATCCTGGGTGAGGGCCTGCGCGCGTCGGTCAAGGAAGGCAAAGCATGAACAAGCGTCGCCGCATGGTGGGCAAGGTCACCAGCAACAAAATGATGAAGACGGTGGTCGTGGAGATCGTGCGCAAGTTCAGGCACCCGCTGTATCAGAAGGTCGTATACTCCAGCAACCGCGTCAAGGCACACGACGAGCACAGCTGCCAGATCGGCGACCAGGTGCGGATCGTTGAGTCGCGCCCACTGTCGCGTGACAAGCGCTGGGTGGTTGAGGCCGTTCTTCGGCGTGAGATTCGGACGGCCGATTCCGGCGTCGATGCGGTGGCCTCCGCCGATCTTCCGGTGGAGCAAGAGGCAGCCGCCGCCGCCGAGGAGACGGCCTCATGATTCAGCACGAATCGCGCCTGAAGGTCGCTGACAACAGCGGCGCCCGCGAGCTCCTCGTCATTCACGTTCTTGGCGGCTCGACCCGCAGGTATGGGCGTATCGGCGATGTGGTGGTTGCCACGGTGAAGTCCGCCGCCCCACAAAGCGCCGTCAAAAAGGGGGAAATCGTGCACGCAGTCCTTGTGCGCCTGACGAAGGAATGGCGCCGCGAGGATGGCTCATATATCCGTTTTGATGACAATGCGGCTGTGATCCTGGAGCCAGACACGCAGAATCCGCGCGGTACTCGGATCTTTGGACCCGTGGCCCGCGAGCTCCGGGACAAGCAGTACATGAAGATCGTTTCCCTGGCACCGGAAGTGCTGTAGGGACCGGCAGGAGACGGCCCAATGAGAATGAAGATACGCAAAGGCGATACCGTGGAGATCATCAGCGGCCGCCTGGAAGACAAGGGCAAGCGCGGCGAGGTCATCACAGTGATGACCGCGCCGGTGCGCGTCGTGGTGCAGGGCGTCAACATCCGCACCAAGCATCAGCGCCAGATGCAGACGCAGGCCGGGCGCCAGATCAAACCTGGGCGCATCCAGTTTGAAGCGCCCGTCGATATCTCACACGTCATGCTGGTCTGCCCCAAGTGCGGCAAGGCCGCTCGAGTTGGGATCCAGCGGGATGACGCCGGCGCGCATCGCGTGTGCAAGAACTGCGATCAGCTGGTCGACTAGGTGTGGGAGCGGAACCGATGAACATACTGCGCGAACGATACCAGAAGGAGATCGCCCCGGCGCTCATTAAGGCCTTCGACTTCAAGAATGTGATGCAAGTCCCGCGTGTGGAGAAGGTCGTCGTAAATATCGGCGCCGGTGAGGCGCTCGACAATCCCAAGGCACTCGAGGCGGCCGTGGTCGATCTGAGCACGATCGTGGGGCAGAAACCCGTCATGACCAAGGCTCGCAAGAGCATCGCCAATTTCAAGCTCCGTGAAGGCCGCCTTATTGGCACCAAGGTGACCCTGCGCGGTGAGCGCATGTGGGCTTTCTTGGACCGGCTCCTAAACATCGCGCTCCCGCGGGTTCGCGACTTCCGCGGCGTCTCCGCGAATGCCTTTGATGGACGCGGCAATTACACGCTGGGTCTCACAGACCAGCTGGTGTTTCCTGAAGTCGAATACGACAAGATCGACAAGGTGCGCGGCCTCGAGGTCACCATCGTGACCACCGCGCGGACCGATGAACACGCGCGCGCGTTGTTAGAAATGCTTGGGATGCCGTTCGCCAAGAAGGAAGCGTAGAGTATGGCAAAGAAATGCATGCAATACCGTGAGCTCCGCCGGCGCAATGCCGTTCAGGTAAGGAACCGCTGTCAGCGCTGCGGGAGACCGCGGGGCTACATGCGCCGCTTTGGCCTGTGCCGCATTTGCTTCCGCGAGCTGGCGCTCCAGGGCAAGATCCCCGGCGTTGTCAAATCATCCTGGTAGCCGGGAAAGGTGTCTTCATGACCATCAATGATCCGATTTCCGACATGCTGACCCGCGTTCGCAACGCGGTCATGGCTGGCCAGTCACAGGTTGCCATGCCGAGTTCCAAGATCAAGGCGGAGATCGCCAAGATTCTCAAGGACGAGGGTTTTCTCGAGAGCTTCGACGTCGTAGATGGCGAGAATCCCAGCTTCCACACACTGCGACTGAAGATGAAGTATGTGGGCGATCGCCGCGAGCGGCGCCCCGTGCTCAGCGGCATCGTGCGCGTCAGCTCACCCGGACGCCGCATCTACACCAAGAAGACGGAGATCCCGTGGGTGCTCTCCGGGCTGGGGGTGGCGATCCTTTCCACGCCAAAGGGTGTGATGACAGGCGCGCGCGCCCGGCAGCTCGGCGTCGGCGGCGAGATCCTCTGTAAGGTTTGGTAGAAGGCAGGAGGTACTAGTGTCTCGCATTGGACGACTGCCGGTGCAGGTACCGAGCGGCGTGACGGTTGACTTGAGGGGATCCGCGGTCACCATCAAAGGGCCGAAAGGTGAGATGCACCGTACGTTTTCGAACTTGATCGGGATCGCCGTCGAATCCGATCAACTTGTGATTACACGGAGCTCCGACCAGCCCGCCGAGCGTGCTCTGCACGGCACGACGCGCGCCCTCCTTGCCAACATGGTGCGCGGTGTCAGCCAGGGCTTCGAGGTCGTGCTCGAGGTCGAGGGCGTTGGATACCGGGCTGAGTTGGAGGGCAAGAACCTTGCACTCTTTGTCGGATACTCACACCCCGTGAAGATCGAGCCACCTGCCGGCATAGCATTTGCCACCGACCTCAAGACGCGTCAAATCAAGGTCATGGGATTCGACAAGGAACTCGTTGGGCAGATCGCGGCCAATATTCGCAAGGTGCGTCCGCCGGAGCCGTACCACGGAAAAGGCTTGCACTACCTGGGTGAGCGGATTCGGCGGAAGGCCGGCAAAGCTGGAAAGGGAGCAGTCAAGTAATGGCAAAGAAGTCGCGTGCGCAGGCGCGCCTCAAGCGCCACCTGCGCGTTCGAAGCAAGGTGGCTGGCACCGCAGCACGGCCGCGGCTGAACGTGTTCCGGAGCGTGACGGAGATCTACGCCCAGATCATCGACGATGCGGCCGGCCGTACCCTGGTTTCTGCATCCTCGGTCGACAAGGAGCTGCGGTCCAAAGTCAAGGGCCTGAAGAAATCCGAACAGGCCAAGGTCGTGGGCCAGGCTGTGGCGGAGCGCGCCAAGACAAAGGGCATAAAGGCCGTGGTCTTTGATCGCGGAGGATACCAGTACACCGGACGCGTCAAGGCCCTGGCCGATGGCGCTCGTGAAAGTGGCCTGCAGTTCTAGGCCCATCGGAGTCATAAATGGCTGAAAAGAATCGTATGGACCGACAACAGCAATACGAGGGCCAGGATGCCTTCGAGGAGCGCGTCATTGAGATCGCCCGGGTCGCCAAGGTCGTCAAGGGGGGTCGCCGCTTCCGGTTTCGCGTCACCGTCGTGGTCGGCGACAAGCGCGGCACGATCGGCATGGGTACCGGCAAGGCGAACGCCGTCCCGGATGCCATGCGCAAAGCCTCCGAGCGCGCGCGCAAGGGCATGCAGGTTGTGAATCTTTCGGGGACGACCATTCCGCATGAATCCCTGGGTGCGGTCGGCGGGGCGCGCGTCTTCCTGAAGCCTGCTTCTGCCGGAACGGGCGTGATCGCGGGCGGGGGCGTTCGCGCAGTATTGGAGGTGGCAGGGGTGCGCGATATCCTGACCAAGTCCATGGGTTCCGCCAATCTGCTCAACGTGGTCATGGCCACTTTCGCGGCACTGCGAAACCTCCGTTCGGCTCAGCAGGAGGCCTCACGCCGTGGCAAGAGGCCCGAGGAACTCCTCCCGTTCTGGGAGCGGAGGAAGCAGCATGCCTAGCAAAACCACGGGCGGCCGGACTCTGCGCGTGACACTAGTCAAGAGCCCCATTGGCTTCACGAAGGATCAAAAGGCAACCGTGCGCGCGCTTGGGCTTCGACGCATGCACCAGACGGTTGAGCATCACGACACGCCAGCCCTGAGGGGTATGCTCACGAAGATCGTCCATCTCTTGAAGATCGAAGAGTAGGCTGTGATGAAACTGCACGAACTCGTGCCAAATCCTGGTTCAAAGAAGGATCGAAAGCGCGTTGGGCGCGGCATTTCGGCCGGGCAGGGCAAGACTGCCGGCCGCGGGACGAAAGGTCAGGGCTCGAGATCCGGCGAAGGTGGCCGCATCTATCGCCAGGGTGGCAATCTGCCCTTCTATCGACGCTTGCCCTTCATGCGCGGCGAAGGCTTCACACCTCCCAATCGCGTCGTGTTCAATGAGGTCAACCTGGATCAGCTCGCGGCCGCGTTCAATGCAGATGCGGATGTGACACCCGAAACCCTCGCAGCAGTCCACTTGTTGCGCGAGGCGACAAACCCAGTCAAAGTGCTTGGCCGCGGCGAACTGAAAGTCGCGCTTAGGGTCCGCGTCCAGCGCATCAGTGCCGCCGCGCGGGCCAAGATCGAAGCCGCGGGCGGTTCGGTCGAAACCATCAAGTAGGGCGTCGCGCGAGGAGATCCGCCATGAAATCAGCGTTTACGGGCTGGCGCTACCTGTGGAAGTCCGAAGACATCCGGCGCAAGCTGCTCATCACCCTTGCGATCCTGGCGCTCTACCGGCTGACCGCCAACTTCCCGGTTCCGGGAGTCGACTTCGATGCCCTCCGGGCGTTTCGTTCGAGTGGCGCTGGGACAGGTGGTTTCCTTGGCTTCCTGGACCTCCTTTCGGGCGGGACCGTATCGAACTTCTCTCTGCTTTCCATGGGTGTCTATCCGTACATCACGGCCCAGATCATTCTCCAGCTCTTGATCCCGATCATCCCGGCCCTGCAGCGCAGGATGCAGGAGGATCCCCGGGAAGGTCGTCGCTGGATGGAACGCTGGACCTACTTCCTTTCGGTCCCGATGGCTGCCTTGTCTGCCATCGGTCAGATCAATATCTTCAACTCATTATCTGTCCAGGCTTTGAATCAGGTCATCCTGCCCTTCGGTTTCAGCGCCGATCTCTGGCTTCAATCCGTGACCGTGTTGTTGGCCATGACGGCGGGTACGATGTTCGCCATCTGGCTCGGGGAGTTGATCTCTGAATACGGCATTCGCGGCCAAGGCCTTTCACTGGTGATCTTTGCCGGCATCGTGGCACGGATGCCCGCCAATCTTGCCAGCCTGCTGGCGGATCCATCAACGGCCGCGTTTCTCATGACCTTCACCCTGGTCGTCATAGTCCTCGTCATCTTTGCCATCGTCTTCGTGCAGCAGGGCCGCCGCAACGTGCCCGTCATGTACCCCGGCCGACGGATGGGTAGTCGCATGTCGATGCCGGTAAAGGGCACTCTGCCTCTGATGGTAAACCTGGCTGGCATGATCCCGCTGATCTTCGCCAGCGCCATCCTGCAGTTCCCCGCCATCATCGCCAGCTATTTCACGAGTTCCGCGAATGAAGGTCTCAAGAACTTCGCCCTGGGTGTGCAGAACACTCTGGGCGGCACCGGCACTAACAACTGGGTCTATTGGTTGCTCTACTTCCTCATGGTGGTATCGTTCACCTTCTTCTACACCTCTGTGTTGTTCGAGCAGCAGAACTACGGTGAGAATCTGAAGAAGGTGGGCGCCCAGATCCCCGGCGTTCACGCAGGAGACGTAACGCAGAAATACCTGAATCGCGTCCAGCAACGCATCACGCTTCCCGGGGCAGTCTTCCTCGGCATTGTGGCCGCCATGCCCTTCATCTTGAGCAAGTTGCTCAGCCTATTCAACGTCGCATCCGCCTCATCCTCAGCTGGCCTATTCCTGGTGTCTTCCGCAGGCTTGCTGATCGTGGTGGGCGTCGTGCGGGACACGTTCCTCAACATCGAAGCCGAGTTGAAGCTCCACGGCTATCAGGACTCGCTGCTCGTCCGTTAGTCTGGACTCCGGAGTATGGCCTCCCATATAGTTCTCCTCGGACCGCCGGGTGTGGGCAAAGGGACTCAGGCCAAGATTCTTGCAGAAAAGACCGGACTGCCGCACATATCGTCTGGGGACCTTTTTCGGGAAAACATGAAGAATCGCACGGAGCTCGGCAAGCAAGCCCAGGCATACATGGACAATGGAGAGCTTGTGCCAGACGATCTGACCATTGCCATGATCCAGGACCGGCTCGCAAGGCCGGACTGCCAGGCCGGGGCCATCCTCGATGGATTCCCTCGCACCCCGGCTCAGGCGGTAGCCTTGGGCAATATCCTGGCTGGCCGTTCTTCCGATGTCAGGGTTGTGCAGTTCCTGAATGCGGCCGTTGATGTCCTTGTTGAGCGCATGAGCGGACGTCTGACGTGCCGCCAACAGGGGCATGTTTATCATCGGAGGTTCAGCCCGCCCAGGGTCATGGGCAAGTGCGACCTGGATGGGTCAGAGCTCTTCCAGCGCGAGGATGACACGGGCGACACCGTGAGCCGGCGCATTCGTGTGTACATGGATCAGACGTCGCCGCTGATCGAATACTATCGGGCAGATGGAAAGCTGGTGGAGATTGATGCAACCCAGCCTATCGAAGTCGTCACCGCGGCGCTCGAAGCGGCCATCGGGAAGTGAAGCGTGAACGGCGGCAGGCAGGTGCATTTGAAGAGTCAGCAGGAACTGCAGGCGATGCGTGCGGCTGGCAGGGTGAATTACGAAGTCCTGGCAACCGTGCGCACAATGCTAGCCCCCGGCGTGACGACCGCAGATTTGAACGCCGCTGCTGACGAGGTCTTGAAGAAGCACGGCTGCTACTCGCCCTTTAGGGGCTACGGCCACCCGCCGTTTCCGGCCTCGATCTGCACCAGTCTGAACGAGGAACTCGTGCACGGTATTCCGAGCAAGAAACGCGTGCTGCGCGAAGGCGACATCATCTCTGTCGATTGCGGCACGGTCTTGGAGGGTTTCGTGGCCGACTCTGCTTTCACGGCGGGTGTGGGGGAGATCTCTGAGGCGGCGAAGCAGCTGCTGCAGACCACGGAAGGCGCTCTGGCGGCGGCAACGCAGCAAATGCGCCCGGGCCGGCGCACCGGCGACATATCGGCCGCGATACAGGGATACGCTGAGGGTCGCGGCCTGCACGTCACCCGCGAGTACACAAGCCACGGGGTGGGACGTCAGATGCACGAGGCCCCCATGGTCCCGAACTTTGGGGAGGCCGGCACCGGTATGGCGCTGCGGGCGGGGATGACTATCGCCATTGAGCCGATGGTGCTGGTCGGCACGCACGCTACGCGTGTGCTTGGAGACAAATGGACCGTTGTCTCTGCGGATGGATCGCTCACTGCCCACTTCGAGCACACCGTGGCAGTGACTGAAGGAGAGCCACTGGTTTTGACCCTGCCATAGGCATCTGCACCTTGGTCCAGTTTGTGGACAGGGCAGGGGATTGCATTTATAATGAAGTGTTTGCCGCTTCTGCAGGGAGCGAAGGAGTTAGGTGAATGAAAGTAAGCCCGTCAATTCGTAAACGCTGTTCCAAATGCCGGCTGGTTAGGCGCAAGGGCCGGATATATGTGATTTGTGAGAATCCGAAGCACAAGCAGCGGCAAGGATAAGGTGAGCCATGGCCAGAATCGAAGGTGTTGACCTGCCCAGAAACAAGCGCGTGGAAGTCGGACTGAGGTATCTATTTGGCGTCGGACCTACACGCTCCCTCAAGATCCTGGCAGCGACTCGGGTCAATCCCGATACGCGCATCAAGGATCTCACCGAATCGGAAGTGACCGCCATCCGCGAGTTCATCACCAAGAACTACAAGGTCGAAGGTGACCTCCGGCGGGAACAGCAGATGAACATCAAGCGGCTGATCGAGATCGGCTCGTACAGGGGTCTCCGCCACCGCCGCAATCTGCCGGTTCGTGGCCAGCGCACCCGCACGAACTCCCGCACGCGCAAGGGCACCAAGAAGACCGTCGCAGGGCGGGGACGGCGCCGCGGCGGAAAGAAGTAGGACAGGAGTGGACTAGGTATGGCTCAGAGTGTTCGTTCCGCTCGGCGCACGGCCGGTGGTGCAAAGAAGGGCAAGCGCACTCTGTCCTCCGGACAGGTGCACATATTCGCCTCGTTCAACAATACGATCGTCACGGTGACTGACACCGAGGGCAACACGATCGCTTGGGGCTCCGCCGGCTCGGCTGGCTTTAAGGGCTCCCGGAAAAGTACGCCTTTTGCAGCGCGCCTTGCCGCGGAGCAGGCCATCAAGGCAGCCCAGCAGCTCGGCGTCCAGGAGGTCGACGTGTTCGTAAAGGGTCCCGGGCCTGGACGCGAGAATGCCATCCGTGCCGTTCAGGCGCTCGGCCTGAGGGTGCGCTCGATGTCGGACATCACGCCCATTCCGCATAACGGCTGCCGGCCGCCCAAGAAACGCCGTGTGTAGTCGAACGAGGTAACGGAAATATGGCAAAGACAATCAGCCCCGTCTGCAAATTGTGCCGGCGCGAAGGCGAGAAGCTCTATCTCAAGGGCGAACGCTGCTTCACACCCAAGTGCTCCTTCGAGAAGCGAAGCTTCGCCCCCGGTCAGCACGGCAAGACCGCTGGCAGGGGCCGAGGCCCCAAGCGCACAGGCGTATCGGACTTCGGCCGCCAATTGCGTGCCAAGCAGAAGGCGCGGCGCGTGTACGGCGTGCTTGAGCGGCAGTTCCGGCGATACCATGAGACTGCGCTTGGGCGGCGTGGCCTTACCGGCTTGAACCTGCTTCAGATACTCGAAACCCGTCTCGATAATGTGGTATTTCGGCTGGGCTTCGCGGCAAGCCGCTCACAGGCGCGCACCCTGGTGACCCATGGTCACTTCACCGTGAACGGTCGCCGGACCGACGTGCCTTCCATGCTGCTCAAACAGGGCGACCAGATTGCGGTACGCCCGGGCTCCATTGGACTGACGTACTTCAAGGAACTGCCGGCGTTGGCTGAAAAGCGGACCTCACCGGCCTGGCTCGCCCGCGATATCGGGAAGATGCTGGGGGGCGTGTCCCGCTTGCCTGATCGGCCGGAGATCGAGGGAACGCTGAACGAGCAGCTCATCGTGGAATACTACTCGCGCCGTTAGTCGGCATTGGCTCGCGAAGGGCGCGCATCAGGCGATCATTGGGATCAGATGCGGCTTCTTTCAAGGGAAGGTGAAGCGTGACTGGAATCACGAACATGGTTATGCCGAAAATCGAGCGCGAGGCTGAAGCTCGCAACTATGGCAAATTCGTCATCAGCCCGCTCGAGCGCGGCTATGGCGTGACGCTGGGCAATGCGCTTCGTCGGGTGCTGCTGTCGTCCCTGGATGGCGCCGCGATCACCTCGATGCGTATTGGCGATGTGCTGCATGAGTTCAGTGATATTCCCGGTGTGCGCGAGGATGTGATCCAGGTCACGCTGCAGATCAAGCAGGTCCGTCTAAAGCTGGAGGGCGTGGATAGCACGCGCATGCACCTGGAGGTTCGCGGCGAGGGGACCGTGACGGCCGCGGATATTGTTACGCCCGCCGAGGTGGAGATCGTCAATCCCGAGCTCTACCTCTTCACGGTGGACAGCGCGAAGACAAAGCTCGATATCGAATTCACTGTCGAGCGCGGTCGAGGTTATTCGCCCGCCACCGAACACGGCGATCGCATGCCGATCGGCGAATTGCCGGTTGATGCGATCTTCGGCCCGGTCAAGCGCGTCAACTGGGAGGTCACGTCCGCTCGCGTGGGGCAGAGCACCAGCTACGACAGGCTGGTCCTGGAGATCTGGACGGACGGCACGGTTTCGCCCGAGCGTGCCCTCAGCACGTCTGCAAAGCTCATTATCGACCACCTGCGTCTGATCGCCGGCATCAACGAGGAGATGCTCACGATTGTGACCGAGCGCGAGGTCGGCGGAAGCCGGCTTTCTAGTGAGCTGGCGGAGACGCCGGTCGAGGCGCTCGACCTTTCCGTCCGCGTCTTCAACTCCCTGAAGCGCACGGGCATCACCACCGTGGGCGATGTGCTCGACTTATTGGAAAAGGGGGAGTCGGCCGTAATGTCTATTCGCAATTTCGGCGAGAAGAGCCTGGACGAGCTGCGCCAGAAGATGCAGGAGAAGGGCTTCCTGAAAGACGAGCAAACCCCGGAGTAGGTGCTAGATGAGACACAAGATAGCAGGTTACAGACTAGGACGCACTTCGGGCGCGCGCTTGGCACTGCGCCGGAATCTCGTGCGTCAGCTGCTCATCCATGATCGCATTCGCACGACCAGGGCCAAGGCCGCGGCCATCCGTGGCGAGGCGGAAAAGATCATTACCATTGCCCGCAACAGCGCCAATGCCTCAGATGCCGAGAAGGTCTCGGCCCGACGCAAGGTCGTCGCCAAGTTGGGTGACAACAGCATCCTGAAGCGCCTTTTCGATGAGGTGGCGCCCCGCTTCGCCACCCGCAATGGCGGCTACACCCGCATGGTGCGGATCGGCCCGCGACTGGGGGACTCGGCGGAGATGGTGATACTCGAGCTCGTCGAGGAATAAATCGTGGGGCGGCCCGTGGGGGGCGAATGACATTCACCACCCGCTGGCCCTTGGCATGGCACGTTACAAATTGACCCTGGCGTACGACGGGACTGCATTCTTCGGGAGTCAGAGGCAGGCCCGACGCCGGACCGTTCAGTCGGAACTCGAGAAGGCCGCAAGTCAGCTGGGCTGGAAGGGATCCGCAATCATGCTTGCAGGGCGGACTGACGCCGGCGTCCACGCCTCTGGCCAGGTGGCGGCCATGGACCTTGGATGGAACCATGGTCCAGAGTCGTTGCGGAAGGCCTTGAATGCGGGCCTGCCGAGTGACCTCGTCGTGATTGAGGCACAGCAGGTCGACGACGCCTTCCATCCGAGGTTCGACGCTGTCTCGCGCCGCTATCGCTATGATGTGCGCTTTGCGCCTCTGCGACATCCGCTCGAAGATCGCCTGGCGTGGCGTGTGTGGCCGGCGGTGAGGCTGGCGGACTTGGATCGGACGGCACGGCTGCTGCTCGGGACGCACCAGTTTGGTGCTTTCGGCTCGGCAGCTCGAAAAGGCGGAGCGACAAGTCGGACGGTCACTGTTTCGAAGTGGTCGGCCGAGGGCAGCATGTATTGCTACCAGATCGCCGCGGAGGGTTTCCTGCACCGGATGGTGAGGCGGCTCGTGTTTGTGCAGGTCGCCGTGGGTCAGGGCAGGTGTTCGGCGCAGACCCTACGCGAGGCGTTGGAGACCGGACGCCGGACCACAGGGCTGCCGGCAGGAACTGCGCCGCCCGAAGGCCTGCGACTGTTGGAAGTGAAGTACTGAGCAGGGACGTCTGAGTTGTACCACCCGACAAGCAAACTGGATTGGAGATCGCCGGTGCAAAAGACATACTATCCGAAGGCCGCTGAGATCGAGCACAAGTGGTACCTCGCTGATGCCGCAGGCCAGAATCTGGGCCGCTTGGCAACCCGCGTCGCGCGCACCTTGCTTGGGAAGCACAAGCCTTCCTTTACGCCTGGTGTCCCGGGCGGCGACTATGTCGTCGTGATTAATGCGGGGCAGGTCAGTGTTACGGGCACCAAGACGAGCCTGAAGCTGGATTCCAAGATCTACCATCACCATTCCGGTTACCCTGGAGGAATCAAGTCGGTGAGCCTGCGTGAACAGTTGCGCACCCACCCCGACCGGCCCCTGCGCGCCGCGGTTTGGGGCATGCTGCCTCATAACAAGATGGGCCGGGCCGTGCTCAAGCGCCTGAAGATCTATGCCGGGGCGCGCCATCCGCACAGCCTGCAGAAACCCGAGCCGCTGAAATAGAAAGGATCGAGTCAATATGTCTGTTCAATACCATGAAGGTATCGGCCGCCGCAAAGAAAGCCGCGCGCGGGTTCGGCTGATGGGTGGTGGCTCGGGCAAGTTCGTTGTCAATCAGAAGGAAGCCGCCCAGTACTTCAGCCGCATGGGCGATCTGGAATCCATCCTGCAGGCTTTCAAGGCCTGCGGTCAGGATGCCGGTCAGTACGACGTGAGTGCCACCGTGACCGGAGGCGGCGTATCGGGCCAAAGCGACGCCGTGCGGCTTGGCTTGGCCCGCGCGCTGGTAATGATCAACGGCGACTGGACCCCTTCACTGCGGAAATTTGGCTTGCTGACGCGGGATGCGCGCATCAAGGAGCGCAAGAAGCCCGGCCTCAAGCGGGCTCGCAAGGCGCCAACCTACACGAAGCGCTAGACTTCTTCTTCAATACGAATCGAGGCCGCCGCCCTTTTGGGTGGTGGTTTCCCTTCCGCCTAGGCAGCCTCCTGGATTGCTGCGGAGCGGCGCCCTTGGACTCACGGCGCCGCTGTGCCTGTCGTCACCGCCGGACTCCGGGTGGGCCCGCTGACGACGACGACGCTCAGGAAATCCCCGAATTGCGCCCCGGTCGCGTCGGCCATTTTCCAGGTCCCCTGGACGACACCGGTCTGATTAGTCGGTGCAACCATCTTGATGGAGATTTGGATTGTGCCGCCGGGTCCCACGGTCTGTGCTACCTTGAACGGCGAACCTCCCATGGCAAGGCCCCCGATCAATACAACCTGGAAACCGGGTCTCCACGGACACCTACCGCTGTTCTCCACCAACCACGTCTTTGTGAAAACCTCAGCCGGCGTCATCCCCGTGTTGTCCGGGATGGTCAGGTCACGAAGGAAGTGCAATCCCAGGCAGTTCGGGGTGCCTGACAGAGCGGTGGCCGCACCTGCCGTCGGGCTGGATGGCGGCATGGATGTCGATGTGGACATCGGTGCTCCTGCGGTCAAATCGGAGATGAATGCCTTGACGGCCTGGGTCTGGACTGCACCGATATCCGGAGTCGCCACTTCCAGCGCTGGCTGATCGGCCAGCGTAACAATGGCAGCGACCAAGGCAAAGATCACGACCAGAAGGGCGCCAATCGCGAGGCGGACGCGGCTGTCCTGCATGAATTCGGCACTCCTGCACCGGAGGCGCCTATTGTAATCGCTTCACCGCGGCAGGCCAATTTCCCTGCGCACGCGGCCGGCTGTCCTGCTATACTTATTCACCGGACTTCACATGGCCAAGCATCTGGTGCTCGTTGCGGGGAACATCGGCGCCGGCAAGACCTCACTTACCGAACGGATCGGCCAGCGCCTGGGTTGGCGCAGCGGCTACGAGTCGGTCGCAGACAATCCCTACCTTTCCGATTTCTACGGGGACATGCATGCCTGGGCATTCCATCTGCAGGTGTTCTTCCTCGGCCACCGCGCCGAGCAGTATCTCCAGGCCGTGAAGGATCCCCGGTCCGCGATACTTGACCGCAGCATCTATGAGGACTTCTACATCTTCACCCGGGCCTTGCACCACATGGGAAACATGGCGGAACGCGATTTCCTTTCCTATCAGCGACTATTCGATCTGGTCGTAGCCGGTCTGCCTCGCCCGGATCTGCTGATCTACCTCAAGGCACCCGTGCGAGTCCTGCTGACGCGCATCAACAGGCGGGCGCGCAACATGGAGACGGGCATCACCGCGGAGTACCTGTCGCTCCTGGACTCCTACTACGACGAGTGGCTGGACGGCTTTGATATGTGTCCCGTCCTCACCATTCGCAGCGATGACCTGGACTACGTCCACCAGCCTCGGCACCTGGAAACCGTCGTGCAGCGCATCCAGGACAAGCTCGCCGGCAAAGAAGTGATGGATCTCAGCGCCTAGCCCGCGGAACCGCGGCCGAACGCTTCATCGAGCCCCCATGGACGAAAAGGTCTTTCTCAACATTCCCCTGTTCCGCGACATTCCGCCTGCCGAAATGGCACAGATCGTCAGTTCGCTTCCCATGGCCACGTACGAGGCTGGTGCCTACCTCTTTCGCGACGGCGATCCGGGCGAGAACCTGTACGTCGTCCGCGAGGGTCAGCTGGAGGTCGTGCTGGCCGCCGAATCCTCGGATGAAATGCTGCTAAAAGTAGTAGGGTCCGGAGAGTACGTAGGCGAAATGGGTCTCATCCTGGAAGATGGAAAGCGCACGGCAACCGTCCGCGCCCAGACAAAGGCGCGCACGTGGGTTATGAGCCGGGCGCGCTTCAATGAGATGCTGCTTCGCTGGCCCATCATTGCGTATGCCATGGTTAGCATCCTGAGCGAGCGCCTGGACGCGACCAACAATGCCAACTTCCGGGATCTCACGCAGAAGAACCATGCCCTGCAGAAGGCCTACGATGAACTGAAGGCCGCACAGGCCCAGTTGATCGAGAAGGAACGTCTCGAGCGCGAGCTCAAGGTTGCCGCTGAGATCCAGCTCAGCATCCTTCCGGATGTCTTGCCCGCCTCACCCGGCTTCGATTTCGGAGCGCGTATCCTGCCGGCGCGTCGTGTGGGCGGAGACTTCTACGATGTGTTTGCCTTGGACGAGGGCCGGACGGGCGTTGTCATCGGGGATGTGGCGGACAAGGGCATTCCCGCAGCTCTGTTCATGGCGCGTGCGCACGCGCTGATCATGGCGGAGGCAGATAGCAGCGCGGCCCCTGGCGATGTCCTCAGATTCGCCAATGGTCACATTACTCGCCTGCAGAAGTCCGCGCAGTTCGTGACCGCGCTGTATGGCACGGTCGATTCCAACACCTGCGAGTTCAGCTACGCGCGGGCGGGGCATGAGCCGCCGCTGGTTCTTAAGCCGGACGGAACGGTGGACCGCGTACCGCACGCCGCTGGCATGTCTTTGGGCCTTTGGGACGAGATCACCCTGGATCTGCAGGTTGTCCACTTGGAGCGGGGCAGCACGCTGGTCCTTTTCACGGATGGCATGACCGATTGCCGCGATACGCAGGGCACACCCTTTGGACTCCCACGCATCAAGGAGACTCTGGCCGGCCTGGTCGGATTGCCCGCGCAGGCGGTGTGTGACAGCCTGCTGCAAACCCTCAAGACCTATCAGGATGGCTCGAACCAGGATGACGACGTCACCCTGGTTGCCATTCACTCCAGCTAGGCTGTCTGTCTGCTAGGCCAGCTCTAGGGCCTGCCTCAGGTCGTCCAGCAGATCCCCCGGATTCTCGATTCCCACAGATAGCCGAACAAGGCCAGGATCCACCGCCAGCGCGGATTGACTCGTCGAAAGGTGCGTCATCACCGCGGGCACTTCGATCAGGGACTCCACGCCGCCCAGTGACTCTGCCAGCGCGAAAAGCTTGGTGCCCTCGGCCACGCGCACCGCGGCCTCGCGACCGCCCGTGACGACGAATGAGATCATCCCCCCGCCGTTTCGCATCTGCTGGCGCGCGGTCTTCTCCTGTGGATGGCTGGCATGGAAAGGGTACATCAGCTTTTCGATCCTCTCGTGCTTGGCCAGAAATTCGACCAGCGCGGCGGCATTGGCTGCGTGCCTCTCCATGCGAAGCGCGAGCGTCTTCAGGCCTCGAAGCACCAGAAAACAGTCCATCGGACCTGGGACGGCCCCCACCGCATTCTGAAGGAAGGACAGCTGCGCATACAAACCGCGGTCCCGTACGGCCACTGCGCCCCCCACGACGTCCGAGTGCCCGCCAAGGTATTTGGTCGTGGAATGCAGCACAATGTCTGCCCCCAGTTGCAGCGGCCGCTGCAAGTACGGGGTCGCGAAGGTATTGTCGACGGCCAGCAAGGGATGACTGGGATGCGCGTGGACGATCTCGGTCACGGCTCGGATGTCGGTTACAGCCAGCAGCGGATTGCTCGGCGTCTCGAGCCAAACCAACTTCGTGTCGGCGGTCAGCGCCTCCGCCAGGCTCTCGGGATCGGTGGTGTCCACGTAATCGAAACTCACCCCGTACCGGCGCAGTACCTTGTCGAACAGCCTGAAGGTACCGCCGTAGACGTCGTTTCCTGCGACAACGTGCGAGCCGCTGTCCACGAGCCGGAGTACCGCGTCGGTCGCTGCCATGCCGGACGCGAACGCCAGACCGTAGTCCGCGCCTTCGAGCGCTGCCAGGCAGTCCTCCAGGGCCAGCCTTGTCGGATTCTTGGTCCTCGAGTACTCGTACCCGTCCCGGGCCTTGCCCACACCGTCCTGGACATAGGTTGACGTCTGGTAGATCGGGATCATGACCGCGCCATTGTTCGGATCGGGATCCTGGCCTGCATGGATAGCGAGCGTCTCAAATTCCATTTCCACTCCGTCGGGCGGGACTAGGGAGCACCGCGCAAAGGTCGTCTCTTGTCCAGAGCATTCGGGGACTCAGGAAAATCGTCCACGGAGTATACTTCGGAATTCCTGCCCAAGCCTGCCCTCCGCGGCGCAGGCACAGCACTTCGTAGACAAAATTGAGCACAGCGCCCCGCACTCTGCTTGCCGTTCTCGCTCACCCCGACGATGAATCCTTCGGAATGGGAGGCACGTTGGCACTGTATTCTCGCCGGGGAGACCGCGTCATACTCTTGTGCGCGACCCGCGGTGAGGTCGGCACCGTCGCTCCGGAGTATCTAGAGGGATTTGCCTCGGTTGCCGAGCTTCGCGAATCGGAGCTGCGTTGTGCTGCCCAGAATCTTGGCCTGACCGCTGTTCACTTCCTCGGCTATCGCGACTCGGGTATGCCCGGGCAGCCGGACAACCATCACCCCGACGCCCAGATCGCGCACCCGGTTGAGGAGGTGGCCAGCAAGATCGTTGCGTACATACGCGAGCTAAGGCCAGATGTGATACTGACCTTTGATCCGGTCGGCGGTTACCGGCACCCGGATCACGTCCACGTGCACAGGGCGACTACTTTGGCTTTCGAGCAGGCCGCGGATCCAGGATTGTTTCCCGAGAGCGGCGCCCCTTTTCGACCGCGGGCCCTCTACTATCACGTCTTTCCTCATCGTTTTCTGCGGTTTCTGACTCGCCTCATGTCGCTCGCGGGAGCCGATCCTCGTCGATGGGGCCGCAACAAGGACATCGACCTTGTAGCTCTTACGGAATACGATTTCCCAGTTCACGTGCGCATAGACATTCGGCCAGTCGCCGCCGCAAAGGCTGAGGCCGGGGCGTGTCATGTGTCGCAGGGCGGGCTCCAAATGCGTAGAGGACTGATGGGCCTCATTACCAGAATTATGGGCCAAACCGAGAACTACATGCGTGCCTTTCCGCCCGTTGGTGAGCGACACCGTGTGCGGCGCGACCTTTTTGAAGGGATTTAGCTCAGGCTCGAACGGGGGCCGGCACTCTGCAACATCGAACACGCGCGGGACCCGCCAGCATCGAGATCAGCCTGGAGGAGCGTGCCGCGACGCAACGAAACATCGCCCATTTCGGGATTCCCAGCGCATACGAAGGTGAATCGGGCAAGTTCTACAATGCCCTGTTCGGCGGGTTGACACCAGTGCCTGAGATAGACTATGCGCTTTGGAAGCGGACGAAAGGCCTGGTGGTGGAATCAGCCCGCTAGGCGACCCGAAGGTCGGCGAGACCCTGCTCCATGTGGCGAGCGACGATATCGAGGCGGAGCTGAAAAAGGTTTAGTCGCTCGGCGGCAAGGTCCTCCGCGAAAAGACCGAGCTCCCGGATATTGGCTGGTTGGCGATGTTCTCAGGTCTGACCGGGAATGCAATGGCAATCTGCTCGAGCAAGAATCCGCAAGACTCCGTCTGAGGGTTCTCTGGCCGCCGCGCGGGGCATCCACGCCAAGATCTCGCCGGCGGTGATATTCGTTCCTTTCCGTTTCGCAGAGCAATTGGCATTGGCCCGACACTCGGACGGCACCGATCGGCCATTGCAGGACGGAGCGCTACCTTTGAGGTGGCGACGCCGGTATCACGAAAGGAGGTTGCCGGTTGAGCCAGATCAAGCGCGCGCTGCCGGGCCCCAATGCCAGCATGGTCACCGACGCAGTATCGCATCCCAGTCGCTGAAAATGATCCAACGGCAATCCGATGAAGTGGGCGACGGCCAGCTTGATGGGGTCGGAGTGCAGAACACAAGCGATGATTTCCCGTGGCTTGTGCAATCCGCAGATCCGCTCCAACGCCGAGACCACCCGCGCCTGGGTCTGCACGAAGCTTTCGCCGCCCGGATGGCTGGCACGTGAAGGCGTCCGCTGTACGATGCGCCAGTATCTGCTGAGCGCAAGCCTCCGAACGGACTTGCCCTCCCATTGCCCCACATCCGATTCGATCAGACCGGCATCGCGCCGCAGACCTACGTCGAGCACCCTCGCTAGGGGAGCCGCGGTCTCGATGGCGCGTTCGAGCGGGCTCGAGTACACGGCCCTGATAGGCAGCTGGCCCAACGCCTGAGCCAGGTCTTCAGCCTGTCTTCGGCCTCTTTCATTCAGGTGCACGCCCGGGAGGCGGCCCGCGAGTACGCCGCGCTTCGCCAGATCGTTCTCTCCGTGCCGGATCAGAAACAGGGTTGGCATTCCTACCGGATCCTGCGCTTCATTTCCTGGATCTTGCGTTCATCCAGGTCGGGGAGCTCAATCGTCTGCTCGATGCCAAGTGCCTTGCGCTGAGCTTCGCGCCACATTTGCAGCCGGGCGGCCACTTGCGCCTCGTATCCCTCACCTGATGGCCGGTAGAAGTAGTTGCCGAGCAGCCTTCTGGGCAGATACTGCTGCGGCACGAAGTGCCCGTCGAATTCGTGGGGATAGATGTAGTCCTTGCCGTGCCCCATGGCCTCAGCATCCCGATTGCTGTCCATCAGATGGCGTGGCACGGTGACCTGTCCTTCCTCCTCGAGCTTCTGCATCGCCTTGAAGTACCCGCCCGCGCTGTTGGACTTCGGAGCGCTGGCAAGGTAGAGAGTGGCCTCGACGATCGGGTAAACGCCCTCAGGCAGGCCGATGTAGTCGAAGGCCTGAGCTGCCGACGTGGCGACCACGATTCCCATGGGATCGGCCAGGCCGATGTCCTCGCCCGCAAGAACGATCAGCCGGCGCAGGATGAAGCGCGGATCCTCTCCCGCATAGATCATCTTGGCCAGCCAGTACAATGCCGCATCCGGGTCGGAGCCGCGCACCGACTTGATGAAGGCGCTGATCGTGTCGTAGTGCGCGTCGCCATCCTTGTCGTACAGCACAGCCCGCCGCTGGATCGACTCCTGGGCTACGTCCAGCGTGATATGGATCCTGCCATCCCCGGATGCAGGGGTGGATTCCGCGGCCAGCTCCAGGGCGTTGAGCGCATTGCGCGCATCGCCTCCGGCCACTTCAATGATGTGGGCCCGCGCCTCAGGCTCTAGGGTGACGGCGCGGCTACCGTAGCCCCGATCCACATCGGCCAAAGCGCGGTCCAGTAGCAGGCCCGTTTCCTCCCGGTTCAAATTGCGCAGTTGGAAGACCCGCGACCTTGAGATGAGTGCGCCGATGACCTCAAAGAATGGGTTCTCTGTGGTGGCGCCGATCAGTGTGACGGCGCCGTTCTCGACGTGCGGAAGCAGCGCATCCTGTTGCGCCTTGTTCCACCGATGCACCTCGTCGACAAAGAGAATGGTCCGCTTGCTGTTCAGCCTTCGGCGCTCCAGCGCTGCCTCAATGATCTGCCTTAGCTCGGCTTTGCCGGCCAGAATCGCCGAAATGGTTTCAAAGTGACTGCGCGTTGTGTTGGCGACCACCTGCGCCAGCGTGGTTTTACCTGTCCCGGGTGGCCCCCACAGGATGATTGAGGAGAACAGACGATCCGCCTCGATGGCGCGACGCAAGAGCTTCCCTGGCCCCACGATGTGCTCCTGGCCGATGTATTCGCTGAGTGTCCGCGGTCGCATTCGGGCTGCGAGCGGTGCCTCGCTTTTCATGCGCTCCTGCAGCGCGTGATCGAAAAGATCTCTCATTGCCGGCGATTGTACCATCCTGTTTCAAGCTGGCGTTCCCACGCGCACCGGCGGCGAAAGAAAGGAAAAAAGGGCGCCCAAGGCGCCTTGCCTGCTTTCCGGCACTCCATCTCAGAATGAAGCAACTCCCGCGCTTGGATCCGGCAGTATCTCCAGGAACATGCTGAATCCACTCGCGTCAAGGGCCAGCGTGGCCGCCTTTGAAGGATTGGCGAGCTTCAGGTGCGGTGACTTGTACGTGCCGGCAATGATTCCGTTGTGCATTTCGCGGTCAATCATGTCGCCCGAGACTGCGCGAAGCCGGTTGAAGATGTTGTTGAAGGCTCGCGGCCCTTGCTGATAACGAATGGCACCTGAGCCAGATCGATCAGCAGGTAGCGGCTGCCGCCATTCATGAGCTCCTCGGCCTTGGCAAAGAACGTCTCATATGTGCCCGAATCGATATTCCCGTCGACGTGCATCACGGTCACCGGGACGCGCCCTTGCGCGGTCGTGAGTTTGATCTGCATCTGCTCCTCTTACTCGCGTGGTAGGTCCAAGTGTAGGGATTCGTCCGAATTCGAGAAGCACTTTGCGCATGGCTTGGCGATTCACAGGAGGGCCCCGGGGACTTCGGCGAGAGCACCGATGGTGACCTCCGGCACAACAGATTGGATCGACAGCGGTGGGGGAATTCGCCGCGTGAGCCAGATGGTGCGCAGGCCAAGCGCTCGGGCGCCCAAAATATCGGCCTGGTAATTGTCGCCGATCATGACCGCCTCCCGAGGCGCGACCCGAAAGTGGTCCAGTGCCGCCTGGAATATGCTGGCATCCGGTTTGCGGCGCCCGTGCGCCGCGGACGTGAGAACGATCTCGAATGACTGCCGCAGCCTTGCCTTGTCCAACAGCTCAAGTGCGTTGAGATGGTCCGAGCCGTTCGAAACCGCCCCAAGCCGAAATCCCCGTGCCGCAAGCGCTCGGAGTGTAGGGACGGCATCCTTCTCCACCCGCCAGTTCGTCTGCGTGACAGCGTACATGGTGCGCAACGCGCGCGCCACGGACGAGTCCAGCGCGACCACCTGGTGCCGCGCCAGCAGGTCCCTCAGGACGCGAAGCGTCCCCGGCTCCTCGATGCCCGGTCCTCTCAGAGCGTAGTAGTAGTTCAGCAGTGTGTCGGGCTTTCCGTACAGTTCCGCCGGAGATACTCGCACACCCGCCTTCCGCAGGGCCCGCCAAAGCGCGGCTTCGGCGCGCGCGTACACCTCGGGCCACGCGGCCGCGTTGTCGTAGAACAAGGTGTTACCCAGGTCGAAGAGCACAGCCTTCGCAGACAGCGTCATGCGTCGGATCTCCGCCGTGTGTGCAGGTACACCAGCCCAAGACCCAGGGCTAGGGCGGGGATCAACACCAAGCCCGCCTCCGGACCGAAAGCCCCGCCCGTCCAGAGCTGGGGCCCGCCAACTGCGGTGTGTGTCAGGCGGTAGAAGGGCAATCCCGAGACCGGAAAACCAAAGACCACTCCCTCGAAGAAGTTCCAGCCAGTGTGAAGGCCGACCGGGAGCCAGAGCTGGCCGCTGCGTATGTACGCGTATCCCAGGAAGAGACCGGCGAGAACAATCCCGACCACAGCTATCCAGTTGGCGTGCGGATTCGCGAGATGCAGAACACCGAAGACACTCGACGACAATATCCATGCCCATCCTACGGGCATTCCGCTGGCAAGCGTCTGAAGGTGATAGCCGCGGCTCATCAACTCCTCATTCCAGCCGACGAGAAGGCAGACTACCATGAAGAGGACAACGCTCACGGCGACCTGGTCGACAGCTTGCGTCTGCCAGGCGAAGCGCGTTACGTGGAGCCATCCCAATGCCCATTCCAGCGCGAATATCGTGCCCATCATCAGGCAGGTGATACCGACCCCGGCGGCGAAATCGAGTAGGGTGCGCTTCCCCAGCCTGAGGCCCAGGCTCCCCAGAGAGCGTCGATCCAGCAACTTGCGTGCGAGGATGACCGACAAAGTGACAGCCACAAACTCCGCGACCTGCGATACAGCCAGCTCTGCGGCGCCCCATGAGTTGGGCGAGGCGTTGAATATTCCGCGCCACCCAGTCAATAGTATCCAGCCCGCAAGCACAAGCAGGAGCAGCTGAAGCACGACCTGAAGCAACAGTCTCCAGCCGGCTCGAAGTCGAGTTTCGGAGGCGGACACGAAGACTGTGGCCAGCAGCGATCGTCGATCCTTCACCGAAGTCCTTTGTCCAATTCCCCCGGTTCCCAGCCTACTGTCCCGCCTTCAGATAGATGCCCGCCGGATCCAGATCTTCGCGCAGGATCTTCAGCTCATGCTGGGTCACGTCATCCGAGGTCCCGAGTTCCCGGACCACTTTCAGGTCCCAGCCCGTATTCTCTCGGGCTTCAGCGGCTGTTCTTCCCGGATGGACCGTTGTGAGCACCAGTTCTCCGGATGCATCGGGCTCGAGGATGCCGATATCCGTTACGACAGCCAGCATGCCACCGCCCCGCACGCCCGTGGCCTCGCGGTCGACGCGGCCGGTAAGGAATCCGGCCGACGTCAGGAAATCGACCTTCTCCGGAAATCGCCGCTTCTGGTGGGGTGTCATCAGGTAGCATCGGTTGGCCCACGCCGCGATTTCCTGAGCGCCACCTGAGCCCGGGAGGCGGGTTTTTGGATGCGCGTAGTCGCCTCCGATGACCGTAGCATTGACGTTGCCGAAGCGGTCGATCTGAGCGCCGCCCATAAAGCCAACATCGATGTTGCCGCGCTGCAGATACAGCGAAAAGATATCGTACATGCTCACAATGGAGAGGGCGCCGCTGACTAGGGTCGGATCGCCGATAGAGAGGGGCAGCCGCGCCGGTTCTGCGCCAATGACGCCTGCCTCGTAGATCATGACGAGATTGGGGGCGTGAGTCCTCTTGGCCAGGTTACAGGCCAGGTTGGGCTGGCCGACGCCTACGAAGACCACATCTCCGTCACGCAAGAGCCGGGAGGCGTTGATGATCATGAGTTCGGCCGACGAATAGGCGGGGTTGGCCATGCTGCTCCTTCCGGCTGCTGCCGGTACGCTTAGCGCATCCGAAGGTGCTTTGCGGCGACGTCCAAACACGGTACGGTGTCTGGCATGCCCCCGGATTGGTGAGGTCTCATGACAGAATCCGGACAGCCCGCCCACGCTCAGTACGCGCCATAGTTGATCCCATCACTGTATCGCGGTTTGATCTGCAGACGCTTGTGCGTTTGGGGGCCAAGTCTGTGCCAATACTCGTCGCGGTCCCTGACACCGAAGACCCAGTCGTCGAGCCACTGCCTGGCGTCGGCGGCGGATTGACTTATCTTGTCCCATTGCACGTAGAGTTCATTATCACGATCGTAGTATCCCTGCGCGTACGATGGGTGGCAGGCGTGTGGCACATGGCAGACAGCGTCCACGACCATGCTGGGGATCAGGGTCCGATTAGGATCTGAGCGAATGACCGCCTCATCGACGATCTCCTCCGCTGTGAGGATGACTCTTTCGGCCGCGAAGGCGGCCTCCTTCTGTTCTCCAATGATGCCCCACAGGTGTGCGTTGCCGCTGGCATCAGCGCGCTGCACGTGAATGATGGCTACGTCCGGAGTTAGAGCCGGCACAGCTATGAGGTCCTTGCCGCCGTACGGATCGGCGACACGCTTGATGTTCGGGTTGGCCCGTTCGAGGTCCGTTGCCGCCGTCTGCTTCATGGGCAGGAAAGGCAGGCCGGCCGCACCAGCTTGCAGGCGCGTGATCATCCCGAAGTGTGAGTACTCCTCCCACTCCAGTTCACCCCTCTCGATCGCCGCCCGAACAAGACGCAGCGAACCAACTCCCGGATTTCCCATGTAAGAGAAAATGACCTTGCGCGCACAGCCGGCCGCCACCATCTGGTCGTAGATCAGATCCGGCGTAGCGCGCGCCAAGACAAGGTCGCGACGGCCCTGCCGGATGACCTCATGCCCGGCGGCAAAAGGGATCAGGTGCGTGAATCCGGCGGCGTACACCAGATCGCCGTCCTTGACAAAAGCAGCTACTGCCTGATGAAGTGATGTCAGCTTGGCACCGGTCATCTGCGCTCCTTGCGGCCCCGCCCTGGTCCTCGAAACCTGCGCAGCACAGTGAACCGATCGGCAGGGGCACGGGGTTCTCGTCGCCTTCGCAGGATGAAACCCACGATCACCGAAAGCATTGCCCAGAACAGGTAGTCGAAGTTCGCCGCGCCGGCACCATCGGAAGCTATGAAGATAAGGAAGATGCCTATTCCGACAAGAATGAAGAAGGTGCCGATGCGGATCAGGAACTCGTGGAACATGCGATGCGAAAAAAGCCCCTTCCCCTGTGGGGGAAGGGGCTACCCGGATGGTCTATCGACGGCCTGTCTTTCGAGCCGCCTTCTTCACGATCTTGCGGGAGGTCTTGCCGGGTGCAGCCCTTCGCTTTGGACCCGCCTTCCGGGCTGTCTTCCCAAGGGCCGCGGGCTTGATCAACGTCCGGATTTGCTCGTGCATATACAGTTGAACGTAGTACAGTCCGCCGCCGTTCTTTCCGGACGCCCCCGAGCCCTTCCAGCCGCCAAACGGCTGGAAGCCGGGCCAGGCGCCGGTTGTGGCGCCTTGGGGACGATTGGCATAGGTCACGCCCGCCTCGATCCGATCGAAGAACCACTCCGTTTCTGCAAGGGAACCGTAGAACCCCGCGGTCAAGCCGTAGTTCACGCTGTTTGCGATCTCCATCGCCTTGTCCAGATTCTTGACGCGGCCGATGGTGGTGATGGGAAGGAACATCTCGTACTGCCACAGGCGGTGATCGAACGGCAGGTCCGTGACGAATGTCGGCTCGCAGTAGAAACCCTTGTCGTACATGCCGCCGGTCCTGACATGCCCACCTGTCAGGAACCTGCCACCAGCCTGGTTGATCTCCTCATTGAAGTTCTTGAAGTCGTTGTACGAGCTCTGGTTGATGACGGGCCCGAGATTGGTGGTTCGCTCCGTCGGATCGCCGATAACCATCTTGTCAGTAATGTCCTTCAGCCGACCAACCAGCGCATCATAGACCGGTTCTTCCACCAGGACGCGCGAAGCCGCGGAGCACTTTTGCCCTTGGAGCCCAAAGGCCGAACGCACGATTCCAGTGGCCGCGTCGGCGAGATTCGCGTGTCTTGAGACGATAGCTGGGTTCTTGCCGCCCAGCTCCAGGATCACCGGCCGCACATAGTTGCGCTGCGCGAAATCGCGAAACAAGCGCATGCCAACGTCAAATGAGCCGGTGAACGTGGTCCCGTCGACGTCTTTGCTGTCGACAAGGGCCTGACCCAGGCTCGAGCCCGGACCGGTGACGAAATTGACCACACCGTCCGGGAAGCCAGCGTCGCGAAGGCATTCCGCGTACAGCCGCACGATCCATGCCGTGTCGGTTGCGGGTTTGATGACTACGGTGTTGCCTGCAACGAGGGCTGCGCCGGCAGGCCCGCCGGTCAGAGCAAAGGGGAAGTTGAAGGGGCTAACCACCAGCCAGACCCCATACGGCCGCAGAACGGAGGTGTTGGTGCCGTCGTAGCCGACGAGCGGGTCTTTGCCCATGGGCTTGATGAAGCCTTTGTTCTGCTCCATCATCAGCGCTGAATACGCCATCAGGTCAGCTGTCTCCTGGACGTCGCCCAACGACTCCATGCGATTCTTGCCGACCTCGAGCGCCATCGCCGCGCCGAGGTCAAATATCCGCTGCTCGATGATGGAGGCAGCCTTGCGCACGATCCTGACGCGTTGCTGCCACGGAGTGCGGGACCACGCGGGGAATGCATTGCGAGCCGCAGCGATGGCCTGCTGCGCATGGTTGGCTGTCCCCTTCTGCATGCGGGCCAGCACCCAATCGGTGTTGACCGGTGAACGGTCCTCGAGCTTCTCCTCGGCGAATACATCCTTGCCGTTGATGATCATGCCGTATTCTTTTCCGAGATTCTGCTTGAGCCGCAGCACTGCTGCATCAAAGCCCTTGTGCAATTCCTCGGGTGGATTGAACATCGTTGCGTACGTGAGTTTGAAAGCCATGCGACCTCCTGGGTTCGAATGCGGCACTGGAACGCCCAATTTACGGCGGCATCCCCGCCGCGCAGAGCTGAGCAAGCGAGATTCAAAACAGAGTATAGCGTAGGATTTCACAATCGTCAAAGTAAGATGTACCGATTTCATCCTGACGATGCTCGCCAAGCTACGTAAGAGATTCGCCCGCAGGGACGTCAAACAGCAGAGGTGGCAACTTGATTCGACTATCGAGGCTGACTTTCGCGCTGTTCGTCGGTGGCGCCCTGGTGCTGGGTGCGTGCGGGAACGCGGCGCGGAATTTGGGCGCCACAGCTGAGCCGATTCATTCTGCGCCAGCGGCGACGGTAGACGAAACGCCGCCCTCAGCCGAGGCGCCGGCCCAAACCGCCGTGCCGGTCCTGCCGACATCGCCAGCAGTGGCGACCTCACGGGGCCCGGACCTGGAAGCCTCGGATCCGGAGAGCGCGAAGCTCGATTCGGGGAGCTTGCAGCTTGTCGAATTCTTCCGCTTCACCTGAAGCACCTGCCGCCTGATGGCGCCCATGGTGCATGGGCTCGAAGCCAAGTACTCGGGACAGATCGGATTCACCTACATGGATGCCGACGACTCCCGCACGCGGGACTTTCGGCGTGCTCTGGGTTTCTCCTACCAGCCGGAGTTCTATCTGCTTGACGGCCGGGGTCGGATCCTACATAAGTGGGTGGGTTTCGTTTCACAAGATCAGTTTGAGGTTGAGTTCACCAAATACGTGCAGTAGCGGGCCGCAAGGGCCGCACATCATGTCGACTGGGAAGTGCCCGCTAGCGCCATCGCTGGCGGGCATTGCTGTTTTGATGACTTGACACGGCCGGTTTCTCCCCTCATAATCGCAGCGTGTCTTGCAGGCACCGGCGCCACCGCGTGCGGGACCCGATCACCCGGATTCTCGTTCTCAAAGTCCGGGGCAGAAGTGAGGTCTTTTGCCCACTATCGCCATCATGACGGACTTCGGCACCAAGGACGGGAACGTTGGGGTAATGAAGGGGGTAATCTGGGGGATTTGTCCCGATGCCCGGATCGCAGACGTCAGCCACATGATCGGCGCCCAGAATGTCCGTGAAGCCGCGTTGATACTCGCGCGCTCGACACCATTCTTCCCCAAGGGCACGATCCATCTTGTGGTGGTCGATCCAGGAGTTGGCACGGCGCGCCGCCCCCTAGCTGCACGGATCGGGTCTGCCTACTACGTGGGGCCCGACAACGGGGCTGTAACGCTCTGGTTGGAGAGCGCGCGCGCCGAAGGTTCGGCGCTGGAGTTCGTCCGCTTGGATCAATCCGTGTATTGGCTTCCGCAGGTCAGCCACGTATTTCACGGTCGGGACATCTTCGCCCCGGTGGCAGCCCACCTGGCAGCAGGAGTTGCCCTGCGGGCCCTGGGATCGCCCGTCGACGATCCTGTGGTCCTGGAGCTTCCTCGACCTCGGAGATTTCGAAACCGCTGGGAGGGCGAGGTCATCCACATCGACCATTTCGGAAATGTGGCCTCGAACATACGGGCCGAGGACTTGGGGGATGCACTCCTGGAAAAGGAGCTGATGCAGGTCCGAATCGGATCGACGCGCATAAGCGGACTGGTCAATACCTTCGGGGAGCGACCGGCGGGTGAAGCCGTGGCGCTGCTGGGAAGCACGGGGAACCTCATCGTATCGGTTGTCAACGGAAACGCAGCTGTATCTCTGGGCGCGGCGGTGGGTGATGCCTTTCATGTCAGCATCCAGCGAGCCCAAGATGCGCCGGACAGGGAGCGCCGGGAATGAGTGAAGCCTTGCCCCTCGTGGTCGCCGACCTGACCTTTCGCTACCGAGACCGCTCGACCCCAGCCATCAAGGGTATTGCCTTTTCTGCAAACGCAGGCGAGGTCTTGCTCATCGCCGGGGCGAGCGGCTGCGGCAAGACCACCCTGGTCCGGGCGATCAACGGGCTCGTTCCACGTTCCTACAAGGGCGAGCTTTCTGGCAAGATCCTCGTATTTGGCGAGGACACGCTCCGCTGGAAGTTGGCCACCGTGTCCCAGCGGGTGGGCACGGTTCTGCAGGACCCAGAGCGCCAGATCCTCGGCACCAAGGTCCTGAGCGAGGTGGCGTTCGGCTTGGAGAACTTGGGGCTCGACCGTGCGGAGATCAGAGGGCGCGCCGAGGAAGCACTGGCGCTTCTTCGCATATCCGACCTCCGCGACCGCGACACATTCAGCCTTTCCGGCGGAGAGAAACAGAAGGTGGCCCTAGCCGGGGTCCTGGCGATGCGACCGAGTATCCTGCTGCTAGATGAACCGCTCGCAAGCCTGGATGCAGCCAGTGCCCAAGACTCGTTGCAGATGGTGCGCAAGCTTGCGGATGAAGGCATGACGGTTCTGATGGTGGAGCACCGCGTAGAGGACGTGATGCGCATCGGGCCGGAGCGTGTGATGTTCATGAGCGACGGTGAGATCCGCTACCTCGGCCCCCTGAGCGAGCTATCGAACGCGGTGGACTATCGGGAAGTGAAGTTACCCGCCGGTGACATCGTGGCTAGGGCGCGCACAGAGCCTGCGCCCCGTCCCCTCCGCATCCTTCCAGGCATCTCCGCCGCCAGGTCAGATGCCGAGCCTCTTGTGCGGTTCGAGGGTGTATCATTTGGGTACGATGCCGAGGGCGACGTGCTGCACGGAATAGACCTGGATATACGCGTGGGGGATGTCATCGCCGTTCTGGGGGCGAACGGAGCGGGCAAGACGACCCTGGTAAAGCACGCCATTGGGCTGCTGAAACCGAGATCCGGTCGCGTATTCGTGGAGGGGCGGGACACGAAAGAGGCGAGCGTGGCCCAAATAGCGAGCACGCTGGGGTATGTTTTCCAGAGCCCCAGCCACATGCTCTTTGCGCCGACCGTGCGTGAGGAACTGGCATTTGGGCCCATAAATCTGAAGCATCCGAAAACGGAGATTGAGAAGGAGGTGAAAGAAGCCCTAGTAACTGTGAACCTCACCGCGAATGAGCACGATCCGCCGCTGGCCATGTCTTTCGGCCAGCAGAAGCGCGTAAGCATTGCGGCCATTTTGGCCATGCGATCTCGCATCCTGGTGATGGATGAACCCACCGCCGGGCAGGACTACCAGAACTACATGAACTTCATGGATTCCATCCTGCAGATGCCCGGTTTCAGCGCCGTCATGTTCATCACTCACGACGTGGATCTCGCCGTCATCTATGCCAACCGCGTGTTGCTGGTAGCGGGTGGACGCCTGATCGCAGACGGCCGCCCCGAGCAGGTGCTGCGCGACTTCGGGCAACTGGAGGCCTGCCGCCTGGTCCCGTCGTCACTGCTGACCCTAAACGTCAAGCGGCTACCGGAGACGGGAGCCTTCATGCGGGCCGAGGCGCTGGCACATATTTGAAATAGAGGAGAGTAGAAATGGGAAACCGGCTCACCAACGTCCTGATTTCGCTTGCCGTGATCCTGGTGATCTTCGCCGTGATCATGTTCGTGTTTGGCACGCAGACAGTGGGACCATTCAACTTTTCAGTCGATCAGGCGACACTCGTCCTGCGCTTTGTCTTCGTGATTATTGGCCTGCTGATCGCGTTCGCGGTCTACTATGCCACCCGCGACAACGCGGCCTGGGAAGTTGGCACGCGCCAGGTCGTGTGGATGGCGATCGGGGCTGCCCTGTATGCGGTCTTCTCGTGGCTGTTCAATGGAACGGTATTTGTGGTGCCTTCCCTCAGCCAAGTCTCGCTGCGCCCCGCCATTGCGATACCGATGTTCTTCGGCTACGCTTTCGGGCCCGTGGTGGGATTCTTCACCGGCGCCGTGGGCAATATGTTCGGCGACGCGCTGACCGGCTTCGGGCTTTCGCCGCAGTGGAGCATCGGCAACGGACTTGTGGGATTCGTCTCAGGCCTGGCGATGCTGTTCAAGGACCGGAAGAAGAGCCTCGACACCGTGCTGTGGGTGGGCGGCGTGCTGGCGGTGCTGGCAGCTGCGCTGTTCCTGGTAAACCGCAACCAACCGAACATGCTCTTCTTTGATCCGGCGAACAACATCTTCGGCGACGCCACAATGTCGACATTCGCCGGCGTGGCGATCGTCGTCGGCTTCCTGCTGGTCCTGATCGTGCGCTTCGCCTTTGGCTCGAATCTGGACGTCGCGGCGGCTGTCACTTGGGGCATGCTCGGGAACATCCTGGGGATTCTGTTCGCGGCGTTGTCTGACATCTGGATCAACGGTTTCAGCCTGGCAGCCGCGATCGTCGGCGAATTTCTGCCGGCTGCGGGCCCAAACCTGATCTTTGCGGCCATCCTGGTGCCTCTGCTGGTGGCGGCCTACGCGGCCGTGCAGCGGCAGTCGGGCAGGTAACTCGGACGTGGTTTGGCGGCTTGCCCTGCAGGCAAGCCGCCAAACACCATCGGGAACCATGCTAGTAGCCTGGCGCTACCGAAAACGCTCCAACTCCGTGATCCAGCGGTTCGACAGTCGCGCATGGATCATCTTCTATCTGTGTTTCCTTTTTTCGACGCTGGCCTTCTGGGACATCCGTTTCTTGATGTTCTTCTTCGTGATCTCCTGGATCGTGCTGCTCACGTCGGGGGTCCGCTGGCACGAGATTCGGCGTGCTTTTCTCTTCATCATCGGGTTCGTCTTTTTCTTTTCGGTGCTCACGTTCATAACTGGCCGGGGTGGGGCCGAGGTGTATCAACAGGAGCACATGATCCGCGAGCTCAGGGCGACGTTCTCCATCTTCGGCTGGACGCCGACGCTGCAGATCACCGTTGAACGCGCGTTCTTTGGACTGAGCCAGTTCGTGCGCGTCTTCAGCATCGCGATCATGACGATCCTGATACCGTACTCGTTGAATCCGGCCCTGTATGGCATCACGTTCAAGGGCCTGGGTCTGCCCGACAAGATCGCCTATGCAATGGATCTGACCATGCGGTTCATACCAACATTCGGCCGGGACTTCCAGCTGACAATGGATGCCCAGCGGGCGCGTGGCTACGAACTGGAGAAGATCAGCGGCGGACTGATCGAGCAGGTGCGCAAGTTGGGGCCACTTATGGTGCCGGTCACGATCCACGCCATCATCGGGAGCGAAGATATCATCGATGCGATGGACTTGCGGGCCTTCGGGGTTGGGCCACGTACCTGGCTCGAGCAACTGACGTACAGATTGTCCGACCGACTCCTTATCGGCTTTGGCGTAGGCATATTCGTCGCCTCACTAGCCGTGGGCTTTCTTGGCCTCGGCCAGTTCTGGGTGCCGGAAGAGCTGTTCAGATTCGCTGGGGGATAGCGGCGTTCGCGTACGGCGGTGGACCTGGTCGTCAGCGCCCAGCGGGGGGAGCGCCTACGAAATGTTCGCCCGCCTCAATCTCGCAATTCAGAGCACTCTCTTTGGGCGCGAAGGTGCAGGTAGTGAACTGCGTGAAGGCCGAAGGAGGGTTGCAGGCCTTGTTGAAGTCCACTACGACCCTGCCGTCCTCCGAAACCGCCTCGGTGTGCATATAGCGACCCTCCGGGTATGTCTGGATGCCGTTGGTACGGTCCCTCAACTGGAGGAAGAGCCGTCCATCGTCGGTTTCGGTCGCCTCGAGATTGTAGGATTTCCCCGCAAGTTTGAAAGATACGTAGCCTTGAACGTAGCCCCGCTGGATTTCTCCCCCGGCATCCGGCATCCGGATCTGGACCGGAACAGGGTAGGCGGTGTACGCGGCGCGGATAAGGTACCTCTCATCGACATCGAACCAGCTGCGTGGGGGGAATTCGCGCGCCCTCGCTGCATTCCAGACCCGCAAGCCGACGCGGCCGGCATGCCGGGTGAGAGCCATCTCAAGATCTCCACTGCGGAGCAGACTGGCCCCGTTTTCATCCTCAAAGCGCAAGAGGGAAACGGATTGGACGGCTGCGCCGTCGATGTCGACGACCTGGCCAATATCGACGCTGAAAGTTACACGGGCGCCATCGAAATCAAACGCACCCAGCAACCTCGGAACTGGCTTTGGCAGGCAAATGGTGCAGTCGCGAGAGGAGCCGATGGTATTGGTGCCCTTTTGCAGCCACAGCAGGCCGCTCAGGGCTAGCAGGCCCCTCGGACGACGAATGTCGGCGTCCAGCGCTAACCGCCATGCCTGAACACTCTGGAGGTATTCCGAGTCTGGCATTGCCCCCGATTGTACATTAAGAGCGGCCGTCCGCGGCATCCAGAGAGGTGCAAGGATTTAGTCGGAGCAGTTCGAGTCCGACTCAGGGCATTTGCGCAGGCATTTCTTCCGTGGGGGGTAGAAAGCAGCCGACGGAGACCTCCGAAGAAAGCGCGACCGCCGTGCAGGCGCCTATTCCTCCAGAGTGCTGATATCCCCTTCGGGCAGGCCCTGTGCCCTGGCCTTCAGCACGCGACGCATGATCTTGCCAGAGCGCGTCTTGGGCAGCTTCTCCAGGAACTTGACATCTTCGGGTCGTGCGATCGGTCCCATGTGTGTTGCGACGTGCTGGCGCAGCTCCTCGGCGAGCTCGGGCGAGGCCGCGAAACCGGCGCGCAAAAGGACGAAGGTGTGAATGGCCTGGCCTTTCAGTTCGTGCGGCAGGCCGATGGCGGCCGCTTCCGCCACGGCGGGGTGACTTACCAGAGCCGACTCGATCTCCGCGGTGCCCAGTCGATGTCCGGAGACCTTAATCACGTCATCCACGCGGCCGATGATCCAGTAGTAGCCATCCTTGTCACGCTTTGCTGAGTCACCGGTGGTGTAAACGCCGGGGTACTTGGACCAGTATTGGCTCACGTACCGGTCAGGATCGCCATATATGGTGCGCAGCATGGCCGGCCATGGACGCTTCAGAACCAGGTATCCCTCGGTATCATCTGGGACGGACTTCCCGTGTTCGTCCAGGATATCCGCCTCCTGACCGAAAAACGGCCGCGTGGCGGAGCCCGGCTTCAGTGGAACAGTGGGCGTGGGCGTGATCATGAACATCCCGGTTTCGGTCTGCCACCATGTGTCCATGATAGGGCAGCGCTCTTTTCCGATCACCCTGTGATACCACTTCCAGGCCTCCGGATTGATCGGTTCCCCGACGGTCCCGAGCAGCCGCAGCGACGAGAGGTCATGCTTATTTGGCCAAGCCTCCCCGAAGCGCATCAGCCCCCGAATTGCGGTCGGCGCCGTGTACAGGATCGTGATGCCGTAGCGCTCCACGCACTGCCACCAGCGATTGGGATACGGGTAGGCAGGCCCGCCCTCAAACATGAAGGAGGTCACGCCGTTCAGCAGCGGTCCGTAGACGATGTAGGAGTGCCCCGTGACCCAACCGGGATCGGCGGCGCACCACCAGCGATCTTCGTCGTTGACATCAAAAACGTACTTCAGTGTGCTGTAGGTGCCCACCATGTAGCCGCCGTGAGTGTGCAGAATTGCCTTCGGCTTTCCGGTGGAACCAGACGTGTACAGGATGTAGAGCGGATCCTCGGCATCCATGACCTCGGTGGGGCACTTCCCGTTGGCAATGGGCAGGACCAGCATCTCGTGGTACCAATGGTCCCGTCCTGCCTCCATCGGGACATCGTGCCCGATCCTCTTGATGACGATGACATTCTCGACAGAGGGGCAGCGTCTGAGGGCCTCGTCGACAGTGCGTTTGAGCTCAACGACCTTGCCATTGTTGTGGCTGCCATCGGCCGTGATGACGAGCTTGGATTCGCTGTCCTCAATGCGGCCCTGCAGTGAGTCCACCGAGAAGCCGCCGAAGACCACGGAATGTACGGCGCCGATCTTGGCGCAGGCAAGCATGGCGAAGACGATCTCCGGAATGCGACCCAGGTAGATTGTGACCCGGTCTCCCTTGCCAACACCCATGGCCTTGATGATGTTGGCCATGCGGCTGACCTCGCGATTCATGGCGAAGTAGGAGAACGTCTGGTGCTGCTTCCCGTCCTCAGATTCCCAGATCAGTGCGAGTTTGTTCTTTCGATACGTGTGCAGATGTCGATCGATGGCATTGTGGACGATGTTGACCTGTGCTCCTACGAACCATTTGAAGAATGGCTGCTTGGAGTCGTCCAGAACCTTGTCCCACTTCCGGAACCATTCCAGTTCCTGCGCCTCCGCCTCCCAGAATGCCAGCGGATCCGCCAGGCTTTTTTCTGCCAGGGCGTCCCAGTCCTTCAAACGCACCTGGGCTGCTACCTCTTTGGATGCAAAGAAGACCTCTCCTTGCAGGCTGCTTGAGTTGGCGGACTTTACCATGCAGGCATCTCCTATGACGTGATAGGTTGGCCCACAATTCTAATCGGCATCCTCTGATTTCGCCATGATGATACCTGAGGCCTGACCTCGCGGAGTGGGATCAACAGCGGCTACTATTGTGAAGGGGAATCTAGGCGGAGCGTCCAAAGGACCGTCAACCGGTCATGGCGAGCAGACAAGGGCGTCGGATCAGAACAACCCTTGCCCGGAAGAGTGGGCTCACTCCCGCATGATTCACGGAAGGTAGTTCGGCCAGCCGGGGGAGGCGCAGGCGATGCTAAGCCCGCTATTTGATCGACTTCGTTTCGGATTTGGGGGGCGAGCCTTCCCGATGCATCGCAAGCCCCTGGATCAGGACACCCAGAATTGCCAGGCCCAAGAACAGGAGCGGCCGCTCGCCTGCGCGCAGGAACGGGCCGCTGACTATCATTGACGCGCCGGCGATCGAGGAGATGGTGATCAGGGCCCAGTTGAAAAGCCAGACGACCAGGATAACACCAAGGATGCCGCCCGCCACAAACGCGGCTATCCTCGTCGGTCCGGCAACCAAGCCCAGCAAGTCGGCAACGCGCATCAACGCAAAACCCCCGCCCAGGAAGCCAGCCATACCGATCGCAACGGACTCGAGGAAGACCGCCATCAAGGCAAAAACCGCGCCCAGGGCTAGGGCAGCGAGCACGAGCACCAATTCTGACCGGAACGTGATGCGCGTGGCAACCTCGAGGCCGACCAGGAATCCGATCGCTCCGACAAGGAGCCAGAATAGCCTGCGGCCCGCAAGCAGCAGGCCGCCACCGATGAGCACTTCCAGGATTCCAATCACGTAGCCTCCTTCCCAGAACTAGTGGAGACCGAACGATCTGGTGCTAGACAATCGAAAAAGGCCTGCCGCGCACGAATTCACGAATCTCATCTCTGAGCTCGGGCGGGAAGGACGGGGCCATGCGCCGAAAGACAACGGAGGCCATGGGATTGTCGCTGTTTGTCAAAACCTGTCGGATGAAGTAGGTAGTCTCCGTCGGTGAGGCGCGGAACAGGGCGAGAATCAGCTGCTCAAGATCCAGCTGGATCTCGGCGGGCGCTGCCTTGACCACGGGCTCAAGGGCCTCCATGAGCGCGGGCAAATTGCCGAAGGCTGGATCGTTGATTGCAGAAACCGCCGCCCGCACGGCGCCTGGCCAAAGTCGTGTCCGTTCGGGCCGAAGCCACTCTCCCAGCATTTGGAGGAACATGTCCGACGCCTCTCTCCGCATCCTCAGGAGGCTTGCGTCCAGCAATTGCGAGCGCAGCGCTCCATCATGAACTTGGGACGTCCACGCCGTGAGACGGGCAATCAGAGGGGCTTCCTCGGGCGAGATCCGGCCAAGCAGGAAGGCCGCCAGCAGCCGCGTCTCCAGCCAAGCCTCGTCCCAAAGGCGGTCGGCCAGCGCAAGCGCAGCAACCGCATTCTCGGGGGCGGACGCCAGCGGAGAGAGTTCCTGTTCTATGTGCTTCATCACGACGGTTGGCGTCCGATGGGCCGGGAGGCTGGCGCCCACGGAGGCGGGTCGCCGAGCCCGTATGGTGTGGTTGACGTACGAATCCAGTGTGGCGCTGAGGTTCCGGGCGAAATCGTCCGGCGCGAAGAAGAAGTCGGCCAGGCGGAGTGCTTGTTTCCTAAGTCGGGCGAGGTCAATCGAGGGCATATTCTCGTCCAGCGGTCCCAGACTGAGCCACAGTTGCGGCCGGTGTGCGTGCGGTCGATCAGTACGCGCGAGCGAAATATACCTTCTTCTCGGCGGGCAGTCCGCAGACGATGCACTTGCCGGTGCCACCTGGCTGCTCGAAGGGTATGTTTCGCGCAGTCGCCTTTGTCTCATCCTTCACCCGGGCCTCGCATTCCGTCCGGCCACACCACCAGGAGAAGGCCCACCCATCCTGGACAATTTGAGTCAATTCTGCGAGGTTGGCGGGATCATGGATATTCGCGTCCCGGAATGCGACGGCTCGAGCCAGCATGGCGGCCTGGACGTCCTGCAGGACATTCGTGACGGTGTTGGCAAGCCCGGATTGGGCAACGAAGGACCTATTGCCCTTGCCCGCAACGTCGCGGCGCGCGACGGCCACTGAGCCTTTCTCCAGATCTTTCGGGCCAATCTCCACCCGGACGGGGACGCCCCGCATCTCCCAGTCGTTGAACTTGAAGCCAGGCGTCACCTCCTCGCGATCGTCCATTCTGGCGCGGATGCCGGACGCCCTGAATTCAGCCATCAGTCGATGTGCCGCCTCCATGACCCCGGTCTTCTCCGTATCGCTCCTGTAGATGGGGATCATCACGACTTGAATAGGCGCAACCCGCGGCGGCAGCACGAGGCCCTGATCGTCCCCGTGGACCATAATAATTGCGCCAATCATGCGCGTGGACAAGCCCCACGACGTGGTTTCGCAATACTGCAAGGTATTGTTCGGATCCAGGTACTGGATCTCAAATGCCTTTGAGAAATTCTGACCGAAATAGTGCGAGGTTGCGGACTGCAGCGCTTTCTTGTCCTGCATCATGCCCTCGATGGAGGTTGACATGACGGCCCCGGCAAACTTCTCTGTGTCGGTCTTCACACCTTTGATCACCGGGACAGCAGCCTCATTCGTGGCAAAGTCCTCGTAGACATCCAGGATGCGGTACATCTCCTCAAGCGCCTCTTCCCTGGATGCATGCGCTGTGTGGCCCTCCTGCCAATAGAATTCGGCCGTCCGCAGGAAGAGTTTCGTACGCAGCTCCCACCGCACCACGCTGCCCCACTGATTGATCAGTACGGGAAGATCCCGCCAGGACTTGATCCACTTCGAGTACATGTAGCCGATGATAGTCTCGGAGGTGGGGCGCACAACGAGCGGCTCCTCCAGTTTCTCGCCTCCACCGTGCGTGACCACGGCAAGCTCTGGCGAGAATCCTTCGACGTGCGCCTTCTCTTTCTCGAAGAAAGACATGGGTATCAGCATTGGAAAGGCGGCATTCACGTGCCCTGTGTCCTTGAAGCGCCGATCAAGGGCGCCGCTCAGGTTCTCCCAGAGCGTCCAGCCGTAGGGTCGCACGACCATACAGCCCCGCACCGGGGCGTAGTCGGCCAGTTCGGCCTTCAGCACGAGCTGGTTGTACCACTCGGAGAAGTTCTGATCGCGAGAGGGGAGTTTCTCTTCAGTCATGAATCACCTTGTGAAAGTCGGGATCAGCAGTGCGCCGCCGGGCAGGCAACGACAGGCATGCCCTTCTGGAGCTTACTCCATTATCTTGCCAAGCATTTCAACGGCGGCCAACGGAGTCAGCTCGAAGCGCAACAGCTCGCGCTGATAGGATGGCGTGTAGTCGCCCAACTGCAGATAGAACGTATCCCAGACCAGACGCCAGGCCTCGCCCACCAGGATAAGCGGCCTGCGGCCCTGGGAACCCACAATCATCAAGTTCCACGTCAAGGCAATCTCGGTCAGCGTCCCTGGACCCCCGGGAAGTGCCAGGGCCGCGTCGGAACGTTGGATGAGGGCCTGGAGGCGTTCCACGAGCGTGCTCATCTTCCACTCCTCAGCGACCCAGTGGTTGGCTGAACGTCCGTGCCAGTTCCCAATTTCCTCGCACGTGACCCCGATCACGTGCCCTCCCGCCGCCGCGGCGCCCCTGGACACGGCTTCCATTGTCCCGGTGTAGCCCCCCGTGAGCACCGTATGGCCACGACGGGCAAGCAAATCCCCAAGCGCCTGTGCATCCGCGTAGGCCTGCGAGCCCTCCTTGGGCTGAGAGCCACCAAATACCGAAATCCTCATTCAGACCTCAAGCTCGACACCAATGCCGGAAAAAAAAACGGCTCACCAAGTCTGGGGAGCCGCCTATTGCACGCCGAAACACGCCTATCCAGACACAGCGTTTCTCATCAACTGCGGGAACGGAACCGGTTTCGGCCACACGCTCTGCATTATACACGATTTCTTCAGTTACAATAATCGCGTGATACGAAGGCTTGGCGATCAACTTGAGGCGGCGCTTTCAGGGCGGGACATGCGCTTGCTGCGCCTTGTGGCCCGTGCAGCACAATCCCTGGGTCTTCCTCTCTACATGGTCGGCGGGCTGCCGCGCGATCTAGCCCTGGGCCGTGCCCCCAGCGATTTCGACTTGGTGGTGGAGGGGAGTGCAATCCAGCTGGCAGCATCCCTGGCCGCGAAGCATGGGGGACGGGTTACAGCTCATCCGAGGTTCGGAACAGCCAAATGGCACCTGGAGGACTTGGCCATTCCCTGGTGGTCGGCCCCTGCAACGTCTGCCGGTCGATACCCTCGGGCTCAGCTCGACCTGATCTCGGCGCGCAGCGAGGCCTACAACGGGCCGGCACAGTTGCCCCAGGTGCGCCCCGGAACCATCGAGGACGATCTTCAACGCCGCGACTTCACGATCAATACATTGGCGATTCGACTGGATGGCCGGCAGTTCGGCAGGCTACTGGATCCCCTGGGAGCCATGGAAGACATGCAGCGCGGCGCGATTCGCGTGCTGCACGACAAGTCGTTCATGGATGATCCGACGCGCATATTTCGGGCCGTCCGCTATGAGCAGCGCCTCGGCTTCATCATAGTCTCCGAGACGCTGCGCCTCATGACCGACTCACGCAGGTGGATCGGACTACTGTCGGCCCACCGCCTCCGGCAGGAGCTGGATCAGATCCTGGGGGAGGACCGAGCCGCCGCCATGGTGCACAGGTTGGGCGGCCTGGGATTGCTGCGCGCTGTGCATCGTTCACTGCCCGCAGACCGTGGCACCATACGGCGACTGGAGAGCGGGCAACTCAAGCATAGCAAAAGCCGCGACACGGTGGGAGATGGGAAGGGGCGTACAAGGCGATGGCTGCTGTGGCTGATGGACCTGTCGCCGGCGCAGATCAAGTCCGTTCGCCAGCGACTGCAGTTCGACAACAGGCTTGCTGCCGAACTGCTCGCGGCCTCGGGGTTGCGCAGGAGCATCAAGAAGCTGATCCGGTTTGCGCCAAGCGTGGTGTCGGAGCAGCTGAAGAGCCTTCCCCTGCCCGCCGTGGAAGCGGTGTTTTGGTCATCGGCGCCGGGGGCGCAGAGGCAGTTGCTGAAGAAATACCTGACAACTTGGCAACACGTACGGACGCGGACCACGGGGGCCGATCTGAAGGCGCTCGGAATTCTACCGAGCCCGGCGTATCGCGTAGTCTTGCAGGCGCTTCGAGCAGCGTGGATCGACGGCAGAATTCGAACTGCCGCGGAAGAAAAGCACCTACTCGAGGAGTTGGTTGGCCGGCTCAATCGTTCGGAATCCCACGGTGTCGCGAAACCCCGCGGGCGTCGGGAATCCCGCGACACGTGAACGAGCAGCGATATTGATTTTGTCGCGCATCGGTTCTATAATGATCCCGATGGCTAGAATCTCAACTGCGGGCGGGTTTGGCAGGGTTGCAGGCACGCTGCCCTATCGCCTCCGGGAGGCCTTCCTGACGGCAGCCGAGATTGACCTGTACCGCGCCCTCAAGGAGATGACCAAGGAGCGCTTCGTTATCTTCACCAAAGTGGCATTGAACGAGATTTTCTTGATCGTGCGTCCAAATGAGAACGTACACTACTTTAGCAAGCTCTTCCGGAAGTACGTTGATTTCTTGCTGTGCAGCCCGGAATCGCTCAGGCCTCAGGTCGGGGTCGAGCTTGTCCGCGCCACGGCAGACGGCAACATGCGCGGAGCCGATCAGTTCATGAAGGAGCTCTTCGCGGCGGCCGGCTTGCCACTTGTCCAGATACGGTCTGGGGATCGGTTCGAGATCCCCGAGATGGTGTCCCTCTTCCAGCAGGCGTTTGCCCGAGCGAAGCAGGCAGAGGGAAGGCCGGTGGACACGGCTCAGGACTCCGTCCCCATATGCCCGGTGTGCGGAAAGATGATGGTGCTGCGGACGCAGCGGGGAGGACGAGCCGAGGGTCGGCTCTACTACGGCTGCATCGACAATCCGACCTGCCCGGGCCGCGTCGCCGTGAAGTGATGCGGGCCGGGCGCCGCCCATTCCAATAAGCAGGGGGAGCTCAGGCGTAGTGCCGTTTCAATTCGGAGGCGTATTTCAGCCCCACGGTTTGCTTGTTTTGTTCCAGCCAATCCGTAAGGCGCGTTGCACATCGCGGCGGCTCCGATGACACAAGCAGATTGCCTGTGAGCCCGTCGATCTCCTCGGGTGTGAGCACGACGTCTCCAAGAACGACGCCCAACATGCGCGCGGCGAGAATCAGCAGGCTGGGATGCACCGAAACCAACGGCCGCACTCGGCCAATCACCGCGCCAATGTGATCTACCAGTTCCCTGAAGCTGAAGATCTCCGGTCCGACCGCGTCGCAAACGTAGCAGTCGGCTCGGTGAACGGCCTCCTCAACTTTCGCCGCCAAGTCATCCACATATAGGGGCTGGAGGCGGTAGCTGCCATCGCCGGCCATGAGGAACAGCGGAAAGCGCCGAAGAAGGAAGGCAATGTTGTTGATCAGTACGTCTTCCGTTCCGAACAGGACCGTTGGACGCAGTATCGCATAGGTCATGCTCGAGCCCATGACGATCTGCTCGTTCTGGGCCTTGCCATGAAAGTACGGCAATGGGGATGCCATGTTCGGATTGGTGATGCTGATGTGAACGACGCGGGCCACTCCCGCCCTGGCTGCGGCGTCGACGATCCGGCGGGTATTTTCAATGGCCCGCGCATGTGTGTTTGCACCCCGATCGAATCGTACCCAGTATGTATTGATCAGAGCCTGACAGCCATCCAACGCCGCTGCAAGCTGCCCGGGACGATCGAAATCGAGTGGAAAGATCTGGACTTGGCCATCGAACGGATCCGGGCGGTTAGCGTGGTGGGTCAGCGTTGCCACGTGATGGCCACGGGCGAGCAGGCGTCTCGCAATATACTTCCCAGAATAGGACAGGGCACCCGTGACTACGATCTTCATGATCCCATCGCGGAGGCGCCGGCGCCGGCGTCAGTACGTTGCATCAGGGCGCGCGAAAATGCTCGAAAAGGTCCGCCCCTTCCAGCCCCGGAGCCTCTGTGTCGTACCTTGAGCGCTCTATGTTGAGGCGCATGCTCTGGACCTCACCGACGAAGAACTCGAACTCTACCCGACCTGGGCGGGACCCCGGGACTTCATCCACGGGCAACGAGCCGATCTGAGCCATGACGCGGCCGATCCGATCGCCCATGGCTGCCTCATCCGTCAGGGAATCGACGGGGATGCGGACTCGGAAGTCAGTCTGCATGGTGAGGAATGTTGTGGTCCCGTCCTCGTGGCGGCACTCCTCACCAAAGGCGTACGCGCTGGTTCGGATCAGGGAATCCGCTGCCGCCAGCCGGCTCTGAAGCATCTGGCTCAGAATGGGAAGCTCCCGTGTTCCCCACACGTAGTAACAACCTGTCGTGCCTCCGGCTGTCGCAGGAGGGGGGGAGTTGGGAGGTTCCGCGTGAAGTGCGGCCGTCCCCGTCGTTCCGGTGCCGGCGCGGCCGGGAAGGCGCGGCGAGCAGGCCCAGACAAGCTGCGATACGATGAGCACGAGGGCGACTAGTTGCTGTGACATGAGGACCCCGTTGGGCCGATTGCGATCGAGGCGATCATAGGGCGCCGACGCAGCTTAGTCGCGGGGCAGCTGCACCTCAGGAGAGTGTACGGCCGGGAATGCCAATGGCGCCGTGCTGCGGACCGATGAAGGGCGGCTGGTGCGGTTCATCTCAACAGATCCGCCGCGACCGCCGCTACTAGGGCAGCGGCTCGGGGCAGAGACGCTTCGTCAAAGTCGAATTTGGGGTGATGGTGCCCGTAGTCGAGGTGCCTATCGGAGTTGTTCGAGCCGACAAACATGTAGCAGCCCGGCAGCTTTTCTTGCATGAAGGCCATGTCCTCGGCACCCATCGTGAAATAGCCGGAGGTCTCCAAGTCACTGCCCGGAAGGATCCTGCGGGCGGCCTCCTGGGCCTGCGCGGCCATGGTTGCATCGTTGATCACCGCGGGGGCAACTCGTTGTGTTTCGACGACTACCTGACAGCCCATCGCCTCCCCAATCCCCTTCGAGATGAGCTCGAAGCGCTCCAGGACCTTTTGGCGGACGGCCGGATCAAAGGAGCGGATCGTCCCGGTGAGCTCGGCTGACTGCGGGATGACATTGAAAGCCGTCCCGCTGTGGATGGTAGTGACGCTGACCACGGCCGATTCAAGCGGTGCCACATTGCGCGATGCGATAGTCTGGATGGCGCCGACCAGCTGAGCAGCCGCGACTATCGGGTCGAAGGTCAAGTGGGGAGCGGCTCCATGGCCGCCTCTGCCCGTGACCTTGATTGAGAATAGCTCTGCGCCTGCCATGATAGGACCGGGCGCGATACCCAGCCAGCCCACTGGCTTGTCATTCCAGAGGTGTACTGCAAGGGTGCGATCCACGTGCGGTGATTCCAGGACGTGGTCGCGGATCATCAGCTCATTGCCCCCAACGCCTTCATCTCCGAAGCCCTCCTCGCACGGCTGGAAGCAGAACTTCAGCGCACCGACGATATCTTCACGGTGTGCATGCAGAAGCTTCGCGACAGCCAGCCCTATGGCGGTGTGGCCGTCGTGGCCGCACGCATGCATCACGCCGGGAGTCACAGAGGCGTATTCGGCACCCGTTTCCTCATCGATCGGCAGCGCATCCATATCAAAGCGCAGAAGGACAGTGGTGCCAGGCTTCGAGCCCTCAAGCAGCGCCACCACCCCGGTCTTTCCCACGCCTTTTGTGACCTCCAGGCCCAAGGCCTCGAGTTCCCTGGCGACAATGCCGCCCGTGCGGAGCTCGTGGAATCCAAGCTCGGGATGCATATGGAAGTCGCGGCGCAGGGCTTGCGTGTAGGAGAAGAGCGCCTGAGCTTCTTGCAGGAAATCTATCATGCCGGAAACCTCATATTGCACCCAGCGGCGCCGCGAGATCTGCGGCCTCGCGCCTATCCGTACTTGACGACACGGAACCTCTCTTCAAAACGCGGACTGGCCTCGGTGCTGCCTTCAACCCGTCGCGAAAGCATGCGGGCCTTGAATTTCTCGACGTCGCCGACCTGGGTTTTGTGCTTGAGCAAGGCCCTCAGTTTCGTCGGCCACGTGGCGGTGATGTCCAAGACGACGGTGGGTTGGTTGGTCAGCGAACACCATACTTCTTGCGGCATGTGCGGCTTGAAGCCCTCCGCCAGGAGCTCAGGGAAGTAGGAGAGGTTGCCTGCCGCCGGAAACACGGCATCCAGCACGGCCTGTCCTGCGGCGCGGTGGTCGGGGTGGTTGATGCCATAGGAAGCGAAGAGCGTCTGAGGGTCACAGGTAACCAGGATATCGGGTCTGAGCTTGCGTATCACCCGCACGATGTCCCGCCGCAATTCGAGGTCTGCGACGAGGTAACCGTCTGGGCGATCCAGGAAATGGACCGCTTGCACACCGATGACTAAGGCCGCCTCCTGTTGCTCGCGATGCCTGATCGCACAGAGCTCGTCGCTGGACATGTGCTCTGGCGATGTTGTGTCATTGTAGCCCTTGTCACCGCACGTCAGCAGGTAGTATTCAATATGATGGCTGGCCCGGGCCCAGCGCGCCAAGGTACCGCCGCAGAAGAATTCTGGATCGTCTGGGTGCGCAAGTATGACCAGGATATTCCGCTTGCCTGGCCAGTCATCTGGCGTTTCCAAGCGGTGCGGCGCGCCGGTGGACATGGCTGAGGATCTCCCCACGGGGCGACTGGTATATGGGGCTGAAGGGCACGATCAGTTCGTGTGAGACTTGCCGCACGTACATCCGCCGCCCTCGTGACGGTCGCAGGGCGCCTCTGACTTGCGCTTCAGTGCTTCCAGCTCGTCCCAGGGCTGAAGCTCCTCGCGATCAAAGGTGATGACGATGTGTTTGTTCTCGTCGTTGTCCATGAGAACCATGACCCGTCCTGAGAGCGGGAGTGCGTCGACGACCTTGCCCTCACCCCGCGGCGTGACAACTCGCTTGTTTCGCTTGGGAAGCTGTTTGCGAGCTTCGACGTACTGCTCATACTCGTAGATGAGGCAGCAGCGCAGCCGGCCGCACATGCCTGTGATCTCGGTCGGCGTCAGTGATATGCCCTGCTCCTTGGCCATTTTGATGGATATGGGACTGAAATCGGTCAGGAACTTGGAGCAGCAGCGCGTCTCCAGGCCGCAGGCGCCCATGCCGCCAAGGATCTTGGCCACGTCTCGCGGGCCGATCTGGCGAAGCTCCACTTGTGTGGCAGGATACATTGCCTGCATGTCCTTGCGCAGCGACTTCAGGTCCGGCTTTTCATCGCTATCCGTGCTGAACATGAAGACCAGGCGCGAGCCGTCGAAATTGTACTCAGCGACCACTATCTTGATCGACTTCAGACGGAGTTCCGCGGCCCGCGCGCGGCAGTTTATCATCGCCTCCGTCTGGCGCGCCCGCCAGGTTTGCTGCAGGAGCAAGTCGCGCGGGGTGGCGCGGCGATCGACGTGCTTCCAGCCGCCATCCGGACGGGATGACGGCTCCGAGAGCACCTGGATCACCTCTCCCAGGTGCTTGCCGCGAGTCGTATCGACAACTACATGCTCGCCCTTCTGAACCGCCCCCAGGGACGTGGCGTCGAAGTGATATACCTTGCCTACTTTCGAAAAGCGCACACCAATAATGCTGGATTGCATGCGGCTATTATACAGTACCAATCAACGAGGCCCCGCGCGCCGACGGGCTAATTGGCGTTGAGGGCGCGCAAGAGGAAGGCGGGCCGTCACTCAACAATGTTGATCGGGAGTTCGTTCTGCGAGCTCAACGCGGCGACGCTTATCCTTGCCGCGACTCCCTCGGCGATCCTGCGCAATGCAAGCGCCGCGGGAGAATCCGGCTGCGAGACCACGATGGGTATTCCGGTGTCACCGCCCTCGCGTACCGCCGGGGCGATGGGGATCTTTCCCAGGAAGGGCGTATCTGTCGCCCGGGCCAACTGCTCGCCTCCGCCGGAGCCGAAAATATCCATGCGGGTTCCGTCTGGTAGGTCAAGGTAGGACATATTCTCGACTACTCCGAGGACTGGCACTTCAAGCGCGCGAAACATCTGGAGGCCGCGGCTAGCGTCTTCGATCGAGACCAGCTGAGGCAGCGTCACGATGATCGCGCCGCTGAGAGGCAATGCCTGCGCCAGCGAAAGGGCGGCGTCGCCGGTCCCAGGGGGCAGATCGACGATCAAGTAGTCCAGCTCACCCCAATCCACTTCGCCGAGGAACTGGCGGATGGCCGAGTTCAGCATTGGGCCGCGCCAGATTAGGGGCTGACCGGGCTTCACCAACAGTCCCATGGAGATCATCTTCAGCCCATATGCACCCGCCGGCACCAGCTTCGCGCCGTTCGGGGGTGGGAGTGCGGTTACCCCCAGCATCGTAGGCAGGTTCGGACCGTAGATGTCGGCGTCCAGGAGGCCGACGCGCGCGCCGCTGCCCGCAAGGGCAACGGAGATGTTGACCGCCACAGTGGACTTGCCGACGCCGCCTTTGCCGGAGCCGACCGCCACGGCATTGCGGATCGGCATGCTGACCAAACCGCGCATGCGGCCGTCGTTTGGAACATCTGAATCCCACTTGATCATCACGCTCTTGATGCCTGGGACCATGGCGACGGCCTGGCGCGCCTCCTTCTCCATCCGTCCTCGCAGCGGACAGGCAGGTGTAGTGAGGACTATCGTGAAGGAAACATCGCCGCCGACGACCTGCAGGTCGCGGATCATGCTCAGCGCAACAAGGTCCCTATGAAGTTCCGGTTCCTGCACGTTGCTGAGAGCAGCAAGGACATCATCCTTGCCTGGAGCCGCTTTCTTGTTTCTTGACTCACCCTGGGGCATTGTTGATCCTTGGAATGGCCTACGAGGCGGCTTCCGCCTTGGCGGCTTTGGCGGCCATCTTGGCCTGGCGCTCCTGCTCATTGCGCTGATAGTTGAGGGGCCGGATGTTCCGGTAGTACGAGGCCGGTTTCAGCAGTTGCTGCATATTGAACACATTGCGCTGGTAGGACGCGATCTCGTAGTCGTGGTCCATGATGATGGCGTCGAACGGGCAGTATTCCGCGCAGAAGCCGCAATTCATGCATATGTCGGCGTCGATGAAGAAGTCGGCGGGCTCCGGGACCGGGCGGCCCGTCTTGGGGTCGTTTGTGCGGACGATCCAAATGCATTGGGGAGGGCAGACCTTGGCACAGATCCCACACGAAGTGCAACGAATCTGCCTCCCGCCGTCCCCAGCGTCATCGTACACGAGGAACGGCACGTAGCGGAACTCCTCCGGCAAAGGCAGCTTCTCCTCGGGGTACTGGACCGTAAAGATGCCGCGAGCATTCTTGCTGGAGCGGTGCGCGATCCCCTCCGGCTTGAAGTACCGCCGGCCCCACCAGACAATGTCGTCAAGGTAGGTGTCGATGAACCGTTTCAGGGTGACGCTAAGCCCCTTGAGTATGCCTTTTCCATACATTGTGGAGTTCTCCGGTTATCGGTCCAGCTCGCCGAGCACAATGTCGATCACGCCGAGGATGGCCACGAAGTCGGCGATCTTCTGACCGACGCACATCTTCTCCAGGGCAGTGATGTTGATGAAAGAGGGAGCGCGCACATGGTATCGCCACGGATTGGGTTTGCCTGTGGAGACCACGTAGTAGCCGAGCTCGCCTTTTGGCGCTTCTATTCGGCCGTAGGCTTCTCCGGCCGGGACGCGGACCTGATACTGTGGCTTTCCAGCGATGATGGGTCCGTCCGGCATCTGCTTGACGGCCTGCTGAAGGATACGCAGGGATTGACGGATCTCGTCCACGCGAATCAGATAATTGTCATATAGGTCGCCATGCTGGCGGAGCGCCACATCGAACTCAAAGCGATCATAGATCCCATATGGCTGAGCGCGGCGCACGTCATACGGGACACCGGCGGCTCTCAGAACAGGCCCGGTGATGGAGTACCTGACGGCATCCTCGCCGTCGATCACCGGGACGCCCCTCAGACGCGAGACCAGGATCTCGTTCTCGGTCAGCAAACGTTCGAACTCGTCCACCTTGCGAGGTAGACGCTCCTGAACCAGTCCGCGGATCTTCTCGAGGACGCCGTCGGGCAAGTCGCGTGCCACTCCGCCAAATCGATGATAGTTGCACATCATGCGCGAGCCGGAGGCGGCTTCGAAGATATCCAGGATGAGCTCGCGCTCTTCGAACGCATACAGGGCGGGCGTGAAATAGGCCCCGAGGTCGTTGAGCAGCATCCCGATGAGGATCAGATGGTTCTGAATGCGGCTCAGTTCAGCCATGATCACTCGCAGATACTCGGCGCGTTCCGGGGGTTGTACGCCCATCAGCCTTTCCACGGCCAGCGAATAGCCCCAGTTGCTGCTCATCGAGTTGAAGTAGTCGAGGCGATCGGTATAGGGCATGTTCTGCAGGAACGTGTTGCGCTCGCCGATCTTCTCGTGGTTGCGGTGCAGATAGCCCATGACGGGCTTGAGGCCTACTATGGTTTCCCCATCCAGCACCACGGCCGCCCGAAAGACGCCGTGTGTGGATGGGTGCTGGGGGCCAAGGTTGAGGACGACGTGATCCGTCTTGAGGCCCGCGTGTACGGTGGTGTACTTTGCGAGGGCACCATAGAGAGAGGCTTCGCCGTCGAAGACGGCCTTCTCGGGATCGAAGTTCGCCGGAAACTGCAAATTGTCTTTGTAGACGGTCTTGTCCTCGGCGCTGGCGTAGTAACCCTCCGGCCAGCGACTCTTCAGCGGCTTGCAGTCCTCTTCGTAGAAAGGTTCTCGCCAGTCTTTGCGCAGGGGATGGCCTTCGAAGCCCTCCCACATAAGGATGCGGCGTAGATCGGGATGCCCCGCGAAGCGGATCCCGAAGAGGTCCCAGATCTCACGCTCCTGGAACTCCGCGCCGGGCCAGACGGGGGTAATTGAAGGAACCTCCATGGGGTCCTGGCGCGGCAGCTGAACCTTGAAGACCAAGCCCGGGCCGCCGACAGTCCGGTAGGCGTGGTAGACCACCTCCATGCTGTCCGGGAAATAGTCGACGCCAGTCACCGAGGATAGAAGGTCGAATCCGTGTTGGTCACGAAGCGCAGTGGCCACCTCAATGAGCTTTGTCTGGTGAACGATCCAGCCCTGGTAGCTGGGTCGAGGGTCGGCCGTGACGCTTCCCGGTGCCAGCGCAGACAGGTCAAGCGCTTCAGTTCGATCAAGGGTTGTCATCGCAGACTCCTAGGCCTCGCCCGCCGGCGCCTCAGGCGCGCCGGTCTGCCGAGCTGCGGTTTGCGCCGCAAGTTGTTTGATCTCTGCAAATCGGCGCGGATCCATAAGATCGGGACCCAACACGGGCACCGGGATCTCCACCGCATCTGCCCCCTTCTGGTACCAGCGGACATTTCGGATGGACTGCCGATCGATCTTCTCCTGCAATTTGATCAAGCCAGCGGTCAATGCCTGCGGAGTGGGTGGGCAGCCGGGAATGTAGACGTCCACCGGAATGAACTTGTCCACGCCGGCGACGACGTTGTATCCCTCCTTGAACGGCCCCCCGCCGGCCGCGCACGCTCCCATAGCCACAACATATTTCGGCTCAGGCATCTGGTTATACAGGCGGACGATATTTGGCAGCATCTTCTTGGTGACCGTACCGGCGACGATCATCAGGTCGCTCTGGCGCGGGCTAGGCCGCATGACCTCCATGCCGAAGCGGGCCAGGTCATAACGCGAGGCCTGGGCTGCGATCATCTCAATCGCGCAGCATGCCAGACCAAACATCATCGGCCAAACGGATGATCGCCGACCCCAGTTGTACAGCCGGTCCAGCGTCGTAATGCTGACAGCGTGCTCCAGGTCCCCAGGTATCTCGTAGCCGGGGGCGTTCAGTTTCGGCTCAGTCATTGATTCTCACCTCATACCATTCCTGATAGATGGAGGCCAGGATCTCATCGTTGCAGAGCGATGGATCGTCGCGAAAATCAGGCAGCGCAATCGTCCAGTCGTAGATCTGTCGCAGGGTCAGATCCTGCATTTCGATATTCGGGTGGGCGGAACGCAACTCCGGGCCCCGCATACACGGAATCCCAATTGAGGCTCATGTTGGAGGCTACGGACCGCGAGTATAAGTCGGCGCTCCGAAGACGTCAACACAAATAGGCAAATATATGTTTACAAAATTACCATCGAACAGTAGAATCTCCCGTATGCGCACCACGGCGCGAAAACGAGTCCTTGACTTTGTGGCTGCCCATCCCGAGACGTCCGCAAGTCAGATGGCCCGCGGCCTGGGAATGTCAGCTCCGGCCGTGCGGCATCACCTCGCCATTCTGCGTTCCGATGGACGGATTGAGGCATCAGCCGGATTTCCTGGCCAAAGGCGGGGGCGGCCGGAGACACGATACCGGGTTTCAGAACAGCTCTTGGGGAATAACCTAGCAATGCTTTCCGATAGCCTGCTCAGGGCTTGGAGTGGACAGGCGGGGACAGGGCTCATGGATGCACTTGCCCAGGGGCTGCGGGATCAGCTGGGAACGGTCGATGCCAGTGTAGCGGCAGCCAACCGACTATCAGCCCTCGTGAGCCGGCTGAATCTGCTTCATTACGAGGCGCACTGGGAGGCGGGCGCCACAGGCCCGCGACTCATCTTCGGCCATTGCCCATATGCAGCGGTGATCGAGAAGCACCCCGAGTTGTGTCAAATGGACGCGCGCGCGGTCTCGGAAATCATGCGCTCGGAGACGCGGCAGATCGCGAAGATGACGGCGGGCGGCCTTTCGGAATCCAAGTGCGTCTTCAGCCTAGGATAGCTGCAACGGAGCGGCCCGGTGAGCGCGAGATCGAGGTGACTCGACGCGACCGACCGCCGGGCTTGGCCCAGCAGGCTCGTCCTTCATCCTGCCCGCAGAATGGGTAAGGGGTGAACTGTGAAACGGCGGGCGGGGCCTGCAGCGCCCACTTGTCCGTGCCCGGCCCGCAAGAGATCTCGCTTGGCGGCTCCCGAAATGCCAGATCAGGTACCCATTTCGACCGCAAGCACGTCGTAATAGGTGCCCGCGCCGAAACCATCCACGAGAACGTGATCGCCTGGTTTCAGCTTTGGCAATTGACGCAAGAAGGCAATCATATTGGAGGCCGCACTGACATTCCCGAATTCGCTCAGCAGCCACGGCATGGGGAATTTGATGCCAAGGCCTGCCAACTGTTTTTCCTTCAGCTTGTTGATCTTGTAGTTGGCGTGGTGGACGATGGCCACGGCAATCCTGGGAGTCTGCCCCAGCTTCTGCATCATGCTCTGGTAGGCCTCATACGCCTCCGTAACGACCTGCACGCCAGTGCGTACGAAGAGCTTCACCATGCCCATGGGGCCTGCCATGCTCACCGAAGAACCATTCGAGGGCTCGTGCATCAGGCCGGCCACTCGAATGCTGGTGGGGCCCGTTTCTGTGACTTCCACGTTCGTGGCCGGGTTGGGCTTCTCAACAGAGTGCGGGTAGTGCATCTTAATCTGCAGGAACCCGTCTTCGTCGAAGGACTCGCGTGACCGGCCCGCGAGGAATTTCATCGCCTGCCCCGGGATGAAGCCAATGGCACCGGCCGCATTGCCAAAGAGCTGAAGCGCGTTGGCGTCGAGTGTTGAGTACATGAACCGACTGAGCCCCTCTATGCCGCCCACCAGGACCTTCTTGCCAAGCACCCTTTCGGCGATGCTGGGTGAAAGCTGCCGGTTCTCAGGCAGCTCGGGATTCAGGGCAAGGTGCAGGCTGCTGACCGAGCTATCGCAGGCCTTGTGCACTATGACCTTGAGTGCATCAGCGCGCATGCCGGCAGCGGCGGCAACGCGGTCGAGGTAGTCCTCGGTAATTGGTGCGGTCACTCCCACCAAGATGGCGTCCACCTCAGCTGGGCTCCAACCACAAGCGCTTGCTGCCTCGCGAACGACGCGGGCGCCCACTTCCACTTCCAGCTCCAGGTGTTGTTCCGCGGAAAGGGGGCCGATGTGATGTCGTCGCTGGAACCCGAGTTCTGAGAGATTCAGCTGGTCGGCCTGTTCCGGCGCGTGCCCAAGTCGCTGCTCCAAGAATGTGGGCAGGTCAGAGTTGTCATAACTCTTCCCCCAGGTGCCGTAGGCGCCACCCACGCCAATTCGTGGATTGCTGACCTGCATGAGCCCCAGCGGGACAACGCCCGTGCCCAGGCGGATCTCTTGATTTTGAACGCCCTCCTCGTTGAAAAAGGAAGGGGATGTCGTCTCGCCAATAGTCATGGTCAGTACCTCGTTACGTGTCGGCGTTGTAGCTGAAAACACCGCCAAGGCCGCGGAGTTCCGGGGGGTTCCGAAGTGGTCAGCCGCGGACCCGCTCCGGGAAGCCATTCTACCCGCGCGGCCCGACCGGGGGGAATCCCCCATGAGATCAGGGTCATGGCATCGAAGCCTCGGTTGGACCCTTTCCGCAACCTGCCAGGCATACTTAGAAGACCCCGTGACACGATAGGAACCGGAGCAGCAAGCGCCGCCGTTCGCCTGCCCTGGGGCATAGGGGCCTACTCAACCGTGACGCTCTTGGCCAGGTTCCGTGGCTGATCGACGTCCAGACCGCGCAAGGTGGCGATGTGGTACGCCAGCAACTGAAGCGGAATAACGGTCACGACCGGCGACAGAAGCCACGGAGCAGGCGGGACGCGCAGGATGTGGTCTGCGATGCTGGCCACCAGGTCATCCCCGTCGGTTGCCACGGCGATAACAATGCCGCCGCGGGACTTGGCCTGCTGGATCTGGGAGATCATCTTTTCGTGCCAGGGATCCAACGGGGCCAGACATACCACCGGCATGTTTTCGTCGATGAGGGCGATCGGCCCGTGCTTCATTTCGCCTGCCGGGTAGCCTTCGGCGTGTATGTACGAGATCTCCTTGAGCTTCAAGGCACCTTCGTAGGCGATCGGCATATTGATTCCCCGGCCAAGGTACAGGCAGTTGCGGATGTCTCTCAAGCGGAGGGCGAGTGCCTCGGCTTGAGCCTCGCGATCCAGAGTGCGGCCGACCAGATCCGGCACGAGTCTGAGGTCGGCGACCAGCGCGCGGCGAGTCGTTTCGTCCAGCGTGCCCCGCAGATCCGCCAGTAGCACGGCAAGCATGTATTGGTCGATCAAAGGAGCTGTGAAGGCCTTGGTCGAGGCGACTCCTATCTCGGGTCCGGTTTGCATCGAGATATACCCATCGGCCAGACGCATGGCCTGAGAACCGATGGCATTCACGATGCTCCATAGCACCGCGCCCTTGCGCCGGGCCTCCTCCATGGCGGCCAGTGTGTCGGCGGTCTCCCCAGACTGGCTGATGGCGAGGACCGCGGTCCGCTGATCGATGATCGGATCGCTGTAGCGGAATTCCGAGGCGATCACGACCTCGGCAGGGATACGGGCAATCCTTTCGATCAGAAGCTTGCCAACCATGCCAGCATAGGCGGCCGTCCCGCAGGCCGTAATGACGACTTTCTCAAGCCTGCGCGCAAGCTCCGGCGTGAGATTCAGTCCGGGCAGGCGAATGCGACCCCCGGGGAAATCCACGCGCCCGGCAAGCGTGTCCGTAACCGCACGCGCCTGCTCGTGGATCTCTTTCTGCATGAAGTGGCGATACTCGCCCTTCTCAGCCGTGACGGGATCCCACGAAATCGTGTGGATCTCGGGGTAGACAACGGTTCCCTCGAGCGTCTCGACGCGCACCTGAGCGGGCGTGACAACGGCCATCTGCCGCGATTCGAGGAACATCACGCGGCGCGTGTGTTCCATGATGGCGGGCGTGTCGCTGGCGATGAAGTTCTCGCCCTCGCCCAGACCGATGACGACCCCGCCTGCATTGCCGATGCGCGCGGTCACGATCTTGTCGGGTTCCGCGGCGGACAGCAGCACCACGACATTTGCACCCTGGATGTGCTGAAATGTGCGGCGGGCGGCATCCACGAAGTCCGAGCCCGCGGCCTGGTAGTGCTCAACCAGATGCACAATCGATTCCGTGTCGGTTTCAGATCGAAACTCGACACCCTCGGCCGTGAGCTCATCCTTGAGCTCCAGGAAGTTCTCGACAATGCCGTTGTGCACAACCACAACGCGCCCGGTTTGTCCAACGTGAGGGTGTGCATTGCGGGCAGACGGTGCCCCGTGCGTTGCCCAGCGGGTATGCCCGACGCCGGGTGCCCCCCGAATCGGGGAGCGCTCCACCAGGTCCACCAGCTGTGATAGCTTCCCGGCATCCTTGCGTATCTCGAGGGCGCCAGCGTGCACGACGGCGAGCCCGGCCGAGTCATAGCCGCGATATTCAAGCCTTTTCAGGCCGTTTAGGATGATGGGGGTCGCGTCTCGCGGCCCAATGTATCCGACGATTCCACACATGAGGGATCCCTCCGACTTCGAATGCCACGCGCCAGGTGGCCGCGTGCGTGGCGCCAAGTCGGGCGCTGCGCTTCACACTTTGGCCACGGACTTGACGATTGTCATGCCATTTCGCGCGGTTTTGCCTGCGGGGTTGCTCCTGCAGGGTTGTGGGAGCGCGATCCTTCTTGGAGGGAAAGAGTGGCGGGTGATGGCGCACCCGGAGGGCATCCGCTGATCTTTCGATTTTCCGAGCCGGCCACGAACGTCCGTACAGGATTTCCGACCCGTTAGCTCCACCTCGCAGTGGAGAACCCTCAGCCTCGTCAACTCTGGCACAAGGCCAAAGCCCATGCGCTGTCTTTCCCGTTCGTTGTTGTGCTGGCACCTCCCATCGATCTGTAGGCGGGGCGGATTATACCCTAGTGGCGGCAGGCCCTATTGGGCGAACTGTACCTCGGGCATGTAAAGAGCATCGTAGTTTTGCTCGTCGATGTAGCGAATGACGACGTTGCTGTCTCCGTCGGCATTTATCGTGTAGCCGACGAGCTGACTGTGGAATCCGAATTTGTCGTCGCTGCCCTTGATGCGGATCTCGGCTCCGGGTGCAAGGATCGTGCCAATGACGCTCGACCCGAGGGCAGCATTCAGGACGAGGCGATTCGTATTCTCGATGGGCTGGTAGATGAGCAGCCCTGCGTACTTGCCGGCTTTGGGCGCGTGCAGATTGAGTTGCACACCTCCGGGAATCTGCATCCGCCCATTCTTGACATAGATGACGACACTTCCGCCTGTCAACGAACCGCCGGTCATGATGAAATCACCATCCAGGCAGTACACGCCATTCTCCAACGCCGTCACGCCTTCCGGCGGGAATATGTCACCCCAGTTTCCGGGGCTCATGGTGGAGCCGTCTTCGGATAGCAGGGCTTCCCTGTGGCCGCAGCCAACCTTGGGCATGAAGAACGGGGGCGGATATGGGACCGGAGCGGCCTTGATGGGTGGAAACGGAGTGAGCAGCCTGGGTTTTGCGATTCTGTAGCCTCCCACGACCTCTATTGGAAAGTCCCCGTCGATGCGGATGCTGCCGTTTGCCTGTTGAATCAAAGCGCAACTGGAGTTGTTGGAGTTCACGAAGACGCCACTGCCCTCGATGCTCAGCGTTGCCTCGGCATGCACCCAGAAGGACTTGTGGTTGTCGCAATCGCTGACCGGTGCCAGGCTGACCACCGCGGCACCATCGAAAATGGGCTTGTAGATAGAGGGCTTGGAGCGCGCCACGGCTTCGACGACGTTCATCAGCTGAGGCCGGCCCACGACCGCCGCGAACGGCGTACGGACGATGGAAGTCAACTTGACCTGGATATATTCGATGTTCCCCTTGTAGGTCCCGCTGACCGGGGGGCTGTGCAGTGTAACGAAGCTTCCCCGCCCGTCATTGCTATAGCCATTCTGGGCGATGACCGCGTAGGCCGTGTCAAGCCAATTCTCCCCGTTGATGCGAGCCAGCGCAGCCGCCAGGGCCGCGCTGTCGACTGCGTTCTGGGCCCGACGGCGATCAGCGTAGATGCTGCCACCGTCCACTGCGAGCCCCGTTATGCCAAAGAGCGCCATGATCCCGAACACGATCAGGATCAGTGCCTGACCGCGTTCGGACGTCCGCTGGGCTTCCTTCATGGAAAAAGGGGCGGCGTGCAGCCCGGCGCTAGCGGTAGGGCACGAGGAGCGGATTGCTCCAGGTGCTGCCCACCTTGCTCTGATAGTAGTTGATGTTCAAGGTGCCGCCGCCGGTAACGTTGATGGAGTAGCCGATGATCTGACACTCGAGGTTGAGGCTGTCCGTTGAACTCCCGCCTTTCAGCGTGATCAGTGAAGCTGGCGCGAGCAGGGTGCCTATGACGGTCGAGCCGTTGCCGCCGGCGATCTTGACTGTTGAGTTGTTCGTTGGCGGCAGGTAGAAGAGATAGCCCTTCAGCCCCGTGGGCGTGCCAAGCTTGTTGATGGCGCCAATATGCACGTTCGTGTCGCCGTTGAAAGTGACGTTGCCATTGGGAACGTATATTAGCACGCCCTCATCGCCACCGTCTGAGCCGTCGAAGGTGCCATTGCCGTCGATGTCCGTTGTGACATTCCAGCCTGCCCCAAACGAAAGCCCATTTTCGAGGCAGTAGATGCCTTTCTGCAGCTTCAGAGTGCCGGCAGGCGAGGTGCTTGGAAATGTGGAGTTGTATCGGCCGGGCGAGGCCACGTAGTTGCCGCCGCCCAGATCGAAGATCTGACCATTGCCGGGACATGAAGTAGCGTCCACGGTGGGCAACTGGTACGTATTCAGATCTATGGGCGTCCCGCAGTAGTCATCAGGCGGAGGGTTGACGCTGCCATTGTTGACGACGCCCCCGACAACGCACACCCCGGCTGTGGCATCCATGGTGGTATTGCTGTTGCTAGTGAAGGCGTTCACGCAATCGGAGTTGACAAACACTCCGCTGCCATTTACGACGCTAACCGAATCACCACTGAGTGTGAATGGATCATTCGGCCAGCCGCCCGTCTTGCAGCTGGGCATGGTTGCCACGAGCGCCTTGCCCTGGTACCAAGGAGTGGGAGAGCCGGGTACGGCTACCGCAATGGCCTGCACGTCGTTGGTCAGTTGGGGGATCCCCAGCACCCTCGCAAAATAGGTGGGCACGTGAGACGTGATCGTGGCTTGAACGAAAAGATCGGGGCTGTTGCTGTCGTAGCCGCCATTTCCGTTGCTATCCGTATACGGCTCCCCTGAATCATGCTGGCCATTGCTGTTGGAATCGGTGTAAGGTTCAGCCGGCGGAAGGACGCAGGTCGAGCCCGGATCCGAGCACTTGTACACGCTCACCAGGTTGGTGGTGCCGTTGTTGTCATAGCCGTTTTCGGCCGCCCGCGCCATGCCAGCGTCATGCGCAGTTGGCCAGGACGATGGATTCCGGATCCTGGTCAGGCCTGCGGCCAAGGCAGCGGTGTCGGCCGCATTCTGGGCGTGGCGCCGATCGGAGTAGATGCTGCCGCCATCAACGGCCAGTGCCGTCATGCCGATCAGGGCGACCATGCCAAACACCACTAGGATGAGGGCTTGCCCGCGTTCAGTCTTCCGAAAAGCGTTCATCTTTGATCTCCACGCGCGCCCACGATCAATCACTAGGGGCAACGCGGCTCCAGTATCGTGTCGGTGACCACAGCCGTGAGATGTATGTGATCGTCGCCGATGATGGCGCCCACAAACGGAACGAAAACGGGATAGTCATACTCTACTGTCACTCGGATGGCATTCGGCACCCCGCCCACGTTGCCTTCGCAGGCGTGACCGGTGGTGGCTACGGCGTTGATGTAGCCGTCCGGTACGACCGAGGTGTTGGAGAAATCCACTGGCGCGGTGCTCGAGGCACGTATCCGAGTCCGGATGCCGGGAAGGTTCACCGGCTCGGGGGTGCCGCCCGTGTCGCACTTGGCGTTGCCATTCTGATCCACGCATGGATTGAAGGAACCGAAAAGGGCACCCTCCTGAGCCGCGTCGCGAAGGGCCACGTAGGAAAAGAACGCCATCCCGAAAGCGACCGCGCCCGAAAGCAATAGGAGCATAACGGTTGTGCTGATGGCCAGTTCCACAAGGCTCTGGCCTCTGGCTGACGGTCCGTGGTGGAGGGCGGGCATTCGCATGCTATCAACTCGGGACGACGTTCGAGTCCACAACCGGACAGTCCTCGCTAAAGGTCAGGACGATACGTACGCCGGAGGCGGGCGCGGAAAAGAGCAAGCGCATGTTCGTATTGCCGGTGTCGAGCATCCAAGGTCCGCCGGGCACTGTGAAGCCGCCATTTGAAGAGTTGGTCGGCCCATTCCAGATCGTCGAACCGTCCAGCTGGACCTGCGTCAGGCTGGGAGGCGCGCTGCTCCAGCTGATGGTGATGGAGGCGATATGAACCGCGATCCCCGTGTTGTTGACGATCGTCCAGGTGATGTCGTTGCCGGTTGGGATCGGTGTTGGATCAGTGTGCTTTAGTGTCGTCGACGTGCAGATGAACTTGCTGACCGTGAGTACTGTCGGATTGGGATTGCTTGAGACGAGCGCCCCGCCGTTCGCGGTCGCCGAGGCTGAGTTTGTGATGGAGCCAAGGGTATTGTCATCTGAGGACACGCCGTAGGTTGCAGTGCAGCTAACGAAACCTCCGACGGAGATCGGTGTGCCGGGGCTGTTCACGGCCGAGCAATCCACCGCCGGGATCTTGTTATCTGTGACGCTGTAAGGCGGGTTGAGCACGACCCCGCCCGTGTTGATCAGCTTGTAGGTGTAGGTCAAAGTCTGGCCGGTGCCCGTGAAGTACAGTTCGCTGGCGCTCTTTTGCAGCCCCAGGCGCGCGCCCGCGAACGTGATCACGGTCTTACTGACCGGAGAAGAGGGCACTGTCTGGGTGCCAAACATGGCGCTGACCGTTGCGGTGTTCACGATCGATCCGGCCGCGATGTCGCCGACCGTTACGGAGTGGGTCGCATTGGCGCAGGATTTCGTGCCGCCTGGAGCGAGCGTTCCGGTCGCGCCCGAACAGTTGATGCCTGTGATCTTGTCATCCGCGACAGCATACGGCTCGGTCAGATCCACGTTGCCTTCATTCTTGAACGAGTAGCCGTAAGTGATGACGGTCCCGGCAGTGAGCGCGGTGGTTGGGGAGGCTGTTTTCGTCAGCGTCAGCTTGATGGTTTGAGTCACGCCCACCGTATTTGTGGCGGAATTGGAGTTGATGCCGCCCTGCGCCGAGGCGGTGCCTTGATTCAGGACCAGGCCAGCGTTCATGTCTGTCTGAGTGTAGGCCGTGTAGTTTCTCGTGCACGTGGCCTGGGCGCCGGCAGCCAGCGACCCGAGGCAGGCGTAGTTGCCAGCGCCGCGGCTGTCGGTCACCTTGAGGTTGGACATTGAGCTGGCAGTCCGGTTCTTCAGGACATAAGTGTATGTGATCGTTTCACCCAGGGTCGATACGCTGGGCGGTGAGGCATTGATGGTCAGCAGCAATTTTGGCACCAGGGTTTGGGCGGTAGCCACATTGGATGTGACCGTATATGAACCATACAGGGCCGTGGCGGTAGCCGAATTGTCGACGTAGGTCGCGTTGATGTCGCTGTTCGACAGCGCGTGGGTGCCGGTGCAGGTTGTGGAGGCATTTATGGCCAGCGGGCTGGTCGCGCCGGTGCAATTCCAACTGTCGAGAACCGAGTCTGCGATCGTGTAGGGGGAGGTGAGCACTACGTTGCCGCTGTTGAGCAGCGTGAAGGTGTAGACGATGTTGTTGCCGCGCGCAATGAATTCCGGTGGCTCACCATGCTTGCTGAGCGTCAGTTGCGGCTGAGGGATGAAATTGATGGTCAGGCTGGCCTGCGCGAGCACGGGCGTGCCATTGGCCACGCCGGTCGCCGTCGCCGTATTGCTGACTGAGCCGGCATCGATATCTGCCTGGGTTATTGTGTAGCTGGCGGTGCATTGGATCACGCCGGATGCCGGGATCGAAGTGCCGGGGCAGCTCACCGCAATGCCCAGACTGTCCGTCAGGTTGAGGCTGGTAATTGCCGTGCTGCCAAGATTCGTGAGCGTGTATGTGTACGTAATGTTTTCACCCAGGTCACCGAAGCTCGTCGGCGTCGACTCCTTCTGCATGGTGAAATCACCGCTGGAGCCTGGTGGCAGGACCACCCCTGGCGAATCGATGAAGACGTAAGAGCCCACTAGCAATGTTCTTACGCCGGAAGAGGTAATGGTGAACGGCCCGAAGGGCACGAGCGGCACGATGGGTGAGTAGTCGGTGGAGACCTGGACGCCAATCCTGTCCCCATTCACCGGGTGGCCGGCGGTCACGTTGCAGCTGTTGTCCCCGATGGAGGTGCCTCCCGGGCCGGTGTCATAGCTGATCAGGATGTCTGAGTCGTTGAAGCCCTGAAGGAAACCCAGCCTCTTGGCGGCCGTCCGAATGCCGGGGCAATCCCTATAGTACGGCGTGCCGGATCCGTTGTCGCCCGTGACCGACCCATACCTCACGGCCTGACGAGCGGCGCTCACCACGGATGCATACATGAAGAGCAGGCGTCCGGACTCGATCAGGCCGTACATGATAAGCAGCAAGATCGGCAACACAAGCCCGAACTCGACCATTGCCTGTGCCCGGCTCTTTGTCCGGCGGCCGCCGTAACGTGTGGATCTGGATTGCATGTGTTCGCTCATGGGCACCACCAACGCGGCCCCAGCCTAGTCCGGCAGGAATCGCGCCACGAGGCTCGGGAGAAACATGATCAAGAAAGCGCTCAGCACAAACGACGGACCGTACGGCATAAAGAGCATCAGGGCTTTGCGTCCATAATCGCCGCGAGCAAGAGCGAGAAGCACAATGATGAGGCCGATTGCACCGCCCAGCAGAACGCCCAGCAGCAATCCGAACCAGATGAGGGGCCACCCCAGAAGCAAGCCAAGAATGGCGGATAAGGTCACATCACCGGCGCCCAGGGCCTCCTCATTGTCTGCAGCCAGGCCGGCCGCCTGAAGCCGCCGGGCCCTCAGCCGAGTGAACAGGATCCCAAGATAGTAGAATGCGCCCATGATGCCGAAACCGGCCAATCCGCCAAGCAAGGTGGGCAGTGGCCCGTGAAGCCACCATCCGATTCCAAGCGCCAGACCGGCACCCACAATGCTTGTGGGGCGAAGAATAAGCCTATGCTCGAGGTCGATCAGAACCACCACTCCAAAGTAGGTGAGCAGAAGCATTCCGAGAGCGTATCCCATCCGATGTGGCCTAAGCCAGGTGAACACGCTCAGAAGCAACATGCTCCCCGACACGATCCATGGTCGAAGCCCGCGTGAATGTCTGCACTTGCGGCACGCCTGGGCCGCCAGGTACTCCAACCAACCTTGGGCGGTGCCGCAGTTTGAGCAAGCGGGGCGCGACAGCCACCGGGTTTTCGGGAGTTGGTCCCCGAGGTAGTTGGTGAAGCCAGCGGACAGGAAGCCGACGAGCACCGGCACGCCAAATGATAGAGTCATCCGCCTTCATTATATTCGAATTCGGACCCCGGTCGCCGAAGGCAAGCGCGTGTAAGCGAACTGTAATGTGGCATCTGTGGACGTAGGCGACGCCATATGCCGGCGGGCACGCCCAGCCGCCGGATTCCTGGCCGACCCGTGGCGGCTTGGCGGGAGAGCCGATCTGGCTTAGAATGCCCGCAACCGCACTCGGAGCAGATACCCCCCATGGAAGAATTCGTCATTGATGGCGGAGTACCCCTGCACGGCGAGGTCACGCCCGCGGGCAACAAGAACGCGGCCTTGCCTGTGCTGGCAGCATGCATTCTGACGGACCAACCCGTCGTCTTGCACAACGTCCCGCAGATCCGCGACGTTCTGGACATGCGGCGGCTGGTCACGAGCCTTGGCGTCCAAGTGGATGAGCTGGCACCCGACACGTGGCGGCTCGTTGCTGGCAGCGTCCGGCCGGGTGATTTGGATCCGGACCTCTGCCGACGGATACGGGCGTCGATCCTCCTTGCCGGACCAGTGACGGCACGATGCGGGAATCTGCGCCTACCGCCTCCAGGCGGTGACGTGATCGGCCGCCGCAGACTGGATA
>Ga0315288_10000250_pt1 | contig 66092 bp, 66 predicted proteins | sample YL17G11_20_MG_FD_203454 | JGI IMG/M metagenome (GOLD analysis project Ga0315288, IMG submission 203454) | Sediment microbial communities from Yellowstone Lake, YNP, Wyoming, USA - YL17G11_20 | ecosystem: Environmental > Aquatic > Freshwater > Lake > Sediment | place: USA: Wyoming | collected...
TTCTTTATATGGCATAGACTGCCATTCGGTATATCGTCGAATTTTTCTCATTTCATAGGATGATTTGCCCATACATAAAACTCGACAACCGTAAGAAGATTGTTCTAAAAGAGGATTAATAGGCATACCACATCTGGTGGGATCGGAGCTTTGATTATCATCAGCGCCATAGTATCTCCATTCGGGTGAATGATCTAATATATCTTTATAGATGATTCCGCATTTATTATTAGTGCAAGTGAGAAACCCTTCATCGGAAAATGCTAAAGAAAATTGGCACCTTTCGCAATTTTCTCTGTCGCCGGCAACTCTATATAAACATTCTAAGGTGTTATTTGGTTTATCTGGATTAATAATTTCAGTGTCGAAAACATTCCATAGATTAGCTTTTTCTTGTAAAGACAAAGAATTATTATCTTTGTTCTTTTTAGTTCTTTCATTATTCATAATATTAGTCATATTAGTCATTGTTTAAATAAAACAGAATATATTTTTTTAAATCAATTTTATTTTTTATATAAATACTTTTATATATAAACACTTTTTTAAATATATATAATATATGGGAATTGGAAGTTCAACATCAAATGAAGAAGAAGATAATAAATTAGAGCCTAGACCAATATCTGAAATATTAGACTATATAGCAACACATTATATATTAACAATGGATTTTAAGAGCTTAAGAAAACTATATGATAAGGAATATTGTGATAAACTAGTTATACTAACATCTGATATAATAGAAAGATACTATACTGATATAGAAATAACATATTTATCTAAAAGGACAAAAGAGGGAGCACCAATAAATGAGAAAGATAAAATAATATTTTTTAATAAAGATTTGCTAAATAAGGTGGATATAAAGAATCCAAATAAAAAAAAAAATGTATGTATGGGAATTTCTAAATTTTATATTAAAATTGCGCATATTTTTGCAGCAATATTAACGACTATAAATCCAATATATGTATATAAGGATACAGAAGGAAATACGGTTCGTGCATCATTATATGAAAAGAGTAAAATACCCAAAGATGCCCAAGTGGATATTTATAAATTAAATATTTGTAGTAATCGTATCAATTCATTGGAAAATAACAGATCCTTGGAAAATAACAGTCCCTTGGAAAATAACAGTCCCTTGGAAAATAACAGTCCCTTGGAGCCAGATGCTAATGGAGATATAACTATTGGTCCTGATTTTTGTAATATTAATATAGGTGATGATGGAAAAGATAAAGATTTGTTAGATGAGCCGGGTATTCCAGAATTAGAAGAATTATATTATGATGATAATTATGATTTTGATACCGGAAAATTTACGGAAATGTCTGAAAAAACAAAGGAGATGTATTTATATAATTTACAGATATTTTATAATGTGTTTACTGGAGAAAAGGTTATGCCAGAAACGATCACAAAATTTAGTGACATAAAATTACAAAAATACCATAAAAAGGAACATTGTAGAGGTGTAAATCCAAAATTAACACGTGAAATAAAGGGTTCTTTAACTGATAAATTATTTAATGACTATGCTGAAAATTTGAAAAAAATGATTCAAACCGCAAATAAAAATCAAGAAGAATTATTAAAAATAATTAATCGTCTTTTTGTTTATGTAGTAGATCCAGAAATGAAAAAAAAACAAATACGTATTAATCCTTCTTTAACGGAAGACAGTTTACAAGATGTAGTAATTGAGGCAAGATCACTAATAATTAAATTATATTTAACGTGTGAGGTAAACTATGTGAATGGGTTGAATATATATGAGGCAATAGTAGATCAAAAAATATTGGATACACTTCAAAATCAAACGCAATATCTTGAAAAAAAACGAGAAGAAACATATTTTAATGATGACATACCAGAGTCAGCAGAGTTAAAGAAATTAAAAGAAAGGGTGAAAAATATGGAAAATACTGAAAAACCAAAAGAAAATATAGAAATACCAAAAGAAAATATAGAAATACCAAAAGAATATATAGAAATACCAAAAGAATATATAGAAATACCAAAAGAAAATACTGAAAAACCAAAAGAAAATATAGAAATACCAAAAGAAAATATAGAAATACCAAAAGAATATATAGAAATACCAAAAGAATATATAGAAATACCAAAAGAAAATACTGAAAACCCGGAATACAATTTACAAGAAGGAAAAATGAAAATTATAATAGAAGGAAATATTGAAAAACAATTAACGAATGAAAATATAAATAAACATCAAGGTCTAAAATATGATATGCCTGTATCAGCAATGGCTGCAGGAAAAATCCGAAAATAATATATATATTGTAAAACAACTTAAAGAGTCTTTAAGTCAAAATAATATATATATTGTAAAACAACTTAAAGAGCCTTTAAGAAAAGGAATAAGAATTTGAACGAATACTTCCTCCTTCGGATAATCCATATACCGATTGATACATTTTAGCCTTGCAAGATTTTAATTTACATTTTAATTGTGTTCCTTTTATCGCATTTTTATTACATCTTGGTGTCGTTTTGTTAAAATCCTTTGCAATTTTGTTACATCTTTGGGTTTTATTTTTATATTTTGTTCGTATTTTACTTGTCATTTATATTATTACTAAATAATATAAATTTATATTTTACTCAAATGAATATTTACATACGACCGGCTTGGGCAGCTCTTTGAGCAGCAGCGGAAGCACTACGTCCGGCTTGGGCAGCTCTTTGAGCAGCAGCAGCGGCGGATTTAGCAGCAGATGCGGCACGAGTTGCAGAAGAACTACGGGCAGCAGAAGCAGCCCTGGAAGCAGCCTTAGACGCGGCTTTAGACGCAGATTTAGCGGCGGATGCAGCAGATGCAGCACCACGAGCAGCCGTTCTTTTCATTGATCTACCGCGAGCCGCCTGAGCAGATCTACCGCGAGCCGCCTGAGCAGATCTACCGCCGTGTTTGCCGCCGTGTTTGCCGCCGGATCTACTACGATATTTACGAGATTTAGCCATTATATAATACCCTTAGAAAAAAATAATTTCAAAATATTAAAAATATTTTAATTAATATGGAATAATTCGCTAAATATAAAAAATAATTATTCTAAATATACTAATTTTTAATTACCAAATTGTGTCAGTAGATGGCCAATACATTTTATCTCCCTTTTTAATATTATATAAACTTCTAAATAATTCTAAACGAGCTAAAGGACAATTAACTCTATATTTATCCATAGGATGCGGATTTGTTTTTAATTGCGCCTTTATTGCTTCATCGAATATTTTTTGTCTTGCCTGAACTGCTAAATAAATAAAAAAAGCGTGAAATGATACCGCGCGAATCGGAGTAATATCTTCATGATATTCTTGAAAATCTCTTAAATATTCTTGGCAAATGGCTATACCAGAAATATCTGCTAAATTTTCACCAGTGCTTAAAGTCGCATCCATTTTTATACCATCATAGCTGGCAAATTGTTCGTATTGTTTAACTACATCTTTCACTTTCCTATTAAATATATTACGATCGTGTGTTGTCCACCAATTATGTAAGTTTCCTTGTTCATTATATTTACTTCCTAAATCATCTAAACAATGAGACATCTCGTGTGCTAAAGTGTATCCAATATGTGCTAAATTATATTCAATTCCTCTTTCATCAAGATCAATAAATGGTTTTTGTAAAAATGCTAAAGGAACGTAAATAGAATTTTCGGTAGGCGTATAATATGCATTCACAATATATGATTGTTTACCAACCATTTTAAACTCTTCCCAATCAATAATAGGAATATCAATATCACTCGATGTTCCATCTATTTCAATAAATTTTTTTGATCTCCATACCGCTAGTAATTGAAGATTATAATACGCATTATCATTACTGTAATCCAATATTGGATCGTCTCTTAATATTTTTGGACTACCGACTTGTAAGTTTATTTTTTCTAATTTTAATAAAGCATATTTTTTAGTAGATGGAGATAACCATTTATTTCGTTTAATAATTCTTTTATATACAGTTAATAAATCAGCAGCCATATTATGTGTATAGTCAATATATTGCTGTTTTTTATTCGTTTCAATATATTCGTTTGTTAAAAAGGTATTGAAGCAAAAGGATAAGCCAAAAACAGGATATATTTCTTTGGGATAAGGAATTGGTTGTCCCTTTTTAAATTTGCCGTGAAATTCGTAATATACCAATCTCCATTCTTTGTGAAATCGCATTAATTGTCTTAAAATCATATAGATATAATATGTCCTCCATTTCTTGCCTTTCCAGGCATTATCTTTATTTAAAGTATTAATAATACATTTTAAATAATTTGTGCTTGAACATATAAATTTATCAGGGGTATTTTTATAACCAATGTTTTTTGTAAATATATCCCAATCAAATCCATATTTTTTAAAGGCTTCATTTTTCGTTACAACATTATATCCTTCCGGATCGTCTTTTACCTCGTCACAACCTAATGCATCTAATATACTATATTCACATTCCCATACATCGATTGCATTTAATTCGTGACCTTTATCTAAACATAAGTCAAACATTTTATCAATAAAATCTAAATATCTATTTTTAAATTCTTTTTTGTATTTTTTTGTTTCTTGATCGTCGGTTGAATCTTCAATATAAATCATATAATCGTAAATTGTTAGTTGTGGTGCTGAAATGGTTGATATATATTTTTTTACATTTTTTTCGTCTTTTAAAACACTCCAAACAATTGGACAGCCCCAAGAAACAATTTCATTTTGGTTTATGTCTCCGAAAAATTCAAACATTGTTTCTCTTGATAGTAAATCGTCTATTTTTGTTACAACTTTGTTGACATATTCTTTTGCTATTTTTGAATCTAAATTATATAGAGAGTTATATACTTTTTTAATCGCATTTGACTTGGGAGTATTATTATTTTTTATATAGTTTTTTACAATATCAATTAATTCGTAGTATACTTTTTCTTGAGTTATCCTAAAACTATCTATTTGAACATAATATTTCTGTATTTTTTTTGTTTCTTCTGATTTTTCGTTAATCCATGAATAGTTTATATATGTATAATAATCATCTTTTTGTTTATATTCCTTTGGAGTAAATGGTGTATTAAATAATTTAATTAATGATTTTTCAATATTTTCACCATACTTTTCTGTATTAATGTTTTTTTCATATTCTTCTTCAAATCGATTGAAAGTATTTGCGTGCTCTTTACAATAATGTTTTAATTGTTTTTGAGATGGAATACATTTTCTAGTATTATTACTATGGCGAGTCTTACTATCGTTACTCTTACTATCGTTACTCTTACTACTACTATTATTTTTTTTTGTTCTCATATATATAATAAATAATAAATAATAAATAATAAATAATAAATAATTAATTAATCTTATTTTCAATCTTATTAAGTAAATCTTCGCTATAAACCAATTTACCTGAAGGCTTATATGAAGTTATTGGAGTATATTTTTTACTATTTTTAAGTTGTTGTATATCATTTTGAATATTTTCTTCATCAGGTTTTTCTTCTTCGATTCTTTCACCATACTCATTGATAATAATACCTGTTTTTTTTTTAATTTCGTTTCTTACATATGATGGAACCCAGTGTTCCCAGCAAATAAATAAGGTATTTGGATGAAAATATCTTACATTAAACCCATTTTCTTGTAATGTATTCATTAAATATGCTATACACCCAGCTTGATCATATTTTGGAACCCCAATAATAATTTCTGGAACAACAAACCAACAAAATTTTTCGTGTATACTATACCTGGAAGTTGTTCTAATTCTCACGTGAATACGATTTAAGATTTTTTTAAATAATTCTAACTTACTTAAATCAATTAAACGTTTTTTTTCATATAAGTCATCGATATTTATCTTTTCAGAAAAGTCTGAGAAATTTTCCAAAGTAAAAATATTTGCCATTTGATATCCTTAAAGAAAAATAATTTTTATTTTTTCGGAAATATTATAAATAATATAATATTACCATAAATAATTATTTAAAATTAATCATATTTATGTAATTATGACAATAAAACATTTAGTTATAAGTGGAGGAGGGCCTTTAGGGTTAAGATATTTGGGCGCATTAGAAAAGTTACAAAAAGAAGGTGTTTGGAAACAAGAGAATATCATATCAATATATGGAACATCAATAGGTTCTATTATTGGTGCATTTATTTGTCTGAATTATGATTGGGAAACGTTAAATACTTATGTTATTGATAGACCTTGGCAAGATGCATTCAAAGTAACTGCTAAACATATATTTAATTCTTATTATAATAAAGGATTATTTGATAAAAAAATTTCTGAAATTGTGTTTAAACCATTATTAGAAGCAAAAGATCTTACTATTAATATAACTTTACAAGAATTTTATGAATTTTCAAAAATCGATTTGCATATTATTACATTTGAATTAAATAAGTTTGAGACGATTGAACTTTCACATACAACGCATCCAGAATTAAGTTTACTACAAGCATTAACAATGTCTTCATCATTGCCAGGAATATTTATGCCAACAATAATAGATAATAAATGTTATATTGATGGGGGAGTTATGTGTAACTATCCATTAAATCAATGTTTAATGGCTAATAATAATAAAGATGAGATATTAGGAATTAAATTTTTACGTGATGAAGAAAATGGTGTTTTTAAAAATGCGGAGATTACTGCAGAGACGTCTTTATTAGAATATGTAGTATGTTCAACCATTAATTCTATGAATTTTATACGAGACACTGTTAAAATAGAAAATATAGATAACACTGTTATTTGTTATATTTTAGAAAATCCATTAACATTAGATTTTATTCAAGAAGTAATAAAAAATAAAGAATTAAGACGCGAATGGATTGAAATGGGTGAACAAGATGCTATTCCATTTATTGATAAGTATTTAACAATTAAAGAACAGTATTTAAAAATTGTTCCATAGTTGATTTGGTTGGTTTAGCGTCGTATTCAATAATTTGATTGTCTTTTGATAATTTAATTGTTGGATAACCTTCAATTGTATATTTATCCATTAGTTGAGAAACTTCGGCACTTTCATTAGTGCAATTATATTCAGCAAAATGTATTGTGTAACCATTTATTGATTTGCCATCATATTCACTCTTTAAGGAATCCCATTCCGGTTTAGCAGTCTTACAATGTGGACACCAATCAACATAAAATAACATTAATGTGGCTGTTTTATTAGAATTTTGTTCTTTTGGTATATTTTCTCTGTTCGCGTGAAATAAAGTGTTTGAATTTGCATATTGTTTATATGCATAAATACCAAACCCTAAAAATAACACAACACAAACACAAATTATAATATTTTGTCTTGTGAATAAATCTTTAATACTTCCTCCAGTTTTTGAAAAAGGAGAATTATAATTTGGTGACATTGATTGAAAATTATTATTCATTATATACTAAATGAGAATAAATTATATAGAATCGTTTAAACGAATATACCTAAATATTATTTTAATTTCAAAAAAAGTGTCGAATTACTGAAATAATAAGAGCCAATACAAAAATAGAAAATATATAACCGCATAATATATTGGTTTTTAAATGATTCCATTTGTCATTCCAAATATTTACATTAAAGTGATTAACAAATTTGTTAGTTTGTTGAGTATTAAAATATAAAGTATATCCTAAAAGAGCTATAATAATTATTTTACCAAACATAGATGGTAACCTAAATGTATTTAATGGTGTTAGAATAAATAATATAATAAGTATTACAGATACACCAAGACACATACACACATTATGGGTAGATTTTGAAAATTCAACAATGATGGAAGATGTATTTAACGATGTATTTAAAGAAGCCATAGTTAAAATATATTTATATTTTATTTTTTATATTTATATATAAATGAGAAAGACACGTAAAAAAAATAGACATAATAAGTTGACAAAAAGAGTGTTTAAAAAAGGAGATTTTTATTCAGGGGATGGATTTCTAACAAGTGTTTGGGGACCAGCTATCTGGCACTCTCTTCATATAATTAGTTTCAATTATCCAGTAAAACCAACTAACGAAGAGAAAAATCAATATAGAAATTATGTTTTATCATTACAAAATGTGTTACCGTGTGGAGCGTGTAGGAAAAATTTAAAAATGAATTTTAAACATTTGCCTTTAAAAATGTCTGATATGGAATCCCGCGATAGTTTTTCTCGTTATATTTATGATTTACACGAATTGGTAAATAAAATGCTTAAAAAAAGGTCAAACTTATCATATTGTGATGTAAGAGAAAGATATGAACATTTTAGGGCGAGATGTGTCGATGAAAATCCGAAAGTATTTAAATATTCCGATATCAAAACAAGAAAACATAAAAGGGAAAAAGGATGCACAGAACCATTATATGGCAAAAAAGCTAGATGTATATTAAATATTGTTCCTCAAAATAATAAGGGTCAAAGCATTAAAATTGATAAAAAATGTATGAAACATAGGTAATATAAGCGGTCTAATAATAAAATAAACAAAATAAATAAGAATCAATATCATCAAATAATTTAAATGTTGTATACAATGGATGTTCTCTATCTGTTTTACGAAAACGATTTAAATGAACATAACTAGCAAATTTTTCATAAACTTGTTTTACATTGTCTTTATTAATATCAGTGAATTCTTCATAATCAATCACAATATCGCAACCAAAAGTGTTTTTATTTTCAATAAAATGTTGTGGTTCAAATTTAAATGTTAAGAGATGGTTTATTGTTTTCAACAGATATTCAATATTACAATCATTCCATAAAAATGTTAGACTATCTTGAATAATAGTAGTTTCAAATGTTTTAGCAATAGGGTCATTCGTATGATATCGACATTTGTTTTGTTCATTATAAATAGTCATTAGTATAAAAACAATTACATCGCGTTTATTATGTTTTTCTTCGTTTTCTAAATACTCATCAAGAGAATCTAAATATGATTGTGGATGTTTATAACTATTATTACCTTCTTGAAGTAATTCAAGGAAATTTTTTAAAACAGATGTATATAAGTCTAAATCATTTTGTAGCTTATCTGGTGTCGTTGCCATTTGTCTAGCTATATATATTGTATAATCTTTATATTGTTTTGATATATATTTTACATGCCAAACGAACTGAAATCGCTGAGAATAGGAACAGGCATTATGTCTGGATTAAACGCATTATAATTAGGGACTTTTTTACACGAAAAATTCGGCTCTGGACATCGTGCACAAGCAGGACAAGCTGGACATTTGGTAGCATCAAAATTATCAGGACAATTTTGTATAACAGATGGGCATTTTGGACAAACAGGAGGAACAATTTGCGACTTTAATATATACAAATCTTCATCCCCTGAAGGAATTTGAGCACGTGTAATTCCATTTGATTGAGAATTATAATAAGCAGATGAATCATAGCTAGAATATGTATTTCCACTAGGACCTGTTAGTGTTGTAGATTGACTGCCGTGAGGTCCATAATAAGTGGAAGCACTAACATCTGTACCAGTGGTATTATTTTGAGAATCATATTGATTTATGGTGTTATCTTGACTATCATTGTTATTAACATTGTCGCCGGTATAAACAATTTTAGATCCATCTGGAGTTGTAATTTCAACCGCTTTGTTTCCGTTGCTGTCAGTAATCATTTTAGCGGATCCCCCATTTGGTCCATAATAAGTAGACACGCTAGCATCAGTGCTGTTTGTGTCAATATAATAAATTTCAGTGGTTCCATTTTTGTTAGTTATAACAATAGTATTATTATTGGGTGTTTGTATTACTTTAGCAGTTGCTCCATCAAGGCCATAAAACACACTGGGAATGGATGTTCCATCATAATGATTATAATTATCATAACTAGTAGTTTTTCCATTTTGTGTAGTGGCTGATGCATTTCCAGTGTTTTGATTATTTGTTAGTATTAAAACAATATTCCCATTCTTATCCTTTACTTTAATAACAGTAATATTATTTGAATGATTTACAGTGGCGGTTGCTCCATCAGGTCCTGTATAAGTATTATCAGATGTTCCGCGGGTGTATGTAGTAGTTCCATTACTAGTTGTAACGATAAGACTATAATTGCCATTAGTGTCTTTTTGAAATTGAGCGGATGCACCATTTTCTCCATAAAATGTTTTGCTGTAATAACTATCTTCCATACCTTCAATAGTTTCGTTTCCGCTTAAAAATGAACATAAAATTAATCCTAATAATAAAATAACAAAAAATATTAAACAATACTCATCCTTCATTGTATAATTTATATAGTGAAAAAAATTGATTTATTTAATTATATATTTATTTAATTATAAATATATAAACTAAGAATGTCAATGAACAATAAAGACGATTGGGTTAGTGCTATTATTATTGATGATTCGGATGATGAATCTACGGATGTTAATGATAATAAAACTCTTAAAGCTATTAAAGCTACGAATACAAAACAATATGAAGAAGAAATTGAAAAAGTAATTGAAATAATCCCTATTATTAAAAAGAAGAAAATGGTTGAGCCATTAAAACAAATGTTTATGTCGGATACAACAATTATTGAAATAGGTATAGATGAAGCAGGAAGAGGGCCAATGTTTGGTAGGGTCTATGCTGGAGTAGCCGTTTTACCTAAAGATGATATATTTGATCATTCTTTAATGAAAGATAGTAAAAAATTTACTAGTAAGAAAAAAATAGAAAATGTTGCTGAATATATAAAAGAAAACGCCATAGCTTGGGCTGTTGAATATGAAGATGAACAAACGATTGACGATATAAATATTTTACAAGCAACGCAGTCAGCAATGCATAAAGGTATTAAAAATGTGCTTGCTCAATTATCAAGTAAAACGGATATCGATTATGATAACATACTTTTATTGGTTGATGGAAATTATTTTAAACCTTATTCAATATTAAATAAAACAAAAACAAAATTTGAAAGTATAAAATGTCAAATGGTTGAAGGAGGTGATAATAAATATACCTCTATTGCAGCGGCTTCTATACTAGCAAAGGTATCAAGAGATAAATATATTGAGGAACTTTGTATTGAAAATCCGGAATTAATAGAACGTTATAGTATTGATTCAAATAAAGGTTATGGTTCAAAAAAACATATGGATGGAATAAAAAAATATGGAATTACTAAGTGGCATAGAAAGACGTTTGGAATTTGTAAACAATTTGCTTAAAACATTATAAACACGTTATAAAAAATGATTCATATAATATTTTTTATCTTATTATATAAATGGTAAAAGTGTGTGCGTTTGATACTGAGATGACAGGATTACCACCAGAAGAATTAAATTCTAATAATGTAAAAACATTGTGGAATATAAAGCCTGATGTGTGGCCATTTATTATTCAATTGAGTTATATTTTATACGATACTGAAACTAATAGTGTTAAAATATTTAATAAATATATTGATATTCCAGATGACGTAAATATTACGAAAGGTAGTATATCGGTCCACCATATTACTAAAGAAAAAATAGCGAATGTTCTTCCTGAAAATAGAGCGACGATAAAGGATGCATTAAATGAGTTTTTCCGTGATATTAAACAAGTGGATATTATTGTAGGACATCACGTGATATATGATAGAAAAATAGTAATTGCTGAATTATTGCGTTTATCAGAAAAAAATGATTCACCACGAATTCAATATATGATGGATGACGATAATTTTGAATGCACAATGACGAAAACGAAACAGATTTGCAAATTGAAATATAAGGATAAAAATGGGAAATATAAAATTAAAAGGCCTAAATTATTAGAAGCTTATAAGCATTTTTTTGGTAATACATTAAATGAAAAAAAATTACATAACGCATTAGTTGATGCAGTTGTATGTTTAAGAGTTTTTTGTAAATATAAATATTCTATTGATATATATGAAAAAAATCCTATTATAACTAATTATATTAAACAAATTTCTCATAAACCAAAGAAAACAAAGAAAACTAAAACATCTAAAAAAAAGAAGAAATCAAGAAAAAGCAAAAAATATTAAGCAGAACACATTTCACAGATTTCTTCTTGTTCTTCGACATTTTCTTTCGTTTCTGGTTCAATTGTGAATTGTTGAGCTTGATGTTTCGCTTTTCTTCTTAAATAATATATACCTGTTTTTAATCCTCTTTCCCACGCATAAAAGTGCATTGATGTTAGTTTGTTATAGACAGGATCTTCCATCCATAAATTTAAACTCTGGCTTTGGCAAATATATGGGCCTCTATCGGCCGCCATATCAATAAGATGTTTCATCGGAATTTCCCAAACAATTTTATATTTATTTCGAATATGCTGTGGTAAAATAGTTAATTGTTGAATAGAACCTTTATTTGTGATAATATTATTTTTGATCTGTTCATTCCAATAACCTAATTGGATTAATTCACGCATTAAATATTTATTAACAACGACAAATTCTCCTGCAAGAGTTCGTCGACTATATAAATTACTTGTAAATGGTTCAAAGCATTCATTAAAACCCAGAATTTGAGATGTGGATGCGGTTGGCATTGGTGCAACTAACAACGAATTTTGAAGTCCATATTTAATAATCTTTTCTTTTAAATGAGTCCAATTGTATCGACACAAAGAAGGAGTAACCGACCACATATCAAATTGAAGAATACCTTGTGAAGCAGGAGATCCTTCAAATGAACTATATGCTCCTAATAAGTTTTTATTTGTTCTAGAATATCCGAGTTCAATTAATAACTCCGGATCCAATTGTTGTAGTTGTTCTGTTTTTTCCATTGCCAAATCATTACTTTTTTCTAAAGCAGCGTGATATATGGTCTCAAATATTTGTTTATTAAGTTCCTTTGCTTCATCGGAATGAAATGGAATATCTAATAAAACAAATGTATCGGCTAACCCTTGAACTCCAATGCCAATTGGTCTATGTTTAAAATTGCTATTTCTTGTTTTTTCCGTCGGATAAAAATTAATATCAATGACTCTATTTAGATTGTTAGTTATGACCTTTGTTACATAGTGAAGATGGTTAAAGTCAAATGATTTGTTAGTTTCGTTAACAAAAGATGGTAGACCAATTGAAGCTAAATTACATACGGCGGTTTCTTTGTTATCGGAGTACTGAATTATTTCACAACATAAATTTGACGATTTTATAGTGCCTAAATTTTTCTGATTTGATTTAATATTGCACGCATCTTTATACAATAAATAAGGTGTGCCTGTTTCCATTTGAGCATCTAAAATGGCAAACCATAAATCTCTGGCATTAATTGTTTTACGTGCTTTACCTTCGACTTCATATTGTTTATATAATTCATTGAATTTTTCTCCGTATACATCGGATAGCCCAGGGCATTCGTGTGGGCAAAAAAGAGACCATTTACCATTCTTTTCTTTAACTCTTTCCATAAATAAATCTGAAATCCATAAAGCGTAAAATAGGTCACGTGCTTTCAGTTCTTCGTCGCCGTGATTTTTGCGTAACTCTAAGAAATCAAAAATATCTGCGTGCCACGGTTCTAAATAGATAGCAAATGATCCATTCCTTTTTCCAGAATTATGAACTAACCCCATATCTGTTAAATAATTATGATTATCAATCATATTAAAATCATATACAGAGCCTTTATAATGAAGTTGTTTAATTTTTTTAATTCTCCCCCACAGAAATCCATTCCATTCGAAATATTTAAAAAATTTACCTTGTTCATTTGTAAAATTTAAAATTTCTCTTAAAACATTATGTTTGGGAATTCTTAAACAATATGATATTTTTTTATATGTGATTGTATCTCCATAACAAGTTATATGGGATTTTCCAATATTATTTTGAACATTACCAGATGTCAATACCCCAAGTCGTAATAATAAATATCTTAATTGCATTATTAATGTTTGCGAGGTATTATAAAAATATAATTCTTTTAAATTAGAACCATCTGTTCTTAATAAACCTTCAATTATTTTAATTATTTTGTGTTTAGGTAAATGTAAAAAATCATTTGTTATTTGCTTATTATTATCATCATTATTGTCATATAATATTTCTCTAGATAACCCAAGTGTCGTATTATTATAATTAGACCATTTTATAGCTACACAATTGTTTTTATAATTTTCCCAGAATTTTATATCTCTTTTTGTTAAAAATTGTCTTGTAAATTCTATTAAATCTGATTTTGCCTCTAAACCGAGGGTTATGCCTGATTCTCTTTCATTTCTACATATATGACCATCGCCTAACATCATTCCATAAAATTTATAGTAATCAATGTCATCTAAATCATTATCTTTTTCAAAAGTAGGTAAAGGAAACCCAACAAGGTCATTTTCGCATAATTCTGATGCAGTAAAATAATCTGGTTTTATTATTTTTTGTTGGAGACGATTTTTAATGACGTTATAATTTAACATTTTTGTTTGATTTTTAATTAAATAAAGTTCATGTTCTTTGGTTACTTTAACTGGAAACATTGAATTAGTAATACGAATTTCTAAAATTTCTTTATCAACTTGATTTATTATAATTTCGTTTACTTTTTTAAATGACCCATCATTTGTGATTAACTCATCATTTGTAGTTATATTTTCCATTTGTACAGGTCCTCTTTTGGAATATACCCAAGTGTCTGGAGTAAAACATTGATTTACGTAGCGCGCGGTGTTATTAAATACACGCAACATTGGCACTAAACCATCTGTTTTTCCATTTGTTCCTTTAATATGTGAATTTTTAGCGCGTATATTATGAATATGAAGTCCAATTCCACCAGAGTATTTAGAAATTAATGCACAATCTTTTAAGGTATTGTAAATACCATCGATACTATCTTCTTCCATAGCTATTAAATAACAGCTAGATAATTGAGGTCGAGGTGTTCCTGCGTTAAATAATGTTGGTGTAGCGTGAGTAAAATATTTTTGTGACATTAAATTATATGTTTCTTCAACAAGCTTTAATGAGTTGGGATTTGTAATGTCTCCATGGATGCCTATAGAAACACGCATCCACATATGTTGAGGACGCTCAATAATTATATCATTTTTTTTAAAAAGATATGCTCTTTCAAGTGTTTTAAATCCAAAATAGTCAATTAAATAATCTCGATTATAATCAATAATATTATCAATTTCTGTTTTATATTTTTTTACAAAATTCCAAAGGTCTTCAGATACAAGAGGATATGTTTCTCCGTGAATATCAATAAACATATATAATGTTTCCATAACATCACTAAATTTATCATTGGTATTTTTTTGATGGTTGGAAACAACAATGCGTCCAGCTAAGGTGCCATAGTCGGTATTTAATGTAGAAAGAGAGGCACATTGCTCTGCGGCTAATTCATCAATTTTGGTGGTTGGAATTGTATCATATAACTGATCAATCACTTTCATAACTAGTTGTTGATAATTAATTTGTATGGAAGCTTCTTGACCTAATTTTTTAATTCTTGTTAAAATTTTATCAAATGCAATCTCCTGCAATTTGCCGTTTCTTTTTGTAACACGCATATCGGTATTTTCCATCATATTATATATATATGGTAATTTAATTTTAAGTCAGTTTTCATAAATTAAATTAATAAGTTTTTATATAATTCTATATTATATGAAAGATAAAATTGACACGTTTGGAAAAAGTATTACATTTTTAATAGGAATAATAGTAGTAGGTTTATTTTTAGCTCCATTTATTAGAGGATTTAATGAAGGATTTAGTGGACTTTTAAATCCTGGTTATTTTCCTAAGTCTGTTAATCAAGTTATATTAGATGAGTTTCCCCAAATAGGAAAAAATAAAACATCTGATTATAATTATGATGAAATATGGTGGCACTATCCTGTGTTTAGTCTAGGTTCTTTTAAACAAATAACTAACAATTTGAAACATCACCGTAATCCGGACCAAGGAAATTGTATTCGTGCTGATTTTTGCGGAGCGGCGTATAAAGATAATAAAAACGCAAAAACAAATATTATTACACCTTTACCTGAAGCGGAAGAAGGAGAGGGAGCTAGAGTAGGATATTTCAGAAGTGAACCAAATAAATTATTTTTTTCAATTCCAACCAATCAAAATATTTTATATTAAATACTAATTAAATTGTATATCTAGTATAGGAATATATACAGTATTATCAATGTCCTTTTTAATTACATTGATTTTGCCAGTTTCTTTATTAAATTGTAATAAACATCCTGAACCGGTGTTTGTTGTATTTTCAACTAATGTCTTTTTTTGTTTGCGATTAGGCGCTCGATGTTCATAACCGCTAATTCTTTCTTTTTCAATAATGGTCCATATATCTTGTAACAAAGGAATATTATCTTTAAACCATTGTTTATTTCTACAAACTAACACACAACTCAAAATATCTAATTTCCAATAAATAGTTTTAATAAAAATATATTTATATTCAGAATTTTGATAATTATCAATATTTTTTTCCTGCCATTCTTCCATTTCTTTGGGATGAATTATGTCTAATGGTTTATACAAGTAAAATGGTTTACCTTCTTTTGTGTGAAAATATATAATTATACCTTTCATTTGGTTATCTTTTGATACACAAGTGTTTTGAAATTCCAACCCATCTTCATCTTCGTATAATTCAATTGATGTATCTGATAAATATGTTGTATGATCTGTATATTCCGTGAATTTTGTTTCAAGAAAGTCACATTCATCGAGATCACATACTTCCATTTGTAATTGCATTTGAACCCAATATTCTTTCTTTGGAATTCCATTAATTACACGATTAACGATATTTTTTATTTCCAACATACGACCATATCTTGTTGATTTTTTATCAACATTTATTCCATCGGGGGATGCTCCTAAAAATGGATATGTCTCGTGTTGAATACAACCAAAATCTTCTATTTCTGTATTATATAAATGTTCATAAATAATTACAGATAATGGTTCATATTTTTGTCCCCAATGTAGAGTCGTATTGACATTTACCATTGTAATTTGCTTACACTCTTCAAATAAACTTTGGTTCAATGGTTGACATTTTTCATAAATAAGTTGATTTTTTACGTTTTGATTTTCAAATGCTTTATATGCATTGGATGCTGTAATTAAATTATGGCGAAATTCATACCATTCTTTGGTTCTTTGGGTTGGCTGTGGTTTATTTCTTAATATATTTATTTGTTTTTCCACGAAGTTGGAATTGGGTTCTTGTAAAATAATTGTTTCTGAGTGAGATCGGGGACATAAAAAATATTCGAAAAAATCACTTTTGGCTTGTTCAATAATATCATCAATTTCTTCCTCGGCATCATCATTATAAAATATATCAAGGTCAAAATGCAAATGAACTATTTCACATATATCTTCATCAAAAAACTCTTCAAATTCTGGCTCAGTAATAATGGTTGGATTTTCATTAATAAATTCATCCATTAAGTGTAAACACATTTGGTATAATTCAATATGTTCTTCTTCATTGAAAAAACATATATTTTCTTCGACGACAATTAAATCCGTTATATCATATAATGTATTAGTCATATTATATAATATGTTAGTTTATGTTTATATTATTATATAATATATTTATTAACTCTCTTTTTCAGAGTCAGAGTCATCATTTTTAATATTTTTTGCGGTTCCTTGCTTTTTCTTTGGAGCCAATCCTTTTAAAGTGGAGACTCTTTTATCAATGTTTTTAAGAGTAAAGTGATTAGAAGGTTTATTATGAAATAAAGCTGGTATATCTTTAATTTCACCAGTATCTTTATTATAATTGACATCTTTTACACGTTGTAACTTCTTTTTATCAAGACAATCTTTAAAAAATGTAATTAATTCATCGTATTCAATTTGAGTTAAATTATTTGTAATCTTATAATTATCCGCAAATATATATAATTTTCTTATTTTTGCGGTTTTATCTAACTTACTCCATGGTTCATTTGAATTTGTTATTTTTTCATTTTCAAGAAATTTGTCTAAATTTGAAAGGTTACTTGAAGAATTATTTTCTGGCCAAGGAATACCATTTAAGATCATAGATTTATATTTAAGCGTTTTCAATTCATTGCAAACAGTTGTTTGTGTTTCTTTACTCATCTTATATAGTATATTGTAAAATAAGGTTTAACTCACTTTTTTATATTATATTAAAACTATATATATTTAAAATAATGTTTATATTGATTACATTATATATACAATTTTATAAAACTTAAATGCTAATACCTCTTCAGATTTTTTGTGTGTTTATTTATTTTTATGTGTATTTATATTCAAAATTATAATATAAATAATGTATAGATGGATAATAATATAAAAAAACTAATAATAATTGAACCTGAAAAAAATAAGTCTCATCAGAGTAGGACAAAAAAAATTAATTTCGAAAAAGAAATAAAAATGAGAGTTGAAACGAAAACCTGGGGATTAAATGATGAAGAATTAACTCATCAAAAACAATTAATTAATTTAATATGTGATGGATTTATAGTTAACGAAGATAAAGACAAATATAAATCGAAATTAACATCTCATATAAAAAATAAATTATGTAATTATAAACAACAAGATATTATTAAAAAAAAATTAAATGAACAACAATTTGTTAGTTATGAAGAAACAGTTCAATTATTACAAACGTGTAGTTTAAAATGTTGTTATTGTTCAAGTGAAGTATATATTTTATATGAACGAGTAAGAGAGATGAAACAATGGTCATTGGATAGAGTTGATAACAATATTGGTCATAATAGCGGAAATGTAGTAATATCTTGTTTAGAATGTAATCTCAAAAGAAGAAGAACTAACAAGGATGCATTTATGTTTACAAAAAATATGGTAATTATTAAAGAAGACTGATTTTAATTAAGTTTAATATTATATTATTTAAGACATAAATATTATAATATGTATACGTGGAAATGGAGTATAGGAGAAGCTTATTATAAAAGTGAAAGATTAAAGGGACGAGAATCAGAATCAGAAAAAGGACAAGGACCTAATTCACAAATAAACGCAATGAATCAATCTTTAGCAGATAAATCATTTTTTAATCAAGACACAGATCTAATTAACATAACAAATACAATGTTTTCAAGAAATCAAAATATAAATGAAACACAACGTGAAGACCTAGATACCAAAATAGCTGATCGCGAAATGATTGCACAAAGAGGGTTTAATCCGTTTTTACAAACAAGTTATGTAAATGATATTGTATCACACGATATGTTTTTAAAACCAGTTAATACACATTCTAAAGAAACTAATTAATTTTAAACTAACAACATCCTAAATACTTTTAACACACATAGTATGAAGTAATCGATTTACTAAATATGCTAAAAATGTATTCAAAAGAACCAATAATGAGTTCATAATAAACATCGCATCAACCTTCTTAATATTTGTAACCATAAAATAACCTATGGAAAATACACTTGTCACAAACATAACCGAAAATAATACCGATAGAGCATAAAAATAAACACAAAATTCTCTTGGCAAAGGTCCAAAATAACGATCCATAAAAGAAACAGACATATAATATTTATTTAGATATTAATTTTATTATATTTAAAAATAAAACAACTTAAATAAATCATTTAAACACTTAATAATGAATTGTAATTATACCACTCAAAATGATTTATTGCTCAAAAACTTAATGACCTTCTATAAAACAGATGACCTAAATGGGAATTATAACCCCATAAATAATTTAGATAAAATGCTAAAACTTATCACCGGAGAATCTAAAATATCACTTCGTATTGTGGATTGGTTTGCAACCAATTATTCTAAAAAATATTACACACTTTATGTAATTGAAGCAAGCGCCGATAATGTTACCCGACGATTTAAAGTATACGATGATTACAAGCTAAAGTTGAAAGCTTATAGTAAAAAAAGATTCGATCCGTTCTGCCGATGGGATAGAATAAGTATTCCATACACAAATGGAAAATTTATTGAAACCACTATTGGACAACTTAATTTTTTCAAATGGGCACTCGAAAACAAGGTGATAGATTACATTGAACAAAATTATATTGAGATTGAAAAAGATATGAATAATCGTAATAGTACTTCCAAACGAAAGGAGATTGTGACTGATAATTCAAAGACCCGAAAAAAACGTGAGGAACTGTCCGTCTCAGCGACAAAAAGTATTAAAAAAGAGCTGGTCCAAATTGTCGTCCAGTTTCATTAACAAATGCTTTTACTTTTAAAAATAAAAACAATATTATAAATAACAACTTAAAGACAATACTTGTTATCTTAATTGTGACCAAAAAACAGATTTCGTAATTGATTTAGATAATGTATGGAAATGGTTAAATTTTAGCCAAAAATATAATGCAAAATATGTATTAGAAAAAAATTTTGTTATTGATAAAGATTACAAAATATTTGCTCCTGAGACCTCAGGAGCAAAAAAAAATAGGGGAGGTCACAATAAAACAATAATTATGTTAAATATTGAAACCTTTAAAAAATTTTGCTTAAAAGCAGGAACAAAAAAAGCAGATGATATTCATGAATATTATTTAAATCTTGAAGAATTAATTCAAGAAACATTACAAGAAGAATGTAGTGAATTAAAATTACAATTAGAAAATATTGTAACTACATCAGAAAAAGAAAAAGAAGAATTAAAAGAAGAATTAAAAGAAAAAACGTTATTAGAACAATTTCCAATTAATACCCAATGTGTTTATATTGGATTAGTTGATAATAAAACATTAGGTAAACCAAATAGTAAAATGTATAGAGAAACAGTAATTAAATTTGGACAAAGTAACAATTTACAAGAAAGAGTAAAAACACATAAAAAAACATATGAAAATTTTAGATTATATAATGCGTTTAATGTTAAAAATAAAATCGAGATAGAAAATTGTATTAAAAAACACCCAACATTTAAAAACAGATTAAGAATCGTAACAATAGATGATATAGCTCATAGAGAATTAATTGCATTAGATGAAGAAGAATATACTATTCATAAAGTTGAACAATTGATAAAAGAAATTATTAAAGAAAATGAATACAACGTTGAAAATTATAATTTGTTATTGAATAAAAATGAAGAATTACAAAACGAAATTTATAGATTAAAAGATACGATAAATGAACAAGAAAAGTTATTAAAAAATAGTGATAAAAAACTACACAAAATTGAATACTATGGTACAAATGATATTAAAAGTAAAATAGCGGTTAACTATGGATATTTTTTATACGCTTATCAGTATGAAAATATGAGATTTGTATGTTCTGTTATAAGAAAAAAAGATTATAATGGAATTTTAAGAAATCTTAAGGGGTTATATCCGTCAGGAGAAATGATTTATCAAGAAGAATGCTCATATCCATTAACAGAAAAAAATATGTTGTATTTTTTAAAACAAAAATGTGTTAGTCTTGGGCAAAATAATTTTGAAGGGTCAATAAATGATATAATAAAAACAATAAAAATGTGTGTAAAATTTGAAGAAGTATCAATAAAAGCAGAAGAATTTTATTATTTGGAAGATAAATATTTTAATTATGAAGAAAATACATATGATGAACTAATAGAAATTAGAAATAGTTTAATTCCTGAAAGACCTGATTGGATGAATACAGATGGATTTATAACTTATGAAAATCAACTTTTTAAGTATCATATAAATTTGAAGGGTCAAGAAATAATATTATGAAAGACCTGATTGGATGAATACAGAAGAATTTATAAATTATGAAAAAGTGGATAGCAATTTAAATATATAAATCATATTTATATTGTTTTACAATTTAGATAATGAGCATTTTAAATAATAAATAAATATTTTGGCTATACCTTTTTTTAAAAGGTATATTATATGAACAACATTCAAAAAAGATTTATATTATTTTTATTCGGTTGTATTGGAACAAGAAGTTTGTTAGTTTATATTGCCAAAACAACTAACAAAACAATTTTAATGTATATGGGTTATTTAGCATTATTACCTGCTATAGGATTTTTTTATTTATTTTTAACGGGGTCAAGACAAACCGGAGCAGAAGTATTTGGAGGTAAAATATGGTGGAATGATTTAAGACCAATTCACGGAATATTCTATTCTTTATTCGCGTATAATGCGATAACGGGTAATCCAAATGCGTGGATATATTTGTTAGTTGATGTAGTATTTGGACTTGCAAGTTTTTTAATTTTTCATTATATTAATGGAGATTATAATAAATTGATTTAACAATATTAATATTTAAATATAAATTTTAATATTATAATAATGATACAAAGTATTGCGTTTTTTTATTTTACAAATTTTTTAATCGGTATACCAATTGGAATGAGTATAAATTGGTTGTGGTATAGTTAATATATACATAATTAAAATACTTAATTGTCTTTTAGAGTAACCTCAATCAAATATCCTAACCAACTTACTCTTATATATTCTACTGTTCCAACATCAAGATTTTTTATATTATTTATTATTTCTTGTTTTTTATTTTCAGGTAATGGTATTTTTGAAATTCTTTTAAAATGTAACACATTTGCTTTTTGAATTTCTTCATCTGTCAATATACCTCCAAATGCCGAAAATACTCTTTCTTTTTCAAATTGAAAATAGGGAGATGCTAATAGTTCAACACAATTTATAATTTTAAAATTATTCATTTTAATAATATATATATATATTTCAAACTAACATATAAAAGTATTTCAATTTTATATTAAAGAATGAATATTTAACAAATATAAAGATTTTGTTAATAAAATAAATTTAAGTTGTTCTATGATTTAAAAACTAACAATATAAATAAAATATGGGAAATACTCAACCTATGAAAAAAATCAATTATGAAGATATGCAAACTGTCATTAAAAATCCTGAAATATACTTAATAATTAATACATTTAATCCAAATGAACAACAATGTCTTATAATTAATACAACACCAGTAAATGATGAAGAAATGTTAATAAATAAATTCATAAAAGAAAATAAAAGTATTAGAATAATAATTTACGGTAAAAATTGTAATGATGAAAGTATAGATAAAAAATATCAACAATTATATTCGTTAGGATTTTACAATATCTTTGTTTATTTAGGAGGAATGTTTGAATGGTTAATGTTACAAGATATTTATGGCAAAGATTTGTTCCCAACAACGAAAAAAGAAGTGGATTTATTAAAATATAAGTCACATCAGTTATTAAATATAGGACTTTTAGAATACTAATATAATATTTTATTATATATTTATAGTATAATGAATCTTACTGGTCTTTTAGCATTATTTTTAACCTATAGTATTTCTCCGCTTATAAATGCTGACACTGAATGTCCAATTGTTTCTTCAATTGGAGACAGGAGAAAAAACAAAAATACTTTGCGTTTAGTTCAATATAATGCGGAATGGTTATTTATCGATTATTATAATGGTTCAAATTGTCCTGGAAATGGATGTGCGTGGCATACATTATCTGACGCTGAAACGCATTTTTCATATGTAACCAATGTAGTAAAAACATTACAACCTGATATTATTAATTTTTGTGAAATAGAGGGCTGTGATGAATTAAATATGTTAAAAGATCAACTCGAGTCATCATATAATCCTTATTTAAAAAAAGGAACTGATACAAGCACTGGACAAAATGTTGGGATGTTAACAAAATTGGATCCTATTATTAATTTATATCGCAGTGAAGAAAAAATATCATATCCTATATCTGGAACAAAATGTGGTTCAACAACCGCATCGGGGACATCGGGTGTTTCAAAACATTATATAACTGAGTTTAAGATAGCTTCAATGAATGTTGCTATGATTGGTGCACACCTATTAGCAATACCAACAGATCCGTCAAGGTGTGTTCAAAGAGAGGCTCAGGCGCAAGTTTTGCAAAACATTGTTAGTTCATATATTCAAAAGAATTATGAAGTTATATTACTTGGAGATATGAATGATTATGATGCAGAAGTATTAGATTTAAATTCATATAAGCCAACTTCGCGTGTTTTAGATATTATGAAGGGATTGGATGGTCAGAAAAAAGGAACATATACTTTAACAAATATTGCGACAAAAATTGCTCAATCGGAAAGATATAGCGATTGGTGGGATTCTGATAATAATTGTAATACAAGTTCTCAAAAAGATTTATCAATGATAGATCATATATTAGTAACATCAAATATCAGTAAAAAAATTATAAATGCTTTTATTTATCACGATTATAAAGAATATTGTGGAAAGTGGGATTCAGATCATTGGCCAGTGGTAATAGATATTAATACTGCTTAAAAATATATAAAAAATAAAAATATTATAAAAATATTATAATATTTTAAATATAATCACAAACAACAGCAATACATTTATCGTCTTCATTTTTTGAATTATCATTTAATATAACTTTGAATGGTTTTCCACATCCAATAATCAACTGATGTTCAATGTAATGTTCGCATAGATTCTTAGGTGTATGAGGATCGATTTGTAATCTATTATTTTTAAACACCCCGTGACGAAAAATACAACAATTAAGTTGTTCAATTAAAATAGGTTCTTTACAGTGCGGACAATCAACCACAATATTAACTAACTTAATAGTATCCATTTTTAAAATATGTAAAAAAGTCTTTAATATTAAAATATAAATATATCAATTTTATTTAACCATTCATCAATGACGGTTTCATTTTGATAAATATCTACATTACCGTCTAAAAATAATGTATGTTTAATTATATTACTGTTATTCAAAAAGTCTTCGTGATATTTATGACAATCAATTAAATAGGCTAACGGGATAACCTCTTCCCCATCTCTTGCTCGTTTGTGAATTCTTTCATAGCATTTTACTGGATCAGTGCTAACATATATAGAATAATTAATTGGAAAATCTTTTGCGAATTCATCAAACCAATTTAAATAAATTTGATAACAAACATTTTCAATTTTCCCTTGATTATATAACATTTTTGCGAATACTTCTCTGTCTGTGTATAAACTGCGTTCAGTAATAATAACATATTCTTTGTTACAGTCCTTAAGTAAAACTTCATTTTGTATTTTATTAATAGTATCTCTCAATATTTTTAGTCGGGAAATATATGCCATCATTTGAAATGCAAATGAATATTTCTCTTGATTTGCATAAAATAATTTTAACATAGTATTTCCTTCATTATCTTTGATTTGTTCCCAATCATCAACCGGTTCGCGTAAAAATATGACATTTGTATTATTATCATAAAAATTGCGTATATTTTCAAGTAAAGTGGATTTACCAGAACCAATATTTCCTTCGATCGAGACAATCTTATAATTAATAGACATTGTTAGTATTATATGTAGGAATATTCTTATATTATTTTTTTAAATCAATTTTATATTTAAATTAGATAAAAAAAATTGAATTATAAAAAGGATATAAAGAGATTAGCACATTATACTAGTATATACCCTTCTTTAAAATGGATCTAACTCAACGTAAATTATCTAAGTCTGAATGGGATGGAATTGAAATCCCCGTTAATAAAGACGAACTCGAAATATTGCAATTGATTGTGAATGGATTTTCCAATGTTCAATTAAAGGTTAATAACACTAATTCTATCTTTACACAATTAAAGATAGAATACAATGATCAAATTGAAGAATTTCTGTATGCTAATTTCTTTGCAGATAAAATCAAAACACTCGTTCAAAAATATAATATTCCATTTATTTGTTTTACAAGTTCACGTAAAAAAATTGGTGATGAAGATAAAGATAGAGAAAAAGACCAAGACAATTATTATATCAATGTTGCTACAATTGTTAAACTCAGGAGCAGTGACCAAATAAGATTATCCAGATTAAATACTGAAACGATTAGTAGTAATAATAATATATATGAATTTGTTCTCTATAATAATTTAGAAAAAATGCTTGAATACAAAGAAAAAAATAATTATAAATGGATGCACTATTGCTATACACTTAATAAACTCATAAAAAATAATGTCGAAAAAGTAAATAGATTTTTAAAAGAAATTATTGAAACATTTATAAGAAATTATGAAAAAGATGTTGATTTGCTGTATATTCTTCGTAACTCATCCGAAATTATTGAAAAAAACCCAAATATATTGAAATACAGTGATTTATCATTATATGATCATCAGAAAACTATCTTTGCCGCTATTAAAAGTGTTAAACCAAAATTGATTTTATATATTGCTCCTACTGGAACTGGAAAAACACTAACACCTCTTGGATTATCACAAACATATAAAGTTATATTTGTTTGTGCAGCCAGACACGTAGGTCTCGCTCTTGCTAGATCAGCTATTTCAATAGGTAAACGAATTGCGTTTGCGTTTGGCTGTTCTGCCGCGGAAGATGTGCGTTTACATTACTTTGCTGCCAAAGAATATACGAAAGATAGACGAAGTGGCCAAATTAGAAAAGTTGATAATACAGTTGGAGACAAAGTTGAAATAATTATTTGCGATATTAGGTCTTATTTGCCTGCAATGTTTTATATGGCATCATTTAACGATATTAATAATATAATAACCTATTGGGATGAACCAACCATTACAATGGATTATAAACATCACGAATTACATACTATTATTAAAAACAACTGGAAAAAAAATATTATACCTAATTTTATATTATCATCTGCAACATTGCCAAAATTACACGAGTTAACGCACACTATTGCGGATTTTAAAGAAAAGTTCCCAGAATCAATTGTTCATAATATTGTCAGTTATGATTGTCGTAAAACGATTCCTTTGATAAATAATGATGGATATATTGTTATGCCACACTATCTTCACGAAGATTATTCAAATATTATTGAAACAGTTACTCATTGTGAAGAAAATTTGTCATTATTACGGTATTTTGATCTTAAAGAAGCGTCGGAATTTATTTATTATGTTGAAACAAATAAATTGAACAAATCATCAGCAAGATTTGAAAGAAACTTCGCTTCAATTGATGATATTGATATGACACAAATAAAATTATACTATCTTAAAGTGTTGAAAAATATTATTCCATCATCTTGGTCCACAATTTATAATTATTTTAAAATTCAAAGAGTAAAACACATTACATTTAATAATACGGTTGACGGTAAAGGGAATGCTATTACTCGAACAAAAAGTTTAAGCACACTTACAAAACCAAAATCAGGTGAAAAATTATCTCGTATTGAGAGTGTCCAAATACCTATAACAAATGCAATTACAGATCCTCCTGGAAGCTGTGGGGTATTTGTAACAACAAAAGATAGTTATACATTAACGGATGGTCCGACGATATTTTTAGCAAATGACCTGCCAAAAATAGCTAAATTTTGTATCCAACAAGCAAATATTCCTGCTATTGTTATGAAGGATATTACCGATAAAATTGAATATAATAATCAAATTAATGAAAGAGTTGAAAATATTGAAAAAGAACTCGAATTCGAAGAAACCCGAATGGAATCTAATTCATCAGGTTCAACCGATAATTCAAAAGAAGCGAAAAAACTGCAAGGCAAAAAAGATAAGAAAAATTCATCGAAAGCATTTGATAAAATGCTTGATAGAACAACCGATAAAACTATTACTAAATTGAGAGAGGAAATTACAACACTAAAATGTATGGTTAAAAATGCTAGATTAGATGATATGTTTATTCCAAATAGACTTGCTCATTTAGATAAATGGGCTAAAACTCTTAATACAACTGGAGCATTTACTAGCAATATTGAAGAAAGTATTATAGTTTCTATTATGTTACTAAAAGATGTTGAAGATAGCTGGAAAATTTTATTATTACTTGGTATTGGAGTATTTACACAACATAAAAGTAGTTCTTATACAGAAATTATGAAGACTTTGGCGGATCAACAAAAATTATATTTAATTATAGCAGATAGTGATTATATTTATGGAACTAATTATCAATTTTGTCACGGTTATTTAAGTAAAGACCTTGAACTAACACAAGAAAAAATCATTCAAGCATTAGGGCGTATTGGTCGTAATAATATACAACAACAATATAGTGCGCGTTTTAGAGATAATGCACAAATTACAACATTATTCACAAGATTTAATTCTGAAGATAAACCTGAAGTTATTAATATGAATGAACTATTTAATTGTAAAAATATAAAATGGAATGGAGCTGAATATTTAGAAGAGGAAGAAGCGAGACAAGAACAACAAAAGGAAGAACTAAATGAAGAAAATTGATAATATTATATATTTATTACATAATTATTTTATTTTTTTGTGGTTGTTATTAAAATATTACCTTTATTTTAATATTATAATAATATAAATGGAATCAGAAATATTGGAAAAAAATCAATTAATGATTAAAGAATATGAAAAATTTGTTTCACAAAATGAAGAAATATTTCCATTAGAAAAAGATAATATTTTTTCTAAAATACAAGAAAATTATAATACAAAAATCATTAAAAATAATGAGATTGAATTGGATAAAGAAACCTATAATAATAACAAAGAATATGATAGACAAACATTTTTAGAAAAAATGTTTACTAATAGTGAAACATTAAATAATGTTTTTAATCAATTTAAAAATACAACAGACCCAATTAAAATAACATTTGATCAAACTTCTGAATCAAATATATATGATTTATTAACAAAAATTCTATGGTATAATAATTTTTTTAAAAATGATCAATTAGATATTTCAATGATTAAATATCAACTTGGAAAGGATGCACATAGAGCAACTACATTTTTTAATGATAAAGAGTTTGATAAAAAAACATTATCAAATATAGCAGATGAATATAAAAGGGCAGACAACTTTAATTTAATATTAATGAATTTAATTAATGACGATAATGTTGATATTTTAATTGATACAATTTATTTAATAGATTTATTACGTATACAACAAGTAATTGGAGTCCTAAATGACGCAGTAACACACAAAATGGTTAAATTAAATTTTACTATAGGAGGTCAAGGCACTCTTATATATACCGTAATACTTAATTCAAAAGAAAAATATATGAAATGTGAATATAGTGGGAAAATAATTTCTTTTATTGATCCTGAGATTGAAGGTGGTAGTTTTAAAAGTTGTTTTAATATAAATATTACAGATTTATCTTATTCATTTGATGTTTCAATAACCTTTCCTAATATTAAACCAGAACAAGAAGAACAAGGACAACAAATAGAAGATGAAACAGATGAACCAGATATAGGTAATGGGGTTATAAATTATGTTGAAGACAATTCAAAAAAAATTGCGGTAGGTTCAGCCGTAGCAACAGGAGCAACAATTGGAACATTATTTTTAACAGGAATATTAGGAGGAAATACCAAAAAAAGATTACATAATAAATATAAAAATACAAAAAGAAATAAAAATAAGAATACAAAAAGAAATAAAAATAAGAATACAAAAAGAAATAAAAAAAAGAATACAAAAAGAAATAAAAAAACAAAAAAGAAATAAAAAACAGATTTCATCTATTTATTTTTTGTTATTATGTAAATAATTCATAGATAGAAAATATATTAATGTATTATTAATATATTATTTTTTATGTTTTTTTGTCTTTTTAGTATTTTTCATTATACCTTTTTTTGTTTTACTATGTTTTTTACCGCCACCTTCATATAAAGTGCCATAATTCCTAATATCTCCCGGATCATTCTCATCACGTCTTAAAAAAAAATAAATGATAGCTACAATTCCTCCAATTCCTGCAATTCCAATACCCGCTTTTGCTGCTGGTCCTAATTTTGTCATATAATATATATATATATATATAAAATATAAAATATATTATATGTTTAAAATAATATATTTTATTTAGACATCGATTGAATTACTTCATCAATTCCATTATCAAAATCGGTTAAAATTGTCCATCCTAAATCTTTTACTTTTTGATTACTTATATAATATCGTTTATCATTAAATGGTCGATCTTCAATATGACTAATCCATTTCTCATACTCTATTGTTTTAGTTATTTTTTTAATTAATATATGAGCAATTTGAGTAACAGTATATTCGTAATGGTCGTCACTACCAATATTATATATTTCTCCTATTTTACCTTTCTCTAAAATTAATTTTAACGCAGAACATACATCATTTACGTGTAAAAATGCCCTTACATTTGACCCGTCGCCTTGAATTGTAACTTGTTCGCCTTTTAAAAGTTGTTGAATAAATCTGGGTATCAATTTTTCTGGGTATTGATTAGGTCCATAAACATTATTACCACGTGTTATTATAATTGGCATTTTAAAAGAATGATAATATGATTTTGCGATTAATTCTGCTGCCGCTTTTGTTGCTGCATATGGATTTGTGGGGCACAGCACTGAATCTTCATTTTTTTTCTCTTCGTTTTCTGATAACATTGATTCACCGTAAACTTCATCGGTTGAAATATGAATGAATTTTTGTATCTTACCATATTTACGACAGGCTTCTAATAATGTATGAGTTCCTACAACATTATCGCTGGTATATTGTAAAGCATTATCAAACGAATTTTGAACGTGTGATTGTGCTGCAAAATGAATAACGGTATCAATATTGTAAATTTCTAAAACATTAGATATTAAATCAAATGAACATAGATTTCCCTTAACTAAATGATATCTTTTTGATTTACGTATATTTTCTTTAATATTATTTTGACTTGCGCAATAATACATTGCGTCTAAATTAATTATTTCTACATCAGAATTTTCATTAAAGTAGTAATTTACAAAATTAGAACCAATAAATCCACAGCAACCAGTAACTAACAACTTCATAATATATAATTAATAATTATATCTATATTTAAATATTAATATTTGTATTTATATTAATATTTGTATTTAATTTTGTTTATTTTCTTTCATACAAACTAACACGTCTCTTACAGCATCCTTTATATGTTTTACATTATTTACAATATCTAATTCTAATATAGTTGTATCTAAACAATTATTGGAACGTTTTGATGCTAATATAGTATTTTGTTCATCAATCGAGAAATTTTCCCATGTAAAATCGGGATCAACAATTTCTTTATACATTTCTAATATTTCATTATGTGATATTAATCCAGGATTTGTTAAATTAATAGTTCCTTTTCTATTACTTAAAGCATATTGTATCATAACTGGTAATAAGTTATCCAAAACAGTCATTGAATTTGGAATCGAACATATTTTTTTATAATTTGTTATTTTGGTTATAAAATTACGAGAAATAATTTCACTTGTAATTGGCATTCTAATCCTTATATTTAAGACATCATCATTAAATAATTCGTGCATCAATTTATCAGTATATCCTTTTACAATTGAATAGGATGAACCGAAAAAATTAGGCTGTTCGGACTCCTTAAATCCCGTTAATTCATCGCCATATAAATGATTATCATCATAATCAAAAATGCATCCTGTTCCCAAATAAGTAAAATGTTTTCCGTATTTTTTACAAATAGATGATAACAAGATTGGTCCATATAAATTATCTTTGATATTTTCAATCAATTTTCCAGGTTTCTCCAAATAATCAATTGTTGAAATGGTTTCGCCCTCATATACTCCGTGCGTTCTTCCAATAAATGACATCACGTGTGTTAAACCTTCAAAAGAGCTAATCTCTGCTTCAACAGATTCATAATCATCTGCTCTACATTTTGATTTTACTACCTTTAAATCCATACTAACTAACAAATCGTAAACTTTGGAACCAATCCATCCATTTCCTCCATACAATAAAAAATAAGGTTCTGAATAAAATTCACTCATAATAATATTATTTGAATTCTTTTAAATCATTATTTTTATTATTATTTTTATTTAATTTTGTTAGTTCATAAACCTTTTCTCTAAGTTGAGTATAATATTCGAATCTTTCCTTTGAAAGCTCTGATTCATATACTTTACAATTACCTGTAGAAATAGTTTCTGTTTTTTTCTTATCTATACACGAATTTGGATTATTTTGAATAATTGTATTATATATTTTTATGGTTTTCCAACCTTCTAACACCTTTTCAAAAATAAAAATTACTTCTTCAGCAATAATATCGCGTTTTATGGTGCGTTTTCTCTCTCTTCTTTGTTGTTTCATTTGTATAAAATCTTCTTTATATTTATTGGTCATTTTATAAATAATAAATATATTTTTATATATTTGTTTCTGTAAATTGTTTTAGTAATTCCAAATAATAATTATATCTTTCTTCTGATAGTTCAGATTTATAAATAATGGATTTACCACTTGTCAAATTTCTTTTTATATTTTTAATTATATCAATAGTGATATTATTTTTATTATGTTCTATAAAATAATCTAAAATTTGTGTAGGTTTCCATTTGTCTATACATTTTTCAATTACAAATATAATATCATCTGAAGTTATTTTTCTTTTTGATAAATTAACTTGTTCTTGTGTTAAAGATGTACGTGCTTTTTTTTCTTCATAACTACAAATAATTTCTCCATTTTTAATTCTAGTAATTGTATGTCTTGGTAAAGTAAGGGTTTGTTGAATATCTATATTTTTATAATTATCTGAAATCATTTTTCTAACTTGAATAATAATTTCATCACTAACACCTCCTTTGGCCTTTCTAATAGAAATAGACATTTTTTTCTTTGTTTCTTCCGAAAAAGTTTTACCATAATTATGATTTCCTTCTCCTGTCATTTTTGCAGATTTATCTTTATAAACTTGTTTATTATGTATTTCCTTACAAAATTGTTCTTTTATGTTTCTTAACCGTAATGTGTCTAAATATCCTTCTTTACCATTATCATTTTTATTTAATTCTGTAAATACTTCTATTTCGTGTTTTTCTCTATTACAAATTGTATACATTTGTTCTTTTATATTATTATCATTTGTTTGTAAAAATGTTTCAAATGCTATTGTTTGATTATATTTGACAATTAAGTGTGGTTTTACTAGTTCTATAAATTTTAAACAATCATATTTTTTATAAATTTTAAATTTATTTTCACAATCGATAATACCAAACCCTAAATATTTCACGATTTCATATAATATTTGGGGATTTTTTTTTTGTGTTATCGATATATAAAATTTAGTATATTTTTGTTTATTAATATAAATACACCCTTCAGCATCAAATAATCCAGAAATATATTCAATATTTAATCTTGTTAAAAATACTTTATCAAACTCACCACCTTTATTTAAATTAAAACATTTTAAATATAATTCATTCTTTTCTTCATATTTATTTGGTAAATTAACCAACTTATTAAATTCATATAAGCATTGATATTTATTTTCCTTAATTATAAATGAATTTTGTAAATATTCTAATAATATTTGGTATTCATTATTGCGAATTAATAAATTATATTGATTTCTAATATTATGTTTATGATAATATTCATTTTCTTCATCCATTAAATTTATAGTTTTATTATTTCTATTAGTTGATGATGTAATTGATCCGCCAAAATGATATTGAATAATTTGTAATATATTTGTTCTACATTGTGTTATTGTAAATCCAGATTGATAACCATCAGTTATTTTTCTAATAAAAATACATCCATCACCATCAATAAATCCTGCGATATAAGATGCGTGTGGCGGTTCATTTTTGAACTTTTGTAAATGAGTTTGATTATCTGTTTCAATTGTATTAGTCATCGTATAATATGATATATACACTATTCTTTAAATAGTTTCAATTTTAATATTATTTTGTAAATGTATATCATTATTTACATCATCTACAAATTTATTAGCTTGTATTAATTTTTCGTGTATTGAAATATTATTTGCCTTTGTTCCAATCCATATTTTTTGTAGTTTTGGATGACATTCTATTTTAAAATATTCCCTTTGACGTTTTTTTTCTTTATCAGCATAATCTTTATAATAGACAACATATTTTTTAAGCATATCTTGTGTTATTCCATCTGGAAGTTGTTGTGCACTATGTTTTCTTTCTCTTTTTGTTCCTGGTTTAATTCCCTTTGAATTTTGTTCTTGTTCCTCTCTTGTTGCAATTCTAAGATTTTCCCAAGTATTATTTAACGGGTCTTGGTCTATATGATCTACGCTTATATTTTTAGTTCCTTTTCCATTACCATAACACCCAGTAATAATTTGATGAATATATAATGTTTTTAAATCAGGTATATGTGTTTGTATGTAATCATTTGAACATTTAAACCAAGTTAATTTAGTTTTATTTATTTCATATTTTAAAATAATATTATAACTATTTTCACATAATTTTATTAATGTATTTTTTTCACAATACATTAACCAATATTCCTTACCATTTTCCATAATTTTCCATATAGGATTTTTCATAATATAAGCATCTTTACCTGTTTCTGAATAGTGTCCTAATTTATACTCAATAATATCATATTTCGATTTAATAATAGAATGATAATTATGGTATATTTCTATATTTTCTCTTCTCAAATCAAAACTATTATTATTTTTAAATATATATTCAATATTTGAATTATCAAATTTAAATAAATGTTCTAAATAACTAATTTTTTGATTATGTCGTAAATAATAAGGATATTTTTTTTCTTCAGGTTTATAGTAGATAAAATTTTTATTGAAATTAATTATTGAAAATAAATCGGAAAAATCAATTAAAACAATTTTATCATTAAATTTAATAATTCCACAGTTTAATTTAGGATCAAAGTCATATGAAAGATTATAATTCATATTGTATATTATATAATATGAATGTATTTAAGTTGTTTCAAACTGAAATAATATATTTCAGTTACATTTAATTACTGTATGCTAAGCCTCCCCAGGCATTCTATTCTTAATTTTCATAAAGAACTTGGACTATCCCTTAAGTCTTCATTGAAAGTTGCTAGCTTTCTCAGACCCACTCCATTATAGTCTCTGAACCTTCTCCATATGCTTGCATTAGCGCACTTAGGAGCTTGGCTGCGGATTGTCCAATCATTTTCGTTATTACTATGCCCTAGGTCATTACCCCGGGTATTCAAAATATTTTCATATAATGAAGTAGTAGAAAATGCTATCAGGATGTTCCTGCAATTTAGAAATGTTGCCTCAAAATGACTTGATAGTCAGAAAGAGACTAGCCGGTTATATAATGTGATTTTCTGTAAATCACATATTTGCTTTACACCGTTTACCCATATTAGTAAGCAAATATCTAATATGGCGGCCAACTGTTTGGAACAGGAGGTTAATACATTTTGTATCATTGTATATTGTATCATACACTCTATAATCCCACTCATTATTCTTAACACATTATAATTTGTTGCATACACGCGCACTTTAGCAGTCTTAGTTCCCTCAACGGTAGCATTAGACAAGACCAATTGAAGTGTAGCGTTATCAATTCTGGAAAAGTTGCACGTGCCTGAGGGTTGATGCTCTTCTGGCCTCAAGGCAAAACTGTAAACATTGATACCTTCATCAGGGTTTCTGGTATGCGATTGGTAAGGTTGAACCCAGGAGAAGTAAGACCCTTCACGCTCAGAGAAGCGATCTTGGCCGTTCAATTGGAGTTTAGCAGTGACAACTGGATTTTGTCCCCAACAATGCATATCGATGGAGGTCTCGCACAACACAAAGGTTCCAGCATCAGAAACACTGGAGTTATCGGTATGATTGCGTTGAAGACCTGCAAGAGCCGCAGCAAGAGTAGGATCAATACCAACCGCATTTTCGCCTCCCATATTGGGTTGATTGTAAGGATTGTTGGGTCCGTGCCAGTATCCAGTGAACCCAGCAGGAATATCATAGTCCAGAGCTCCAGCATCATCAAAGAGACCTTGGGCATCAATGTATGAACGAGAGTCTTCCGCAATAGAAGCAGGACCTCCGAACGCGTGGATAGCATTTGGAAGAGCGTCAATTGCATCAGTGTAATTGAAAGGTTGAGCACCGAGGACCTTGAATAAAAGAGCATCACACACAAGAGATGAACAATAATCAACGTTTTGATCAGGTTGAACAACCCAGATCAATTCCTTAACAGGATGGTTGAAGTTAAGTTTAATCTTGTTTGAAGACGAACCGACCGACTCATCACCAGTGAATTGGAGTTGAGTGATTAAATATTCGTGAGGATTTTGGGCAAATCTACGACGCTCATCAGTATCCAAAAACACATAATCAACATATAAAGATGCGGCAACCAAAGATTGATTGTAGGCAATTGCAGCAGGAACAGGGCGACCTGGAGCATATTGTTGTTCCACATATTGTGCAGGTTGACTGTTCAATTTGTAGTCACCTTTGTTGCAACTTAAAGTTGTAACTGCCCACAAACACTCATCAATAGGTCTGATATCAAGATTAATCTTGACTTCATGATATTGAAGAGCAATCAAAGGAAGAGCTAACCCAGGATTGGTGCAAAACCAAAATTGAAGAGGAACATAAAGGGTTGTCTCAGGAAGAGCATTACGAGGAGCACAAACTTGACGAGGAGCCAATGAGTCACAAGGACCATCAACTTCCGAAAAGGAAGGATCAGTAATAAAAGTGAGTTGAGTGGTGTTACCAATCATCTTAAAGTAACCACGAGTTTGCTCAGAGGTCATAGTCAATTGGTTCCAGATATGCATCCAGTCACCATATTGACGATCGATTCTTTGACCACCAATTTCAACCTCCACTTGAGCAATCAGTTGCTCACCTGGGAAATCTAACCAACGAGCATAAACACCACTTCCAACGCCGGCAGCGAAGGATGCGATACCCATAAGTTGATTAATTTCGGGTAAAGTGACTTGTAAGTATGTTCTGTAAGCAAGATCACCGTTTCGGCTGATAGTACATTGAACACGACGTCCAAAATCAGCCTGACCATTGAATGTTTGTTCAATAGATTCAATAGCAAAGTTAGTATATCTACGATATGTTACTTTCCAAAAAGTAATTTGAGGATTACCTGTACATTTCCTCTACCTTATCTTTCGACAAGGATTAGACTATATCTTAAAACAAAATTATATTTTCTTTTATTTCACTTATATATTCAGTTTCATTTAATATAAAATTGCTCGAAAACCATTTAGTCGTTGAACCTTCTTCTTTAAAATTTTTTAATTGTTCCACAATATATTTTACTTGATTTATGTCTATTTTTTTTTTGGATGAATTATATTTTATTGTAACTGGCATTAAATTTGACCAATTCCAACATTTTAATTTTTCATCTTCTAAAGTTAAATCGAAATTACACACAGGTATAATATGATCTATTGACCAAAATGAAGCGTAATTATCCCAATTCATTTCGGCTGTAAAATTATATTCAAACCATTCTCTTAAATATTGAATATTACATCCAATATAATTCATAGTTGAGTTATTTTTATCAAGAACTGTTCGTAATCGTGCTGCTAATGATTTTTTAATTCTATAATTCATATTTGTATTATGCTCATTTTTACACCACCCCGTTTTTTGTTCTGTTAAAAATAATGGATAACAAGATAAACAAATCTTTTTTTTATAAAATTTCTTAAGTTTTGTAAAGTTTTTTAATGATTTTTCTTCATTACATTTTTCACATTTTACAAAAGTATTATTTTCTCTATTTAGTCTCGCTATTTTCTTTCTTGATTTATCCATTTCATTTAAACAACCTTTACAAGTATTACTAAATTTATTTTCATTGTATCGTCGGTATTTGTTTAATGAATAACTAATTTCACATTTATCACATATTTTTGATGTGTCAGACATTTATCTATATATTGTATATTGTTTTTATATTGTTTAATCTTTAAAGAAGCTTGGATGCTCATTGCCCATTTCTTTGAACTGATTTGTTCAAATCATTTTATTCATTTTTACTATACCCAAGGTCTTTGTCTTGGCCACAATTTTCTCACAAAAATTGCTTAGTAGAATAAATTTTAGGGGTTTCAAGCAGTTTGATTTTCTCACCAGGGCTTTTCATTTAAATCAATTATGATTTTAAATCCCTGATTAACAACAGTGGTATTCTAATGAATTTCCACAAAAGGCTTTATGAATATCTTATTTTTTCGATATTCCCTGTTGTTTTTCTACCCTACAGGTTTTTAAGGTAAACATCCTGCGATGATCCCTATTATTTCTAATAGGGCCAGAGTACACCTTAAGAGATTTCAAGTCCGAATGACTATCATTAATCTCCGATTGCCGTCTACTCGTTGAACCTTTATCTTATATCAATTCGGTTTCCACCTTTCCAAAGGTGGTAATATAAGATACTTGGCTGCGGATTGTCCAATCCTTCACATTTTTACCATACCCAAGTTCCAATCTTGGCCATCTATATATCACTATATAAATTTGGTAGTGAAGGCTCTAAGGAGTTCCCCGACAATTTGACAATCTTGCAAATCAAATTATATTGTTTCATATATTTGTTACATTTGATTTACTAGCGAGTTATATAATTGAAATATCGAAATCTCAATTCACATATTTACACTGTTTTCCTACTATGGTAATATGTGATCCATAGTAGCAGCTCACTGTTGATGCCCAGTATGTTAAGCACCGTAAGCCACGAGTTGCATAAGTCCGCCTCCCATTTTATACATTCCTAAAAGAAAAAAAATTTTTGAAAAAATAATTAATTAAAAATTTTATTAAATGTTTTTAAACCTACATAATTACGTAAGTAATTTATTTATATCAGAGTTATCCTTCATAAATATGGCCAAATATTCTTCGTTAAATATCTCTTTTTTTCCTTCGTGATTTTTGGTAAATATATACGAATCTTTCTTTTTTTTAATAGACCAACCGCTGTCTAAGGCATTAAATAAAAATACCATTTTTTGAAATTTTATTTTATCTATTTCAACATTATGTTCATTTTCCATTTTTATTTCAATATCCATCTATTAAAATTACATAGTAGTATTTATTTCAACTTTTAACTAAATTTTAATTATTTTATTTGTCTAAATTAAAACAATAATATTTATATATTTTACAAATTAATAATTAAATATTTCTATGAAATTATATATATAAATATCTTAATGCCATCATTTAAACCAAAAGCAAATAAAAAAATAAAATTGTGTAAAAAATATACATCTACTCTCGATGGAAAACATAAAGAGTTTGTCAATGATTTTTTTAAAGATGAATTTGATATTATTCCAAAACTGAAAGAAGAAAGATATAGCCTTAATAAACAGCTTGAAATCGAAAATCAACTTAATATTGAACAAATTATGGAAATGAAAGATCGTATCAAAGAAATTAATGAAAATATAAAAGAATTAAAATACAAAAAAAATAATTATTTTCTTGACAATTCTAAATATATTTTTGAATATTTTGAAAATAAAAAAAACATTAATAATGTCGAAGAAACCAATAAAATTGTTACTTCTAAAAATCAATTACTTTTTAATATTTTTAAGGTGAAACAAGACGATCAAGATAAAGAAAAAAATAATAATGAAAATAAGAATAAGAATTTAGTGCAAAAATATTTAACTAATATTGATGAAAGTTTTTTAGATATTAATACATATGTTAGAGAAACTGACATTTGTCAAAACTGTTTTAAAGGAGAAATGATACCACTTGACGATGAGGGTGTAGTCATTTGTAATTTATGTGCTGTAAATATTCCATACCTTATTGAAAATGAAAAACCAAGCTATAAAGAACCACCTAAAGAAGTATGTTTTTATGCTTATAAAAAAATTAATCATTTTAAGGAAATATTAGCACAATTCCAAGGCAAGGAAACCACACAGATCCCGGACGAGGTCGTTGAACAAATTCAACAACAAATTAAAAAGGAAAGAATTGGTATTGAACAACTATCACATTGCAAAACCAAAGAAATTCTTAAAAAATTAGGATTTAATAAATATTATGAACATATCGCATTTATTAAAAATAAATTGGGAATTAAACCTCCTGTATTTAGTCCCGAATTAGAAGACACTTTGTGTAATTTATTTATGGAAATACAAGCACCTTATGCTAAAACTTCCCCTGATTATAGAGTTAATTTTTTAAATTATTATTATGTTCTTTTTAAGTTTTGTGAACTTCTTGAAGAAACACCGTATTTAGATGATATTCCTTTATTAAAAGATCGTGAAAAACTTATCGAACAAGATGAAACGTGGAAAAAAATGTGCGTTGAACTCAATTGGGAATTTATTCCTACTGTTTAATTTTTTCTAAATTTAGTATTATATTATGATTCCTCCACGTTGACGTTTTTTTCTGTTTTTTCTTGATTTTCTTGATGTTCTTTTGTTAGTTTTTCTTCTTCGTTTTCCACCGGTTGCTTGTGCTGAGTCGTAATATTCTGATTTACTTCCTTTATCTTTTTCTTTTTCTTCATTAGCTTCTCTTTCTTCATCTGCTTTTATTTCTCCATTTTGTTCTCCATTTTGTTCTCCATTTTGTTCTCCATTTTGTTGTTGTTCTTCGATTGCGTCTGTTTCATCAATATCATCAAATTGTTGATTTAGATTTAAATCATTTTTCATAGCTGCTATTTCTTGGCGCGGTAATAATTCTAAATAGCCAATATTGTAAATTCCAGGGAATTCATTAATTAATCTATTGGTTTCTGCATCATCAAATCCTAAGTTTAACAATCTTTGTCTATCACCTTCAAGTAATAAACCACCTCGCATTTTTCTTAAAGTTCGTTTATGTTTTTTCGGACCTCTTTTTCTGCTATATCTATGCTTCACCATAATATATTATATTGCGATTAAAATATATTATATTGGTTATATTTTAATTTTATAATAAAATATATTTAAAAATGATTTAAAGATTTGTTACCATATTACAGTTAGAATCCCCCTGGAAATTTTGCAAGATTCAGTCCAATTCCTAGTCCAGTTCCTGAGCGAGCAGAAACTCCCATTGAAGGAATATATGTGTCTAAAATAGCAAAGGTAGCCGCGGCCGTTAGTGCAAGTAACGCAATTTCTTCAAGATTTAGTGAACGTTTTGGAATAGCAAATGCAGCAATAGCAACCATAAGACCTTCAATTAAATACTTAACAATACGCTTAATAAGTTCCGAAACATCAAACATACCCATCATTATATTAATTAATGAGAAAAAAAATATTAATTTAATAAATTAAAACTTAAAAGGAACTATTTACTAAATATTATAAATGAGTAAAAAAGGGTTTGTTAGAAAGAATAAGAAAAATGGCGCTCCTAATCCTAAATATGTTGATTTATTAGATGTTGATAAACCCATCGCTGGACAGGCATTTGGATGTTTTTCATTTATTTCTCCAGAAAAAATCTTAAAACAACGTGAAATGTTTTACTTTGAAGAGTTTATTAAACAATGGGATATGAATAAATCTATGGAAAAGTTTCATCAATTCTTGAATTTTATTTCATTTAAGTATAAATTACAATTTGATGAAGTTATAAAGGATTTTGAAAATTACGTTAAGGAAGAACGTGAAACCATCATTAAATCACAAATGGAAGATGATTATAAAACATATTTAGATCGTGAAGAGGAAAATCTCGAAAAGGAATTTAATGTTAAGCATAATTTTCAAACATCTGTTAAAGGGTTTAAATCCAGAGGCAATTTTCCTACACAAGAAGAGGCTGAATTGCGAGCGAAACTTGTAAGAGAACTTGATCCAGATTTTGATATTTTTGTTGGTCCTGTTGGAACTTGGCTTCTTTGGGATCCTGAAGCTTATAAGACTGGGCGGGTTGAATATATGGAAGAAGAGTTAAACCAACTTGCAAGTGAAAAGAAGAAGAATGAACAAGTCGCTAAAACAACTTTCGAGCAACGTATTAAAGAAACAAAACAAAAGGCAATTGATGAAAATAAGAAAAATGCTGAAAAGCACGGTAATGTTGTGACGCAAGATATTGATAAAGAAGGTAATCTTGTGGGAGCTGGGCGTAATACTATTGAACAAACATTTGATACAAAGGATATTGATAGTATTTCAGTGGCTGATATTAGAAGTGAATTATTTGAAGGTGATAATGTTGTTGTTGGGAAAACAGATTATGGTCAAAGTCAATTAAAATCAGGACCTTTTGTAAAAAAAGATTAATTTCTACCTTTTCTACCTTTTTGAAAGGTAGAGCCAAAATATATACTTTTAGGAAATATACTTTTAGGAAAAGTATAGCAAAATATAGCAAAAGTAATATTATTAACTAATACTTAAAAATAAAATTTATAATTTGTATAATTTAAAATAAATTATAAATTTGTGTTGGGATTTTTGCTATACTTTTCCTAAAAGTATATATATTTGTGTTGGGATTTTTGCTATACTTTTCCTAAAAGTATATATATTTGTGTTGGGATTTTGCTATACTTTTCCTAAAAGTATATATTATATTTTGCTATAATTTGGCTATACTTTTCTTAAAAGTATAATATATGGGTAAATATGGTTTTTTAGCAACAACTTCTTTAATGTTTAATGTAATTTCCTTTTTAACACTTATAATAAAAATTCATAAAACAAAAATAACGGCTAGTTTTAATTGGTTATATCTTTTAGGTAATGTAATCGCGCAAATTTTACTTATTATTTATGGCATTGTAAATAATGCTCCTGAAATATATGTGCCTACTATTTTATTAATATTTGGATTGTTATATATTGTTTATATTAAATTTATATACCATTATGATGATGAAACTGACTTATAATTTACCATTTGCTCTTTTTAACTGCTATTTTGGGTCCTTGACCGCGTTTTTTCACATTATTTGGATCATATTGTTCTCCATCGTCATCATCATCATTTATTGTTTTTGATAAATCCCAGAATTCTTTTGAACCCAATCTGAAGTCATTATGAGCATCTGCTTTATACCAAAACACTTGGTCTTGTAATTTGTTTGATTTGGAGTTGTTATTTATAACCAAACATTCGAAATTTTCAGTGCATTGATCCATTACCTGACAAAAGGATTCAAATGTTGGAAACATACCAGCATAATTTTCATAAATACGTTTTCGATTTGCAATATATGGTTCTCTTAAAATGAATACATAATCGATGTTAGTTCTTAGTGTGGGAGGTATACCTAATGGATATTGCATTGTAATAAGTAACATCACCTTCCAATGTCTACCGTTCATAAATAGGAGCCTCATCATTTTATCACGAGCCCACGTATTATCATAAAGACAATCATCTAAAATGACGAAAGTTCTTGGATCAATTGTGCTGCGTTTAAATGTCTCCATTTCTTTTTTAATTTGTTTTAAAACCCCTCTTTGACGCTTCAAAATATTTTCAATAATTGCTGTATTATACTCATTATGAATAAATAATTTTGGAACCATTTTACCATAAAAACCGTTACCTTCTTCTGTTCCCGATATAACGGTTCCTATAGGAATATCTTGATGGTAATATAATAGATCTCTAACTAAAAAAGATTTACCTGTATCACGACGACCTATTAATACAACCACTGGTCCTTTAGATTCATTAGGCTTAAAACTAATATTTTTCATATCAAACCGTTTTAATTCTAAATTCATATAATATATTACACATAATTATTTAATAATATTTTACGAATGTTATTAATATTTTACGAATGTTATTAATATTTTACGAATGTTATTAATATTTTACGAATGTTATTAATATTTTACGAATGTTATTAATATTTTACGAATGTTATTAATATTTTACGAATGTTAATAAAATATCAAACATTAAGGATTATTGAAATAATAAGTTAAATATAACTTTAATTAATATTTTTATTAGCTAATGACAATTTCTGTAAATTATCAAAAAAGAAAGAATGTTAACCTTTTTAATAAGTTTCAAACTAACAAACATATTAATTTAAGCAATATTCAAAATTATATTCCTATATATGATAAATTCTTTTTATTAAATAATACCAATTGGAATGCTATTAATTTAAATAACCAATGGTCAATATTTGATATTAAAGAATCAAAAAATAAAGATTACGATAACGAACACATATTTAATTGTAAACTTAAAAATATTTCTGATATTAATGGTGAAGATATTGATAATACACAACAAGTTTTCATTAAAATGGCTCCATTATTAGACCCATTTAAATACTTAGTTGGCAAATATAATTATAATGATCCTAATTTATTTAATTTACCGTCATTTGATAAATCAACCAAAGTTCATCCTAAGATTTCTGACTCAAATAATTCTTCATTTATTGACGGTTTTTTTTCCTTTTTAACGAGCAAAGTTCTTTATGAACATAAATTTATTCACGGGTTGGATTATTACGGGTCATTCTTAGCAATTAAAAATAACTATAAAATTAATATTATTGACGACCTTGATTATTTAATCCAATCCGAATTTTTTATTAAACACAAAGGTGCATTATTTAATGTTGAAGATTATTCGCATTTAGTTTGTAATGATGAAATTAAACAATTACAACCATTGAATATTTCTACTAGTTTAAAATCGAACTTATCTATTAGATCCCTTGATGATAATATATTTGAAAACATTTTCGATAATGAACATTTATTATCTCTTAATGATATTAAAAATGGGGGAGTTGATTTAATTGATATTACTAATTCTTCTTGTTTTGATGTAACAAATCAACATAAATCCGAAAGTTTAAAATCAGGGTCAACGTGTTCATCAAGAACATCCCATACACAAGATGATGAAAAGGAAGACTTTGAAGAATTTGACAATTTTGAAGACTTTATTAAAGATACAGAAGATACACAAGATAATGATGATGAAGTGTTAGACTCAGAATTAGATTTAGTGTCAGATTCAGATTCAAACTCAGATTCATCAACCATTGAAGAAGAAACTATTTTTTTAACAATCCCTAAATTTCCTGTTCAAGTTATATGTATGGAAAATTGTGAAAATACTTTTGATGACTTAATTATCAATAATACCCTGTCACCTGATGAATTGTTCTCAGCATTAATGCAAATTATTATGATGCTGATTACTTATCAAAAAATGTTTGCTTTTACTCATAATGATTTACATACTAACAACATAATGTATATTCCTACAAATAAAAAATTCATCTATTACACTTATAATAAAAAAAGTTATAAAGTGCCAACATTTGGAAAAATATATAAATTAATCGATTTTGGGCGTGCAATATATAAATTTAATGGTAAGATATTTTGCAGTGATAGTTTTCAAATAGGTGGCGATGCCGCAACTCAATATAATACTGAACCTTATTTTAATGATAAAAAACCACGACTTGAACCCAATTTTAGTTTTGATTTATGTAGGTTAGCTTGTTCCATTTTTGACTATGTGGTTGATGATTTTACGATGATTAAAAATATTGAGGATTGTTCGCCATTTGTTAAACTAATTATAGAGTGGTGTATTGATGATAATGGTATGAATATATTATATAAAAATAACGGGGATGAACGTTATCCGGATTTTAAATTATATAAAATGATTACACGTTGTGTTCATAATCATACTCCTCAATCTCAATTAGAACGCAACGAATTTAGTAAATACTTGGTGTCATTTAAAAATATTTCTAAAAATGAAACTATCATTAATATTGATGAATTTCCATCCTATTGTTAGTTCGTTAGTTAATCTTTAGTTAATCTTGTAAAAAATATTATTATCTATATTTATAATAATATTATGTCAAACTATGGATTTATTATTACACGACATGTTAATTCGGAAATAACAAATAAATATTGGAATCAATCAGTTAAACTAATTAGAAGTATTTATCCTTTAAGGCAAATTGTTATTATTGATGATAATAGTAATCAAGCGTTTGTTAAATCTGAGTTTGATTATAAAAACTTGACAATTATCCAATCCGAATTTCCACAAAGAGGAGAACTCTTACCATATTATTATTATTTAAAATATAAATGGTTTCCTAATGCTGTAATTATACATGATAGTTTGTTTATTCATAAAAAAATACATTTTGACACATTTTTAATGCCAGTAATACCTTTATGGCATCATAACTATGACAAAGAAAATATACATAATATTTTACGTATAACTTCTGGTTTAAAAAATAATAGTGTATTAATTAAAAAAATACATAAAAAAGAAGAAGCAGTTATTAACTTAGGATTTTTGGATGATAAGTTTAATTTATGTTTTGGTGGTCAGTGTTTTATAAAATTGGGATTTTTAGAAAGAATAGAACATAAATATGGAATAAGTAATTTAGTTAATTTTATACATAATAGAACTGATAGATGCGCATTAGAAAGAATTTTGGGTTTATTGTTTTGTCAAGAATATCCAAGATTACTAAAAATAAATTCGTTATTTGGTGATATAATGAAATCTCCTAGAGCATTTAATTATAATTATAGTGATTATGATAATGACATAAAACAAAAAAAAATTATAAATCCATTTATCAAAGTGTGGACTGGACGTTAATGTATCGACTTGTTAAAATGGCGGATTATCTGTAAATGCCAATGGAGTTGCACTTATATCAATATCATTAATTACTGGTTTTAATTGATCTATCACAAACCAACCAAGTATAGAACTTATATAAACTAACAAAGAATCTCTAATTAAAATTTTAAGAGGCTTAGGTTCTTTATCAACATATTGCATTTCTAAGAATTTCGCAATAAAAAAAATAACAGATATTATTCCTGCTGCTAAAAATATATTGTCCATATTACTATATATTTTTAGATTTCTTATTAAATAACGCATTTATCTCTAAATATAAATTTATAAACGTACAAACTTACCTTACGTTTAATATTGCCTTATAGTCATCACTATTTATAATTTTATCTGCAAGTTGTTTAATGTCATTATAGTCATTAATTTTTATATTTCTAACACTATTAAATAATAAATCACCAAAACTTATTGTCGTATTTGCAAAATTTGATTTTAATACATACCATTTTTGTTCTAATATAGGAGAACTTACCCATTGTATATAATTACATATCCATACATAGTCACCAGTTTCATCCAATTGATGAGATGTTAAAAAATCTTCAAATGACTGAAAAATTAATATACATAAATAATTAACAGCATACCATTCATCCTTATTAGATTTTTTTGTTTGTCCAGTATTTTTAGAAGAACGTCTTTTAATTGTTTTATTTAATTTATTCATTATATAATTTATTAATATTTTATTTGATATTATTTACCTTTTGCCAATCAAAATATAGCGAATCAGCAAAATTAGGACATAAATTATAATACTCTAAAATTTTAAGATTAACATTAATCCAACCTCTATCAATTATTTTGAAAGTAATATCCTTTTTTGTTGTATTTATATTTGATTGATATATTAAATATGTTAAATATAATGCAGCTGTTATAAAAAATCCTGATATTAGACTAAGTTTATTTGTTAATTTATCTAAAAATAAATTTTCGTGATTTAAACTAGATTGAACTATCAAATATATTAGAAAAATTGTAATATTTATAAAAATTATTATAAACCAATCCATTATTATAATTATAAATTATTAAATATTTATGCTAAAATTTCTATATCATCAAATAAAAGATCTGTATCCAATTTTATTTCTTCGGGATTAATTACTTGAATATCTAAACTATTTAAAGATATATCTTCATTAGAGATTTTTAGCTTTTCATCATCTTCTTCCTCTTCTATTTTTCTTTGAATATTTCTTAATGCACTTATTTCTTCAAGTCGTTCAATTGTTTTTGGTGCTTCTATTAATTCTTCTTTACCATTTTTACTAATAGCTGAATCAACATCATTGAATTTTAAACTAACATTGTTCTCCCCTTTTCCTTCGAATATTGCCTGTTTTTCCGACGCTATTGGATTATCAAAAAGTTGTTCTTTAATTTCTTCAATAACATCTTCTTCAACCGTTTCATCCATATATGCCTTTAATATACTTTCAAGAGGAATACTATCTCTTACTGCATTTAAAATACATTCTTGAATAATTAATTCTAATTCTCTGTTATTTTTTTGAATTTGAAGAGGTTGGCATTTTAATTCAAAAAGATAAACATTTTGATACATCTTTCTCGCCACATTTATATAACATTTATGAATAAAATCATCTAGTTTTGGTATATTAATATCAATTTTCTTCTGTTTTTTTCCAACACGCATTGCTGTTAATAATTTAAGTTGAATAATATGTATACACGTTACTAATTCTTCTAAATAAGAACATCCACTTCTATCGATAATCCGTTTTCTTTCAGTTTCAATAATAGTGCTATTCCATTTAGGAATTCTTGTAATAAAATTTTGAAAAGTCATTAAATATTTTTCGGTTTCATTATTGTCAATACAAAGTTTATATGATTCATCAAAGATAGATTTAAACCCTTCAATTATTAATGGCGTCAGAATGGTAAGTAAACGTGCTCCCCACTCGTTTTTTGATTCGTGTAACGAACTAACATTAAAGTCATCCATAATGTAAATATAATATTAAATATTTTCATTATTTAAACTAATTTCTTAATACCTTTAAATACTTTTTTAAATAAATGTCATATTTTCTAAACACATTTTACTATCAATAAATGTAAAATTCATTATAAACATTATTAATAATTTTTCATTTCTAAATTCCTTTCTAATTTTATTGAATGCGATTAATAATTCGCATCTTTTATTATCGTCTAAACCAAAATGTCCCTCTTCAATTAACCTTATTATATCTAATGCATTATATGCTTTTTCACATATTTTAGTTACAAACATTTGCAATTTTTCAATAGTAATTGTTTCTTTAATCGATTTGTTGATTTCCTTTCTTAACCATTCATCTCTTTGGGTTTTAATGTCTGTTAGTTTAAATGTCTCTTCAAGATTGTATTTATATAAATTTATTGTTTTACCTTTATATTCCGGTTCTGATATATATATCTCACAAAAACGTGATAATATTGGCTTTAAAAGTTTATATTTATCTTCTACGATAATAAAAAAACGAGTATTGTGGCTAAATAATTCAATACACCGCCGTAACGCCGATTGAGCATCCATTGTTAGTTTGTCACCATTAAATAAAACAATGCTTTTAAAGGTGTTACCTTCATTTGAATAAATATGTGTTTTTGCAAAAAATTTCAATTCTTCCCTAATAAACTTTATACCTTTACCGTGAGCACAATTTACAAACATTACAAAATTCTTTATTTTTTCTCGATTTCCGTCATAAATTAATGAAATAAACTCATTCACAATTGTGCTTTTGCCCGATCCACTCGGACCATTAAATATAATATTTGGTATTTTATGATTTGAATGGAAATATTTTAATTTTTCTTTTATATTTTGATGAATCTCTAGTGTCATATTAAGTTAACTAATATTATTAGAGCGTTTTTATATTTAAATATTACGTATTATTATAGATTGTTCATATCATTATATAGTAATACTTCGGCTTATACTATTAGGGTTTAAGATGTAATATTAAAAGTCTATAAAAATAACCTACATCGATGTAAATATGTATTTAATGAATATAATTATTTTTTTTGTAATTTTTTTTGTATTATTATTTTATAATGGATCTAACAATTGATGATACCAGCAAACTGCTCCCAAGTATTGATTTTTCAGAATTATCTAATGTTACTTTATATCAGCTCGTTAATAATTTATTAAGACAAAATCAAAACAAATTAGATAATTTTACGGTTAAAATTACTCCAGAATTAAAATCAATTATATTAACACTATGTCAATCAAATCCAAATCTTTTTTTTGAAGCAGAAGATTCTCTTGGTAAAATTATTGAAGATGGTAAAATTGATTCAAAGGATGTTCCGGAACTAATTAATTTAATAAATCTCATACATAAAACAATCAATAAAAATAAAACAATTCCCGCTTCAATAGATAAGAAAGAATTTATTAAAAAATTTGTTCATATTTTATTAATATTATTTATAAAAAAGAAAGGAATTGTCAATGAAAGTTTATCATTATGTGCTGTAGATATTATTGACTCAGCTATGAACTTATTAAATACAAATGTGATTAAACGCTCAAATTGGTCCATACAAAAAATATTTAATATATTAAAACCCGTAAAATATATGATATAATACACTTAAAATCATATTATATATTTTTATCTTTATTTATATATTAATTAATTTATTATGCCACACTATTAAATGAGAATACATACGGATTATTTTTTACTGCGTCCAGTATATCCGGATTAATACGATCACATCCAATACAATTATCCATATATTGAGGGACTTGTGCCATTTTTCCAAAAGTTTGAACCGACGGACCATTTGGTATAACCGCCTGAGGAGCCCACAGTCTATTATTGTCACGATCCGAATCTAATTTCGACATTGACACATTCATTTGTGAATTATAATGTTTTGCATTACCTTGATTTACGCGTCCCGCAATACTTTTCTCTTTTGCTTCGCTATTTGTCTGTCTGTAAACAGAATCATATTGTCGGGAACCGTGTTTAGATGACATACCCATAAAATTATTATGATTAACTGTGTCCCTTTGACAATCAAATGATTGCTGTTCTGAAACCAAATAAGCAGCATTCTCGGTTTGATTTCCAATAAAACTATTTGGTTGAAATAATGTGGTTTCCTTAACCGTTGTATTTGGAACATCACCTGGTGTCAATACATAATTGCCGGGTGTTTCACCTACAATATTACCAAAAATGCGCATATTACACGAATATTCTTCTTTTCTTGATGGTTTTAATATATCCATAATTGGAGCAATCACTGCGCCAACCGCTTTTGAAAACCCCGACCCAAATGTATTAGCGTGTTGATTTACTGAACGATTATTTTCATAATTTGTATGACTAATATGACGATTATCAATTGCTTTATGTTCTAATGGAGCACTTCTTGAACCAGAATGCCCTACATCATATCCTTCTAATTGTGTTCTTTTCGATTCTTCGTGTGTTGTAGGGACATAACTGGCTGTCTTAAGCACCGCATTTGGAGTTCCGTGTTGATAGTTACTTGTTTCATTTCTTGTTGACGGTTTTACAATAAAATCAGGCACCAATTGTCCCGCCTTTTCAGCACCAGTAGTCGTTAACCAACGATCTTGTGTATTAATGAAAAATGTGTCCGGTCTATACTTCTCGATTTTGCCTTCTATTCCCACATTTTTAATAACAGATTGCGCAGGACCTTGTAATCCATTTAAATCATATTCTTGTTTTGGATTGGTTGAAACACGAAGCTCATCAACCGTTTTTGGTAACCATTTATCACGTGCTTCCATTCCAGAATTAAAACCGAGACTTCCTTCTGTGGAATATCCTTTGTCTAAACCTGGACCCACCCGGATTGATTCAAATGGTTTAACCATACTGTTTTTATTTACTGGATTTTGTCGTGATTGATAAAAATCACTCATTATTGGCATCCCGTGAGTCCACTGCACATTGTCTTGGGGTTTAAATAGAGGTGCTTGTTCGATTTTTTTAATAATTTGAGAACCATTACCAACATAATTATCTAGAATTGTTTCAGCATTATTATTATTATATATTTGCCCTTGTGGCTTACCTCCATTAAAAGGAACCATATTATTATGTGTAAACATTTTTGTATCCATATAATTTCCTGTTAAGGAATACAATTGTTGAATATTATTGCTAATTGGCGTTCCATTTATTTCTTTTTGTTGATATGCATTTTGATTAAAATACTTATCTGTTGCTGTATTTGGATTAGGATATTCTTGAACATTGTCAATAAGTTCTTTATTGTTCATAATTGGATAATTCTGCGGAGGAATATTTGTATTTGGAAGATAATTGCTAAATTTCGAGTCTGGCGTTTTTTCTTGTAAGTTAGTTCTAATTCCCATATTATTAAATGGTTCGCTCTTTCTTTTTAATCCTTCTTTATTTTTGGTTTGGTTAGAAATAACATACATTCCACCTAATGCAACTAATGGTATAGCTAATTCCATATTATTATATACATATAAAACATTTTAAATATAAAACATTTTAATTATATAACATTTTAATTATAAAAAAGATTTGTGTGCATTTTTATAATTACATTTTTCTACAATCACTTTTACAAATATTTGTTCCCGCACTATTTTGACCTTTATATTGAACATTATAAACATCAGACGGAACTGTGTAAAATTGATTATTTTCGGGAACACAATCATATTCCCTTTTAAAACTATCTTTCTCTAAAATTCTTGTGCTTGTATTATTTTGAAATGACATTTCAGTGTTTGCTTGGGGATTTTTCGGTAAAATATATGCGTGATTTTGTTGTAAATCCCTTGCTGTCCACGCCGGCATTATTGCTCTACTTTGTTCAGTTGTTAGTGTCTCGCATACAGGATAATCTATTGGTGATGCATATACCGTTTGACGTTTAAACTTTGACTGGTCGATACAATCCCTTGATAGTTGCCGATCTATTCCTAAAAGTGAACTTTGAATATCTATACTATGTGTCCATAAATTGCCTCCCCATTTTTGAGGAATTATATGAGGATCAAGCATAAAACAGGGTTTATCTCCATTACCTGGGACATCTAAATGCCATCTTTCTTGATCTGTTTGTTGTTGTAATTGTTTTATTATTCTTATTTCGTCATCGTGAAATCTTGTAAAAGCCATTTATATATACTTTTTATAATAAAATAAATAAAAAGTATAGCAAAATAATTTATATATTTACTTTTTATAATAAAATACTTTTTATAATAAAATAATTTATATATTATATGTTTGGGTTAAGCCTTTTCTAAAGGCTTATTTTTATTTTCCTTTTTAATGCTATTATTCATTTCCATAACTAACATCATAATATCAAATTATATTGCTTCTTTTTCTCTTGGTTTTTTATCTAATCGTTCTTTAGCATTTACTAAACTTCCACCGCAAGGAGGCATATATACCTTTAGAAAATTAAATTTGTTCTGGTTAAAGTTAATAATACATTAAAATTAGAAGATAAACCAGCACCATCGGCAGCAAAATATATTCTCATATCAATTGGATTAGTCCCAGTATTATATAATGGTCCTAAATCAACATAGTCAGTCCAATTAATAGGTATATATGGAGCAGCACCACCACTCGCATATCCAAAGTCTTTTTTTTCTATGGAATAAGGTGTATTAGCATTATAAGTAATTGGTGTATAAATAGTTGAATCAGCATCTATAAAATCAATATAAATACCCATACCTTCATCGCCCATATTTGTAACGTTAAACATATTAAAAGCAAAATCTATTTTCCAATTAGAAGAAGTAAAAGGATTAGGCATAGAAGATATTGAAACGAATTCTTGAGGAATATTAAATGGAGTTTGATAAATTAAATCAAAATTTTGTCCCCCAGTAGTGACAGTAGCAAAAGTATCTGTTATTTGTCTTGTAAAACAAATAGACATAGCATAAGCATAAGAATTAACATTAGGAGCATCTAATATAATACTAGCCAATCTTACGCTTGTTAGTGTAATATTATCGTCAGCAGTAATAGAAATAGCATCGTTAGTTGCGGTCATAGTAATATTATCATTCGCATTTAAATTAAGATTTTTTCCAAGACAAGTAAGGTTTCCATCAGCAGTAATATTCATATCACTACCATTACTATTTGAAATGACAGTTGTAGCAGTAGAACCTAAAAAACTTAATGCTTGTAGGGTTAGATTTGTTTGTTCGCTACTCACAGTATTAGCCACCTGAACTTGGATTGGTGTTATTTGAGCGGTCGTTGAATTAGTGGCGTCGCTTACAGCAATATAACTGTTTGTAATAGTTGTTTGTAAAGTAGAAGGGGTACTATCATCAATATTAATTTCACCGTCTTTAATATTAACCGCTTTTGTTGAAGCCCCTTTTGAATAAACAACATTACCCGTTCCAGCGGTTTTGATTTCAAAGTTTGCATTAGTAGTGCTTTCATATTGAACTCCAAATAGTGTTCCTGGATTACTTTCCATTTTTATTGTCGAATTTGCGTTATCTGTAAGCACCAAATATGTCGGATCAATACCACCACTGACTAACAAATTACCGTAAATTAATACATCTTGTCCTGTTACACCAATTCCAGTATAACCGATACCACTTAAACCTATTCCATTCATTGAAGTCCATTGACTAGCTCCTGTAGCTCCTTGTGATCCTGTTGCGCCTGTTGCTCCTGTGGTTCCTGTTGCTCCTGTTGCTCCTGTTGATCCTGTAGCTCCCGTAGCTCCCGTTGATCCCGTTGATCCCGTTGATCCCGTTGCTCCCGTTGCTCCTGTTGATCCAGTTGATCCTGTGTCTCCTGTGTCTCCTGTTGCTCCTGTGTCTCCTGTTGCTCCTGTTGCTCCTGTTGATCCTGTTGGTCCTATTGCTCCTTGTGCTCCCGTAGGTCCTCTACAACAAGCCCCTGTAGCTCCTTGAAATCCTTTTACTCCAGTTGATCCTTGATTACCAAAAGGGCCTATTGGTCCTGCTGTTCCTTGAGCTCCTTGGGGTCCTATAACAGTTCGTGCTAAATTGGTTGCACAACATTTTTTAGCGCCTAAATAATTAGAATGACTAGACATTATAATATACTTTGAGGAAAAATATATATTTTAATGTAATTAATATAATTGTTTCAATTATTAAACAATTTTTATATGACTGGATACCCTTATAAAGAGTTGAAAGATAGATACATATTCTAAGAATTAAATCTCTGTGAATTCATTTACGACAACTTGTAATTGCGGTCTTTCAGTAATTGACAGCGGTGTTTGTGTTATTGACGGAGGTAGTGGTGCTAATTTATCTTCTAACTTTTTTGTTATTAGGCTGGACTTCTCCATCAATTTTACAAACTCATTATATTTCTTCTCCAAATATTCTTTCGCGGGTATTGGGCGATGCTCTGAACTTAATAATAATGTTTTGTAAATATCAATACTTAATAAGTAATAATCTTTACTAACAACCAATTCAATTTCCATACTTTTTTGAATTGCTAAATACAATTCTATTGAACCAATAATGGAACATATCAATGCCAATAAACACGTAATCATAGAAATAACAGACTGTGCTAAATAGGGTTGAAATCCAATACTTACTATACTATTAATACCCGATATGATAATGACGGGCAATCTAAAATATTGGAGCGTCTGTTTTAATACAAAGTATCGTTTCTTGTGTTCCTTTGAAAGTAATACAGAATTGACCCTAATATTTTCTAAAATAATTTCCATGTCTTGCGTCCAGTCATTCATAATATAAGGTGACCTTTTTATAAACGTTAAATTAAGATAATAATACTCCATTAGAAATAACTACTTACTCATTTAGCACCTAAATAGTTTGAATGGCTAGACATTATAATATACTTTGAGGAAAATATATATATTTTAATATAATTAAAAAAAATATCTTTATTTTGTGTCTATTTTTGTAATAATTCTAACAATCCTTCTTTATCAATATTGTCATAATTAAATAAATATTCATCCGTCCATTTCGTCTTTATGTTAGTTGGAGAAATATATAAATGTTCTTTACAATTGTCTCCAATAAACCCTTTTTCAATAAGAATTGTTTCAGGTATCACATAAAATCTAGTTGTATTTTTACAATGTAGCCAATAGAAATCATTATCTCCCAAATTATAAGAACAATTATATTTTTTACCATTATTTTTATTCAAGCTAAATCCAAATGAATTAGGGTTATCTCTACAAATAAATCCAACTTTTTCTTGAATCTTTTTATCTTCTATTTTAAAATCGCATACAGTTCCTTCAAAATCAGGATAAATAAACGGAATAAAATCAAGTTTTTCTTCTCTTAATTTTCTATAGAGTTGTTCTTGTTTTTGTGTATCGCTTGTAGGAATATTTAGTATATCAAATTGAAATTTAGGCATATTTTCATAAAAATACATTAATTTATTGGTTATATTATCAATAGTCACTTCATAATGATTATATTTAGATTTTATTGATATGCCAATAGTTTTTTGTCCTTTAACATCTTCATAAGGAATTAGCCACATTTTTTTATCTTCCAAACAAATACATAATATTAAGTAATTGTCATAATTTATACCATTTAGTTTAAAGTTATAATGTTCTCTATTACCTTTTTTACCTTTTTTACAAGTGCTTTTTACTTGAATTCCTAACCATAGGTCTTCCATACTATCAATTGGTCTTAAAACAATATCAGGTCTACAACCATCAAACGTTTTTTTTACTTGAAAATATTGATTTATAACTTCTATAAAATAATGAATACAATTAAATTCTTGTTCAATTGAACTATTTTTATTTTCTCCACTTCTAAGTTCTTTTAATTTTGCTCCAGTATTATTATTAACACATAAAGGACAATTAATTCCTTGGTTTAAAGAAACAAAATTACCCCAACGAACAATATTACTATGTCCACAAGAAGCAATATAACTAATTTTACTTTCAAAATTAACTTTATTTTTGTCATCATAAATAGTATTAAATTCTTCTTCTGTTATAGCTAAATTACATCCTTTTTCTGAAAGACATTTTATAATAGTTTGAAATGTAAGTAAATTTAAAGCACACGGTTTACATTTTATTCCATTTCCTATTAAAAACATTTTTAATGATACACTATTTGTGTGTCAGCATGTAGCTATATAGTTTAACTTTTGTAACTGATTTGTATATGTTGTATCTAATAAAACACATTTATTAGATTCAAAAATTGTAACAACTTGTTCAAATAAATATCGGGTAGGCATATTGTAAATTATTATTAATTCATATTTATAATAATTTTTTATTTCAATTTTATTTATTAAAATAAATATGATTTATGTATATTATAATGTTTATATAGTATTTTCTAGGTAGACGGTAATGGAACGAGACACAAAGTTACCGAACCCAAACTAGCCACATTATATTTAACAACGAGAGGTAAATCGTTCTCCAAATAAACTTCAATTTTTTGACATAAATTTGTGCATTTAATAAAATATCCAAGATTTTTAAGAGAAAATTCGCCCTGGATAACTTTAGAAGAATCTTGTTTTTGAATAAATTTCATAGATTCATCCGCTTCGGCTCTATGTATTTCAGCCGACGCAAATTGTCCTTGACATTTAAAAATAAGTTCATTTCCAACGGACTTAATTTCGATTTTATCGGAAAGACAAGATAGATCTCTAATGATTTTTTGAAAATCGGCAGATGGGAGATTAATAATAGACGAGAATTTAACATCAGGGACTTCTAGTTCGTCTTGTTCCGGTTCAATTAACTTGAGTTTTTGTGTTTTACATTGTTTAATGTCTCCGTTTTCAAATTTGAATGCTAAATGAGAAACAATTCCTTCAAAATAATCATTATTTTCAATATAAATCGTTAATGTATCGTCGTTATCAATTGAATTAATTAATTTAAATAAATGAAACATATTGACGCCAATAATAATTTTTTCTTTTTTACATTCATAAAATTCAAAATTTGATGCAGCTAAATAAAGATGCACTAAAATAGTGTGAGATTTATCCATATTAATAATTCTAATTCCGTCTGGTTGAAAAGAAATGTTTGTTTCTAAAAGAATATCTTTAAGCGCAGTCATTAAGGTGCGAAAAGGGGCAATTTGGACGGTTTTAATAGTTAAAACATTATTACTTGTAAATGCGTTTATATTGATAATTTGAGACATTATAAATACATTTATATACAATTCTTTAAATACTTATGTTCAAAAATTATTAGTATGTTTATACTAATTTATACTAATATATCTAAAATAAATTTATGGGTTGATTTAATATTATTTAAATTATAATCTGTTATAGAATTATAATCTGTTATAGAATTTCCGGATATCATATAATTCTCTTTATTTAATGCATTAGCAATTGTACTACAAGCTGAGAATCCAAATAATCCTAATTTACAAGAATTTATAATTATTACAGTTTCTTCAAAATTTATAGGATTATAGTAATCAATATGAAGTTTAGTTTTTTCGCAGAAATATGTATAATGTTCTATTTCATTAGATATAAAAATACAATTCTCTAAATTATTATTAATTATTTCTTTTATTTTAATCATATTTTGAGAAGTCATAAATCTATATGGTGTCATATTAACTATAATTTTATCATTCCATTTTATCTCATTTTTAGATTTTAACCACTGATGTTTTCCCCAAGTTATATTATATACACTACTATATATATCTGTCCAGTTATAATTTAATGAAACAAAATGTTCTATATTATATCTCCACATTGATAAATCTATATCAATATTTTCGTCTCTATAAATACAATATTTTTTAATAAATTTTTGTGAAAAAATTACAGAGTATGTGTCATTATATGTATGTTCAATACCAAATAACCACGATTCGCTTGGCAAATTCATAATATATAATTCACCCTTTCTTCCCGTATCATAAAATGTTTCACAAATAACCGATAATTGATTTATAAAGTCCCCTAATTTACCTCCTGATTTATATTTAATTGGATTAAAATCAAATATATCTCTTATATTATCGTTAATTTTGTATTTAGATAATTCAAATTTTATTGGTATATCTAAATCTAAATTAAAATGATCGGCAAATTTTTTATTTGGATTTTTAAATAATTTATTAATTATTTTCTCATAATTAACATCAAAATAAATCATATCATAACTGATAAAAATATAATTGATTTCCGGTATTTTATCGTAAATATCATTTTCTGTATTAATAATAATATAACAATTATTATCTGAATAACTTTTACATTCTTTTATATTTGAATTTTCTAAAATATTAAAATAATTTTTAAGTCTAAATCGTTTTTCATTGTTTTCAAAAATTTCTCTAGATAATTCAATGTATAAATCTTTATTATCATCATTTAGAATATTAAGCCGTTTTATATCATCGGTATCTAACCATATTTTTTTATTAATATATAGCAATAATTTATAAAAAAATGATTTAGTAATTTCTGATACATTTTCATATAAAACATTTATTTCTTTTTGAATCTCAATTAATTTATTCGAGTCTTTTATATATTTATTTTTCAATTCTAATATACTATATTTATCAACTATTTCTCCGATTGATACCTCCACGTAATTTTTAACACTAGACAACTCTTTATTTAATTCATTAAAAATCATTTTAAAATCTAATAAAGAATTTTCATCAAATATAAATTTAAATTCTTTACCACTATTTATATTTTTTATTGTTATAAATAATTTTTTAAAAACATTTGGATATAAATCAGTAAACAAATCATTACTAACAATCATAGTATTATTACAAGACACATAATATCTTTGAGTTAATAATTTCACAATATTTGTTACATTTCCCAAATCTTTATCCTCTCTATCATAATAATTTGATTGAATTATCTCAAAAGTATCATATATTTTATTATTTAAATAAGTATTATTTACATAAAAATCATTAACACCCAATCTTTGTATTTTTGTAAAATTTTTCGTAATTAAATAATCTTCTATAATGCATTCATTAAAGTTATTTTCAATAATAAAAAAATTAATGCTATATTTGTTAAAATCAACACCCTTTAGTACATCTATTTCTGTATTTTCGGTATCAATTGAAACAAAATCTATATGTTTTGGTATATTTTCGTCTTGAAATATAGTATTTAATGATTTTACTTTTACAGAAATGGTTTCGATACTATGAATTAAATGTAGATGTGATTCAATCAATCGTTTATCAATTACTAATGATGATATAGCTGAGACATTATTGCCTTGTAATCTAACGACATTAAATTCTACTTCATTTTTGTCATAGTTTGATGCACCACAATTTATAGTGCGTTTACGACAAGAATTACATATATTAAACGATTCTGGTATTGGTTCAATACATAAAACCTCCCAACCATTGTTTTCGAAATAATACGTATTACTTCCGCTAATACCATCATATGCCCCTACATCAATACAGACACCTTTATATGTATTATCAAAAAATAATGATAAATATTTATCCTCTCCAAATTGCCCATAAAACATTTATATAATATTATTATATAATTAGTATTTAAATACTAATTTATATAATATTATATAAATGTATACAAATTTTCACGGCGAAATACAACAATCAAAATATGTTGATGAGACACTTAGAGAATACTTTCCAGATTATGATTATCGGGGTGTTTTTATAGATATTGGTGCATATGAACCCATAAATATAAGTAATAGTTATCATTTTGAAAAAAATAATTGGAATGTTTATTGTATAGAAGCAAATACAATGTTAATAAATGATTTAAAAAATCAACGACAAAATGTTTATAATTATGCTGTTTATGATAAAAATAAAGATAACATAGAGTTTTCAGTTGTAAAGGCTGGATATGGTGGAGGTTCAGGAATGGGTGGTATTTCAGCGGTTGAATTATCACCACAATATATGAACACATTTTATAATGGTGCAGAAATTATAAAAATAAATGTTGAACAAAGAACTTTAAACTATTTATTTGAAAATGTTATTAAATTAAATACTTTTGATATAGATATTATATCAATTGATGTTGAAGGTGGTGAATTAAATGTGCTAAAAGGATTAGATTTAAACAAATATAATGTAAAAATTTTTGTTATTGAAAATGTATTTAATGATCCATTAATTAGTGATTATTTAAAACAATATAATTATATTTTAGATAAAAGAATAGATTATAATGAATATTATAAAAAATTAGATCAATATGTTAATTAATTATTTCATTTACTATATCATCAATTGAATAATGTTGTTTCCAACCTAGATTATATAATTTTGAAGCTGTTCCGGTTATGTTAATAGGCTGAACATCGATTCCTTTATTACTATTTTCTATTACAGCTACAATTTTGTTATTAGAATATAGAACATTATCAATAACTTCAATATTAATACCATTAAGAGAATACACTTTTAATACAAGATCTAAAATCTTAATGTTCTCTTCACCACTTATAATATAATTATCGCCATTGTATTGTTCTAAAATTATTTTTATAGCTTTACCTGCATCAGATGCGTGTAATATAGTTCTGCTTGAATCTAATGAACCCAGTTTTAATGGTTCATTTGTTTCTTTCCATTTTTTAGAATGGTCAGCTATTTTTCTCAATAAAAAATTACCGTTTTTATATTTCGATTCAATCGTAAAAAATACACCATTAGAAAAAGGAAGATCATATGTTAGTCTATAAAATTCAACAATTGAATGTCCCATTATTTTTGCTATTGAATATGGATGGGTATGATACATATTATGGTCATCTTCTTTAACATCGTAAATTATATGACCCTTAAACATTTCACTACTTGATGCATTAAACAACTTTGTTTTCCATTTATTTTTGTAAATTATATTACATATATTTGTTACTGTCATTCCATTTAACTCGAGTGTATAAAGTGGTTCTTTAAATGCTTCTATTGAACTCGATATGCCTGCCAAATGGATAATTATATCAGGTTTAATAATATGTAAATTTAATTCTAATTGTTTATTATCTCTAATATCAAAATAGAATTTCGTAATATTGTTGTTAGAACTATTTTGTTTATGAGCAAATCCAAATAAATTATATTCATTAGAATATTCTTCTAAAACATATTTAGCAATCATTCCATTACAACCAGTAACTAATATTTTTTGTTTTTTACTGTAAATTTCAAAATGAGGAAAGGGAAAAATAAGTTGTCCTCCTTTTTCTAAATATTCATCTTCTCTCTTTATAATTTCATCCCTAAAATGCCATGGTAATACTAATAGATAATCGGGTGAATTTACTCTCATTGTTTCTTCCGAAATAATTCCTATTCCGGTAGAAGTCATTTTACCGATTTTATTTAAATTTCTTTCGACCGCGTATTTAATTTTACTTTCATTAATTTTACCATATTGTAGCAAACAATTTCCTTTTGTAGAAGCACCATATATATATATATTTTGGCCACTTTGATTGACTGTATCTATAAATGTATTTAATTTTAACACTTCATCATCGCAATTATTTAAAAAATGTGAATATAACTCGGGATCTCTAATTTTATAAGTATCTTCATCTTCAATAATTTTATTAATTAACTCTGTAGATTCTTCATATAATTGAGAATATTTTTTAGCAAAATAAATTCGAAAGCTGCCGCCATTGCATTCATTAAATTTAATATCAATAATCTTAAAATTAGCTAAATCAGATATATACTTAATCGCTGTTAACGAATAGTATTCAAGATGTTCGTGACAGATTGTATCAATACTATTTCTACGCAACATAGTAATAATATAACTCTGTTCGCACGTCCAAATACCATTATCGTCTAAAATATTATAAATATCTTTTGCAAATTGAACTGGGTCAGGTAAATCATAAAACATAGAAATAGATGAAACTATTTTAGGTTTTAAATCTTTATATACATTTCTAAAATTATCATATGTAAAATAAGTTGGTATTAATTCTACATCACCGTAAAATTCTTGAAATTGCTTTCCAGTTGGATCAACACCAATTCTTTTAAATTTTTTATTATAATTTTGTAACATTGTAGAATCGTTGCTACCAATATCAACAATCGTATCTCCTTCATTAAGATTAATTTTAGATAAAATTTCTTCTTGATAATGTTTTAAATGTTCTCTCATAGTATTACTAATACCAGAACGATAACCATATTCGTGTTCATATAATTCAGAAGCATTTGTTGAATATTTTAATTGAACTAGACTACATTTTTCACATAGTGATAACACAATTGGTGTTGTAGGAGTGCTAAAATCACCATATAAAGGAAATCTAGAAGTGATTACTTGATTTCCAATATTAATAACATCAATTAAATCTGGATTTTTACATATTCTACACTCTTTACAAATACATTGTATTTCAATCATAATTTATAAAATATAATTATATTTAAGTATTAAAATAACAAAATAATTAATTTACTATTTTTACCTTAGGAACTCTTTTTTTTCCATAGCCGTGTATTTTACGCGCTTTTTGAGCCGCTTTATAACCCTTTGAACCTGGTTTACATCCTTCATTTAATATGTCATAATCAACCGCGCCAGCTTTTCCCGATGTTAATGCACTAGCTAAACGTGCTATTCCCCACGATTGGGCGGTTTGATTAGGTCGTGAACCTGATGAGTAATAAGCTCCAGCACCTTTACTAATAATTTGTGCTAAAGCCGATTTCGAACAACCCGTTTTCCTTGCTAATTCATTAGTTGCACCAATTTTTTCAACATTATACATTTTTTTAGCATTTAAAACGTGCGAAGATGGTTTTGATTTAAATGACTTAACTGATTTACGTGTATAATATTTACCTTTTAAATACATTTTTTTCGATTTTAGCAACATTTTTGATTGTTTTTTTTTATCTTTGAATGATAGTCTTTTTGGTAAATATCTTAAACTAGTTTTCTTAATCTTATGTATTTTTTTACGCGTATTCATAATATAATAATATATTATATAAAAGTAACTTAAAGACTAACAAAATTATTGTAGTAATGGAAGAAACAAAAATGAATGAAATTGTTCATATGATTAATGAACTAAAAATAAAGTATAATGATAATCCGTATATGATTCAAAGATTAGAAACACATTTATTAGATTTACCTGATATTTTAGATCGTGAACATAAAAAATATAATGAACGTGTTAGTAGATTTAATGAACTAACATTTGAGCAAGATAATTTTTATAAAGTGTTTTTAAGTAAGCATCAGTATTATTATATGCCATATAATAGTATTTATTATGAATACGATGGAAAGACATATAAGATAGTAAAAGACGATGATATTCACTATAGATTGCTATCAACCATAACAGATGAGGGAAAATTAATTCAATGGAAGCATAAAACAAAACAGAATATAATTAAACAAATTAAAGAGAGATCATTATTTAAATCAACTCCTGAAACATATACAATACAAAATGTTCTCGGTTTTTTACAAACTATTTTTCACACAAAAACAGAGGCGAAATATTTTTTAACTGTTATAGGCGATTGTATTTTAAAAAAAAATAATGATAATTTGTTATATTTTGTTAGTTCAAATCTTAAAAAATGTATTATACAAATTGATTCTATTGTTTATATTACAACTGGTAATTCAATTATGAATAATTTTATTACAAAATATCACGATAGCCATAAATTACATTTATATCGTTTGATTAAAATAAACGAATCAACCAATTCATTATCGAGTGATATTATTAAAAATGTTTTAAATACAATTGGTATAGATTTTCTATGTGTTGCAGCGCATTATTCGGAAAGATATGGTAACTCTGATAACTATTTTACAAGATTACAAAATACAAAAGATGAAGACAATATTAAAAATAAAGTGTTTTATTTTGTTGAAAATCCATTACAATCAATAATCAATCATTTTATAGAACAATGTATTGAAGTTGTTAGTTTAAAGGGTTTACAAGAATGTGAAATTTCTTGGAAAAATATGCATTATATCTGGAAACTATATTTATCACATACAAATATTCCTAATATGATTTATTCCCAACAATTACACGATATATTAATGAATAAACTGAATTATAAAATGGATTCGGGAAATATTATATTTACAAATATAACTAGTAAATATTTACCAAGTGTTAGTTCGTTTCTGTCTTTTTGGGAAAAACATATAACCATCACAAATGATTTAAATATGGATGATGAATATGAGATTGATGAATTAACCACATTATATAAATTTTACGATAAAAAGGGTAGTCAAATGTCAGATATAAATATGATTAAAATGATTTGTCATTATTTTTCTCCACAAGTTGAAGTAATTGACAATAAGTATATTACAAATATTAAATGTAATTTGTGGTGTAAACACGATGACATTCAACATTTTTTGGCACAATATAAAACAAGTTCTTCAAATACAAGTTCTGAAAATCTAATAAGTTTTGACGACTTATATCAATCATATAAAATATATTTTAATGCAAAAGCTACCGTAGATAAAAAAACATATCCTATTGTTTCTAAACAATTTTTTGAAAAGTTTATATTAACTGAACTAACAAACTATATTAAATTTGAAAAATTTGTTAGTTCAGAATGGTTATAAAATAATTTATATAAATTTATAAATTATTTATTAAATGTTTTAAATTTAAGAAGCACCTAGAGCTCTATTTAAAGGATTACCAACATCATAAATATCCGACGGAGATAATGCAAATCTCTGACTTGTAGTTCCGCCTCTCATTCCTCTTCTTCTTCTTTTTCCTCCAGTCATACCAGCTCTCATTTGAACATCTGTGGAACCGCCACCAAAGTCTGTGATTCCAGCGCCGCTAATTCCACCAGATCCGCTAAGATTATCTCCTCCCCAACTAGCAGAACCAGAAGTATCTAATGGTAATCCATACCCAGAACCACCAGCCATACCGCGACTGCGACTGCGACTGCGACCACCCGTAAGCGTTAAGCTATCATTAATCCCCGCTGGATGTAATGGAGAATGCATTCCTCCTCTCATTTTCTTACCTTTCTTGCCTTTTCTGCCACGTTTCTTGGTACCAGTTTTAACAAACCCAAAATGTCCTTTTTCGGTTCCATAACCATATTCTAATAGGCGGTTGTGTTTTTTAGAGCTTACACTTTTTTTCTTAGACACAATTCTCCTGTGTTTATTCATAATTAAATCCGATCTTTGAAGACCTCCAGGTGTTTTTTTAGCAGTTCCATTCCAAACTTGACGACGAGAACCAATAGTTTGACTAACCATTATAAAATAATCAAAGAAAAAAAATAAATTTATCTAAATAATAATTAAAACGCATTTAAAATCGGTTTCTTAGTGGTCTTGGTAATCCACCCGGCTGACCTTCCCATCCACCGAGGTAATTTATGGTAACTGGTTTATAAAAATTACCATAAGTGATTTTTCCTCCTAAAGTTCC